>Ga0181527_1000966_pt1 | contig 31079 bp, 29 predicted proteins | sample PEATcosm2014_Bin_30_FD_119762 | JGI IMG/M metagenome (GOLD analysis project Ga0181527, IMG submission 119762) | Peatland microbial communities from MTU Mesocosm Facility, Houghton, MI, USA - PEATcosm2014_Bin06_60_metaG | ecosystem: Environmental > Terrestrial > Soil > Wetlands > Peat | place...
CCGGCGATCGTGCGCATGGCCGATCTCGGCCAGGACGCAGCCTGGCAAGATCTTCCGCGGCTAGAGCGTTGGTACGACGCCATTCGCGCCCACCCCGCCTTCGCGCCGACCTATTATCCCGGCTCCCTGCTCACGGAACGGTTCCCGCATCTGCGCAAAGCGGCGAACTGATCGCATCACTCGCGCGACGGCGCGTCGGCCGGCAACGCGGTCTGCACGACCAGACCCCGCGCCAGCGCATCGGCGATGCCGAGCGCGCGTAGCGCTAAAAGCGCGATCGTCTGCACCGCGTCGCGCGCGCGGTTGGTCGCATCCGGCGCGAGCGGCCCAATCAAGCCCTCGATGAAAAGGCCGAGCAATGCCGTGCCGGCGAGCGCTGTGTTCTGTTCCGGCAAGTGGTGGCCTGCGATCGCCGCCGCGATCCGCGCCGAAAATTCGGCCGCCAAGGCTTCACGAAAAGAAAGCCGCGCCGCGTCGAGCGCGGCATCGACCGGCTCCGCGAGCGCCGCAAAGATCAGACGGCGTTCGCGCAGCGCCCGCAGCGCGAAAGTCATGATCGTCGCCGCCAGCGCCGACAACGGGCCGGGCGCCACCGCGGCGGCGGCGCGCAGCGCTTTAACTTCGCGCTCGGAGATTTCCGCGAGCAAGGCCGCGACGAGTTCGGTCTTGCCCGGGAAGTATCGATAGACCGTGCCGGCCGCGATTCCGGCGCGTGCTGCGACCGGCGCGATCTGCACCGCGGCCATGCCGCCTTCGCTCGCCGCCTGCCGGGCAGCGGCAATGATGGCTGCGTGCCGGGCGGCAAGCCGGCGGGTGACGTTCTCGGTACGGCGATAGGGCATGCGATGTGCACAGCCTGGAATCGGTTCGTCTTAATAACTGAACCATGATTCAATTCCTTTCGCAATCAAAGCCATGGCGTCGCAGCAGCCGGTTTGGCCTTTGGAATGCTCCTCGCCTCTGGCATAGGGACTGGAAGCGTCGCGCAACTTCTGGGGAGGAAAAGATGATCGCCAAGATGACCGTCAAGTCCGTCGTTGCCGCGGCGCTGACCGCCGGGCTGATGCTCGCCGCCGCGATGCCTGCTGGCGCCGAAGATTATCCGTCGCGCCCAATCATGATGATCGTGCCGCTGGCACCCGGCGGATCGACCGACGTGATCGGCCGCATCATGGCGCAAGGCATGGCAGCGAAACTCGGTCAGCCGGTCGTCGTCGAGAACGCAGCCGGCGCGGCCGGCGTCGTCGGAGTGACCCGCGCCGAACGCGCAAGCCCCGACGGCTACACCATCCTGTGGGGGATGTGGGGTACGAACATGGCGAACGGCGCCATCTATTCGCTCGACTTCGATCTCCTCAACGATTTCGAGCCGATTGCGCTGGTCGCGACGCAGCCGTTCTTCATCGATTCCCGCAAAACCCTGCCGGCGAATAATCTGAAGGAACTGATCGCCTGGCTCAAGGCGAACGGCGACAAGACCACCGAGGGCAATTCCGGCGTCGGCTCGCCGAGCCATATCGCCGGCATCTTGTTGCAGCAGACGCTCGGCTTGAAATGGCAGATGGTCCCGTATCGCAGCGCCGGACTGTCGATGCAGGATCTGGAGGCCGGCAATGTCGACATTGCGCTCGATGCGCCTGCCGTAGTGATGCCGCCGTTGCAGGCCGGCATGATCAAGAGCTATGCAGTGGCCGCCAAAAAGCGGCTGGCCGTCCTGCCCGACATCCCCACCACCGACGAAGCCGGGCTGCCGGGATTCTATTTTTCATTCTGGCATGCGATGTGGGCGCCGAAGGGAACGCCGAAGGCGATTGTCGATAGACTGAACGCCGCCGCCGTCGCCGCCGTTGCCGATCCGGAGATCCGCAAGCGCCTCGTCGATCTCGGGCAGGATATCTATCCGCCCGAGGAACAGACGCCCGAGGCGCTGCATGCTTTCCAGAAAGCCGAGATCGAAAAGTGGTGGCCGCTGATCAAGGCCGCCGGCGTCAAGGCGCAGTGAGAAGAATCACCGTCACTTGCACCGTCACTTGCACCGCTATTTGCCTGGCGCTGGAGCCGGCGCAGAGCTTGGCGGCCGACCCTGCTGCGCTTTCTCTCTTTTGACCGCCTCGTGGTGGCCAATAACGCAGCCTGCCGCTGCACCGAGAAGGCCGTGGTGCGCGGCATGGCCGGCAATGCCGCCGATTATTGCGCCTTTGACGCAACCCTTCGCCTCGGCCGGAACGGTCGTAACCGCGAGCGCCAGCGACAAAGCCAGGGTGCAAAAAGCGCCGCCAAGTGCTTCGCGGCCGAGTCTTTGGCCGCCAAGTCTTTCACCGCCAAGGGTCGCGCCGACAGCGTTACCAACAGTTGCTTTCATGCCAATGTGAACTCCGTTGCTTGCTCATTCAATCTGCCGAGAGTTGTTCGTTCCCATTCGCATCGCGCGCATCGCCGCGCCGGCTGCCTAAGAGTTTTTACCGGCCAGCGATTTGGCCCTGATCTTGGACAGCGTCGTGCCGGGCGTGATGGCTTCGGGGTCAACGACGAGCCGCACGATCGCGGGCTTGCCGGAGCCTTGCGCTGCCCTGAACGCCGCGGGAAAATCCTCGGTGCGCGCGACCGACACGCCGAAGCCGCCGAAGGCCTTCGCATAAGCGGGAAAATCCGGATTGCGCAGCTCGGTCGCCGAAATGCGGCCGGGATATTCGCGCTCCTGGTGCATGCGGATGGTGCCGTACATGCCGTTGTCGACGATGATGGTGATGAACGGCAGATTATATTGCACGGCGGTCGCGAATTCCTGGCCGTTCATCAGGAAATCGCCGTCGCCGGCGAGACAGATCACGGTGCGTTCCGGATAGAGCCGTTTCATCGCCACCGCGGCCGGCACGCCATAGCCCATCGAGCCCGAGGCCGGCGCCACGTGCTGACCGAAGCGGCGGAAGCGGAAGAAGCGGTGGACCCAGGCAGCGTAATTGCCGGCGCCATTGCAGAGAATGGCGTCGGCGGGAAGATTGGCGCGCAGCCACACCATCACCGCGCCGAAATTGACGCCGCCCGGTTGTTCGGTCGGCTGTTCGGTCCATTCCAGATAATCGGCGTGCGCGGCTTTGGCGTCGCCTGAGGGCGGGCGCGCGAATTCCAACTGTTCGAGCGCGGCTGCGAACGCGCTCGGCGTCGCATGGATCGCCAGATGCGGTGAGTAGACGCGGCCGAGCTCCTCGGCGCCCGGATGCACGTGCACGAATGGAACCTGGGGCCGTGGAATATCGAACAGCGTGTAGCTTTGCGACGGCAATTCGCCGAGCCGCCCGCCGACCAGAACGACGAGATCGGCGGATTTGACGCGCTCGAGAAGCTTTGGGTTGGGACCGATGCCGACGTCGCCCGCGTAACACGGATGCGTATGGTCGAACAGATGGCCGCGGCGGAACGTGGTGCAGACCGGCAGCGCGTATTGCTGCGCAAAGCGGGCGACGCTATCGCAGGCCGCTTGCGACCAGCGGCTGCCGCCGAGCAGCATGACCGGGGCGCGCGCGGCGCCGAGCATTTGCGCGAACTTTGCCATCGCGTCGGGGCCCGGCGCCGTCTCGATCGGCGCATAAGGCGGCGCGTCTGACACGGCGACGCGTTCGATCAGCATGTCCTCCGGGATGGCGACGACGACCGGTCCCGGACGGCCGTTGGCGGCGGTATGGAAGGCGCGCGACACGAGTTCCGGCACCCGGGCCGGATCGTCGATCTCGGTCACCCACTTGGCCATCGAACCGAACACGGCGCGATAATCGACTTCTTGGAACGCCTCGCGCTCGCGCATGTCGCGCGCCACCTGGCCGACGAACATGACGAGCGGCGTCGAATCCTGCCGCGCGATATGGATGCCGGCCGAGGCATTGGTGGCGCCCGGACCGCGGGTGACGAAGACGACGCCCGGCCGCCCGGTCGCCTTGCCGATCGCTTCCGCCATCATGCAGGCGCCGCCCTCCTGGCGGCAGACCGTGACGGCGAGATCGCTGTCGTGGAACGCGTCGAGCACGGCGAGATAGCTTTCGCCCGGCACGCAAAAGACGTGGCGCACACCGTGGATCCGCAACTGATCGACCAGAACCTCGGCGGCGCTGCGCAGATTGTCCTTGGCGCGCATCGGCGTCTCCTTCGTGCTGTTCCACCCTGCCCTGACTCGGAACCGGACAAAGGCTTCGCGCTGGTTCAATAGCGCAAGTTTCGCGGCACCGGGAACGAAAATTGCGCCTCCGCCATCGCTCGCATGACCGAAACGTAATGCGGACCCGCGAGCCGCCGCTCGTGACGCATAGTAGCTTCACAGGCCCGGCATAAAAGGCATAGAATTTTTGTAACGCTCGATCTTTCGCTGTTCTTTCAGGAACCGTGTCGGTATCGCTTCCCTTTGTCTTGGACAAGCTCGGGACCCGATCCATGCCCCGCAAGCGAATTGCGCAATCGCTCATCGTTCTCGGACTGTTTTCCGGCATGGCGTGGGGTGTGCTGGCATGGCTCGGCGAGGCGCGGGCAGCGCCGCTTTCCGACTCGTCGGCCGCCGATCCGCAGCCCGCAGCGGCGACCGCGCCGGCGGGTGCGGAAACAACAATCGACCCGCCGAGCGCAGCGTCGGCTGAGGAAGTAACCGACCAAGCGCCCGCTTTTGCAGACCCGGCCTATTCGCCGCCCGCAAAGACTGCGTCGATTCCGCTCGGCATGAGCCTGACCGGGGCAGCCGCCTTCGCCGTGGTCGTCGTCGGCTTCGCACTCTTCGTCTTCGGCCGCGGCCGCGGCAGGCTCGCCGTCGCCGAACTCGATCAGCTTTCGACGGATGAACTCACCTCGGATTTGTCGGAGCCGATCGTCGCTACCCACAGCGGATGGGCCGTCGCGAGCAAGATGCAATTCGCCGACGCTGATGACGAGAGCGCTGCGGATGCCGACGCGGCGATGTCCGGCGAGCCGGCCGCTTCCGACGCTCCGAGCTCCGTCGCATCGGGCGGCGGCTCGCCGGTTCATGTCATTGTCGGCGGCATCGGCCTGATCACGTCCTACCCCGACCTGATAGCCGTACGTACCGATCCGGAGACCGGCGCGACCGTGGTCTCGGACCGCGGCAGCGGCGGGCAGACCGTGACCATCTGGAATCCGGTCAGCGTCCAAGTCTCCGGAGCGACCGGAGATATCACCTGGGTCGATCCGCAAGCCGGCACCACGGCAACCTCCGACATGTGGGGGGCGGTCGAGACGACGACCGGACACTCGGCTTCGGCACGGCGCTCACTTATACGACCCCCGCCACCCACGCGCATGTCGAAGTCGGCCCGGATGGCAGCGTCATCCTCGTCGCTCCGGACGGCACCAGGACCATCATCGATCCGAACGACATGCCGACCGAAAATGTCGAGATCGGCGACGACGGCTCGCTCACTTATACCGATCCGCAAACCGGGCAGGTCATCGCCGTCGCCGGAGCCTACGGCGAACGATCGGATGACGCGGTCGATCCCGACGCCGGCGCGAGCGACGATGCGGACGACACCGGCGCATCCGGCTCCGATAAGCATTCCAGACAATAGCGATCGATCGCTGGCATGGGGACGCGGCAGCCTCGTGCATGTGCGCAACGCTCCCGGCGGGGTGCTTTCGCCGCCCGCCTCGCCCATAATGCCGCATGTTCTCGCGGCAAAAATCCTTCGATCCTCGCTCCGTCGGCGTCGCCATTGCCGGCTTTGCCGCCTTCGTGAATCTCTATTCGCCGCAGGCACTGTTACCGGAACTGTCGCGCGAATTCGGCGTCGGGGCCGGTGAAATCTCGGGCCTGATGACCGCCAGCACGGCGGCGATCGCGCTGTCGGCGCCGTTCACGGGCGCGCTGGCCGACGTGGTCGGGAGGAAGCGCCTGATCACCGCCGCCATGTTCGCCATCGCCTTGCCGACCGTGATCATGACGTTTTCGGCGAGCGTGGCGGAGCTCGCCGTCTGGCGCTTCGTGCAAGGCCTGTTGCTGCCGCCCATCTTCACCGTCACCGTCGCCTATATCGGCGACGAATGGCCGCCCGGCGATGTTGCGCGCGTCGCCGGACTCTACGTCTCCGGCGCCAGCATCGGCGGCTTTTCCGGTCGTTTCCTGTCCGGCATTTTGAGCGACGTGCTCGGCTGGCGCCACGCCTTTCAGATCATCGCGCTCCTGACGCTTGTCGCCGCCGGCATCGTCGCCGCGACGCTGCGGCGCGAGCGGCGATTCGTGGCTTCGGGCGGGCTATTGATGTCGCTGCGGTCCATGCTGCGCCATTTGCGCGACCGCCGGCTCGTCGCGACCTATGCCATCGGCTTCGGCGTGCTGTTCAACTTCATCGCCACCTTCACCTATATCAGCTTCCATCTTGCGGCCCCGCCCTATTCGTTTTCGCCGACGCTCCTTGGCATGCTGTTTCTGACCTATCTGGTCTCCAGCCCGATCGTGCCGTGGACCGGCCGCGCCATTGCGCTGTTCGGACGCCGCCCCTTCGTGCTCGGCACCATCGCGGTATGGATCGTCGGCGTGTTGCTGTTGTTGGCGCCGTCGGTCCCGATCGTGATCGCCGGGCTGACGCTCTGTGCCGTCTGCGGCATGTTGTGCCAGACGATTTCGACCGGCTATGTCACCATGACCGCCAAGGAGGGCCGCTCGTCCGCGGTCGGGCTTTATGCCACGGTGTTCTATATCGGCGGCAGCGCCGGCGCTTTTCTCACCGGAATTGCCTGGGCGACGGCCGGTTGGAACGGTTGCGTCGCGCTCATCGTCGCCATGCAGGCGATCATGGCAATCATCGTCGCCGCGGCGTGGGAATGAGCTGGAATTTTACGGCAGTCAGAGGGGGAAATCCTGTGGTGTCAGAGAGCCAATTCGCATTTCTGCGCGGCATCGATACGCCGACCGTGTGCAACCTGATCGAGATCGTGGCGCCCGAGCGCCGCGGCGCCGGCTATACCGTTTCGCACCTGCACTGCCCGTTCCCCGACCTGCCGCCGATGGTCGGCTTCGCCAAGACGGTAACGATGCGCGCCCGCGACGCCGTGAGCGGCCCGAGCTACATGGCAAAGCGCATGGACTATCTCGATTACGTGGCGGCCGAGCCGCGGCCGAGCATTGCCGTCATCGAAGACAAGGACGAGCCCGCCGGCTACGGCGCGTTCTGGGGCGAAGTGCAGACCAATGTGCACAAGGCGCTCGGCTGCCTCGGCACCATCACCAACGGCTCGGTGCGCGACATCCCGCAGGTGGCCGAGGGCTTTCAGATGCTCGCCGGCTCGATCTCGCCGTCGCATGCCTATGTGCACGTCGTCGATTTCGGCATTCCCGTGCGCGTGCACGGCATGGCCGTGAACAGCGGCGAGCTCATCCACGCCGACCGCCACGGCGCCGTGGTGGTGCCGGTCGACAAGATCGACGCCATGCAGGCGGCGCTCGACGGGCTGAACAAACAGGAGGCCCGCATCATCGCCGCGGCGAAATCCGGCGGCGGCGTGGAGGCGATCAAGGCAGCGTTCCGAGGTTAGGCGGAAGACATGCAATTCAGCTCTGGAAAATCAGACAGGTCGTCGTGCCGTGGGCGAGCAGCCGCCCCTGCTGGTCGGTGAGCCGGCCCTCGGCAGTTCCGACACGACGGCCGCAGCTCAAGACGACTCCCTCTGCCTTGATCGGACCAGTTTCCGGCGTGATGGGCCGCACGAGTGAAATCTTGAACTCCAGAGTCGTCTGACTGACACCCTTCTCGAGTGTCGACTGGATGGCAAGTCCCATGCAGCTGTCGAGTAGCGTGGCCGCGAGACCACCGTGCACCGTGCCGGCCGGATTAAGATGGGCGCCACTCGGTTCCGCGGTGACGACGACGCGCCCGCCTACCGCCTCGGCCACGTCATAACCCAGGGTCTGGGCCATCGTATTCAGCGGCAACGCCCCGTTGGCGAGCCCTTGGACGAACTCCAGGCCGCTCATCTCTTTCTGCCTGTCGGCGCTGACGGTCCCATAGGTCTTGGTGGCGATACGGCTCGACATCAGATTCCCCGCGGTATGCTGACGGAACTACAAATACGGGCGCTATAAGTACCTGGCGCTACAAGTACCTGGCGCTACAAGTACCTGGCGTCAGGTGGTCTGCATCATTGGCTCTCCACCTAGACCGCCTGCGACGGCGCGCCCACCCGATTCCTGATGAGGGGATACCGTCCCGACGATCCGCGCGTGCCCGTGCTTTGCTGACTGGAGGACGACGAAGCGCAGGACAGCGCGGGTCACCGACTGTCGAGAACGGAAACCTGCTTCACATTCGCCGAAAGCGGCGCGACGAAACCGCCGGCGCGGAGGGCATCGTCGAGGCCGGCGCGGTCCAAAGCTTCGTCGTGCCTGTAAACGTCGTCGCGGAACTCGACGGTGCCGTCGCGGCGCACCCAGCCGGTGAGATAGACCCAGGCCACCGGCATTTTGCGCGGCAGATTGATCACGCGGGTCTGGCCTGCCGCAATGCCCGCGTCGATCGCCGAGCGATCCCAGCCGGGCGGTCCGTCCTGCAGAATCCAGGCGGCGAGATCGCGCACATTGTCGACGCGGGTGCAGCCGTGCGAATCGAACCGGTAGTCGGCGGCGAACAGGTTCCGAGTATCGGTGTCGTGCATGTAGACCGAATAGGGGTTCGGCATGTCGATCTTGAGATAGCCGAGCGCGTTCCAGGCGCCGGCATCCTGCCGCACGGTGAAATTCGGCGAGCGGTCGGACGCCCAGTCGACGCTCCTCGGATCGATGTCTTCGTCGTGCGCGCCCAGCACGCGCATATGCATGCGACTCAGGTAATTCGGATCCCGGCGCATGCGGTTGATGATTTCGTTCTTGGTGATCGACAGCGGCACGGTCCAGGTCGGATTGAGATCGATCGCGGTGATGAAGACGGAGAGCGTCGGCGACGGCTTGTCGACCTGGCCGACGATGACGCGATAGCGCCGCTCCACCTTGCCGCCGGCGACCGCCTCGACGAAGGCCGCGGGAATGTTGACGACGACGTAGCGCTCGGCAAAGACGAAATCCATGCCGATAAGCCGCTCGACCGAAGCTTCCAGTTGTTTGATGCGATCGCCGACCGGGACATTGAGCGCGCGCAGCGTCTGCGCGCCGACGCTGCCGGTTGCTTCGAGCCCATGACGCAATTGGAAGCGCTTGATGGCTTCGACCACGTCATTGTCGTAGCTGTCGCCCGCCTCCTTGGCGGCGGCCATGTCGTCGCCCATCACCAGACGCCGCCGCAGCAGCGCCACCTCCGGGCCGCTCGCCCCCGGCGAAAGCTTGACGTCGGCCGGCAGCGCCGGCCAGCCGCCGCGGACCTGGATATCGGCATAGCTCAGCAAGGCTTCCTTGATGCGCGCATAGGTGCCGTCGTCGAACACCGGGTCCGACGACAGAGCGAGCTCGGCGGCGGAACGCAGTTCCGGCGTCGAGGCGGACTTGGCCGCCTGCGCGGTCTTGGCAGCAATGCCGGGCTTTGCCGGCGCCGACTGCGGCCTGGCGGCGACCGGCGGCGGCGTCCCCATCTGCGCCAACGCAGGTTCAATTGCGAGCGCCAGAATGGCGCCGGCGATCCGTGCGATCCGCGTCAAAGCGCCCTCTCCCCGGTCATCACGCCTTTGTCGTCCAAGCCAATATATAGGTTCGACGTGCTTTCATAACCCGTCCAAAGCAGTGTATCTTTCCGCCATGACGAAGCTCCTCGATCAGGCCCTTGAGGCCGTCCGCGACCTTCCCCCGGAGGTTCAGGACGACATTGCGCGCATCGTCCTTGAACTCGCGGGCAGCGGCGATGACGTGACCGTTGTGCTGTCGGCCGACGAACGCGCGGCCCTTGCTGCGTCGAAGGCTGCGGCAAGCCGCGGCGAATTCGCGACCGACGAGGAAGTGCGGGCGCTCTGGGCCAAGCACGGGCTGTGAGAATTCGCTACACGGCCCCGGCTATTGCCGATCTAAGTTCGATTCTCGATTATATTGCGGCGCGGTCGCCGCAAGGTGCCAACCGCGTTCAGGCGCGAATACGAAATGCCATCGAGCTCCTACTGGATCATCCCCGCATCGGCGTTCGCACCGACGACCCGGATATTCGTCGTTTGACGACTTTGCCCTATCCGTATCTCGTCTTCTACGAGGCAACCGAGACGGAAATCGTCATCCACGCTGTGCGTCATGCCGCGCGCGATGATTCAACAATGCCCGGCTCGGCGTAAAACCGCGGTCACGACTGCGGCTGCGGCTCCATCGGGCCGGGCTCGGGCCGCGGCCGGTTGCGGCCGGCGCCGGCGGTCGGCACGGTCGAATTGCGCGGCGTGGTCGGTTCGATCACGGATTCGCGGTTCGGCCGCTTGCCCAGGATCAAGTCCTTGATCTCGTCGCCGGTCAGCGTCTCGAATTCAAGGAGGCCCCTCGCCAGCGTTTCCAGATCGCCGCGCTTTTCGGTGAGGATAGTCTGCGCCTCGTTGAAGCCGGCCTCGACCAGCCGCCTGATCTCGGCGTCGATCTTCTGCACCGTCGCTTCGGAAATGCTCTGCTGGCGCGACACCGAATAGCCGAGGAACACTTCTTCCTGGTTCTCGCCGTAGGCTACCGTGCCGAGCGCTTCGGACAGGCCCCAGCGCGTCACCATCATGCGCGCGAGCTTGGTCGCCTGCTCGATGTCGGACGCCGCCCCCGAGGTCACCCGCTCGCGGCCGAACACCAGTTCCTCGGCGACCCGGCCGCCCATCATGATGGCAAGCCGCGAGGTCATCTGTTCGAGGCTCATCGACAGCTTGTCGCGTTCCGGCAATTGCATGACCATGCCGAGCGCGCGGCCGCGCGGAATGATGGTCGCCTTGTGCACCGGATCGGTCGCCTTGACGTTGAGCGCGACGATGGCGTGGCCGCCCTCGTGATAGGCGGTGAGGAGCTTCTCCTCTTCGGTCATGACGAGCGATTTGCGCTCGGCGCCCATCATCACTTTGTCCTTGGCGTCCTCGAACTCGACCTGGGTGACCATGCGCTTGTTGCGCCGTGCCGCCATCAAGGCCGCCTCGTTGACGAGGTTCATCAGATCGGCGCCGGAGAAACCGGGCGTGCCGCGCGCGATGGTCTTGAGAATGACGTCCGGCGCCAGCGGCACCTTGCGCACATGCACCTTCAAAATCTGCTCGCGGCCGACCACGTCGGGGTTCGGCACCACGACCTGGCGGTCGAAACGGCCCGGCCGCAGCAAGGCCGGATCGAGCACGTCGGGCCGGTTGGTCGCGGCGATCAAAATGATGCCTTCATTGGCCTCGAAGCCATCCATCTCGACGAGCAGTTGGTTCAGCGTCTGCTCGCGTTCGTCGTTGCAGCCGCCGAGGCCCGCGCCGCGGTGGCGGCCGACGGCGTCGATTTCGTCGATGAAGATGATGCAGGGCGCGTTCTTCTTGGCCTGCTCGAACATGTCGCGGACGCGGCTGGCGCCGACGCCGACGAACATTTCGACGAAGTCGGAGCCGGAAATGGTGAAGAACGGCACATTGGCTTCGCCGGCGATGGCGCGCGCCAACAGCGTCTTGCCGGTGCCGGGCGGACCGACCAACAGCACGCCGCGCGGAATGCGCCCGCCGAGCCGTTGAAATTTGGCCGGATCGCGCAAGAATTCGACGATTTCCTGCAGGTCGAGCTTGGCCTCGTCGACACCGGCCACGTCTTCGAAGGTGACGCGGCCGTGCGCCTCGGTCAAAAGCTTGGCGCGGCTCTTGCCGAAACCGAGCGCCTTGCCGCCGGCGCCCTGCATCTGCCGCGACAGGAAGATCCACACCCCGATCAACGCGACGAACGGCAGCCACGAGATCAACAGCGAAACGAACCAGGGCACGTTGTCGGACTGCGGGCGCGCGGTGATGGTGACGCCCTTGTTGTAAAGCCGCTGCACCAGCGAAGGATCGCTCGGTGCATAGGTCTGGAAGGTGCGGCCGTCGCTATAGGTGCCGTGGATTTCCGGACCTTGAATGAGGACATCGCGTACCCGCCCCTGATCGACATCGTTGAGCAGTTGCGAGAACGAAATATCCTGCGAGGTCGTGTGCTGGCCCGGATTCTGAAACAGCGTGAACAAAGCCAGCAACAGCAGGACAATGATGACCCACAGGGCGAAATTGCGCAAATTGGCGTTCATCTTACGTCCTTGGCCGCCCGATCCTTCACCGGAAGGTTGGCGGAGTGCGAGGGCCCACTGCCTGCCTGCAAATCGTGGCGGCTTCACGTCCCAGGATTAACGTCACCCAGTACCGGGCAATGTAGGCGTCAAGCCGCCCACTGCCAAGGGAAGCCCCAATACGAGATTCCTTTTATACGGCTATTTCGTAAAGCCCCTCTTGCGGGCTTCGCGGCCCTGACGCCGGGCAGGCGCACGCTCGACCGTGATGCGGTCGCGGCCAAGCGTGACCAGGGCGCCGGCGAGCGTCCGGCGCAGCCTGGTATCCGCCTGCCGCACGCTGTCATAAAGCGCTTCTAACTTGGCAAGCTCGACCGGAAGCTCGTCCCCGGTATGGGCGATGGCGCGGCCGAGAAGGCGCAGGCCCACCTCGGCCGGCAGGCCCGCGAATCGCTCGGCATCGAAGCTCACCGGACCGCGTTCCGGCCAAGGCCCCGGCGCCAGCGCCGCCCGCGCCGCGCCGACCACGAATTCGATGGTCGATTCGGCGCGTCGCATCCGCGCCGCGAATCGCGCCAGCCCGCGCGCGTCGAGCCCCTCGCGCGCCAGTTCCGGCATCAACGTGCGCAGCCGCGCGCGGGTGAAGCGCGGATCGCGGTTGCTCGGATCCTCGGCATAGGCGACGCCGGCGGCGGCGAGCGTCGCGTAAAGTCGCGCCTTGGAAACCGAGAGCAGCGGGCGCACCAAGAAAGCCCCCACCTCCCCGCCGACCGGCAGCGGCGCGGCATGCGCCATGCCGCCGAGGCCGAACAGTCCGCTGCCGCGGGCGAGACGGAACAGCACTGTTTCGGCCTGATCGTCGAGCGTGTGCGCGGTCACGATATGGCCGTAGCCTAAGTCCGCCGCCACTTGCCCCAGCATCCGATAGCGAGCGCCACGGGCGGCGTCCTGCAGGCCGGTTTTCGGTTTCTTGCCGCGCCAGCGCAGCGTGCGATGCGGCACGCCGAGGCGACGTGCCAAGCGCTTTACCGCTGCGGCCTCGGCGGCGGCTTCCGCGCGCAAGCCGTGATCGACAGTGACGGCCAGCAGCTTCGGTGCCCGCTTTTGCCGCTTCGCCCAGCGCGCCGCGAGAAGGAGCAGCGCCGTCGAATCCGGACCGCCGGACACCGCGAGCACGAGCCCGCGCACAGATTGGAGACCCGAGAACAACGCGTTCGCTTCGTCGTCTCGAACGGCTTGTTCAGCAGTGGACACGCTTCTGTTCCCGGTCCACGCTCTGCTTCACGCTCGTCGAAGCGCGCGGATATTTGCGCAAGACTTCGCCGAGCGAGGCGCAGGCGGCTTCCTTTTCGCCCAAAGCGGCAAGCGACTGGCCGAGCCGCAGCAGCGCGTCGGGCGCCCGCGCCGTCGTTTCATACTTGGTCGAGACCGCAAGAAACGCCTCCGCGGCGTCGCGATATTGCTGCGACTGGAACAAGCTTTCGCCGAGCCAGTATTGCGCTTCCGGCGCCAACCGATCGCTCGGATATTTGTGCAGGAAATCGCGGAATGTATCGGCTGCCGGGCCGAAATCCTTGTGCAGGACATAGCCGTAGGCGAGATCGTATTCGTCCTTGGGCGTGTTGCCGGGCGGCAGCGTCGCCACCATGGCGCCGGTCGCATTGGGATTGACCGGTGGCGGCGGCGGCAGTTCCGCGCCAGGTGAGGCTCCAGGTGAGGCGCCAAGTACGGCGGCGCCGGGAGGAGCCGAAAGGTCGAGCGGCGCACCCGGCTGGCGCGGTCCGGGAGCATTGGCCCGGATGTCGGCGACCGCCGGCGGCGGCTCGGCCGCTGCCGCGCCTGGGGTGCCGAGCGGGCGCGGCGACCCGGGCGCAGCCGGATTGAGCGCTGGATCGAAGGCATCGCTGCGACGGCCCGGCGACGACGGCTCGCCGGGCGGCACCGGAGCGGCCGAGGCCACGGCCGGAGGAGATTGCGGCGGCGGCGGCGGCGGATGGGACAGCGGCGCCGGCGGGGTCGGCGGCGGGAATTGCGCCGTACCGGTGGCTGGAGGCGAATACTGGCCGGGAGCCGGCGGCTGCGGGGCATAAGGCGGCGGCGCCGGCGGGGGCGGCGAATATTGCGCGGAAGGTCGCAGCGCGGACGGCGCCGGCGGCACTGCCGATGGCGCTCCCGCCTGGAGGCGCTGCACTTCCTGTTGAAGCTGCTGGTTGCGATACTGCAACTGTTCGATGGTGCCGGTCAGATCGCGCAGCTGCGCCTCGAGGTGATCGATACGCATCAACAGATCGGATTCCGACATCTGGGCGCGGGCTGGAGCAGCCCCCAGCATGCACGCCAGCGCGAGCAGGAAAACGGAGCGGAGCATCGCTTTCGACATTTTCGGTGGTTCGACGGCCCTTACCATAGCCCGTCCTGCGTCCAAATTGTGACTGTAATCCGACAAGGCGCGTATGGCGATCGGCGCCCCCTCCCTACTCCGCCGGCACGATGCGCGGGCTCTTGCGGGAGGCGCGCCATTCCTCGAACCGCTGCACCACGACGAACAGCGACGGCACGAACAAGACCGCGAGACAGGTCGAGGCGATCATGCCTGAGAACACGGTGATGCCGATCGACTTGCGGGCACTGGCGCCGGCGCCGGTGGCAATCACCAGCGGCGCGACGCCGAGGATGAAGGCAAACGACGTCATCAGGATCGGCCGAAAGCGCGCCCGGGCGGCCTCCACCGCGGCTTCGAGGATCGGCTTGCCGTCGTCGACGCGGCGCTCGCGCGCGACCTCGACGATCAGAATGGCATTCTTGGCCGACAGCGCGATCAAAAGAATGATGCCGATCTGGGTGTAGAGGTTGTTGTCGATGTGCAGCATCTCGAGCACCAGCACCGGGCCGGTGAGCGCGAGCGGCACCGACAAGATGACCGCCAGCGGCGCATACCAGCTTTCGTATTGCCCGGCGAGCACCAGGTAAACCAAGAGCAGCGCCATCGCGAAGACGAAATACATCTGATTGCCGACGATCTTCTCCTGATACGACATCGCCGTCCAATCGCTGCCGGTCCCCGCCGGCAGCGTCGCCGCGGCATTCTCCTCCATCAGCCGGATCGCCTCGCCCGAACTGAAGCCCGCCGCCGGCAGCCCGATGACGCTCGACGACGGATAGAGATTGTAGAGGCTGATCAGCGGCGCGCCGACGATCGGTTCGATCTTGACCATCGTGCCGAGCGGAATCATGTCGCCCGCCTGGTTGCGCACGGCCAGGTTTTCGATATCGCGCGGGCGCAGCCGGAACGGCGCGTCGGCCTGCGCGTAAACCTGAAACACGCGGCCGAACTTGTTGAATTGCGCGACGTAGCTCGAGCCGAAATAGGTCGCGAGCGACGTGAAAACCTGATCCACCGACACGTGCAGCGTCTGCGCCTTGACGCGATCGACGTCGACGCGAAATTGCGGGGCGATGGCGCGGAACGAGGTCGAAACCCGCTGCAGCGCGCTCTGCGACTGCGCATTGGCCACGATGGTATCGGTGATGCTCTGCAGTTTGGCGAAATCGGTGCTGCCGTCGCGCAGTTCCACCTGCATGGTGAAACCGGCGGCATTGCCGATGCCCTGGATCGGCGGCGGCGGCAGCACGATCACCCGCGCGTCGACGGCATCAAGGGCCTGCGCGAGCCGGCCGTAAATCTCGAGCAAGCCGTCGCGCGCGCTCCAGTCTTTGAGCACGACATAGGCGACCCCGGCATTGGCCAGCGTCGCGCTGTTGTCGAGGACCGAAACCCCGGCGATGGTCAGCACCTCGTCGACGCCGGCATCCTTGCCCGCGATCACGGCAACCTGTTGCAGCGCATTTTGCGTGCGGGCAAGCGCGGCGCCGTCGGGAAGCTGAATCGCGACCAACAAATAACCCTGGTCCTCGATCGGCAAAAAGCCGGTCGGCACCCGCGCCAGACCGAAGAAGGCGAGCGCCATGACGGCAAAGGCAATCAGGGTCATCAGGCCGCTGCGCGCCGCCATGCGGCCGATCAGCCCGGCATAGTTCCGCTCGAGCCGGGCGTAGATCGCGTTGAAGCCGCGATAGAAGGCGTTGCGTCGCTCCGGCGCAACCGGCGGCCGCAACCACATCGCCGCCTGCGTCGGCTTGAGCGTCACCGCATTGACGGCGGACAACAGCGCAGTTGCCGCGATCACCAGCGCGAATTGCGCATACATGCGGCCGGTCAGGCCCGGCAGGAAGGCCGCCGGCAGGAACACCGACATCAGCACCAGCGTGATGCCGATGATCGGCCCCAGCAGCTCGTTCATGGCGCGGATCGCTGCGTCGTGTCCGCTCATGCCCTTTTCGACATTGTGCGCGGCGCCTTCGACGACGACGATGGCGTCGTCGACCACGATGCCGATCGAGAGCACGATCGCGAACAGGGTGGAAAAGTTCACGGTGAAGCCGAGCGCCCACATTGCGGCGAAGGCGCCGATAATCGTCACCGGCACGGTGGTCGCCGGCACCAGCATGGCGCGCCAATCCTGCAGGAAGACGAGAATGACGATCAGCACCAGAACCGCCGCTTCGATGAGCGTCTTGTAGACCTCGTGGATGGAGGCGTTGACGAACACCGTGGTGTCGAACGGAATGGAAGAGACGAGGCCTTGGGGAAATTGCCGCGTCAATTCGGTCATCTTGGCCTTGACCGCATGCTCGACGTCGAGCGCATTGGCGCCGGGCGATTGGTAGATGCCGATGCCGGCCGCCGGCTTGCCGTCGAGGCTGAACGCCTGGCCGTAGGTTTGCGCGCCCAGCTCGATGCGGCCGACATCGCGTAGCCGCGTGACCTCGCCGTTGTCGCCGGTCTTGACGATGACGTTGGCGTACTCGTCGACGTCGACGAGCCGGCCCTGCAGCTCGATCGTATATTGGAAGTCGACGCCGGGCGGCGTCGGCGGCATGCCGACCTGACCCGCCGTCACCTCCTGGCTCTGCGCCTTCAGCGCCGTCACGACATCTTGAGCGCCGAGGCTGCGCGCCTTCAGTTTTTCCGGGTCGAGCCAGATTCGCATCGAATATTCGCCGGCGCCGAACACATTGACGTTGCCGACGCCAGGCAACCGCGCCAGCTCGTCTTTGAGATTGATCGTGGCATAATTGGCGAGATAGAGGCTGTCGTAGCGGCCGTCCGGCGAGGTCAGGGTGACGAACAGCAGAATGGCGGTCGAACGCTTCTGCACCGTGACGCCCTGCGCCTGCACCGCCTGCGGCAATGACGACAGCGCGCTCGCCACCCGGTTCTGCACCAGAATCTGCGCATTATCGAGGTTGGTGCCGATCTTGAAGGTCACCGTCAACGTATAGCTGCCGTCGCTCGCGCTCATCGATTGCATGTAGATCATGTTCTCGACGCCGTTGACCTGCTGCTCGATCGGCAGCGCCACCGTATCCATCAGCGTGCGCGCCCCGGCGCCCGGATAGCGCGTCGTCACCTGCACGGTCGGCGGCACCACATCGGGATATTGCGCGATCGGCAGGTCGTAGAGCGCCACCGCGCCGATCAGAATCATCAGGACGGCGAGAACGTTCGCGAGAACCGGCCGCTCGATGAAGAATTTCGAGATCATCGCGATGCGCTAGTTTGCGGCCGAGGCGGCATGCCGTTCGGCCTCGACCTTCTGGCCGGGAATGGCGCGCATGATGCCGCCGACGACGACGCGATCCTCCTTGGCCAGACCGTGCTCGATGACGCGCAGATCGCCGACCAGCTGGCCGGGCTCGACCTTGCGCTGTTCGACGACACTATCCTGGTTGACGACGAGGACGTAACGCCCGCCCTGATCGCTGCCGAGCGCCACGTCGGGGACGAGCAGCGCCGGCCGCGGCTGCGAGGGCACGCGAATGCGCACGAAATAGCCGGGGGCCAGCGTGCGAGCGCCGTTTTCCAAAGTAGCGCGCGCCGCGAGCGTGCCGGTCGACGGGTTGATGCTCGGCGCCACGTAGTCGAGCTTGCCTTGGTGCGGATAGCCGGTTTCGTTCTGCAGCCCGACTTCGACGGGAAGACCGATCAGATCGGCCGTCGTCTCGCCGCGGCTGGCGAGGCTGGCGCGAACCTGCAGCACATCGCGCTCGCTGGCATTGAAGTTCACCCAGATCGGATCGAGCTGCACGATGGTGGCAAGGACCGTCGGCGGCGTGCTGGCGCCCACCAATTGCCCGATCGAGACTTGACGCGCCGTCACCACGCCGTCGAACGGCGCCGTCACCTCGGTGTAACCCAGATTGATCTCGGCCTGCTGTTCGCTGGCTTGTTGCGACTGCAGGTCGGCTTGCGCGGAGTCGCGCTGCGCCAGCGCCTTGTCGTAATTGGCCTGGGTCGAGACCTGCCGGCTGACGAGATCGGCCTGACGCTGGTATTCGGCCTGCGCCTGCGTCAACGTGGCCTGGACGCTGACGACGGCGGCTTTGGCGGAATCCACTTTCAGCTTGTAAGGCTGCGGTTCGATCGTAAACAGCGGCGCGCCCTTTTTGACGAAGTCGCCGTCGGTGTAGCTGATCGCCTGGACGAAGCCCTGCACGCGCGCGACCAGGTCGACCGAGTTGACCGCCGCCGTATTCCCGGTCGCCTCGAAATAGCGCGTAACGTTTTGCTCGATGGGAGCGGCGACAGTGACCTTGGGCGGCGGCGGCGCCGCATATTGGTTGCTTTGCCCGCAACCGGCGACGACGACGGCCGCACCGAGGACGAACGCCGCGCGCGAAATCCGAGCAAGGGTAATCCAAGCAAGGGTAATCCAAGCAAGGGTCATGTCCGAACCCATAATCAAAATGGGCCAGCAAAACTGGCCGCGGCAACGGACAGGGATGCGATCAATGCCGCGCCATCGAGACGATTTAATCCCGGCAGCTTGCCCGGCACCGCGTCGGCAAGGCCAAACTTCGCATGAAAATGCAATCGGCGCCATCGCGGCGCCGATCACTTTTCCAGCAGGCGCGGAGCGTTGCGCGATTGGGCGCGCTACGAACTCTGATCGAGCACGGTCACGGCGCGACGATTCTGCGACCAGCAGGAAATATCGTTGCACAGCGCGACCGGACGCTCTTTGCCGTAGGAGATGGTGCGCATACGTTGCGCTGAGATGCCGCGCGAGACCAGGTATTCGCGCACCGTCTCGGCGCGGCGGGCGCCAAGCGCGATATTGTATTCGCGCGTGCCGCGCTCGTCGGCATGGCCTTCGACGGTGAAGGCGTAGCGGTTGTAGTTGTTGAGCCACTGCGCCTGCTTATCGAGCGTCGCGCGCGCCTGGTCCGTAAGCTCGGACGAGTCGGTTTCGAAGAACACGCGGTCGCCGACATTGACGACGAAGTCCTGCTGGCTGCCGGGAGCCGCTGTCGCGGTCAAGGCGGCACTTTGATCGGCCTGTTTAGCGCAGCCCGCAATCGCGAGCGTTGCCATGACGACGGCGGCGAATTTCGCGCCGCGCAAGATTCTCGCCATGTTCATCCCGGTACCTCCATACTTTACACTGTGACCGGACATGGTTGGTCTGTTGCGGGTCTAGCAGCGCCATCGTTAAACGAACGTTCCGTCAACCTTGATGCAGCCTTGCAAAAGCCCCTCGACGCTGCGGAATACCCGTAAAGCTTTTGCAATGGTTAATACGGCGTTAATGCGGCGATCCTGCGGCCCGTGGCTGGTCGCCTAGGAAGAATGCGCGTGCTCACTCGTCATTGCGAGCGCAAGCGAAGCAATCCAAGCGGCGGCGCCATTCTGGTTTGCTTGGTCGCCTCGCTCCTCGCAAAGGCGAGGACGGAGGCACAAGCACTATAGGAGCTAAGCCCGGCGATGCGGGCGAGTTCCTCACGACAGCAGCGGCGACCATGCCGGGTCTGAGGCGTAGCTCGGCGTCGGAACTTTCTGCTCGTTGCGGCCGGAAATATCGATCGTGAACAACGACGGCCCGGCACTGCCGCCGGGGTCGCGGAAAAACATGATGACCCGCCCGTTCGGCGCGAAGGTCGGCCCTTCGTTGTGGAAGCCCTCGGTCAGGATCCGCTCGCCGGTGCCGTCCGGTTTCATCACGCCGATGGCGAACTGGCCGCTGGCCTGCCGGGTGAAGGCGATGTAGTCGCCGCGCGGCGACCATACCGGCGTCGAATAGCTGCCCTCGCCGAAGCTGATGCGCTGCGCCGCCCCGCCGGTCGCCGCCATGACATAGATTTGCGGATGGCCACCGCGATCGGATTCAAAGCAAATCTGCGACCCGTCCGGCGCGTAGGACGGCCCGGTATCAATCGCCTTGGTATCGGTCAGGCGAGTCGTCGCCTTGGAGCGCAAATCCATGACGAAGATGTTGGAGTTCGAACCTTCCTGCAAGCTCATGATGACGCGCTGGCCATCGGGCGAGAACCGCGGCGAGAAACTCATGCCGGGGAAATTGCCGACGATCTCGCGCTGGCCGGTTTCGATGTTGAAAAGGTAGACGCGCGGGTCGCCCTGGCCGTAGGCCATATAGGTGATTTCCTGCGTCGACGGCGAGAACCGCGGCGTCAGCACGAGGTCGTCGCCGCGCGTGAGGTAGCGCACATTGGCGCCGTCCTGATCCATGATGGCGAGTCGCTTGATGCGGCGCTCCGCCGGGCCGGTCTCGTCGATGAACACGACCCGGCTGTCGAAATAGCCCTTCTCGCCGGTGAGCCGTTCGTAGATCGCATCCGAGATGATGTGGGCGATGCGGCGCCAATTGTCGGGCGTCGTGAAATATTGCTGGCCGGAGAGCTGCTGGCCGGCGAGCACGTCCCAGAGCCGGAACTCGGCCTTGAGCCGGCCGTCGTTCTGCTGCGTGACGCGGCCGGTGACGAGCGCCTGCGCGTTGATCGTGCGCCAATTGGGAAACTGCGGCACGGCGTCGACGCTGGTGATGGTTTCGATGAAGGCGGCCGGGTCGATCGGGGCAAACAGTCCGCTGCGCTGAAGGTTGGCGCTGATGATCTGGGTGACACCCGCGGCCGTGGTGTTGTCGCCGTCGGTGCCGCCGATGAATTTCGGGATCGCGATCGGCAGCGGCTGGAAGTTGCCCTGGGTGATGTCGAGACGGACCACGGCGCCGGCGTAACGCGGCAGGAGCGTCACACCGCCGACCGCGGCGCCGAGCACGAGTGCGCGGCGGCGCGTGATTGCGGGATGGTATCTGTGCCAGGAAGTCATGATGTTCAATTCGCCAGGTTTTTTTGAATTCGCAGGGTTCAGCCGCCGAGCAGCTCGTGAGGATCGAATTTAAGCTCGAGATCTTTCCATTGGTCGTAATGCTCGGGCTTGAGCATGGTGAAAGGCTGGCACAACAAGAGCGCGCGCTTGGCGCTCTCCGCGAGCGCCGGCCCCAGCGCCGATGCGCTGCCTTCGACCAGCACCGGGTCGGCGCCGACCGTGCCGTCCTGTTTGAACAGGACCCGCAGCACGACATAGAGCTTCGAATTGGCATCGATGCCCGGCGGCGGGCTCCAGCAGCTCGATATGCGCGCCCGCAATGCGTCGATCTCGCTTTGCGACATCTGCGCCGCCGGCGCGCCGTTCGCAGCGCCGAGATTGGCGGTGGCGTTGAGCGTTTCGGCCGCCGCCACCTGGCGCCGCGGATCGCGCTTGTCGAGCAGTTGCGCGACCTGGTTGGCGTCGAATTTGGGCGTGTTCTGCACCGGCTTTTGCGGCGTCGCCGTGTCGTCCGGCTTCTTCGGCGGTTCTTTGGCGGCGTCCTTCTTCAGCAGATCGGCGATCTGATCGGGCTTGTACTCAGGCGCCTTCGGCTTGTCGGCCGGTTTCGGCTCCGGTTTGGGCTCGGGTTTGGGCTTGCTCGTATCGGTCGTGATCGCGGGCTTGTCGGCGGCCTTCGGCGCCAGCTGATCGATCGATTTCGGCGCGTCGACCTTGTCGGCGAGCGGCTTCGGCTGATCGATCTTGAGCTGCGGCGCGTTCTTGACGCCTTGGGTGAGCTGGGTGAAGTCCTTTTCGGAGATGAACGACACCGGCATGGTCTCGAGCGGCGGCGATTCCATGGGGTGCGCCGAAATCGCAACCAGCCCCCATATGAGCGCGCCGGCATGCGCGATGCACGATATGGTCAAGCCCGGCTTCATTGCCCGCCCTGCTCGACCTCGGTCACCAGCGCGACCCGGTGATAGCCGGCGCCGGAAATTCGTCCCATCACCCGCATCATCGCGCCGTAGTCGACCTTCTTGTCGCCGCGCACATAGATGAGGTCGTCGAAATTGCCGCTGCGGGCCGCGATGATGGCTTTCAGCTTCGGAACGAGGTCGTCGAGCTTGATTTCCGCGTTCTGCAAGTAAATCTGGCCGGTGACGTTCACCGAAACGGTCAGCGGTTCATTAGCTTGTTGCAGCGCCTTGGCCTGACTCTGCGGCAGATCGATCGGCACGCCGACCGTGAGCAGCGGCGCCGACACCATGAATACGATCAGCAACACCAGCATGACGTCGACGAACGGCGTCACGTTGATCTCGCTCATGACGGGCCGCCGCCGGCGGCGTTTTGCCCCGCCGGCCGATGCCGCGCTGATCATGCTTGCAGCCATCGCCTGCCCCTCAGCCGCGCTCGTCGATCTGCCGCGACAGGATCGCCGTAAACTCGTCGGCGAAACCTTCGAGCCGCTGCGCCTCCCGGTTCACCTCGCTGGAGAACTTATTATAGAAAATCGTCGCCGGAATGGCGGCAACGAGGCCGATTGCGGTCGCGAACAATGCTTCGGCGATGCCGGGCGCAACCACCGCGAGCGATGTATTCTGCGAGGCCGCGATCGACTGGAAGCTCGTCATGATGCCGGCAACGGTGCCGAACAACCCGACGAACGGTCCCGCCGAGCCGACCGTCGCCAGGACCAGAAGCCGCCGCTCCATCGTCTCGACTTCGCGCGCGATCGCGACATTCATGACTTTCTCGATGCGCATCTGCAGCCCGGCAAAGGAACGGGCCTGGCCTTCGAGGCTGCGCTTCCATTCGCGCATCGCGGCGACGAACAGCGCTCCGCTCGAATGCCCCGGATGGGCAGCGAGCCCCTTATAGAGCTCCTCCAGCGACTGGCCCGACCAGAAGGCCTCCTCGAAGCTGTCGCCGGCACGGCGAAGCCGCGAAAACAGCAGCGTTTTATCGATGGCAATCGCCCAAACCCAGATCGAGCTCGCCAACAGCCCGACGATCACCATCTGGACGATCCAGTGGGCATGCCAGAACAGGTGGAACAGCGAAAGGTTGGACGACGTCAATGGTGCGACCGACGGCGCGAGGTCGGCTGGATTCATGAGGCGTCCCTTTCGGCGGTCCGGCCGCGCGAGCCAAAATCGAAGGCCATGATCGAGGCCAGAACCGGGGCGGCGCACTAGCGCCGGGACCAAAAAGGGCCGTTACGGGCCGCCGCATCGCGCGCCGACCAAGAGCCGAAATTTCCAAGACCCGAAATTTCGCGAGGACCCGAGCCGGACCCGTCACCGGCGGCCCGAAATCATTCGCGAAACTTGTCCAAACTAGGGCGCAACACCGGTCATTCGGCCTAACGAAGCCTGACTGTGCTTAATGGGGCGTTAATGGCCGCCTTGACCGCCATGCGAAAGGGCCGCCCATCGGCGGATGGACGGCCCCTTCTCTTTCACGTTTTGGCTTGCGGACGGATCAGGCCGGCGCTTGCGGCTGCGGCCCGGTTTCGTCCGGACGGCTGCGCCGTTCGGCCATGAACTGATCGAACTCCGCCCGGTCCTTGGCAAAACGCAGCCGCTCCAGGAATTCCTTGAATTCGCGCTGCTCGTCTTCAAGCCGGCGCAGCGTGTCGCGGCGGTAATCGTCGAACGCCCGATTGCCGCTCGACGGCGAGGCGCCCCACCAGCCGCCGCCGGAGCCGGCGCCGCTCAGATCGTCCATTTTGCTGCGCATGCGATCCATCTTGCCCTGCATGCGCTCCATTTTGTTTTGCCAGCGGCTCATGCCGTAGTGACTGCAACAACCCATTCGTCCGCTCCCAATCATGAATGCCAGGATGACGAGCCCCACCGGCCACCACGCGAAAAAGCCGAGGATCATCAGTGCAATCCAGGCAGGCTTCCCGAATTCATCTAGCTTTGCTGCGATCGGCATGAAGCACCTCTCGTGTGAATGTAAATAACATTTACATCCACTTTTTGCGGTGTCAAGGGGGAGGTAAGCGCACTAAGCTTTAGTCGTACGCCCTGCTTTGGTTTCGGTCACGCCGAGGCCGCGTAAATAGATCAAGAGATCGGCTTCGAGCAGTTCTTCGGGCGACATCGGCAAGGCGCGGCGCGCCGCATCGCCGCGCCCGAACAGCGAGGCGATGCCGTGAGCCATCGCCCAAATATGCAGCGCGACCATGAGCGCCGGCGGCCTCTGCTGCGGCGGCATTTGCGCGCACAGCCGATCGGCGGCCGCGCGCAGCACGCCGAAGGCGCGCTCGCCCGCGTCGCGCAGTTCGGAACTGACGGCAGGCGGAATCCCAGCCTCGAACATGGCAGAGTAGTAGGCCGGTTCGGCACGCGCGAACTGAAGATAGGCCTTCCCCAGCCGGTCGAGCGCGGTGAGGGCGTCGGGGCGGCCGTCGTCCCAGGCCCGCCCGAGCGCCGCCTCGAATTGCTCGAAGCCGCGCAATGCGACGTTGGCCATCAACTCGTCGCGGTCGCGGAAATGCCGGTAAGGTGCCGCCGGCGACACGCCGGCCCAGCGCGCGGCCTCCGCGAAGGTGAAGCCGGCCGGTCCCTTCTGCGCGATCAATTCCAGCGCGGCGCGAACCAGCGCTTCCTTGAGATTGCCGTGGTGATAGCCGCGCGGGCTTTCCTTGTCGTCTTTGGACCAGCTCATGTAAATGGCTTTTACATGCCGCCGGTCGGTCCGTCGACTTTCCGGGTTTTTGGCCCCGATTGCCGGAAAGCCTGAAATGACTATTGCCCGGGGCCGTTGACGTGACCACTCGTAAGGTGTTTATTTAATAAATATACATTCGTTAATTGTACTTCAGCACAATACCGGCCATGACCCTGACGGACACGTTGCCCGCGCCAAAATCAGCGCCGAGGCTGGCGCCGGCGACCGAAACCGGAGCGCTTGGAATCTTCCAGCTCAAGCGCATGTGGTCGCGAACCATGGCGGCACGGCAGGGCCGGTTCGTACCGGTGTCCATGGATGAGCGCCATCTCGACACGCTGGTCACCCATGCCAGCGGGCTCGGGCTCGAGCAGACCGCAGCCTATCTCGGCAGCGCTTCGCCAAGCTTCGATGAGTTCGAGCGCTGGATCGTTGCGACCACGGGAGGCGTTGCGCCGGAGCGAGTCGCGCGCATCAATGCCGCGGTCGGGGGCCACGAACCGCCTGCGGACACCGCGCGATGGCTTGCCGCGGTGGCGGCGAGCGAGCCCGTGCTGGCGGGCGCCGACCTCGCCTTCTGGGACGAGCACGGCTATGTCGTGCTGCACGATGCCGTTCCGGCCGCCACATGCGCGGCGGCGGCAGAGGCGCTATGGCGCCATCTCGGCGCCCGCCCGGACGATCCCGAGACCTGGTATCGACCGAGCGATCACGGCATCATGGTGCAATATTTTCAGCACCCGGCCTTCGAGGCCGTGCGCCGCTCGCCGCGCATCCACAAGGCCTTCGCCCAGCTCTGGGGTACGGCCGATCTATGGGCCACCACCGACCGCGTCGGCTTCAATGTGCCGGAGCGCGAGGGTTTTATGTTTCCGGGTCCGCATCTGCACTGGGATGTCAGCGTCAAGACGCCGATCCCGTTCGGCACCGGCGGCATCCTTTATCTGACCGAGACGCCGCCGGAACAGGGCGCCTTCACGCTGGTGCCGGGCTTCCAGCGCTGGGGCGAAGCCTGGCTCGAGGCGTTGCCGCCCGGCGCCGATCCGCGCCGCCAGGACCTTTACGCCTTGGGCGCGCGCCCGATCGGCGGACGCTCTGGCGATCTCGTCATCTGGCATCAGGCGCTGCCGCACGGCGCCAGCCCCAATCGCGGGACGAAGCCGCGCATAGTGCAGTACGTCAACATGTTCCCGACGCGGTACGACGAACACGAGGAGTGGATTTAACCCGCCCCGCTAAGCGCGCCCTGATCGGCCTTCATGGCGATGCGCAACGGCTTCGGGATCGGCCGCGCCCGCCCGCCCGAGACGAAGGCGACGCGCACGCGCGCCTCGACCAACAATTCTTCGCCGCGCATGACGCGCTGGCGCACCGTGGTCGATGCGCCCTTCACCTCCTCCGGCTCGGTGACGATGTCGAGCACGTCGTCCATGCGCGCGGGCTTGAGGAAATCGATCGTCATCGAGCGCACCACGAAGGCGAATCCCGGCGCCTCCTGTTCGGTCGCTTCGAACAGCGCGCGATGGTCGGCGCCAATGAGCCGCAGATAATTGGTGCGCCCGCGCTCCATGTAACGCAGATAATTGGCGTGATAGACGATGCCGGTGAAATCGGTGTCCTCGTAATAGACGCGCACGGTGAGCACATGGCGGCCGTCGCGGATTTCGCCGTCGAGGGAAACTGCGGTCATTCTATTACTCTCGCCACGGCACCGGCTGCGTGATCGCCTGTTCCCAGTTCCTGCCGTCGAACGGTTGGGTTTTTATCGCGGCGAGGTCGACGCCGTCGAGGCAGCGCACATTGACGTCGATCTTGTCCGGGTCGGAGCGCGGCACGTAGAACGGATGGATGCCGCAGGTCGCGCAGAAGGTGTGCTGCGCCGAGCCGGTATTGAAGCGATAGGTCGTCAGCGCCTCCTTGCCGCTGAGCAACTCGAACGCCTCAGGCGGCACGATCAGATGCAGAAAGCCCTTCTTGACGCAGATCGAGCAATTGCATTCGGTGACGCGCGTGAGCTCCGCCGTCACGCGAAACCGCACCCGCCCGCAATGGCAGCCGCCTTGGTAGGTTAGTTGCACAGTCTTTAGCCGACCCGCGCCAACGGCGGCGACGGCTGCGGAATGTCCATTTTCCATTCTTTGGCGGCTTCGATCCAGGAACCGATCGCCTCCTGCACGTTCTTCAGCGCTTCTTCGGGAGTCTCGCCGTCGGACATGCAACCGGGAAGGTCAGGCACTGTCGCAAGATAGCCACCGCCATCGCTCTCGGCCAAACGCTCGATGCGCACGGCATATTCGAGTTTCATCGGCTGCCTCCGTACGTATCAATATAGCGCACCAGCTTGCGAATGTAGACCGGCTTGATTGGACGACGCGCCGGAATGGTCAAGATCTCTCGTGCCGCAGGATGTCGCATATGGGTATGCGAAGTGCCTTTGCCCGGACGAAAACTAAGACCATACTCCAGGCACAACGCCTCGACATCCCGGATACGCCAATCGCCGGCCGGGTTGCGGCGCATACTTTCCAGAAGATCAGAAGGCATCAATCACTCTCGTCCGCCCCGAACAACCCGAACTGCGCCGCATCCCGCGCCGGCTCGGCGAGGCCGAGGTGGCGGAAGGCGTGGCCGGTCATCAGCCGGCCGCGCGGGGTGCGCTGCAGAAGCCCGCACTGGATCAGATAAGGCTCGATGATGTCCTCAATGGCATCGCGCGGCTCGGACAGCGCCGCGGCCAGCGTCTCGACCCCGACCGGGCCGCCGCCGTAATTCATCGCGATGGTGGTGAGATAGCGCCGGTCCATGGCGTCGAGGCCGGCAGCGTCGACCTCGAGCGCGGCGAGTGCGGTGTCGGCGACCGCGCGATCGATCGCGGCTGCGCCGGCGACGGAGGCGAAGTCGCGCACCCGACGCAAGAGCCGCCCGGCAATGCGCGGGGTGCCGCGGGCGCGGCGCGCGATCTCGTTCGAGCCGTCGGCGGTCAGGCCGACGCCGAGCACGCGCGCGCCGCGATTGACGATCAGTTCCAGCTCCGCCTCGGTGTAGAAATTCAGCCGCACCGGGATGCCGAAGCGGTCGCGCAGCGGATTGGTGAGGAGGCCAGCCCGCGTCGTCGCGCCGACCAGCGTGAATTTCGCGATGTCGATCTTCACCGAGCGCGCCGCCGGCCCCTCGCCGATGATCAGATCGAGCTGAAAGTCCTCCATCGCCGGATAGAGGATTTCCTCGACCGCCGGATTGAGTCGGTGGATTTCGTCGATGAACAGCACGTCGCGCTCTTCGAGATTGGTCAAGAGCGCGGCGAGATCGCCGGCCTTGGCGATCACCGGGCCGGAGGTGGCGCGGAAATTCACGCCGAGCTCGCGCGCCACGATCTGCGCCAGCGTGGTTTTGCCGAGCCCCGGGGGGCCGACGAACAAGACATGATCGAGCGCCTCGCGCCGCGCCCGCGCCGCTTCGATGAACACGGCGAGATTTTTCCGCGCTTGTTCCTGACCGATGAATTCCGACAGCCGCTGCGGCCGCAGGCTGGTCTCGGCCGCGTCTTCGTCGCGGCGCTCCGGCGTCACCAGCTTGGATCCGGCGTTCGCGCTCACCGTTCCGGCCCCCGCGTATATTTGTTCGGCAGCAATTCGCCGATCGGTACTACCGCCGGCGATTTGCCGTTCGGCACGATCACGCGCGCATTCTTGTCATAGTCGAAGATCAGCTCGCGGCAGGCGCCGCAGGGCGACACCACCGCGACGGTCTGGTTCTTCTCGCCGGGCGGCGGATGGCGCACCGCGACGATGGTCTCGATCCCGGCATCGCCGAGGTCGACCACGGCGCGCCCGAGCGCGACCGCTTCGGCGCATACCGCCATGCGGCCGAGATAAGCGTCGAGATTGACGCCGGTGAAGATTTTTCCGGTACGGGTGCGCAGCGCCGAGCCGACCTCCTGCCAGTCGTCGCGATAGCGGCTTTTGATCGCCGCCACCGCGGCGGCGACCAGTTCCTGGTCCGCCTTGCCGAGTTTCGCCTTCGGTTTGCGTGCCGCCCGTTTCACTTTGCCAGTTCCCTCAAGCCGAGCCGGATCAGCGTCGTCGCCTCCGCCCCGTCGCCTGCGCTGCGCGCCGCGGCGGCGATCGCGGCTGCCGCCTGCACCTGCGCATAGCCGAGATTGACCAGCGCCGAAACCGCATCGGCGATAGGCCGCGGCGCCCGCTTCTCGTCGAGCGCGCCGGACAGTCGCACCAGCGCCGGATCGACATCGGTATAGGCCGGCGCCTTGTCCTTCAGTTCGGTCACGATGCGCTCGGCGACCTTCAGCCCGACGCCGGGCGTGCGCGCCACCATGGCCTTGTCGCGCATCGCTATGGCGGAAGCGAGGTCGGCGGGCTTCAGCGTGCCGAGGACGGCGAGCGCGACCTTGGTGCCGACCCCCTGGACGGTCTGCAACAGCCGGAACCATTCGCGCTCGACGTCGCTCGAAAAGCCGAACAGCCGGATCTGGTCCTCGCGGACGTGGGTCTCGATCGCCAGCGTCGCCGGTTCGCCGACGCGCGGCAGTTCCTGCAAGGTGCGCGCCGAGCAATGCACCAGATAGCCGACGCCGCCGACGTCGAGGATGACGGCGTCCTCGCCGTAGCTGTCGATCACGCCCTTGAGTTTGCCGATCATCGTGCCGCCACCTTGAGCGCCGCGTGCAGCACCGCGCTCTGCCGGTGATGCGCATGGGTCACGGCGATGGCGAGCGCATCGGCGGCATCGTCCGAATTCGGATCCGCCTTGGGCAACAGCACGCCGATCATCATCCGCACCTGCGCCTTGTCGCCGTGGCCGGCGCCGACGATGCTTTTCTTCACCAGGTTCGGCGCATATTCGGCGACCGGCACGCCGGCCCTGGCGGGCACCACCATGGCGATGCCGCGCGCCTGGCCGAGTTTCAGCGTCGCAGTGGCGTCCTTGTTGACGAAGGTCGCCTCGACCGCCGCCTCGTCGGGGCGAAATTCGTCGAGCACGCGCATCAGCCCGTCATGGATGGCGAGAAGCCGCAGCGCCAGCGCCTCCCGGTCGTTCGTCGTCACCGAGCCGCAGCCGACAAAAGACAGCCGATTGCCGGCAATCTCGACCACCCCCCAGCCGGTGCGGCGGAGGCCCGGATCGATGCCGAGGATGCGAATCGGATGCCCGACCATGAGGGTGTTGATAGCATTTTGCCCGGCGAATGGCCGCAATGCTCGCGCCCGGCTCGCAGACCGGCTGCCGTCTTGCTAAGGAGGCCGATCGTGGACGGCGGCAGCGCGGAAATGACATGACACCCGGTCTCGGCTTCGCGCTCGTCGCCATGCTCGCCTTCGGCTTGGGCGACCTCGTCTACAAGCGGGCCGCCGCGGCGGGGATCGCGGCGAGCGAATTCATCATGTTGCAGGCCTGGGCGTTTTGTCCCGGCATCACGCTTTATGCGGCGCTTACCGGCACGCTCGAACTGCATTGGTCGGCGCTGTGGGGAGCGCTCGCCGGCTTTTTCCTGCTGATCGCGGCGTATAATTTCGCCCGCAGCCTGCGCGGCGGCGCGGTCAGCACCAATGCGCCGATCTTCCGGCTGAACTTCATCGTCACCGCCGCATTGGCGATCCTGCTGCTCGGCGAGACGCTGACCGTCGCGAAAGCCGCAGCGCTTGTCTGCGCGCTCGCCGCGGTGTGGCTCCTCCTGGTCGAGAGCGGCGCCAAATTCGGCAAGGTCGAGTTCGGCTCCATCGCCCGCGTCTTGGTCGCGACGCTGGCGATGGCGCTGACCAATTTCTTCTACAAGGTCGGCTTGCAGCACGGCGCCATCCCGGAGACGATGATCGCGGCGCAGGCCTGGATGTTCTGCTCGCTCGCGACGCTCTTGCGCCTTGTCCAGGAACGGCGCTTTCTGCAAACGCTCGGCGCTTGGCGCTACTCCACGCTTGCCGCCGTGTCGCTTCTGGTCGCCTTCGTGACGCTGATGCACGCGCTCGCGCTCGGCCCGGCAAGCGTGCTGGTGCCGGTGGCGCAGATGAGCTTTGTCTTCACCGCCCTCCTCGGCGCCGCGATATTCCGCGAACGGCTGGACC
>Ga0181527_1000974_pt1 | contig 30993 bp, 24 predicted proteins | sample PEATcosm2014_Bin_30_FD_119762 | JGI IMG/M metagenome (GOLD analysis project Ga0181527, IMG submission 119762) | Peatland microbial communities from MTU Mesocosm Facility, Houghton, MI, USA - PEATcosm2014_Bin06_60_metaG | ecosystem: Environmental > Terrestrial > Soil > Wetlands > Peat | place...
CATGGGGTCGGAATTGTTGCTGTTGGCTGTTTCTGGCATGAACGTTTTTGGTATGACGCCGTACTTCTTTATGAGATTCACAAACATATTCCATTCGCCGCCGTCTGATGTTGGATCGGAAAGAAGCGAATTAACCAACCTCCCATTCAGGGGCTCTTCCTTTGTTTCTATAATGGTTTCCAAGAAATAGTTGGCTTTCTCAAGTTTGTCCCAAAACATTTGGTATATTTCAGAAAGCTCAAATGTTTTCAGGTTCAGCTTTTTCATGGCTTCAAAAGAGAGCGCACTTAGCCCTGAGAATGCCCAGCATCTCCCCGATTTTTCTTGGTTGGCTGCATCTGGAGATTCGATAAGATTGCTGAAGGTGAAGTTTTGCCTGTCCACCTCCTTTCTACTCAACGCAACTGCAGCTATGCCATTCTCTGTAACAGCATTCAAGGCAAGTGTGTTTCCTGGGTTCTGGTTGAACGATCGCGAGAAGCGCCTTATGTCTTCAAAACTCAAACGTTTTTCCAAGAGCTTTTCCAACTGAATGTGTACTCTCATGCATAGCTAAAACATGTTGCGCTCTCGCACCGGTTACGTGCGCCACGGAAACAGGCAGCGATACTTACTCGTGACCAGCTACCCTAGAAATGTGAGTTGAACAGTCAAGACAAGTTCGACACCGACATCTTCATGACGACACCAAGAATTTCTCCCCGTTTTCTCGCGCACACTTGAGGGCGTATGTGGTTGTAGTAAATTCGTTGACCCTCGATAACTGAGGTATCAGGTTTCTTGATACAATAACATTCGTTTAAGAGGTGTACTAAGTTCTGCTACTCTGTGGTTCGCCTGTCGAAGCGCTCCTAACACTTTCTCTTCCCATTTCTCGAAAAGGGTTATTTAGGCGTAGAATGAACCTCACTCCAGATCAAAGTTGGACACAGGAAAGATTCGTGCAGAACTCACAGGGCTTCTGCAAGACATCGATAAACTCTTCGAGATGGTTGAACGAAGCCTTGGAGAATTCGGCAAGGACAAAGAGCTCCAGCAAATCAAGGACAGCGCGAAACAGCACATCAAAGAAATCATGAAAGCGATCTGATTCTTCACGGCTCTTGAGCTAACAGCCTGTGTATTCAACTCTCTAGGTCTAACCTGAGAAAAGAGAAGACGGGCTTCATCGCTTCCTATAAGGAAGAGACCAAATATCCCGGTTTAGCTACCAATTACGTCAAAACGGACTCCTTTTCAATGGATTGGAGAGCCGATGCGGTCATAGTGATTGGAGTGACGGGAGTAGAGGTTTGTTAGTTTTGCCAGAAGTAAGCGACGCTGACACTTACGTTGGCTCTTTAAGAAAAGACCGTTGAATTTAGGAGAATTGTCATGACCCACGAGCCCCGGAACTATGGGGTTGAGCGGCCTTTACAGGAATGGGTAGGTGCCGTTGCTAAGATAACTAAACCAGATGGCATAGTGTGGTGTAATGGGTCTGATGAAGAATTTCAGTCTCTTATCAGTCCGATGACCGCAGATGGGACACTGATTAAGCTCAACCAAGAAAAATATCCAAACTGCTATCTGCACAGAAGCAACCCGAACGACGTAGCCAGAACCGAAGAAGCGACCTTCATCTGCACAACGAACAGAGAGGACGTGGGTCCCACAAATAACTGGATGCCTTCTGATGAAGGCGAAGCAAAGTTGCTGGGGCTTTTTGATGATTGCATGATAGGGCGAACAATGTATGTTATCCCATACCTTCTGGGACCCGCAGGTTCGACTTATTCTCAGGTCGGAGTTGAGCTCACTGATAGCCTCTACGTCGCTGTGAATATGGAAATTATGACGAAAGTCGGCAAGGTTGCGATAGAGCACATAAATGACGGCGAATTTGTGAAAGGCATACATTCGACCGGCCAGTTGGATCCAACTAGAAGGTACATTTGTCATTTCCCAGATAAGAAACTCATAATGAGTTTGAACTCGAACTATGGAGGAAACGCCCTCCTCAGCAAGAAATGCCACGCCCTGAGGATCGCGAGCGTGTTGGCGCGAGATGAAGGCTGGCTGGCAGAACACATGCTAATCATAGGAATAGAAGATCCAGAGGGCACGGTGACCTATGTGACCGGGGCGTTCCCCAGCGCCAGCGGTAAGACTAACCTCGCTATGCTCAGCCCGCCAGAATACATGAAGGACTGGAAAGTCTGGGCGGTCAGCGACGACATAGCTTGGATACACCTAGATTCCGAAGGTAGGTTCAAAGCAATCAACCCTGAGAGCGGATTCTTCGCGGTCGCCCCCAACACCAACATCAAGACAAACCCAAAGATGATGGAAGCCGTCAAGAAGAACACAATATTCACGAATGTCGCCTTATCGATGGACAGAACTCCATGGTGGGAAGGCATGGGCGACCATCCCAGAAAACTTTGGGATTGGCAAGGAAGAGTATGGACAGCCGGCAAGGGAAGCGCCGCCCATCCAAACTCAAGGTTCACAACTTCAATCAATCAATACCGGTTCCTATCCACGGAGTACACAAATCCGAATGGTGTTCCAATCACGGCCATAATTTTCGGAGGAAGAAGGTCTGATCTTGTTCCGTTAGTTTACGAATCATTCAGCTGGGAACACGGAGTCATGATGGGCGCCATGCTTAGAGTGGAAACTACGGCCGCCGCTGCAGGGGAGGTTGGAGTTCTAAGATACGACCCAATGGCGATGATACCATTCTGCGGATACCACATTGCCGATTACTTCAGACATTGGCTTTCATTTCGATCAAAGAGCGAAAACCTCCCTAGAATATTCCAGATGAATGCATTCAGAATGGGAAAAGATGGAAGATTCCTTTGGCCGGGATATGGCAACAATCTCGTCGTTCTCAAGTGGATTCTTGACAGATGTAGAGGTACGGCTGATGCAGTTGAAACACCGATAGGCTACGTCCCGACGCCTGACTCGCTCAACTTGGCCGCGATGAATCTGCCGGGAACCACTGTCGAAGAGTTGCTTAAGGTCGATGAGACAGGGTGGATGGACGAAATCGAATCCTCTTGGTTGTTCTTCAAAACTCTCGGAGAACAATTTCCTGACATATTGTGGGAGGAGCTTTCGAAATTGAGGGATAGACTACGAAATTCGAACTTCGCACCTCATCACTAATGGAGTGATTCTGCTAGGTACGACCATTGGCTTTTCGCGTGCGTGGTTCCTCTAGTGCGCACACAGGATGATGGTTCTTGGAGGGCCTATAGCCTCTCCAATAGCGGCTCTTGAGTACATCCTTCATAATCATAAGTAAGTGGTTCGCAGTAACTAACCGATTATACTAAAACGAATCCAGTTTCGGTGGATTGCAGAAAACCTCTCGACTTTACCGACTTATTTGCGGACCGCGCTGGTTGCTTCTTCGAGTATTGTGTATGCTCGTGGTCCGTCTGACTCATCGAGGATCAGGATGATCTCTTCGTATCCTAGGAATGCGTCTACGATGTTTATTCCGTTGCGGTAGAGCAGGTCAGTTATGTACGCTGCGATTCCAGGTGACCTCTCCGCTTCCTCGGATAGATGTATTGTAATTTTCGCCGCGTTCAGTCGAGGTTTCAGGGAGTATCGACTCCTGAGTGCCGTTTTCAGTTTTTCATAATCGTTTGCGTCGGCTATGATCTTGATAGAACTTACGAGTGGGAAGATGTGAGGGCGTTCGTTTAGCTCAGCAGATAATTCGACGAGTCTCTTCAATTCGGTGATGAAAGCTTCTCTCTTGGGGTTGATAGTTACGTCGACCACTCCGCTACTCAGCGTCATCTTTGCATTTTTAAGTACCGACATTGTGAGCGGTAGCCCAAGCTTCGCTTGCGAATCGGAAAACCTCTTGATAACCACAACCATGGTGCCGACATTCACATCTCTACCAGTAATCCGATCCACCGTCGGCTTGATTCTTTCAGCTAGTGCATGGTAGTTGATTAGCCCCATGCGGAGGTGTTCGTAAACTGAATGGTTTCGACTTATGAGGTCGATTACCGTTCCGGATATTGTTGGTTTGGTGGTTTTCATGACTGAAGCGTGAATTAGGTAGATGTTACAGATATATCTTTGGGTAACAAGTGTTATAAGCGTGATACGTGTATAACTGCTACTAACAATACTTGGAGTTAGTAGGTGAATACAATGCAAGCAAACAAAATGTTCCCGACTTACGTGTTAGCCAAGGTCCAGCGTGACCGTGTCCCACAAGTGGTTGAGGAACTACGCAGATACAGCGAGATAGAGTTCAGCGCACCAGTGACCGGTCGATACGATATCATTATGCGAATAAAGAACAGTAACCCAGAACAACTAATCAGTACAATCAACAAAATACGCACTATCAATGGCGTCAACGCTACTAATACCTTCACTGCAAATGACGGATTCGTTAACGGTCAAAAACTTGACACGCAGGGCGTTTGGGGATTCAGTTTACTATCAGTGAATAAACCATTATCGCAAATTTTACAGAAACTGAAGAGCCTACCAGCCATATACGACGCGTGGAGTATTCCAGGTCAGTTCGACATTATCATGAGTTACAAGGCTCAGAACTACGAGCAACTCATGAAATCGACGGTCGATCAGATCGCCCAAACTGAGGGCATATGGCGAAGCGAAACACTATTCGCGTACCAGCCTAACCTTAAGGCATAAATCTCTAGTAACCTGGGAGGATCCGCTCCCGGTCTACCTGTTTTTCTGTAAATAACTAATGATCTAGCCGTCATCAGAATCGCTGAAGATCAAGTTCTGTCAACTGCGCGCTTCGTCGGACTCTCTCATGCGCTGTATACCCTTCTTGGATACCGCGTTTTGAAGCTTGGACAATTTATCAATTTCGTCGAGCAGAACCTTGAGTTCCAGATTGTAATGGCCGCATTTCGGGCAGTTTTCGTCGCCCTTCAGTCTTTCTCGTTGCTCAATTAGTCTGCTTACAATGCCATCTTGAACTTCCAATGTTTGGTCAGTATGCTTGCGCGGAATAGGTATTTCGAGCTTATGTTCTGGATTAGGATCAGCGTTATGTCTTGTGTGTGCGCATCAAATGCTTTTTGCACACTCAACATTTGGCCGAGGTATAGAAAGACTGCAATTCAGAGAAACTGCGCAGGGTTTGCCTTACCCTGCGGCTTGTTTTGCTTTTCCGCCTCGCCAGTTTCTTCTTTCTCTTCCGCCAATCACTCGTTCACGTGGGGTCCTGAAGGATTCCCGGCATTGTTGTGAGCAGAAAATGTAGCCTTTGAATGTGATGTGTTTCTCGACTTTCTTGCCGCAGTTCGAACAGTACCTAGCATGACTGTCGTTCACGATCTTAGTCAAACTTCTCCACGCTGCTTGAGGCTTCTCTCCAAGCCACATAATTCAAAGTTCAAACGTCACTCCTCTCAGACTGCGTTACATCATTCTTGATCTGCTAAACCAGAACATTAATTAATAACATAAGACTTATATACTATTTGCTGGCCGTGCGCAAACATGGTCGGCCCTGAAAGATGGGTCGAACCAAGTTGTTGCACTCGGGAGTACCTTGTGCAAAGAGTGCATTCGCCTCCGGCCAACATTATACGGTTTTCACAAACCACTATGATTCTTGCGTTCACGTATGTATCGCCCAAACCATCCACTTGTTGAAAGAGGCACGGAACTAGCCCTGCAACGGAGGTAAATGTGATTTGGAGCAAGCGTTTTCATATCGCACAGAGCTCTCTTTTCTTTGTGTGAATCATGCGCGAGAAAGACAGTTTTCGAAAGAAAAATCTGCTGACGAAGATTGAAAACCTAATTGCCAAGTGGGAAGCGGAAAGAAACAACCTCCCAAACGAAGAATACAAATCGAACGTACAATACATACAAGGCTTCCTTGCGGGCTTGGAGGAAGCGCGACGAATAGTCAAAGGCCTCCCGTCGAGCGGACGGCGCCCATCGGAGATTCATCAGCGGCTCAATGAGAGAAGGAAGAAGGAGAACGACCGGACGGAAGGAGAAGGACCCCGTCTTACTTCCTAACCCCCATCGCTTTCAATTATGATTCCCCGCAAGAAGAACACTGCTCATAGTCCTTTCGGACGTGCGACTGGATGTGAACTTTGTGACGAGCGTTCTGCTATCTAGCGGACGGCGCACTGGATATGTGTGCGCGATTCTTCTTGCGCTTGCTCCTAACCGGGGTTAGACCAATGCCGCCGCGTCTCGCTTTGTCTTCGAGCAGAGTGAGGTCAAACTCAACCTTCTTCCTTCTCTTGCGGCCAATCTTACTTTCCTTCCATCCCAAGATGGTTCAACGACTAGTATGCAACCAGAGTAGATTTAGATTCCGGCATAAGGAACGACGCGCCAAAGCAGATTTAGAGAAGTGAGACAGAGGTTAGTATGAAGTCTCAGTGTAAGTTGCAGGGCGTAAGCGAACACCCGACATGCGTCTCTTTCTAGATAAAGATCGAATCCACTGAAACTTTAGCTGTGATTCTGCTTTCTCTGCAAGTCTTCAGCAAATCGTTACGTGAGTATTGGTCACAGATAGCGATCACAAAAAGAGAATAGGGAGGCGAAGAGGAAGTTACTTTACCGGTATCCTCTTGCCCCGGGGTTTCGCCTTGAGAGGAAGGTTAAGTGTCAGTAGGCCGCTAGCGAATTTTGCTCTAGCCTTTTTCGGGTCTATCTCATGCGCGAGAGTATAGCAGCTTGAATATTCGAAGTCTTCTCTGGGAGCCTCAACGCAGAAGCCATCACTCGTCACGTCGACAGCTACATTCTCTTTCTTCACACCTGGAAGTTCAACTTGGATCGTGAATTCTTTGTCATCGTGATACGCGGACCAGAAGTTTGGTACAACCTTGACCTTTTTCTTAGCCAAGCAACACACCTCCTTTGCTCTTTTTACTCCTAGTGTTCGTGTTCGCCTTCAGCTTTTTCGCCGTGTCCATTTCTATGCTTGATCTTCATGTAAAGGTTATGTGAATAGAGTTCAAGATCGAACATGCTTCTACGTGTTCTCTTGCAGCGACCACGTCGTTATCATCGTAATTCTTCGTTTCCATGAACCGTTTCAATCTATCATTCAGCTGTTCTTCAACAGCACGTGAAAGAAACTCCACAAGCTCATTCGGATATATCCCTTCTCCATAGCTTTCTCGACTTTTGGCAGAACTGGGCCCCTGTCGAGTCCCGCTAGCTTCAGCCTCGTATACGATGTCCCTTCTCCTTTGCGGTGCAATCGCACAACGGTTTCGTAGAACCATAGGTCGGCTATGCCAATCGCTTCCTTGTTGCCTTGCTTTCTCACAGTCATTGCGCGGTCGAATGCCTTCTTGATCTCATCAAGCTGGCTTGAAAAAACTTAGCTGTGTAATGGATCCTCCGGCATTAAGAATTTTGCGAACAATAGATGGGCTCAGTGAACACTGGATTACTTTCTTTGATGCTTCGTCCATAAGCGAACCGGTTTTTGTGTGTGCACCAGAAAAATCACACACAAGGAAGATGGTCTGCACGAATCCTCCTCTGCCACGTTCTGAGTACGAGAATAATAGCAGGATCCTACACAATCTACACGAGAGAAATGGGTGAAACAGGTTCATACTTGAAAGGAGTCCTTAGCCTATCTGTAGAAACAAACATGAGACCTGCACCGCCGACGGTCTCTGCCCTAGACGTAACCTCAACGGTAATGGATCTGATGGCAAAGGAAAACGTTGGATCTATAGTGGTTGTGGAGAACAGCCAACCCGTGGGGATAGTCACCGAGAAGGACATGCTCTACAGGGTCCTGAAGGCTGGCAAGAATCTTGAACTGACGCTTGTCAAGGATGTAATGTCCAAACCTCTTTTCACGATTGATGCTGAGCGAACAATAGCGGATGCTTTAGAAACGATGCATAGGCATAACATCAGGAGACTAATCGTTACAAAAGCGGGCGTCCTAGTCGGTCTTACCACGGAAAGAAGACTGCTGGAAATCGCCCACGGTCACTACGTGATGAAAAGCCTTGGTCCTCTAGAAACGACAGATGACTATGAAGTCCACAGAATACGAGTCGCGTATGTGAGCACATACCCTCCTCGCGAGTGTGGCATAGCTACATACACCAAGAATCTTGTCGATGCCATCTCCGCGTTTTGTACGCGAGTTGTGAAGCCCCCAGTGATCGCGGCAATCAACGATAGAGGCGGACACTACAATTACGAGATTCGAGTAAAGTGTCAGATCGATGCGAACGACATTCAATCCTACCAGAAGGTCGCACAGGAAATCAATGCGTCTGATGTGGATGTTGTGAATCTGCAGCATGAGTATGGCATATTCGGAGGAGAATGGGGCGAGTATGTCAATGAGTTTCTGCAAACAATTGAAAAACCGGTTATTACCACTCTGCACACGGTTCTTGAGGAGCCGGTTCCCCATGCTAGAAAGGTAATGGAAGGAATTCTTGAGCAAAGTGACTTTGCCATTGTGATGGCAAAGGTCGGCATAGGAATACTGGAACAGCTCTATGGAAGTTACCCAGACAGGATTCGACACATACCTCACGGATGTCCGAATGTACCTTACCTTGGAACTACATTGCCAAAACGAAGCTTGGGCTTGAAAGATCACGTCGTGCTATCGACTTTTGGATTGCTGAGTCGTGGAAAGGGAATAGAATACGCAATAGAGGCACTCCCGCAGGTACTGAAAGACCGTCCAGAAATCCTGTATCTGATTATCGGTGAGACGCATCCAGAGGTCAGGAAACGCAAAGGTGAAGAGTACCGAGAATTCCTGCTTGATCTTGTTGAATCACTTGGGTTGGAGAAGAACGTCAGATTCGTAAATCGCTTTCTGCCTGAAAACGAGTTGATCAACTACCTTCAAGCATCCGACATCTACGTAATTCCGTACCCGAATCGAGAGCAGATCAGCAGTGGGACACTTACATATGCTCTGAGCACGGGCAAAGCCATTGTTACAACTCCATTTCTTCACGCCGAAGAGGCGATATCCAAGGGTGCTGCCCTGGAATGTGGGTTCAAGGATCCGGACTCCATTGCTGGATGCGTCAATACACTACTCAATGACAAACAGATTCACGACAGATTCAGTAGGGCAGCGTATGAATACAGCAGAGCCATGACATGGCCAAGCGTAGCTATGAGGTATGTCAACGTATTTTACCATGCCCTTGGTCTCTGAGGTTCAGAAACATACGGCTAAGTCAAGCCACTAGCAACAGCGAGAATGCCAAAGTCAACTTCTGACCAAAATGCAATGGCTAGATTATTTGGACTGTTACCGTTCGGTTGATTTTGCTGGTAACGAAGTTTGCGGTTGGCGGAAAAACCTGTGAAAACGCGGTTGATGAGGATAAACGCGTTAAGTTAAGAAAAATCAAGAAGAATCACTTTTCACAGGATAAGCCCAACAAAAGGGTGTGTCAGTCGAAGACTTGACTTTATCTCCAAACGAAAAGTAAAATATAGCGAGTTCAAGAGTTCATTCTCCTTAGATGTTCATTGTTCTGTCCGAAATGTGGTAAAGAAGCAAAACAGACTAGTCCCTCAGATACGCTGTACGCTTGCCCTAATGGCCACGAAATGTCACCGTTTCGAGTCGAAGAAGACCCGTATCTAACGGATCGATCGAAAGGACAGTGTGTCGTCTGTTCATCGCCTATTCTGTTAGAAGATGCGTATTGCCGAAGATGTGGCTTTAGGCAAGCTGAAGTGAATAAACTGCCCGAGAAAGCAGACCCCAAGAGTCAATAGAGGAAAAGTAGCATCAAAAAGGGTTCTGTTGCGAGAGACCCCAAACCCTCGATTTTTCACAGGATGATGTTTCAACCGACCATTTCACAAGTGGCTAGCCATAATTCAAAATGCCGCTAAGAAAGCGTAATCCATACCGGTTCTGTTCTCTCAAAGACGCATCTGCCGGCACATCCACAATTAGCATATGTATCTATATATGCGGAAGCCTATATGTATATTTGGTGATAGATTTGGGTAGACTCTACATTGTACTCTCAGACGCTGTTGAGCGGCGACTCCGATTGGCAGTTGTTGTGAGACTCGGTGGTAAGAAAGGAAACCTCAGCGGTGCGATAGAAACGGCCGTCCTTGATTGGTTGAATAAGAAACCTAGAATCGACTATAGCATAACTTAGCTGTCGAATGAGTGAGCAACTACACGCACAGAAAAAAACGGTTCAAACTCGGTTGGCCGCACCAAACATCCTTAATTACATCATGCGTCGACCAAGCATATCGGGGAAGGAAAGATGTCAATTTATTGGGTAAGGAGCTATTACGGAAAACCAGGGAAAATTACAGAGTACCTAAAATGGCTGAACTCAGACCGGGCAAAGCTATTAGCTTCTCAAATAGAGAAGGAAACTGGTATCAAGTACCTGAACACTTACATCGCGATTCAAAGCTTTGGTGACTATGACGCCGAGGATTGGTGGGCTGCACCCAACTGGGCCTCCCTAGACAAGATGCGCGACTGCAACGCTTTAGCGGAATGGACCCTGAACAGTTGGGACTTGATCGACCAGACAAGGCCTCAAAAATCAAGGATGATGCGAACGATCAACGAAGTCAAGACCATAGAAAAACCAGAGAAGTGGACTGAACTACTATAGGACGTAACAGGACGTAACTACTGCTTACTCTTTGGAACAGTATCGACTAGCGGAGCTTGGTCACTAAGAAAACTTCTGAAAACCTTTGAGGACTCGAAGCAGCGAGGATTGCGTGAGTCCACTGAGGATCCCCACCACCACGAGAAAACCTGCGAGACGAAGCGTGAGACTGTCTCTATACGAGACTAACGACAACGTCTTTCTGTAGTTTATGCCTTCGCGTGGCGTCTGCGAAGAAGGTGGCCGCGATGGGCTGGCACTACCCGAAGTGCCGTACGGCGTTCGTCGAGTTTGAGTCCTCGTGTCCCAACTGCCTTGTACCGCTGAGAAAGTAAGTACGAGGACTGAATGTAGCCGAGTGCTCATGTCAGAGCTTGCTCACGCTACCGCTCTTCTTGTCAAATGGGTTAGGAGCCAATTTGTGTGTGTGGGTCTAGTGGTCAATCTAAGGCTGCTACCGCTTGGGTTTGTCAACCTCGAACTGTTTTGATAGCTCCTCCATCAATTCTCTTTCCTTAGGCGTCAGCGTCCCAGGAGTTCGCACGTTTACGTGTACGAGTTCGTCTCCTTGACCTGAGCTGCTCTTTATCCCTGCGCCTCTTAATCGAAGTGTTGTGCCACTTTGCGTCCCAGGCGGTACTCGGACTATTGCTTCGCTTCTTAGTGTCGGAACTCTTATCTCAGCACCCAAAGTGGCTTGGGCAAAATTGACGTTAGCCTCATACACGAAATCTAAGCCTCTCCTGATTAGATGCGGGTGGGGTTTGATTCTTATCGTCACGTAGCAGTCTCCTGGTGGGCCGTCATAAGGGCCATCTTCGCCCTGTCCTCGAATGACCAGATGGTCGCCATTGTCAATACCAGCGGGCACCTTGACCTTAAGCTGCACGCTCTTTTCTTCGAGTCCATTACCTCCACATGTCCTGCAGTGCTTCTGAGCTACCTTTCCTCTGCCATTGCAGAGGTCGCAGGATACGATCATCTGCCCGAAACCTGAGTCAGCTTCATGCTCGATTCTTCCTGAGCCTTGGCATTTTGGACATGTCGTCAAATGACTGCCAGGCTCAACGCCTGAACCACCGCATCTAGTGCACTTCTTCATTCTTGGTAGAGTTACTTCCAACTCAGTTCCGAAAGCAGCTTGTTCGAATGTGATCTCCAGTTGGGCCTCTAAGTCGCGGCCGCGAGGGGGCTCAGGCTGCGCTTGGTGAACTGTGAAGCCTCCGCCGAAGATTCGATTGAGGAGGTCGTTAGTATCGAAGCCAAATTCTGAAAAGACTTCTTGGAAATTTTTGCGGTTGAAGATGTCTTCTTGTTTGTATTGCTTATTTATTCCTTCGAAGCCTGAGGCGTCGTACTGGCGCCTCTTCTCGGGGTCGGAGAGTACGGCGTAGGCCTCTGAAACCTCCTTGAATCTCTCCTCAGCGTCAGGTCTTTTGTTCCTGTCTGGGTGATACTTGAAGGCGAGTTTGCGGAACGCGCGCTTAATTTCTTCTTGAGATGCATCGCGACTGAGCCCTAGTAGGTCGTAGTAATCCAGCTTCGCCAAGTTAGACTATCATCTGAATACGCTATAGATGAAAAATGAAAGAAGCTATTTCTTATCCTCGTCCACGACCTTATACTCTGCTTCAACAGTTTTTTTTCCCTGTTGCTCTTCTCCCGATGGCGGAGCTTCCTGACTGGGTTGTTGTTGAGGTTTTTGAGATGCCGTCTGCTGATAGACTGTTGCACCTGCCTCCTGAACTACTCTTCTTAGCTCTTCGACCTTGGCGCTAATTTCAGCTAATCCTCCCGACTTCAACGCGTCTTTCAGTCCCTGAAGAGCTTCTTGGGTTTTCGTCTTCTGCTCAGCGGCGAGTTTGTCGCCAATCTCGCCTAACGTCCTCTCAGTCGTGTAAATCAGGGAATCGGCAGTGTTTCGAATTTCAGCTTCCTCCTTGGCGCGTTTATCCTGTTCGGCGAATTGTTCTGCCTCTCTTATCATTCGACTTTTCTCTGTTTGGCTAAGCTTGGTTGATGCAGTTATTTTGATGCCCATCTGCTTGCCAGTGCCCAAGTCTTTCGCAGAAACGTTGAGGACGCCATCCGCATTAATGTCGAAGGTCACCTCAATCTGCGGGACACCTCGAGGTGCAGGTGGAATGTCTGTGAGGTTGAATTGGCCCAAGCTGATATCGTCCTTAGCCATGGCGCGTTCCCCTTGCAGCACATGTATGGTGACAACCGTCTGCAAGTCGGCAGCCGTCGTGAAAGTCTGGCTCTGCTTAACGGGTATTGTTGTGTTTCGCTCGATGACCTTTGAAAAGACAGCTCCCAAGGTTTCCACTCCCAGAGAAAGAGGCGTCACGTCAAGGAGCACTATATCTGAGATTTCTCCTGTCAAGACCGCTCCTTGAATGGCGGCACCGATGGCCACGCATTCCATCGGGTCGATGCCTCTCTCAGGTTTTTTGCCAATTACGTCTTCGATGAATTGCTGAACGAACGGCATCTTTGTTTGTCCGCCTATGAGGACGATTTTATCGACCTGCGCTGGGGTCAACTTTGCATCCGATAGGGTCTTCAGGATAGGTTCCCTGATCCTCTCCACTATCGGTCTGGTTAGTTGTTCGAGTTTCGCTCTTGTCATAGTCATGTGAAGATTCTTTGGGCCTGTAGCGTCAGTGACAATGTATGGGAGATCTATGTCCGTAGTTATCACGTTTGATAGCTCGATCTTAGCGGTCTCGGCAGCATCCTTCAAGCGCGCCATAGCTTTCACATCTCCTCTGAGATCAATTCCCGTATCGCGCTTAAACTCTGAAACGACATATTCCACTACGGCCTGGTCGAGATCTGCTCCACCTGTTTTTGTGTCTCCACTTGTGGCTAGAACTTCAAAGACGCCTTTGCCGAAGTCCATAACCGTGGTGTCGTTTGTGCCACCGCCGAAACTGAAAACTAGGATTTTCAGTTCTTGACTAGCCTTGTCCAGGCCATAGGCGAGGGCTGCTGCCGTTGGCTCATTCACAACCCTCGTTACTTTCAAGCCTGCAATTTCGCCAGCGTCTATAGTTGCTTGGCGCTGGTTGTCGTTGAAATGCGCGGGGACTGTTATCACTGCCTTGGCGATCTTCTCGCCAAGATAGGTTTCAGAATCGCGCAGAATTTTCTGTAGAATTAATGCCGAGATTTGCTGCGGTGTGTACTCTTTCCCAAAAATTTTAAGCTTATAATCTGTACCCATTTTTCGTTTGATTTCTCGTATCGTCCCTTCGGGGTTGGTAACAGCCTGTCTTCTTGCGGGTTCACCAACAAGCAGCTGTCCGTCCCTGGTAAGAGCGACGATAGACGGGAACATTTTTCCCGCGACGGTTGATCCCTCAGCGCTCGGGATTATAGTCGGTTTTCCACCTATAACTACGGCCGCGGCTGAATTTGTGGTTCCGAGGTCGATTCCTAATATCCTCTCTCTTTTCTCGCTACTCATTTTTCATTGACCTTTTTTAACTTCAGAGTTCCGACGGCCTGCTACTTTTACCAAGCTGGGTCTAAGTACTTTGCCGTTCAAGAGGTAGCCCCTTCTAACTTCCTGTACAACCGTCCCGTCAGGGTAGTCGCCTGTTCCGACTTTCTGTACAGCTTCATGCATGTGTGGGTCAAAGGGTTTTCCGACGGCTTCAATAGGACATAGTCCTTCGCAACTGAACGCCTTCCAGAGTTTTCTCGTTACCATCTCCATGCCTTCTAGGAGAGTGGGATCCCTCGTTTTCTTCGCCTCCTCTAGCGCAAGATCAACCTCCTCAGCGACGGGCAACAGTTGCATGATCATCCTCTCTTTTTCCCTCGCCACGCCTTCATCTATGCGGCTCTGCATATGCTTCTGAAGGTTTTCAAGGTCAGCTCGGGCGTATTTCAGCTGGTTGAGGTAGGTCTCCTCAAGTTTGGTCTTCTCCTCGAGTGAAGCCTCAAGTTCTGCCACTTTGTTTGTGCGTGCTTCTTTGTTGTCGGGGTTGGAGGAGCACATTGACCTCTGCAGGCTCCGTTTGAACGCGCACCTCCTTATCAAGCTACTATACATACGCCGAGGTTTTCTAACGTTCGAATGATACTTATCGTGTTTTTTATGGGACTGCTGTTCAACCAAAGGGGTTTTTCTATTGGGCCTGAATCATGTGGGTCCCACCTAGGAGGTAATCAGCGACGTCTGTGAACATCGGAAAAATTATGGGGATTCCGATAAGAATTCACTACACGTTGTGGTTCGTTTTCATTCTTATCGCCTGGTCGCTTGCGGTCGGATACATGCCCCATCAATATCCAGGCCTTAGTACCCTGACTTACTGGGCTATTGGTATTGCATCCGCAATAATCCTCTTCGTGTCCATCCTTGTACACGAGCTCTCTCATTCTTACATAGCGAAGAAAAACGGACTTCCGATTGCGAGAATTACACTCTTCTTCTTTGGAGGTGTCTCTGAGATGACTGAAGAGCCTCAAGACCCGGGCTTAGAGGTTCGTATGGCTGCCGCGGGTCCCTTGATGAGCTTCCTAATCGCAGGCGTTTTGGGAGCACTATGGTATCTGGGAGAGTCTGCTCATGCACCGATCGCGATAATTGCTACACTCGGCTATGCGGCACTGATCAATGGAATTCTGGGAGCATTCAACCTACTTCCCGCATTTCCGCTAGACGGTGGCAGAGTGCTCAGAGGAAGCATGTGGAAGCATTCGAACAATTTCGTCGGAGCAACTAGGAACGCTACAAGAATTACTGAGATCATTTCGTTGCTAATGATGTTCGGAGGGTTCGCGTTCATAATCTTTGGATACTTCGTTGATGGAATATGGGTAATAGTGCTAGGTTGGTTCATCAGGTCGGGAGCGCAAACCAGTCTCAAGCAAACGCTTGTTGGCGAAGCTCTCTTGGGGGTCTCGGTTGGCGACATCATGACTAGAGAAGTGTTGACCGTCCCGCCAGATATCACAGTTCAGCAGCTCGTCTCAGATTATCTCCTTGTGCACCGCCATGGAGGTTACCCTGTTGTGAAGAACGGTGAGGTTCTGGGCGTCGTCACATTGCAGTGCGTACGGGCTGTTCCTAAGGAAAGGAGGGATTCTGTGACTGTTCAGGAAGCGATGGTTCCATTCGAACGCACGATAATGGTGAAGTCTTCCGTGACCGCCTTGGATGCGATGCAGAAGATGGCTCGGAACAAAGTCGGACGTGTCTTGGTGATCGACGGGGATCGACTGGTCGGCATGGCAACTCGTGAGGACGTTGTCATGGCGATCCAGATGCGGCAAGAGCTCGAACTGGGTCCTGGCCTCGGTCCGTCGGGTTTGCCTTCTCCCCAGTATCCTCGCATTCAAGCAGGGCATTGTGTCCAGTGCGGTGCCCTTTTGCCCGCCAACGTCAAATTCTGTCCCCAATGCGGCGCCAAACAAAACGTATCCTAATGGATCACTTCCGGTCGAAATTGACAGAGAGAAATAGCCACACTACTAAGCTGCTAGACCATTCAGGTGGATCGCTCCATATGCGAACTCCAAACGACATTATGTTACCTGTAAGCCGGGTCTTCATGTACCCAGGAATGGTTATGGGCCTTTACCCCATGAGAACGCCGACAAGTCTCTGCGCCTGGGACGAAAAGACCCCAAGAAAAGCCATTAATCATAGAGCAAGAGGAGACAAGGCTGGAAAATATTGAACAGGTGATACTATTGAGTGAAGAGTCCGACGAGGAAGAGGAAAAGCAGCGTGAAGAAACGCAGGAAGACGATCAGCGAGATCAGGAAGATGAGGAAGAGCATAGACGGGAAGGCGCTGATGAGAGTGCCGAAGAGGAAAAAGACGAGGATAGAATGGAACAGGACGAGGAAGAACGTGAACGGAAAGAGAAAGGGCTAAAGGTCAAGAAAACCAAGAGAAAGCCCAAATGAGAACAGAATGATTCAGAAGCAGGTTCGGCAGATGGCAGTTAGCGCGCTACCATGCAACCTATGATTTAATTTGCGATGAGGCGCCCAATTATCGTAAACATAATGCCCAGCACGTATCCCCACGTCGATGAGATCCATCCTTCAAACAATTCATTGATCGGTATTCCTTTCTACCAACCGAGGCTCATGGGAATCTACGCTAAGATCAGCAGCTTCCAGTAACGTTCTTCGCGGTCTTCGGCCTTTCAGAATAGGGGGGTTACATCATGCCTGGAGGCATTCCTCCCGGCATCCCGCCGGGCCCTCCCGGAGGTCCGCCTTCCTTCGTGCCTTTTGAAGAGAGGACGTCATCTATCCGCAGGAGCATGCAGGCGGCTTCTGTAGCGGACTTAACCGCTTGCTGTTTCACTCTAAGCGGTTCGACTACGTTATCCGCGAGCATGTCAGCGATCTTGCCGGTTTTACATTGGACGCCAAACCATTTGTTCTCTGGGTTTGCGTGCTTTGATCTAAGTTCGACCAATATGTCAATCGGGTCGAGTCCGCTGTTTACAGCTATGGTGAGGGGTATGGCTTCCAGTGCTTCGGCGTAGGCCTCGATGGCGAGCTGTTCGCGGCCTCCCACTTTTAGAGCGTAGTCGCGAAGTTGCTTGGCTGTTTCAGCTTCGGGGGCTCCTCCACCGGCAACAATCTTGCGATCCTCCACGGCGTTCCTGACTACGCATAGTGCGTCGTGGAATGATCGTTCGGCTTCGTCGACCACATGGTCGGAGCCGCCCCTGATCATCACCGTGACTGAGTGAGGGTCTTTGCAGTCGCGAACATAGATGAGTTTGTCATCTCCAATTTTGACTTCTTCGACGAGCTTTGCTTCACCGAGCCCTTCGGAGGGTATGTCTTTTGTGCTGGCTTGTATAGTTCCGCCTGTGGCCTTGGAGAGTTTCTCCATGTCGCCGCTGCTGACGTTCTTCACAGCCATTATGTTCTTCTTCGCGAGAAAGTGCAGTGCCATGTCGTCAATGCCCTTCTCACAGAAGATCACGTTGGCCCCGCTCTTTGCTACCTTATCCGTCATTTCGCGAAGCATTGATTCTTCTTCGTCCAGGAAACCTTTCATTTGATCTGGTGAATTGATGTTAATCTTAGCATCGAACTCGGTCTTCTCAATCTCAAGTTTCGCATTTAATAGGGCGATTTTCGCGTTTTTCACTTGTTTGGGCATTTGAGGGTGCGCGATCTCTTTGTCGACAACAATACCTCTGATTAGTTCGCTTTGCTCCATACTTTCGCCCTTTTTCTTCAAGACTTTGATTCGGTCTATGTCGGCAGTAGTCTTGCCATCTCTCTCTTCCATGATCTGATGGATGGCCTTCGTGGCGAGTATTGCGAGGTGTTCACTCGTTCCTACGGTCGCCTTTGTGTCCATCGAGGTCATTGCGACGAGCTTTAGCGTCTTATCGTCGTCAGGTTGTATGTCAATTGATAGCTTTTGGAGGATCTCCAAAGCTTTCTGGGAAGCTTTCTTGTAGCCTTCAACGATGACGGTCGCGTGGACTTCTTGGTCAAGAAGCTTTTCCGCATTCGTTAAGAGTTCGCCTGCGAGAACGACGACGGTGGTCGTGCCGTCGCCCACTTCACTGTCTTGGCTTTTCGCTACCTCAACGAGCATCTTAGCGGCGGGATGTTGAACATCCATCTCCTTCATTATGGTAGCTCCGTCGTTAGTTATGACCACATCACCCATCCCAGTTACCAACATCTTATCCATCCCTTCCGGGCCGAGTGTAGTCTTGATGGTTTCAGTGATTACTTTCGCGGCGAGGATATTGTTCCGCTGCGCATCCTTTCCCGTAGTACGTTGCGACCCTTCTCTCAGAATCATCACTTGCATTCCTTGTGTGGACATATCAGGTCATCAAATTGTAATTTCTATGATTGAGGTAACTGCCTTGACCTAGACTCAGAGGCCTGTTCTTAGAGAGCCTCAAGATTGTGTGGCCTGCGCCACATGGTTTCTGGCTGTTACCTCTGGTAACGTATAAGGCATCCGCGCTATATTAACTACACACTAAGCTCTCTCTTCCGAACCCCAATCCGATATCCACACGATTCTCCGTATCCGAAATTTCACACGATTTCGCGTGAAGGCGACTACACCACTTGAGGAAATCAAAATTGATGTTCGACGCACTCGAGTCGCAGCGCTAAGCAACCCTTGGGTTAGTTGTGAGCCCTCGCGGTTTTCCTTCTCTTTCTTCTTCTCGTCTTATTCTCTTGAGTTTGAGGCAATTTATGTCACGCAGCTAGGAATCTGCGATTCTCTTTCGTAATTCCTTTTTGTCATAAGATTTCGTGGCCCTCGTTCTGTTCTTTTCTTGTTTTCTTTCCGCTCTCCTCTCTCCCTTTCTGCGGCTGGTCCTTCTCATTCTTCTGACTCTACGTCTCTCCTTCCTTTCACCGCCGATCCCACACTAGATACTGCTTAGAACTCCTTTCGTCAAATCGAAGCCCGGCGGAATTAGAGCGGGTGCGCAAATAGAACATTTCCAATTCTGTTCCAAAAGCACAAGTGGTCAGGCCTTCGGAACACGTCGCGGGAGTATGAAGGATTGACGGCATTGGTCTGAGCAGAATGCGTACCCCTCGTGTAGAACAGGTTTTTCGATTTTCTTACCGCAATTTGAACAATACATAATGTGAGTTTCGTTCGCCCCTGTTGTCAACTCTCTCCACACCGTTTGCGATTTCTGGGTCCATTAGCTCTATGTCAGCGTCTTCTACAAACGTTTTGGATTAGGGTTCGACTGGCCAGAATTATCCCCGAAGGCACGATGGAGCAGTATGTTGTGCGTTGCAATTCAAGCAAATGTTAACAGGAAAGGTTCTTCAGTTCGCAGCATGTTACTGAATCTAATGGAAGGGGTCCTGATTTGACGAAACCTGAATGGCAGAAGAAACGGAAGAAAATGGCCAGTAGAGCAGGTCAAGCCAGCGGCAGAACGCGGTAGACTTTTGCGCAAGTTGCTAAGGGCCTTGTAGACCAAACATGCCCCAGTTGTCATCAATCAACCTATGCTCTCTGTGGAACATGCGGGAACTGCGACAAGTGCTGCAATTGTAGCTCACTCACTAACCGCTCGGACACCGAGCCAGGTTGACTAGTTCGTTGGACCATGCTTGAAGGTTGAGGGGAGAGCGGCTTTGAACCAGTCAGGTATGAACCGCCACGTGTTCCTGATCAGTTCCGTGCAGCTTCCATCCACGACGTAGAACCTGGCGACATCATCCTCAGCCCTGACCGCGCGGCCGTACGCTTGAATCACTTCTAACATCGCCTGATTCAGATACCACTGACGATGGCCTAGTTCCAACCGTCTCTTGACCCTTCTATCACCGATGTCCGCGAAAGGGACCTTGAGCAAAATCTGGGCTTCACAGACATCATATTTCCAATCTTGTCCCTCGTTGAAAGCTACTGAAACGAAGACTTTGCCCCGCGACCTCATCCATTCCTGCAACCTCTCCTCTCTGTCTTCGCCGGTGTGTACGATGAGCCTGCGTTGGAATTTGGGTGAAAGGTGGGCGACCAGAGCGCGTTGATGTCGATACGAGTGCGAATGAATTGCCACGTTGCCCTTCTCTTTGTGGAGGATTTCTTCGACTGCGGCCACTGCTGAGGGCATGTTGTTGTCCCATTGTTGCATGGTTAGTGGGCCGACGGTTGCGTCAATTATCGGTCGGTTTTCTGGTGGGAACGTGCTGGGCGCTTCGAGAATCTCAATCTCATCCTCCTTTAAGAGGTCGGTTAGGCCGTTGAGCTTCACGTATTCTTCTGGGTCGAGGATTGTGGCGGATGAGATCAGGTAATTTTCCCCCCTCTTCCACACCAAGTTCTTCATGAACTCTCTCGCGAAGACGGGTTGGAGGAGGAGTTGGTCGTTGCGAACCTCCCAGACCCATTCGGAGTTGGAGAACATGAACAGGTTGTAATTCTCGAGGAACCTCTCCATAAGTTGCTTATTCTCAGCTTCGATCAGCGAAATCGCGTTCTGTTCACTTTTCGTTTCCAGCCGTCCCAGCATTAGTTTCAGGTAGCCGGCGACGTCGGCAAGAAAGACATCTAGCTCGATCCTGGTGCCCACATTCTTCAAGTTGGGGAGAAGTTTGTGGTAGATTTCGTAGGGGACTGAGAAGGGGGTGAATTTGAGGGAGACGTGATTGAGGCATTGGTCTTCGAGATTGTGGGCCTCGTCTAGGACGAGTAGGGGTCGTGTTCCGAGGTAGGTCTCGCTTCCTTCCGTTGTACCCTCAAAGATCAGGTATGCTAAACTCATGAGTACGCTTGACGCTTGGGAGGCTAGGTGCTTCTGCATCCAGTACGGGCACACATCCAGACGCTCGTTGCAAGGATAACCTTCGGTCACACACTTACCGACATGCACTCCGCGTCGCGGGCTGTAATAGCATTGGTAGTTTTGGCGGCCCTTAATCTCAATGAATCGACCCCTCAAATTAGGATCCGCGAGCAATTGATCAATAAGGGCGAGCTGCGGTGTGACGTAGAACGATTTGGTGACCGAGGTAAAGGCGGCGTTGACGAGGGATTTTCCGAAACCCGTAGGCGCTATTACGATAACGCATTTCTTTCCAGACTGATAGGCTTGAACAGTTTGGGCGATGATCTCTTTCTGGTATTTTCTCATGGTGGGACTTGGAAAGTAGGTTAGGACATCTTCAATTGTGAGTTTTGCGATCGGCACGTTGAGCGGTTGAAATTCCTTGGCCTGAATGGGTTTGCAGTGAGAACAGCCTCCCTGCCTAGGGGAAATGTAAGCGCCGCATTCAGTGCAGAAGTCAACCACTTAAAACACCCAACGCAGGAACCTGCACCCTACCTTGTCTTCTCCGTTCCGAGAGGCAGTTCAATAATAGCTTTGAAGGCTCCTATTGGGTGAACAAAGTGGTTCAAGTACATCTCCCAAGGCCGGCGGGCAAGATTTTGGGGCATAATTCCGGTTGCTTTTATTACGAATGACGTCTTAGTACCTGGCTGCGGAGTTGAAATATCATTCCAGCGCTAGGGAACATACCGACGGCTCGGGGGCGGGATAGGGATTTGATCTACTTGCTTCAACTTGCGAGGAAGCATAACCTTACCCTTACTGGGTTTCATGACTCCTTGCTGGTCGCGGGACGTCGGGGTAAGGCTCACTGTAAGGGGTTGCAGATTGAAATTCGCAGCCGCGGGGAAGCTTCTTCCACTTACATGTTCTCCGTCAAAAGCGGCCCATTGGCGCAGGCGACCATTCAAAACCATTCCATTAGGAAACTGAAGAAACTCCCACCGGAGTACTCTAGTCTCTGGGAGTTGGATAGTTATGGACGAGATGTTAAGCGCGGGGGCCAGTTAGGGCATTCGAAGGGGATATTTGGGCTTGGTCGAATGGGTAACCCTCTACTGTGAGAAGTGCCGTGCCGAAACTAAACATGATCTGGCTTGGGAACGGAAGAAGCCCTCAATCGGTAAACCATACCGCGACGCCACCTGCACCCGCTGCGGAACACACCGAAAATACTACAAACGATGGTGAGCATCCGCCGCGAAGTAGGAGCTTAGAAATCACCCGTGCTGTTTATCTTCCACCCAAACACTACTCTTACCTCGTGATCCAAAACAACTAAAAGTTGAATCGGGGTCGGGGATGACGCCCAACGTGAACCTAAACGTGAAATCCCCATAACGATAAGTTCTTCAAATATCACGGCGTAACTTCTGTATTGTCCATACTCGAGATTGGGCTTCACGATCCACGAAGCAAGTTGAATAGAAACAATAGTTGGGTCAGATAATCTCCTAAGCGATGGCGTGAAAATGAATTGGATATGTGCATTATGTGGTTTGGCGGCTAAGGCCAATCGGCAGAAATGCCCTAGGTGTGGTGGTGCGGTCTGGAGGCCTGCACCCAGAAAAGATTTGATCGAACTCGGCGGCCCGATCAAACGGATAGCGCCGAGGGGCTTACTCCTAGCCGGCGCGGGAACACAGGCACCGATTCAAGACCCTGGCAGCATCGAATGTGGAAGCTGCCACATGGTAATCTACAGGGCCGACAAAAGGTTCGATGCAAAAGCGTTCCAAGAAGCGAAGAAAAACCACTATTCGGTCTCCCCAGCTTGTGAGAATCACAAGTAAAGGACGCCTCTAACGTTCGGTTTATTGCCAATTGTATCCTACTTCGTAAGTGGAGCGGGCGAGTTTGGGGGTACCTGAGAAGATTCGAGCCATAGAGGAGGAGATGAGTCGGACTCAGATCCATAAGCACACCGAACATCACATAGGCTTGCTAAAGGCCAAGCTTGCTAAACTCAAAGCTGAACAGGAACGCTCGCAATCCTCCAAACAGAGCGGCGCAGGGTTCGAGCTGAAGAAAGGTGGTGATTGTACCGTCGTGCTGATCGGCCTGCCAAGTGTGGGAAAGTCAACTATCCTTAATCACCTTACGAACGCAAAATCCAGGGTGGCCGCCTACGCATTCACAACCCTAACCGTCGTCCCAGGCCTACTCGAGTATCAGGGGGCAAAGATACAGATTCTGGACCTACCCGGGATCATCTCAGGCGCCGCCACTGGAAGTGGCAGAGGGAAGCGTGTGCTATCGGTTGCGAAGAACGCCGACCTAATCCTCTTAGTTTTAGATGTTTTCCAACCGGACCAGGTCAGCGTCCTGGTCAAGGAGCTTTATGAGATTGGAATTAGGCTTAACACTCGGCCTCCCAATGTTACGATAAACCGAGCCACGCAGGGCGGGTTGGGCATAACCGCAGCCTGCAAACTAACTCACCTAACCGAAGCGACCGTCCGCGCAATAATGAACATCTACAAAATCAACCACGGCGGCATCATCATCCGGGAGGACATCACCGACGACCAACTGATCGACCTAATCGTTGGAAATCGCAAATATATCCCATCAGTAACCGTACTCAACAAGATCGACCTAGTCAGCTCCAAGTATGTAACAGAAGCGAGAGGACGAATAGGTCAAGATCTAGTTCCGATCTCTGCAGATCACAATGTGAACCTCGATGAGTTGAAGCAAGCAATCTTTGATCGCCTCAAGCTGATCAAAGTCTACTTGAAACCACGCAACGGCTCACCCGACTTCGAAGAACCACTCATCATCACAGCGGGATCGACCATCCACGACGTGTGCGAAAAAATCCACAGACAGTTCGCGGGTGAAGCCAAATACGCTTTGGTATCGGGAACAAGCGTGAGGTTCAGCCCGCAGCGTGTAGGAATGGATCACGTAGTCCAAGACAGGGATATCGTTACGATCGTCAAATAGCCGAATTAAACAACGCGTGGGAGATCGAGAGATCATCTATGCGGTCCGGTGTGCTTTCCCAATGAGAATCACTTTTCGAGTATTTCTACGTGAGCTGTGTTTTCTATGAGGTTTCGTTTCTGTTCGTGAGTGAATGTTTTGATTTGTCGTTCTCGTCTCATTGCCGCGCGCCTAGTCTTGATGCCTTGCAGGTAGGCGATGCCCTTTGGTTTGTGCATCCTTGTGTAACGGGCCCCCCGTCCCTTCGAATGTTCGATAAATCTGTTGGCTGGGTTGTTTGAGTATCCTGTGTAGTAGCTGCCATCGGCGCAGAGAAGAATGTAGACGTAGTATGAATCTGGCTTTTTCTTCTTCATTCCTGTGCTTCAAATCCTGTTAGCTGAATGTTTTGTTCCGCATGTGTCAATGTGGGATTGGATAATAGAATTGTATACCCGTGAGCACATATTGTGTGACTATTGCGGCTACGAAAATTTCCATTAACTTGGCAATAACAACGGATCCATTCCATTGGTTAAACCGACAACAATCTGGACGGTGTCGACGTGGTCAACAACAACGAACAAAGCGACTATTGTCTGCACAAGTTCTGTGAGAAGTGATTTGATTCCGTCTGTTGCTCTGTGGTGGTGGCTAGTTATGGGAGTATAACAAAGTAGGGGGTATTGACTTGGCTCGAAACCTCAACGACAACCCACATTCCTTCCTCAACGTGAGGAACTGGATAGTTGAACGCGCACACCACCCAATACTTCCCCGACGCCAAACCACTCACCACCACCGAACCCGACTCTCCGTTCAGCAGAAAGCCTCCGCTCATGGCGTCCGTCGGAATTTGAGCGATAATGTTCGTCGAGGGCTCAATTATTGTGGGCGAAGGAGCATTTGCCTGCATCAGCACCGCGCTGTGCGGGAAACCTTCTCTGTTTACGAAGACCAAGTGAATGGTCCAATTTGCGGGAACATAAATCACCAAGTGGCCAAACCGGGTATCGTTGAAATTGTACGGTAGCATGGGATCTACGACGGCTACTAGAGTCACGAATACTGTTTTGTTCGCTGAGTCGTAAGGTAACGGAGCCTCTTTCAGCGGAGGTGGTACGATCTCCGTAGCGTTTGAAGAAGCAGACCACGACGCAGGTAAAAATCCCCTTGAGTTAAGGAATATGTATGTGGGTCCCATCCCCATGACAACTATCGCGATAAGTGCTATTGCCACGATGGTTCGTCGAGTCGGCCACCAATCCAAATGAAACCATCCGCTCTTGGCAGGAAGCAGCCCCAGCAGAGCAGCGGTCGCGTGGAGCATGAAGAGAGCTGGAACCGCGAGCGGAATCGGGTTCCCGTTCACCCCAAGGAAAAGGTACTGGAATGATTGCCACATAGTAACCGTCGGGTAATCGGGTGGGAGTTGAAGCTTCAACAAGACATCACCCAAAACAGCGATGACGACCACCAGAGACCATATGGCCGCTGCACGAATCACAAACTTCTCCCACTCCCCAAGTGCTGCAGTTAAGAGCACTTGCATTCCAAGTATCGCGTCAACAACGCAGAAAACTACCACAACTACCCAATGATAGTTAGGCGTGATCCTGAGCAAATCATCATAGGTCAATATCAAGATCCCGACAAGCGTAGCAAGTAGAAATGAACAACCAATTGCTACACTCCTAAACGAAGATACCATACTCCTCATTCGACCCTCGAAGTATCATCAATCTCAAACGGAATAAACACAATTAATCCCAGGTCGATTGAGCGCTTAAGACATTGTGAAACTTATAGACAGAAGGGTAGCCACCAACGTTTCAGTGCAACGTGACTTTGTTAGTGTTCTCTTGAAGGAAGTATAAGTTGGTGTTTTGAATCTCTTGAATAGAATATTGAAGGACCAGAACACATCGCGGGATGACTTCCTCGAAACGTAGTGATCTCAAAGCAGGTCGGCACAAATCGAATAGAGATAGTTAGCCATGTCATTAGGCAGGCTTCCTCGCCGCGTCACCATTCGATACAGGCGTTTGCCCGGCGGAGTAAGACAGTTCCAAGGAATATTGCGGGAGGAAAGTTCGAATCAATTGGTAATCGAACAGCAGTTGCGTGTTAGAAAGCCGCGTCGTCAATTTGGCAGGGTAGCGGTCGGCAAAGGCTACCTTGCGGAATGGGTTATTTTCAGAGGTAGGTGGTACGACGTCGGCAAATTCTACGATAGCAAACGCAGGCTCATGGGCTATTACTGCGACATCATCAGACCTGTAATGAGGCTCTTGTCCGACGAAGCAAAGACTTCGATCATTACGGATCTTTTCCTTGACCTATGGATTACTCCGGAAGGGAGGTACGTGGTGCTTGACGAAGATGAATTGGAAAGGGTCCTCGCGAATCATATCATTTCAACCTCTTTGGCAAGACGGACTCGGAGGGAATTGCAACTTCTAATTCAATCGACCCAAGCAGGCCGCTTCCCTCCGACTTCAATTAGGAAGATTCAGCCACTCTCAAGTGTCTGCGACACTAGAGAAGCAGCAGAGTCGCGGTATTCTCTTTCTGATAAACGATCTTAGATTATGAATGGTATAAACTTCCATCGAACCCTCCTAGCGTAGGCCCTGTAAGTTCTGTCCTGTTGCAGCAAGTGTTCTTCAGCTCGCAGCCGCAGTAGAAGAAATAGAGCTGACATTGTGAGAATGACGAGATTGAAGATTGAGAAATTATTGAACACAAGCCCTACCTCGGCTAGAATGTAGCCTAGGTACATGGGATGGCGAACGAACCCATATGCCCCGGCCGTTTTGATCCCTCGGTTCTCAGGAGCCAGGCCGAAGCTACGGTTCAGAGAAAGGAATGCGCTCACCACTAAGACTAACCCAACAAATTCCAAGGATGCACCGACGATCAGTGGTCCGCCATCAGGTGCAGATTGGAAGAGCAACGGCGAACCGACTCCGAGTAACGTGTAAACATAGTCGACCGCTTTCGGCGTGAACGCTATCGCCTTGCTTCTTACGGCCAGAAGGAAGAGAGCGCTGAGCAAACAGACCGTGAAGAACGCCTGAGCGATTACAAGCACCGGCGTCTCCGTGTACAGGAGTATGAATCGTAGATAGTTTAGCAAGAGGTAGGCTGCAATTAGAACGAATACCAAATCCGTTATGATGGGAAGAAGGGGTCTCGGCTGCACACCTTTCGCTCTCCCCGCACGAGACGGCTTGATATTCTTCACACCAGTTTCTTCCATCCGTTGAGGATTTCAAGCATGCCTACGCAGTTGCGTTCTTCAAAGAACTTCCACGCCGAAGGGTCGGTGGCTATTTCCTTTTGTAGGCTTTGGGCTATCCCAGCTTGGTATGTTGAGAGGATTATTGTGTCAGCGTAGGTTGAGGCTACGGCGAGTGCGGAGATCAGGTTCTTGGTTGGGGCTCTGGGGTGGCCCGCGTAGAGCTCGATGAAATAAGGCTTCGAAAGCTTCCTCCGAAAACAGTTCGCGAGTATGTCCAACCAGTAAACGATCGAGTAGTCCATGTAGAGTGGAGTCGATATGAAGTCAACATACTTCGAAAGCTCAGCCAGATCCAACCCAAACCTCTCCCTCCCATAGCAGGGGTCGGGTTCTAGCGTCAACCCCAACTCACAGGTGATGTTCTCTCGAACTTCTCGGACGAAGGAACATATCTGCTCAGCGCGCCAGTCAACGAAGTCCTCACCCGTTTTCTGATAGGCGTCGGTACATGTTTGGCAGTCGCAGTACCCTTCCCTCGGAAAGCACACGCTGTCTAGCCTTATCCCTGCAACTTTCTCATCGGCAACTTCCCGGATGAATTTCAAGCAATATTCCCGGTACTCAGTTCTAGTGGGACAGATCCAGTCCCAGAGGAAGCGTCTAGGCGTTCCTCTTTGTGCTCTTTCTCCCTTGTACGTTGCGACCAGGTCTGGTTCTTTCTCCGCCCTAGTGTTATCTGCGAAGCAGTTTATGACGTTCCAGGCGTGTGGGAGTGGTGGCAGGTTTCTGCCGCTGGACGGTTTAACCTCATAGAATATGTAATCGAAGTCTGGCAGAATCTTCGGCTCGTCTAGTAGAACGCCTATCTTCAAATTTGCTCACGAGTGTAAGTAGGCACCGCCGCCCCTAAATTTCTCTCCCGTACCCATAGAGGCTGGTGCGGGGTTCTTGGCTAGGATATACACTCGAACCGGGGACAAGGGTGAGACGGGGCTCGTAGGCGGGGCTAGGGTTCCGAAGGACTCGCTACGGGTGGATGCTTACGGGAGTGTCGACGAACTCAACTCAGTTCTCGGAATTGCAAGGGCATTTCTGGATGACCGGAAACTCGACGATTTACTGGCGGAGCTACAGAAGGACCTCTTTGTGGTAGGGGCAGATTTAGCTTCCACAGCGGAACACCAGCAGCGTAACGTCCCGCGAATCTCAGCAGAGAAGATCGCGGCCATGGAGAGGACGATTGATAAGTTTGAAACCGAACTGGCTCCACTAAAAACATTCATTTTGCCAGGCGGCGGCGTGGCAGGCTCACTACTCCACAATGCGCGCACTGTCGCGAGACGCGCGGAGAGACGGGTCGTTACCCTTAGCAGATCTGAACCGATAAACGAGCAAATGGTCCCTTACATGAACCGCCTCTCAGACCTGCTCTTCGTAATGGCACGTGTTGCCAACCACCGGGAGAATAAGGGAGATATTGAATGGCATGCTGAACAATAACCTCAAGAGTTCGTTTAATTGCTCCAACCGACACCTCGAGAAAAATGCAAGCTGATTTCTCATGCCTGAAGACGCGATTGTCACAAGGGATCTGACGAAAACGTTCGGTCATTTTCCCGCGGTCGACGGTCTAAGCGTAGGCGTCGGTAAAGGAGAGTTGTTTGGTCTGCTTGGCCCTAACGGTGCAGGAAAAACCACTACGGTCCGAATGCTTTGTACTCTGATCGAACCGACACGAGGTACGGCTAATGTTGTTGGGTATGATATTCGCGAGCAAGCGGCTGAGGTTAGGCGACAGATTGGGGTGGTTTCTGAAGGGGTCTCCCTGTACAAAGATCTAACGATCGAAGAGAACCTGAAGCTGCTCAGTACGCTCTACGAAATCCCCCGTCCCAAGGCGGAGGTTAGGATACGGGAGCTGATGGATATGTTCGCTTTCAGGGAAAAAGCAAGCCGACTGGTAGGTGCCCTTTCAAGTGGGTGGGCGAAAAAAGCTATGATATGCGCCGCCCTGCTTCACAGCCCTCAGATTCTATTTCTTGACGAGGTGACCTCTGGTCTCGACCCTCAATCCGCCATCGCACTTCAGGATTTTACGAAGAAACAGTGCGACCAAGGTGTCACGGTGATTTGGACGACGCATTACATGGGTGAACCTGAGAAGATTTGCGACCGGGTTGGCATCATGTTTGCGGGCAGGTTAGTGCAGGTTGGGACTCCGAACGAATTGAAACATAGGGTAAGCGAATTCTCGGTGGTAGAAGTTGAGACACCCAATTTGTCAAAGGCTCAGCTTGATAAGGTGAAACTCAAACTGAAGGCGATGAAACAGGTTTACAACGTAAATTATGTGGATTCGAAGCTTCAAGTTAGCTGCGAGCGAACTGAAACGCTTGTCGAAGAAGTCGCGGCCGTTCTGCTTGATGTTGGAGCGAGGTTTAGAACGATTAACGCGAAGGATCCGACGCTTGAAGAAGCGTTCATAGCGTTAACGGGTGGCGAGGAGGAAATCGATCGATTCCTCGAAAGCGCGGGACAAAAGGCGTAGAATGCAGTCGATTTTCTGATGTCAGTCGTAACATTCCTCAGCGATTCCATCGCCGTCGCTGAGAATGAATTTCGTCAGTTCCGCCGAAATCGAAGCGCCATACTAATCTCGCTCATCGTCCTCCCCTTGTTTTTCACAGTCTCCCTCGGCGCAGGCCAAGGAGGAGCAGGTACCACATTCTCTCCGACAGCAGATATCCCTATCGGCTTCGTAGATAACGACAATTCGCTCGCCTCGCTCCGCCTCTGGCAAACGTTGAGTAGTTCACCTGACTTTCATAACTTGATACAAAGCTACAATGAGCAAGCCATGGTAGCCGAGCTAGGCACGAAACGCATCTACGCCGTAATCGTTGTTCCGAAGGGTTTCCAAAATGATCTGGAGAGCGGAAATCAAGCAAAGCTGATATTATATACTGATGACAGTGAACCCGGCGTCTCTGACCAAATACAAAGCACGCTCACGAGTTATGTGCAAAATTTCGATCCGAACGTCGAAGTCCAACCTCATCTGAGTCAGTTGCAGCGGCAATCTGTCGCGGGGGTCGGTATCATCAATAAGGGGGCTGTGTTCGCAGGCTTCAACATAGGCCTGACCACCGTACTCGCGATCGTGCAGATTTTTGCAGGTTTCTACGAAATAGCGGGCGGAATTTCTCGTGAACGAGAGGAGGGGACATTTGCGCGTTTATTAGTCTCGCCGATTCCGATCGGCTCAATAGTCCTAGGCAAAACAATCTTCGATATTCTGCTAACTATTATTCGAACTTTCACAGTCATAGGAATCTCGGTTTATGGTTATGGGGCGAGACCAAATACTGATCTCCTTACGTTGCTGGCCTTATCTTTGATCATAGCCCTAGTCACTATGGGTATTGGTTTTGTTGCGGCCTCGCTGAAATTGGGTCAGAGGGCAGTGGTTATCATAGAATTCTTTCTGATACTGTTCTTGTTCGCTTTCAGCGGCTTAATAATCGACATCAATCTTCTAGTTGGCATCTCGCAAGTAATAGGCAACCTGCTACCATTCACTTACGCCTTTGATGCCCTAAAGCGCACTATCCTCCTCGGCAGGCCTTTGCTATCTCTTACATTCGACCTCGAGTATTTGATCGGCTCAATCCTCGCATCCTACGCGGTCGCTTTAGTTTTACTTCACGTCTTCCGGGAGAGACTCATAACATGATGAGTTTCGTTCGCGATACCGTAGCCATTACAGGAAAAGAGTTGAAGCAACTGCGCCGCGACCCTGTCTCCCTCGTCCTAACGATCATGTTCCCCATTCTATTGATTGGTA
>Ga0181527_1000980_pt1 | contig 30878 bp, 27 predicted proteins | sample PEATcosm2014_Bin_30_FD_119762 | JGI IMG/M metagenome (GOLD analysis project Ga0181527, IMG submission 119762) | Peatland microbial communities from MTU Mesocosm Facility, Houghton, MI, USA - PEATcosm2014_Bin06_60_metaG | ecosystem: Environmental > Terrestrial > Soil > Wetlands > Peat | place...
CTTCGACCGATTGACTCCGCAGAGAATCTCTCCTCCAATCCTCTCCAGTTCATCGGCAATCTCGTACGTCAAAGGAAACACGAATGCGGTGTCGATGGTCTGGAACGGAATATTCAGCCACTGATTGTTGTAGAACGCAACGAATTGCGTCTGCGCGGCCTTACTCTTGAAACTCATGATGATGTGTTCAGCAAGGGCGTTCTTTCTCCGGATTTTTAGCACGGCGAAGAGTTGATTGAAATAGCTCTTGGTGAATCTGGAATCGACGGTAAGCCGAAGTTGTGTGCGCTTCTCTACAGGAGAAACGACCCTACGCTTCGGTCGGGTTGTCGCCTTCTTCGTGGCAGGCATCTGGCCTCCTTCTCGTGATGTATCTTACAGCATAGGTATATGAGATAGGAAGACCATGCGCTAACCGATTGTAGTCGAAGGAGTTCGAGTAAAGGGAACGCCGGGGTAGTAGTGGATTCATTGCATGAAGAGGCGGGATTTCAAGCCGAATGAACCACAACAAATCGAACCGTGAAGGGGATGGAGAAAAGTGAACTGGCCAGAAGACGCCTAGCGCGTCGAAGTTGACATCGCGCGAGAGCACATTGGGCGCCAAGTCAAGAAACTGAATGGAACCTTCTTAGAGCGTGCAGTTTCCCAACAAGTTGCGCGATGCGGGCCTGATTGGCCTCGTCCGGCAAGAGGTAACCCGGCAAGGCGTCGAGGAAGCGCGGTTCGGCGAGCAGTGCGCCTACCGCCTCTCCAACAAATCTGCGCAGTTCGGCCGAGGCCGCTTCGACCTCATCCAGAAGTGACGTGCGTCCGTCCACGACGGTGATGAAGTCTTCGAGATCGTGGCTGGCAAAGTAGTCTCCGCGCCCGCGTCCCCGGAAGGCTTCGATCTTGGTTCCCAGGAAATAAGGCGCGGTGATCGCACGAAGAGTGAGGCCACCGCGAAGGTGGACCTCGGCTGCGGTGCACAGGGCATCGGCATACCAGCGATTGGAAAAGCCAAGAATCCTTGCGTCGAGCGGCATTACATCGAGAAGGAGACCCTGATATTGCCAGCGGCAGAGTGGGGCGCCTTCGCTTGCGTCCTCGTGAAGCCCAAGCGCCCTCAGCCGTTCCGAGAAGATTGTGTACTCAGTATAGGAAGCAATCTCGGCGATGACATCCACATCATAGGTTCTGCGGACTGGAGCGGCTCCGGGATCGGTGACCAGCAGACCTGTTGCGCAACCGCCGACGAAGACAATCTCGGGCAAGAGTGGACGGAGCCTCTCCGCTGCGATCTCCAGCAGCTCAAGATTCGGATAGGTCATGGAAAGAGTTCTCCAGCCTTTTCTTGAGTTCGCGGCCTGCCAAGTCGCGCTCCCGTGCTCTTCCATCGCGCAACGCATCGACCAGTGCCAGCAGCTCATAGAATTTCGAGTCTTCGAGCGCCGCCTGGGGGACGTTCTTGTGCAGGGGAGCAAAGCTGTATCCGCGCACCGGGCCGTCCGCATAGGGCCAGACCGGAGGCGGGTCGCCGCCGACAGCGATGGATTGCTTGAGCGGAGGAGCGGCATAGCCCGTCGGCACTCCCCGCGTCAGCGTGCCTTTCTCAGGCGGAAAGGCATAGCGGATGCCATGCAGCAGGAATTCGAGCAGCGCGGAGCGATTCAGCCGGTCCCCAAGCTCCGGCCTCTGTATGAAATGCGAGGTCCGGGCACGTTTGATGGAGTTGTACACCTCGGAAGGATAGAGGTGAAGCTCATTTGCAAGCTGGAGATAGGGAGGCCTGCCGTCTTTCAACGCAAGCTTTAGCAGCACGACGATATCCAGCGGCCTCAACATAGTAACAGTGTAGCTCAAGAGTATTCAATATTCAACTAAAATGAATATTGGAAAGAGCAGCACGGGACTGACAAAACGCCTCTGTACCCGATCTTCCTACCCCGACTCGGTCATGAGATCCCGGTACATTGGCAGGCTTTTCAGGATCGATCCTGTTAAAACCATGTAAGTAATTGAATATAATAGATTTGGTGTGTCCCACAGAGGGACTATTGCCGTGCTCTCCCTTGCAGAGTTTCGTTGCAGGAAGCATCCACTAGGAGTTTCACCAGCCGCTCATAGCTGTCCGTTACCCGCAACACCCACTCTCCTGCTGCATCGGCGGTCCGCATGGCCCTTTGTCCGGATAGCGGCGCTTCAATTGCTCTCTTTCAGTAAGGACGAGCGCATCAAACCAGCACTTTCCCTCAAAGTTTGCGTTTTCCGATGTACTGCCGTGCAAAAGGACTATGCTTTGTAGCAATTTCCCATTCGGAGCGCATATGAAAACCTACGTTGCTGCTCTGACTGCCCTTTTGCTTTGCGTCTTTCCTGACGCTGCAGCCCGTGCGCAGACCCAGCGCGCTCTGCTGATCGGCATCAATACTTACCAGCCCGAAGGCACTGTGGCACAACATCCGGTCGGCTGCACCGATGGCCGATGTGCGCTGCCCAATTCAACAACCTTGCCTTACCGTTCTTCTTAATGGTTCCCTTTTACTCCGCCCCAGTGGTTCCGATTTACTCCGCCCTTGACAGTTCTTTCCAACCGCCTCTAATGTAGTGCCGGCCTTCTGTCGTAATTCTGTGGTCCGCGCGGCCACGGGGGCTAGGCTTGCTCTGGATGACAAAGCCATCTTTCAGAAGTCGCGCGAGTGCCGGGATGGTCGCCCCGGGAGACAGCACAGCGGCCGTCTTTAGTTCATACGGGGTGGTAACGCCGTTTGCAATCAGTGCGAGCACAAAGAGGTTGAGGTCGCCCCGGCGGCGCTTGTCACTGCTTGCTGACATGTAAACAAGTATACAAATCGACTACGGAGCCAGAAGGAAAGTCGGACGCCACAGATTACGGCGCCAGGTTTCGATTGGATTGTGGTCGGCTTTATTGCCAGTGCCGCTTCCGAGGCGTTAGTCTCTTCTCGATCCGGCTCCATTCCCGCGAGATGCACTTGCTTAGCTGGGTTTTCAGGAGCCCGACCATACCGGCCAGTCCCGCAGGTCTTTCGGAGTGAGCCCCTCGGCGTTCTATATCCACTCAAGATCGCGGTAGACCTCAGCTGCGGTGCGTGGCCAGTTGCAGTGTTACTTCCACGCCGCCATTGATTGAATGTAAAATTGAATGTAAAACAGCACCTGAGCTTCGATGGGAAGCTCGGAAAAAGGAACGTGGTTGATGTAAGAAGTATCAATCATGCCTCGATTGTTCGTTTAGTTCGATTAATAACCAAAGGCATGTCCCCGAGGCCACTCAAACTCAATTTCCAGGACCCTCCACGATGATCCGGTAAGGTGAAGGAGCAAGGATTCTATTCAACTACTCATCGATGGTGCCTTCGCAAGGGAGGCCCGCTTCCTCTCCGGAATTCGCGTAAAAAATGAGATTTTTTTGATGTTCGGTGCTAGTCTGTGGTATAACTTGCCCCGTAGACCGTAAGTCGGCTTGTGGCCTTATTCCCCGCAGAAGCCTCTCCAGAAGAATGCTCTGCACTTGGCACGCTGATTGAATGATTTCCCAACTGCGTTTATTCATTGGCTGACGGCAACGTGTTGAAAGATTGACGGATGCTATCTGCCAGGGGCCTCGAACGCTCACGGCACCACTCGAAAGTGCCCGATGAGGAGGAGTTATGGCATATTACGCAGCTCAGGGAACGTCCCCGGTTGTATTTGTCGATGCAAACCAAAGCCAGCGTCAGTTTCCGTTGAGCGAGGTCTACATTACGCCCAACGGCCTGGATGCCTCGCTGGCGCCGCTCTACTCCGCCAATTCGAGCTCCTCTCCCAGCAATAAAGAGATTCTCGATGCGCTGCTGCCGCGCCTGGTTTCTGGCGGCTATCTGACGCCCGGATCGAGCCCGCTTACGTTGACGATGACGGCGGTGCAGGCCGGCCTGCTGCAGTGCAGCATCCAGGCCAGCTTTCAGAACGCCACCGACACCGGCCTTGTGGATATGACCGTCACCGCAAGCCAAACGGCCGCCGGAATCGCACCGGGCGGGTTGACGGCCGTGCTGGGATCAAGCGCTGCAAAATCAACCAGCCTGGCCTGGGTCTCGGACACGGAGAGCAGCAAGATGCCTGCCGTCGTAAGCCAGCAGGCGATCGGAGCTTCGCTTGCGGTTCAAACCGAAGACAACTCTGAAACGGCCTTCACCCTGGAGCCCACGCTGGCCGGGGCCGACGCGCAGCTGGTTCAAGTAGCTGTCTCGCAGGATCCTTCCGGCAGCACCTTCACCGTCACCTTGAGTTGGACGAAGACGCAAACTGGGATCACGATGGCGTCGCTGCTGAGCCATAATCCTTTCTCATATTTGGTGACGTTCTCCGGCGCCGGCGGGCCGCCGCCGGTTGCGACGATAACTCTGAGCGGAGGTACGGCAGCTAGCGGCTCTTCGCCGGCAACTTCCGCCTCTGCAAGTATCTACGCTTAAATCTCCAGCCTGGGTAGGCGAGCCGACTTCTCGGTGCCGATTCACTCACAACAAATTTCGATCAACCGGGTCATTTCCACAGAGAAAGTGAAAGCACGGCGAATAAAGTGACCGAATTTGCGACATTTCTTCCGAGTCTCATCACCCCGATGCCGGCTTCCGATAACCGGTAGCACTTTTCACAACAAGCGAGGTTAGCGCATGTCCACTGCATACTCTTACCCGGGCATCTACATCCAGGAGATGCCGCTGAGCACCAAGACCATAACACCCACGCCGACGTCGATTGCCGCCTTCGTGGGTTACAGCCACCCGTGGAAGACGAAGGCGGCGTTCACCAACGGCATGACCAATGCCATCCAGTTATTCAGCTTCAGCGACTTCGAGGCAAACTTCGGAGGCCTGATCTCAAGTGACGTGGTGGCGGCAGATCTGTCACGCGCAGTGTATGCGTTTTTTCTGAACGGCGGCACAAACGCCTGGGTGGTCGGTCTTGAACCCAAGGCCGAGATTGCGGGACCCACGACCGTGAGCTTCGGCACGGCTGCCGACGATCTCTGCTACGTGAACAACGTGAACCCTGACAATACGAACGCGACGGTCGGGATTCAGTTTCTGGCCCTTGAGCCGGCGGACACAGTTCCGATAACGGTGACGATCAGCAATCTGCGCAAGAACTCGAGCAGTGTGGTGACCATCTTCGATCTTTCGATCTGCTACGGCTCGCAGGTCGAAGTCTACCGCAACATGGACATCTCCCTGGCGAAGGGCGCAGCCGGCAGCCTGGACAAGACACTGAACGGGGTCTCGCAACTGGTTCAAGTACAGCCCATGTCGGGGACCAGCTATGGCACGGCCTTCGCGACCATCCAGCAGTCCGGATTTAATCTGATGCAGATCGGCTCATCGTCGGCGCCGGTGATCTCCACGACCTTGTTCTCGAGCGACTTCACGGCCGTCTTCGAGCAGAACTCCACGCTGGACAACGTAGAGATATTCAACCTGCTGCTCACGCCGGGCGTCTACGACAACGCTGTGCAGAGCGCGGCTCTGGCCTTTGCCGAGCGGAAACGCGCGTTCATGATCCTCGATCCGCCGGCCAACTCAACGGCGTCAACCGGGGATTCCTACCAGATCAACAACATGATTACGTCGATGCCGCTCAGCCAGAACGGCGCCATCTACTTCCCCTACATCAACGCGACGGACCCGGTGAGCGGCTCCCCGATGCAGGTGGCGCCGAGCGGTTACGTGGCCGGTGTGTTTGCAACCACCGACAGCAACCGAGGAGTCTGGAAGGCGCCGGCCGGCATGGCCGCCTCGGTGCTCGGCACGACAGGGCCGGTTGCCGTGGGCGTGATGAACGATATGCAGCAGGGATTTCTCTACAGCACCTTGAACACGATTCCGGTCAACTGCCTGCGAAGCTTCTCGGGGGCCGGCACTGTGGTCTACGGTTCGCGTACGCTGGTTGGCAACAACAGCGCCTTTGAGCAGTCGAAGTACGTTCCCGTGCGGCGCATGACATTGTTTATCGAGCAGACGCTGGTAGCCAACCTGAAGTGGGTAGTCTTTGAGCCCAATGACGAGCCGCTGTGGCTGGCGATCAAGAGTTCGATCGAAGCCTTCCTGCTGTCTCTGTTCAATCAGGGCGCCTTGCAGGGCTCGACGCCGAGCGATGCCTTCCAGGTCAAGTGCGACGCGACGACCACGACATCGTCGGATCAGCAGAACGGCATCGTGAACATTGTCATCGGCGTAGCCCTGCTCAAGCCGGCGGAGTTCGTGGTCATCAAGCTCTCGCAGTTGGCGGGACAGACTTCGTAATCAATCCGGAGAGGCCCGGCGGGCGCAGACTGCCTGCCCCACCTGCCGGCAACGATTGACACAGCAAGCCAGGGCAACGAGCCCGAGGAGAGCGAGAGTCATGGGAAAGCCGTTTACCGTCAATGTGAATCGTTTCGATCCCTACAAGAGCTACCGGTTCCTGGTCTACTTTGGAACCTCCACCGCGCCGGCGGCCATGGTGAGCAAGGTGGGCGCGCTGAAGCGCTCCTCTGAGGTCATCGAGTACAAGTCCGGCGGGGATCCGATCAGCCGCAAGGGCCTTGGCCGCACCAAGTACGAGGCCATTACGCTCGAGCGGGGGGTCAGTTTCGACAAGGACTTTGTAAGCTGGGCGAACAACACGCAGGTTCTCGACAAGGGCTCGCCAAGCCAGTCGCTCAAAAATCTGCGCCAGGAGATCCGCATCGATCTACTCAACGAGGAGGGTCAGGCTGTGCAGCGCTACTTTGTACATCGCTGCTGGGTCTCTGAGTACCAGGCTCTGCCCGATCTGGACGCCGGCGCCAACGCCGTCGCCATTGAGCACATCAAGCTCGAGAACGAGGGCTGGGAGCAGGACACCACACTGACCGAGCAACTGGAGAACTAGGATGCGGCTGCCGGTAAGCGGGCAGGAGGTTCGCTTTCGCGCTCCTGACGGCAACGACGACCTGGCGATTCTGGAAGCGGCGGGCAGCGCGCTCGAGCAGGCGCTCGCCGTGATTCCACTTCTGGCGCGATTGCCGGAGTCAAATTGTCGCAAGCGCGGCGCCGAGAGCAAGCCCGCGCCTTGGGAGGCGATGACGGTCACCGATCTCGAAGCCGCATTGCTCGGTCTGAGGCGGTTTCTCTTTGGCGACACGGTCATCTGCCTCTATCGCGACCCCAGTCATCCATGCGAGGTGCGGATGGAAGTCGAGTTCTCGATCACGGCGCTGCTCGACGAGGTCAAACCTCGCATGCCCCATGGCGTGCGCACGGTCAAAGCCGCGCCGAGTTGGTACGGCTTCGAAACTGCGACAGCGAGGGGCCTCGAATTTCGTCTGCCAACGGCAGCCGATCAGTTGGAGTCCATGAGCGATGCACGCGGCGCCGGGGCGCTGGCGGAGCGCTGCGTGAAGGGTGCAAAGGGAGCAACGCAGATTTCGGCCCGTGCGGAAAAAGCTATGGAAGCGATGTCCCCGGCCGTTTCGCAGTCTCTCGAAGGGAGCTGCCCGGAGTGCGGGAAGCCGGTGAGCATACCGCTCTATGTGCCGCAGCTGGTCATGAACGAACTGCGGGATGGGGCCAGAGGCGTCTATGGGGAGATCGATTTGATCGCAGGCTCCTATCACTGGGAAGAAGCGGTCATTCTGGCACTTCCGCGGAGCCGGCGCAAGGCTTATGCCGAGGCGATTCGTAACCGGATGAGGAGTGGGGAATGAGGCAGCGCGCGCGAGGATACCTGAGCCGGATTGCCCAGCCGCAACTGGCCGGCGAAGGCGCGCTGACGCCGCACCCCTCGCCGCGGGAGCCGATGACGCCGGTGAGTTCGCTGATTCCGGTGATCGAGGACCGCATCGTCGAAGCTGAGTCGGTGCAGGCACTGCCCTCCTTAGCTTTCCTGTCCTCAGCCGTGAAGGAGCCGGAGGCAAAGTCAACGACACGCAGGGCACTGTCTGCACGGACGAACGAGCGGACGCATCAGCCAGGAAGTGCAGGGACCGAAGCAGCTTTGGCCGCTCCCAGACGAACCGCGGTTCCCGTTCGAGACGAAACCAGGACCTCGGTCTCCATCCAGAGCAAGCAAACCGAGAGCACGCCCAAACGAATTGCGCGTATTCGGGCCACATTCGCAGCAGAGAGTTCCGCAGCAGAGCCATCCATCGAGCTATTGCGGAAGAATGATTCGAGAGACGAAGCCCAGCCGTTCGCTGAGCCCGGAAGGCTGTCTGGTCGGTCCGCATCTATATTGACAGTCGGCGATGCATCGAAGGAACAGTCCGCTGAGCCACGCGTCAAAGCGGCCGAGCCGAACACTTCGGCCACGGCGCATCCAGCGGCCATTGCAGAAGAGAGTTCGAGCGCTCCGATAGTCCGGAAGGCAGCGACTCCATCTCGGGAAACGGCCCTGCAGGCCGACGCGTCGAAGAAGGCCGCGGACCTGGCGCTAAAGCCGGCTTTAACGAGCATCCGTTCAACGGAGCCTGCCGAAGCTGAGCAGCGAAACGAGAGCACCGGCCCCCGGGTTTCCATCGGGACGTTGGAGATTCGCGCCGTCATAGCGCCACAGCCTGCGCCGCCGCCCGCGCCGGTACCCGTACCGGCAGCCGCGCAGCGCTCTACAGCGAAACCGGCGGAGGCAGCGCCACTGGCGCGCGGCCTTGGCTGGAGTTTTGGATTGGTACAAGGATAACGGCGATGGCTTGGAGCGTTTCAGATCTCGGACAGGTAACACAGCTGCTGATCGACCAGTTGACGGCTGCGGTCAAGGCCTCGCCTCAGTACACGCAGCAGAACTTCAACTTCGAGGTCACGGGGCTGATGCCCGAAGAGACCCGGAAGGATGGCAACAACACACTCAGTCTCTACCTGTTGCAGGTGGGCCGGGATCCATACTGGCGCAATGCACCGGTCACGGGCAATCGCGCCCAGCTCAACACCGCCCAGCCTCTCAGTCTGACCCTTTCCTACCTGCTGACCAGCCACTGCCACAAAAACTGGCAGATGGAGCAGATCCTGATGAGCGTGGCGATGTCGTGGTTTCACGCCAACCCCATCTTCGTCAGCACCAACCCGGCACTCGAAGTCACCATCACCATCGAGGCCGATTCGATTGAAGAGATGAGCCGGCTGTGGCAGGCCATCAGCTGCCCGATCCGCCTTTCGGCGCTGTTCCGCGTTGCGGTTGTGTTCCTTGAACCCGCAGGGCCGCCGCAGATGGATTCGCGCACGCCGGTGGAGGTTGGCCTTAGCGTGGGCACCGATCTGAACCTGCCATCGCCTTCACCCGAGTCCGAGCCGCAACTGTTCGAAGCGGCCGTGGAGCGCTTCCTGCGCGTAGCGCCCAACGCCACCGACCCGTCCCAGGTAACCCTGATGCCGGGCCAGCAGGGAGTCGTCGCCGGGGACATCCTGCGCGTACGCGGCAGCGGCCTCGACCAGAGCGATGGAGCCGCGGTCTACCTGAGCACATCCGGCGGCAGTGAACAGTGGCGGATCGATGCGTCATGGCGCCAGACCGGGACCTCGGCCTCCGGCACGGCAGGCGACGCCGACGAACTCGCCGTATGGCTGAAGGGAAGCTACGGCGCAACGCCCGCGCCGGGAGCGACGCTCACGGCGGTTCCGATGCCCGGCATTTACAACATTCAGGTTGGCGACAACGCCGCAACAAAGTTCAGCAACTCGATTCCCGTCTCGATCGCCCCGCTGGTTGTTGTTCCCGATGGAACCGATCCGGCCGGCACCGAGCTTGCCGCCAGCGGCACGGTCTATAACCTCACCGCCAACGGCCTCGTCGACGGACAAAGCCAGGTCTGGATCGATCAGACGCAACTCACGGCCGGCGCATCCACCAGCCCCGGCGTGGCAACCGTGGATGCCTCGACCGGCGCGATCGCCTTTGAGCTGCCCACAACGGGCCTTACTACCGGCAGTTATCTGCCGGTCCGGGTTCTGGTCAACAACGTAGAAGCGCCTCCCGCGTGGTGGGTGCTGGTTGCTTAATTTATGACGAGCGAAGTCGTGACAAGCCGGACGCGAGAGGCCATCCTGGTCAGGGTGCGGGCCTGCGCTCGCGTGCGCACCGTCTGGATGGAGCAGCTCTGGAGCGAGGGCGCGAGCAGCCCCGATCAGGGCCTGGCGATTCCACCGGGGGAAGTCCATCGCATCTTGAACGATCCCGAGGTGGAGCGCCAGCGCTACGCCGAGCTGCTCGGCGATCCGTCGCGCTCCATCCTCTCCCTTGCCGCCTTCAATTCCGGCAAAGCCCTCGAAGGCGATCCCTTCTGGGCGCGCATGGGCAAGCTGTTCAGCCTCACTCCCATGGAGCAGGACCTTCTCGCACTGTGCGCGGCTGTCGAGATGGAGCCGCGTTTGGGCCGCGTGCTCGCCTATCTTGCCGACGACGTTCGCGCCACTCGGCCCACGACGGCCATCGCGGCCGCACTCTTCCGCTGGAGCGATGAGCTTCCCATCGCGATGCATGGGTTGCTGCGCTGGCGGCTGGCCCATCCGCTCAACGGAGAAGCGCCGTGGAGGGCGACGACGGCGTGGCAGATCGACTCCGCCGTCATCTTCTCGGTGCTCGAAGGTCGCTGGGTGGATCGCGCCCTGGACCGCGTGGCGCGGCTTATCGCGCCACAGCAGGCCGCCGAGCGCCCTTGCCTCTATCCGCAGCTGCTCGAGCGCATGATTGCCGAGCTCACCCCCGAGGGGCTGGCCCGATCCGACGACAGCGTGGTTGCGACACTGACCGGAGCGGAAGGCTCCGGCCGCCAGACCCTCAGCGCACAGTACGCAGCCGCCATGGGAATGCCGCTGATCTCGATCGCCGTCTCACAGCTTCCCGCTACGACGGAAGCGCGCGCCGATCTGCTCGTCCAGTCGGTTCGTCTGGCCCGGGCCGAGGGCGCGATCCTGCACTGGCGGAATGCGGAGCTGCTGGGCGCGCAGGAGTGGCAGGGGCCATCGGCGCTCGGCGGCAGCGGTCTGCGCAGCGCGCAGACGCCTCTGCCCGCGGCGACGCACCGTTACGCACTGCCGCTGCTCAAGACCGCCGAACGAATCAAGGCCTGGGAGTACTTCAGCTCCGATCCGATGCCCGCCATTGTTCGCACCCAGCGCCTGACCCCGGCCGAGATCGGCCTGGTGGCCAAGGCCTCGCCCGACGCCACCGTACACGTGGCACTCAAGCGCGCCGTGGAGGCTCACGGCGAACTGATGCAGCCCCTTGCCTGCCCTTACACCTGGGACGATCTCGTAGTGCTGCCCTCGCTCGGGCGGCTGTTGAAGGACTTCGAAGCCCAGATCCTGCTTCGCTGGCAGGTGTATGAGGAGTGGGGCTTCAGCCGGCTGACGCATCTCGGCCAGGGAATCTCAGCGCTCTTTGGCGGCCCCAGCGGAACCGGCAAGACGATGGCCGCGCAGGTCATCGCCCGATCACTCGGGCTCGAGCTCTATCGCGTCGATCTGGCCGGCGTCGTCAACAAGTACATCGGCGAGACGGAGAAGCGGCTGCGCGACGTCTTCGATGCCTGCGAGCGCTCCGGCGGCCTGCTCTTCTTCGACGAGGCCGACGCCCTGTTCGGCAAGCGCACGGAAGTGAAGGATGCCCACGACCGCTTCGCCAACATCGAGATCAACTATCTGCTGCAGCGCATCGAGCAGTTTGACGGCGTCGCTATCCTCGCCACCAACCGCAAGAACGATCTCGACACGGCGTTCGTCAGGCGGCTGCGGTTCGTGATGGACTTCTTCAGTCCCGACAGGCCGGAGCGGTTGATCTTGTGGCACAAGGCGCTGCACGATCGCTCGCCGTCGGGGGAACTGATCCGCGGCGAGATCGACTTCGAGATGCTGGCCCGCGATCTGGAACTCAACGGCGCGCAGATCAAGTCCATCGCGCTGGGTGCGGCTTTTCTGGCCCGCGCGGCCGGCAAGAAGATCGCCATGGAACACATTGAACTCGCGGCGCAGCGCGAATACGCCAAGCAGGGACAGATGATGCGGGCAACCCTCGTTGGTTCGGAGGCGCATACGACCGGCAACGGAACCGGAAGTAGGAGAGCGTTCCATGGATGATATTTCGATCGACAGACTGGTGCTCAACCTTCCCGGCCTGAGCGCGGACGAGGCCCGGCAAGTGGCCAAGCAGGTGGGCGAGAAGCTGGCCGCAGCCAAGCCCAAGGCCGGCCGGTTTCCGACGCTCACGGTAGACATCAATGAGCAGGCCGTCAGCAGGGACCTGCCGCGGCTAGCTGACGCGGTCGTCGAATCGCTTCTCGAGCAGATGGGATAAGAGATTATGGCAGGCAAATACCTTCGCGGCGCGCTGATCGAGTTCACAGAGACATTCCCGATTCCCGTGCCCAACGTCATTCTCTTCCAGTACAACCCGGAGACAATGACGCACGCCTGGACGCCGGCCAGAACCGGAGGCTCGAACTCGCCCGGCCAGAACCCGAGCAACCCGCTGGCGATCAGCGGGCCGCCCGAGGAGTCCTTCAGCTTCACGTTAACCATGGACGCCAACGACATCATCGCCGACGGCAGCGCGGTCACATCCGGGCTGGCCTCGCTGAGCGGCATCTATCCAGGAATCGCCGCACTCGAGATGCTGCTCTTCCCCACAGCTGCTCCGGGAGGCGGACTGGTGGGCTCGATTTCCTCCGCGCTCGGTCTGAGCGGCGGCCCACCGCCTTCGACAGCCGTGCCGGCATCGCAACTGCCCACCGTGTTGTTCGTGTGGGGACCGGGGCGGATCGCTCCGGTGCGGGTCACCACGCTCACCTTCACTGAGAAGCTCTACGACGGCACGCTGCTAGTGCCTATTCACGCCGAGGCCCAGATCTCGCTCAAGGTGCTCACCGGCCCTGAACTGCAGTATGTGGACGGGCCGCTGGGCACGCTGGCCCAGGGAGCGGCCACCTACACCGAAGGCCTGCGCGAAGCGCTAGCCATCGCCAACCTAGCCAACAGCGTCGAATCGATCATCGGAATGCTGCCCATCTAGCAGCCAGCGAAGTCAGGGAGAAGACGAAGATGTTTGCCGCAAACAGCCGTTACGCCAACCTCGGAACCTATGCCGTCACGCTCAAAGACAGACGCGTAGTTACGGCTACGCGCCTTTGGCAATCGCCCGCCGCGCTAGCTCTGGCCGGTTATCACACCCGCGTACAAGGCGATCGCCTCGATCTTCTGGCGGCGCGCTATCTGAAGGACCCCACCCTGTTCTGGAAACTCTGCGACGCGAATGGAACGCCGGCTGCGGCGGCCCTTGAGGCACGGCCACTGATCGGGATTCCCCTGGGAGGACAGTAAATGGCAAGCGCCGCCACCATCCCGTCCACCACGAACTCGACGACCAGCTTTACCATCCTCATCGGTGGCCAGGCCGCCACCGATCTGGCCGGGGCTATCGCTGAGCTTGAGGTGGAGGAAAACGTAGATATGCCCGGCGCCTTCTCGCTGACCCTTCCGGTCAAAGCGACGAGCGCAGGCGACTACGATCTGGTGAACGACACCCGCCTCGGTCCACTGCAGAATCTCTGCGTCACCGCCGATGCCGGCGATGGAAACACGCAATGCCTGTTCGATGGCTACGTGCTCTCAGTGACCGCGCACCTTGACACCGGCACCGCGCAGAGCACAGTCAAAGTCTGGGGGCAGGATGCCAGCTGGCTGATGAATACCACCGAGCAGGTCAAGGAGTGGGTGGACGTGACCGACAGCGATGTTGCCGGCAGCATCTTCGGCAACTATGGAATCACGCCCGATAGCTCGAACTCAGCCGATGATTCGCCCGCCCACACCGCCGACAGCCACAGCCTGATACAGAGAGCCACGGACGCGCAGTTTCTGCGCCGCCTGGCGCGCCGCAACGGCAAGCTCTTCCGGGTCTACTGTACGGATACCCCGGGGCAGCGCACCGGCCTCTTCGCCAAGCCCTCGCTCGACGGCGACCCGGTGGCGACGCTGACCTTGAACGACTCGACCGCAGCCACCATCGATGCGGTGGACATCACCTGGGATGTACTGCGGCCCTCGGCAACCATCGGCTACCAGGCGCTGTTCACGGACAAGAACCAGGACGGCGCCGGAGGTACGGTAAGCGACTCTGGCCTGACACTGCTCGGCGACCGCAGTCTGGCGGACTTTGCCGGAACCACGGTCACCTCCCTGCTCACCGCCACCGTGGACGACGGCCAGGAGATGACCCAGCGAACCGAGTCCGTGCTGATTGAATCCGGCTGGTTTGTGCGCTGCAAGGGGACCGCGGACGTGAAGCGGCTGAAATCGATACTTCGTGCGGGCACGGTAGTTGAACTCGACGCGGCCGGCTCGATGCATTCGGGCAAGTACTTTGTTTGGAGCGTGCGCCACAAAATTACGGCGCAGAGCTACACGATGGATTTTGTGCTCGCACGAAATGCGGTCGGCGCGGCTCCGAGCGCCGGACTTCTGCCCGGAGGAGGAGGCCTATGAGCGATCCGCTGCTTGAGGATCTGATGGAACGGATGCGCAGCCGTCACTACGGCATCTATCGCGGCGTGGTCACGGACGTGGACGCCGCGACCATGCGTGTGAAGGCCTCGGTGCCATCGGTGTTGCCCAACAGCACCACCGGCTGGGCAATGCCCTGCGTCCCTTACGCTGGTCCGCAGGTGGGATTCGTCATGCTGCCCGAGATTGGCAGCGGCGTCTGGATTACCTTTGAGGGCGGCGACCCGTCGTATCCGGTCTGGGTCGGAATGTACTGGGCCTCGAGCGATATTCCCTCGCAGGCTTCGGCTACGGTGAAGAGCATCATCGCCAGCGCCGGATCGATCGCCATGGACAACAATGCCGGCAGCATCACGCTGACCGACGCACAACAGAATACGGTCACGCTCGATTCAAGCGGCGTGACTGCGAAGTCGGGATCGAGCAGCGTGGCCATCGGGTCAGGCGGCGTAAACGTAAACAACGGAGCACTGCAGGTGAGCTGATGCCGGCAATCTTGAACAGTTCGAGCACCATGATGTGTCCGCACGGGGGCACGGTAATGGCCACGCCGGGCCAGTCCCAGGCCCAGGCCGGCTCACCGATCCTGCGCGTCTCGGATACGTGCACCATTGCAGGATGCACATTCAACGTCTCCGGCGTGCCCAGCCCCTGCGTCAGCGTGCAGTGGGTGCAGGGTGCGGGCCGGGTTTCGGCGGGAGGCAGTGCCGTGCTCAATGAATCCAGTGTGGGCCTGTGCGTGGCCGCGACCCAGGCGCCGCAGGGATCTGTCATCATCGCCGCCGGTCAACCGAATGTGCAGGCATTGTGAGAGGGATCGAATGATACGCCGCGATATCCGCTTCCCGTTCGCCATCGACGCCGCCTCCGGGCAGGCAGCACAGACCGACTATCAGAGCCACGTGGACCAGATGATTCGCCAGGTTCTGCTGACCAGTCCGGGCGAGCGTGTCTCGATGCCGACCTTTGGCGCCGGATTGCGCAGGCTGCTGTTTGCGCCCATGAACTCCGCGCTTGGCTCCACAACCAAGATGGTCGTAACCCAGGCGCTCAACCAGTGGCTCGGCAATCAGATCACGGTCGAGGACGTCACCATAGTGACAGCCAACAGCACAACCGGAGGCGCCATCGAAGGCCCGCCCCTGCCCGATGGAGCGATTTTGATTCAGGTGACGTATGTGCTGATCGAAACACAGTCCGTGGCCCAAACCCAGGTGCAGGTGATTTGAGATGACAGTGCCGCTATCGGAACCGCGCAACCGCCTGGTCAAGTTGATCGACTCGTCGTCGATCAACGGAATGGACTTTATCGAGCTCGACAGCATCGACGCCACCACGCTCTACGTGCACTTTCTCAACTGGACCACGGTCATTCCCGCCACGACACTGGGACTGGGGATCGTGGCTACCATCTCGGGCGGCGACCGGATCCAGAACATCCAGGTGAAGCCCATCGACAACACCAAGGACTGGTCGCTTGATTTCGACGGCCGCCCGGTGCTAAAACTCACCGCCACTGAGCCGGGAGACTTCTCCAACTACACGCTCACGCTGCTGGCATATCCGCTTGCTTCATCCACGCCGGGCCCGCTGTCGCCGGCCAGCTACGTTCCGCTGCCCACTCTCGACCCGATGTACTCGAGCGTACGGTTCTCGTTCAAGGCGCTCTGCCCATCCGACTTTGACTGCGCCCCAAAGAGCAACTGCTGCGCGCCCGACGAACCGCCGCTGCCCGCGATCGACTACACGGCCAAGGACTTCCTGAGCTTCAAGCAGGCGCTCACCGAATTCTCCTCGCAGCGCTACCCCAGCTGGCAAGAGCGTTCCGAGGCCGACTTCGGCATGATGCTGCTCGAAGCCCTCTCCGCCCTGGGAGATGAGCTGAGCTACCTTCAGGATCGCATGGCCGGAGAGGCGTCGCTGTTCGGTGCGACGCAGCACCGCTCGCTGGTCAGTATGGCGCGACTGGTGGACTACGAACCTGCGCCGGCGTTGAGCGCCACTACCACCGTGCAGTGCAACGTGAACGGCAGTACCGTACCGGCCGGCACGCTGATCACGGCTACGACTCCCGACGGCGCGATTGTGCCCTTCGAGATCGGAACCGGATTGGCCGACGTAGCCCAGTACACGGTCTCGCCGCTTTGGAACGACGGCATTCAGCCCTACTGGTTCGACGACAGCCAGAAGTGCCTGAGCTGCGGCGCAACCTCGATGTGGATACTCAACCACGGCTATGGATTCAAGGCGCAGATCACCTCGGGCGCCGGCATCTCGCTGCTCATCCAGACCGATCTGCCGGGCGAGAGCATTCGCCAGATCGTGCAACTGACCGACGCAGAAGAGATCTGGGATCCGATCTTTCAGACCGCCAACAACCCGACACCGGTCACCTACATTCAATGGGGCAAGGCAGACGCGCTCACCAGCGAGCACGATCTAACTCAGACCCATCTGGCCGGCAACCTGCTGCCCGCCACGCAGGGCCAGCGGTTCGCGGAGAGCTTTGGAATCGGCAACTCCGCGACCGGATTGGCCGCGGTGCCCTCTGCGATCGCGCGCTACGGGCCGAACGGAACTGCCTGCCAGCCGAACTGGATCTTCCGCTACCCGCTTTCCCGCTCGAGCGCCACTACAGGCAGACTGGCCTGGCTTGCAGCAAGCGCCCCGGGAGGTTCGACCATGGCGCCCGACATCGCAGTTCCCGTTCCAGAGCTGAGCGTCGAGCGCGTGGTTCCGGAGCCCGATACGTTCGCATTCACAACCAATCTTCTCGATGCTACCGCGGAGGAGACTGCAGTCACCATTGATCCGGCCGCGTGGCGCGTGGTTGCCGCCGACGACTTCGGCAAACCCACGCAGTGGGAGTACGACGGAGATCAGGGCGACACGCTCCGCTTCGGCGACGGAACCTTCGGGGCGCAGCCCAACGAGGGCGACCGTTTCCGTGTCGCTTACCGCATCGGCATGGGCGCAGCCGGCAATGTGGCTGCCGATGCCATTGCGAATCTCAGCATCGCCTCGACCGCTTATCTGACCGGCGCACGGAATCCCTTCGCGGTGAACAACGGCACCGATGCCGAGACCACGCAGCACATTCAGCGCATGGCACCTCAGGCCTTCCGCGCCGTCGAGTTCCGCGCGGTTCGGGCCGAGGACTACGAGGCCGCGGCCGAATCCCTGCCCAGGGTTTTTCGCGCCGGCACCTCGTTCCGCTGGACCGGCAGCTGGCTCACGGTGTTTACCGTTGCCGACCCAGTGGCCGGGCAGAGCGGAGGAGCAACGGTGACGCTCACCGAACAGGAGCAGTTAATCGATCTGCTCAATCGCCGCCGCCTCGCCGGGTATGAGTCCTATGCTCCGCCGCCGGTCATAGTTTCGATCGATCTCGAGATCACTGTCTGCGTTGAAACCGGATGGTTGGGCAGCGATGTCGAAGCCGGAGTGCTTGAGCGGCTGGCCGATCAAAAGTACTCGGACGGAACCACGGGCTACTTCTACGCCGACAGCTTCACCTTCGGCACGCCGCTCTATCGCAGCAGTCTGGAAGCGGCCATTCAGTCGGTTGCCGGCGTCAATGGCGTGCTCGACATCCGATATCGCCAGCGGGGCGCAAGCAACGTATTTCAACCGCTGCCCGCCGAACTAGATTTCGGCGCCGGCCAGATCCTGCGCATAGCCAACGATCCTAACTTCCCCGAGCGGGGAACCATTCGCGTGTTTCCGGAGGGCGGACGATGAGCAGCACGCCGGTTTGTCCATGCAACGGCGCTTGCACGCCGGTTACGAATTTGCCCGGACTGAGCGCGATTAGCTTCCGCGCCGGAGACTTCAACAGCTTCCGCACCGCGCTGCTCACTCCGCTGGCCGGGGCCAACGAGCAGTCCCTCTCTGCCTGGAAGGCCAGCGGGAACTCCGATCCAGTGGTAGCCGACCTCGGCGTCATGATCGCCGAGTGGTGGGCCTACGTCTCCGACGTTCTCACCTTCTACAACGAACGCATCGCCAATGAAAACTACCTGCGCACGGCAGCACTGCCTGAGACTCCCGCCAAGCTGATCGAGATACTTGGTTATCGCCCCCGTCCGGCGATTGCGGCCACCGGCACGCTTGCGGCGCTGGTATCACCGAGCATTCTTCCCGGTCAGACGGTCACTCTGCCCAAAGGCTTGCAGTTCCAGAGCAAGCCCGGCCCGGGAGGCGCACCGCAAACCTACGAACTCGCGCAGCCGACCGCCATTGGGCTGCCCGATCAGGTGTCGGCCACTCCGGCGCCCAATCTGATCGCCCAACTGGGCAGCATCGATACATCCTTCCTGACGCTGGTATCGTCGGTTTCCGCGCTGTTGTCCCGCGGGAGCGCAATGCGGGTTCAGGAGATATACAAGGCTCTTACGCCGTACCATCCTCATTCGACTCTGCAGTACGGAGTCCTGCTGAAGGGCACGGTCACCTCGCTCAGCAACGGTATGCCGCTGTTGCTCGGACCGCGGGATGCGACCGTGGCGCCGATGCTGATCACGCTCTCGCAGCCGCCTGCCACGTTGAGCGCCGCCGGCGGCGGCAAGCAGACCCTGGTGGCCTTTACCACCTCGGCAACGCCGCCTGCCATGAGCTCAGAAAACGCGCGCCTGCTCACAGCCAATCAGAGCGTTCCGCTGTGGACGGTGAACAAAGGCGCTATCGATAGCAACGGCAATGTGCATCTGGCCGGCGTCGCGCGTCAGATTCGTCCCGGTGACTGGGTGGTGTTCACGACCTCCGGCAGCGATGCCAAGCTGGCGCAGGTGAGCGCCGCTGCCGATGTGATGGGAGACGCCAGCACGGCTTCAGGGGCATCATCAACCAACGTAACCACCGGTACCGCCAGCAGTCCTCCAGTACCGATTCCGGTTCTCCATACCCAGCTCACACTCGCAAATGGATTCGATGCCGGCTATCTGAACTCGAATCCCTCGGCCGCCAGCGTATTGTTCGGATGGGTGGATGCGGGAATCTTGATCGATCAGCCCCCGCAGCCATGGACAGGCGACAGCGATCTCTCTGTAGTTCAGCCGGCGCAGTTCCCATCGGGCGGCGGCCCGCAGCCCATTCTTATCGGCGACAGCGACGGCAACGGAATCGCCGCCACGGGAACCGGCTCGGGCAGCAGCTTGAGCGTCGCCATTCCTTCGAGCACGCCGACGCCGCTTTCCCCGGCGCTGCAATCTCCGCTCGAGGTTTACTTCAACCTATTGCCGGTGACCTGCGGCAAAACGGTTGCAAGCGAGATTTTGGGTAGCGGAAACGCCACGCAGACCGGCCAGAGCTTCAAGCTCGCCAAGTCTCCGGTAACGTATCTTGCCACCCCGACTGGCTTCGCCAGCACCATCTCTATCACCGTCAACGGACTGCCCTGGACCGAAGTCACCAACTTCTACGGCCAACCTGCGGACGCGCAGGTTTTCGTAACCCGCGAGGACTCCAACCAGAGCACATGGGTCTGGTTCGGTGATGGAGTAAACGGCGCGCGGCTGACGACAGGCACCAACAATGTAGTCGCAACCTACCGCTACGGCGGCGGCGCCAGTTCCCCGCCCGCAGGCAAGCTCAGCGTCATCGCACAGAGTTATCCTGGGTTGCAGTCGATTGCCAACCCGGTAGCCGTCACCGGCGGCAGCGACCCCGATCCAGCGGCGCTCCTCAAGGAGTACGCGCCGCGCTCGGTGCTCGCTTTCGGACGCGCCGTCTCGGTCTTCGATTATCAAGCCATCGCGGCCCAGGCCCCGGGCGTAACGATGGCCTCGGCGGTCTGGTCATGGGATGCAAATAACCAGCGCGCCGGAGTTACGGTGTACGTGGCCGGCGAGGAGGGAGTGGCCTCCTCGGTTCAAACACTGCTCTCAGGGGCCGGCGATCCCAATCGCCCGATCGTGACTCTACCCGCAACTCCGCTGGCCGTCACCTACACGGCCACGTTCATCATCGCGGCGGGCATGGACGCAACCGACATTACCAATGCGATCCAGGCCGCGCTGACCGATTCGATCGTCGGCCTCTTCTCTCCGCCGCAGATCGCTATCGGCCAACCGGTCTTCGACAGCCAGATCGAAGCCTCCTGCCTCGCGATTCCGGGCGTGATCGCGATCAAGACCTCCGCCTTTGCGATCAACGGAGTTGACGACACGGGCCCGCTGCACGACCCCGGCGAGGGAGCCTACTTTGCCCTCGACCCAACCAGCTTCTTCCCAACCACGGAGGTGTCCGGCAATGATTAGCGACGGATACGCACAGTGGTACGCGGACCGGCTCTGGCAGTTGCTGCCTGAGGTCTACCGCACCATGGACGCCGGACCGACTGCGAACGCCGCGGGACCACTGCGAGAGCTGGTGAACCGCATCGGCGCGCAGGCGGCAGTGGTGCGCCGCAGCATCGATCGGCTCGGCGAGAATCAATCAATCGAAACCTGCGACGACTGGGTGATCCCATACATCGGCGATCTAGTAGCGACCCGCTTGGTGAGTTGTCTCGATGCCGCAGCCCAGCGCATCGACGTGGCCAAGACCGTCTACTACCGCCGCCGCGCGGGCACCGTGGGGCTGCTCGAGGAGCTGTGCGCCGATATCGCCAGCCGCGACGCCCGTGTCGTCGAGTTTTTCCGCCGCATGGCGCGCACCCGCCATCAATTCGATCCGCCGCTCAGCTACCAGATCGAGAATCCCCTCAACCCGCCGATTGTACCGGTTGCACAAAGCGCCGTGAACCTGCGAGGCGCCTGGAGTGCAGCCGCAAACTACTTCGCGAACGATCAGGTCACCTACTATGACTTCGCTTATCTGGCCAGCGCGGCCAGCACCGGCAAGGAGCCCGACCAGAACCCATCGATCTGGCAGCAGTTACCGCAACAGCAATCGCTCGAAGTAGTCGAAGGCTTGATCGGCACCTACAGCGGCACTCCCGCGGGCGGATTCGCAGATCTGCGCAACCGTTACGCCGCCGCCAACACCGGAACCGCCTTCGACGAGTACGCCTACACCGCCGATCTGCGCGCCGGAGGCGAGACACTGGGCCACTTCAACATTCGCAATCTGGGAGTATTCCTGTGGTGGCTGCAAGCCTTTCCCATTTCGGCCGCCACGCCTGTCAGCAGCGGCGGGGCCAACCCCTGCTTCACCTTCGACCCTACCGGCCGCGACATTCCCCTCTTTGCGCCTTCGCAGCGCGTCAACGAGGCCAAGGCCTGGGGCGAACACTGGGTCTCGCCCGACGAGTGGATGCTGCCAGTAGCCATCCGCGAGGTGCTCTGGAACACGGTGCCCGACAAACTCTACTCGACGATCTTCTCCCCGCAGGCATTCTCGGTAGGTCTGATGGCGGGCGGAAGCGGAGCCGCATACCCGCTCAATCAACTCTCTATCCTGCCGGAAAGAGGCCGCTACAGCTTCACCACTTCGGCGCCCGGCTCTGGGCTCGCTGTCTGCTATAACTTCGGCCTTATGTCGGAGATCGGCGCCGGCGGCTACGACAGCGCAATCCTCAGCGATCTCGACTTGCCCCCGAATCCAACCGGGATCACGGGGGGATTCAGCAGCGATCTCAACAAAGCTTTGAAGTCGGTCTCCGGCAGCGCCACCATTCAGATCGGCGACTCGCTCACCTATGTAAATGTCTCCCAATCGCTCACCGTGCCCGAAGGCGCAACCGTGGCCGTGACCGCGTTGAGCGGCCAGCGTCCTGTGCTGCGCTGGCCGGGGACCTCAACGCCGACATGGACGATTACTGGCCAGGCGAACTCTAATTCCAGCACGCCGACGATGCTGGTGCTCGAAGGCACGCTCTTTCAAGGCGCGAACATCGTGCTGGCGGGCGCCTTTGACAGCGTCTATCTGCGCATGGTCACGGTGGACCCGGGCACAGCCTACGTTCCTCCGCTGCCCGGCAAGGGTACGCCGCCTTCTCCACTGCCGCTCTACGGCACAGCCATCGATGGCACGCCGTTGCAGCCGGTCACTATCAATGTTCAAGCCGCGATTACAAACTTGATCATCGAGCGCTCAATCGTAGGCCCTATCCGCACCAGCAACGGCGGCGCTGTCGAGCAGTTGACGGCAACCGACAGCATCATTCAATCGATCCCCACGCACGTCGTTGCAACCACCGGCAAACTGCAAAGTCCAACCGTCTTCGATTACGCCACGCTGGCTACATCGCTCAAGTATGGAACCAATGCAATGGCGGTCAAAGCGGTGGCCGGCAACTCCGCGCTAGAAAACGATCTGAAGAACTACACTCCTGGGCAGGCTCCCTCCACCACGCTTGAGACCGAGATTCTGGTGGCCATCTCGCAATTCACACCGGCCGAGGCCGAAGCCGCCTGGCCGCTGGCCCTCGCCGATCTGGCCCTGGGACTGGACGAAGGAAGCGTGTCTCTGTCGCGCTGTACGGTTCTGGGCCCGATGTTTGTGCATCGTCTCAACGCCTCGGAGAGCATCCTCGACAACCTCGCCACCGTTGAAGATCCGCAGGATGGTTGCGTACGATTCAGCGCCTATGCAGCCGGCAGCAATCTTCATCAACCCTACCGCTCGGTCGAGATCGATCCCGGCGCGCTGATCTTCGCGAGCCGCCTGTTCGGGCGTCCGGAGTACGCGCAACTGCGCAGCGATGCCGATCTTGAGATCCTTGCTCAAGGGAGCGGGGCCAAAGGCTGCGGCTGTTCGCCTGAGGGCGAAGTCGCCGCCAGCATCTTGACCGGCGCTCAGAACGGCGCGGAGATGGGCGTCTATTGTCTGGAAGCGGTCGCCCTCAAGCGGCGCGGCCTGGCATTGAAGTTTGAAGAGTATTCCCCGATCGGCCAGTTGCCGGTCTGGATTGACGTGAACTAGCAGGAGTTTGAAAAGGAGTTTCCCGTGGGAAGCGATCTGGCACGCATCAGTTTTGATCCAACGCGCGGCTACCGTTCGGTGGTGGCGCAGCAGGGGCGGGTTACGCTCGAGGCCGACGTCAATGAAGAGGCGAAGATCGCCAGTGAAGCGCTTCGTCTGGAGACGATCGACATCGTCGGCCCCGCGGGCACACCCGCCCCGACCGGCTATCAGGTCTACTACGACGCTGCCGACGGCCTGGCGGTGCGTCCCGGCATCATGTACCTCGGTGGCTGGCGTCTGACCGAGGACAGCGACGTGCCCTTCCGCAAGCAGCCCGACTGGCTCACGCGCCCAACGCCGGCCTCGGCGATAAATCTGAAAACCGAAAAATTCGTCGCCGCACTGCTGGCTATCGAGCAGAGCATCTCCGCCACGGAAGACCAGGCCCTGCGCGAGGTGGCACTGGGCGGTCCTGACACTTCCGCGCGCACGCGTTTGATGCAGCATTTTGTACTGATCCCCACCACGGAGTCACTGTGCGAGCCGGCCGGGCTGGGCGTGCGCGAAACGCTGGTTGGTCAGGGACTCACGCTCAATCCTGCCACGGCAGAGCTCACCTTCGACGCCACACTCAAGGTCAGCTTCTTTCCCCCGCTTCAGCAGTTGAACCCCTGTTGCCCCTCGGCGCAGGGCGGCTATCTGGGAGCCGACAACCAGCTCGTCCAGGTCACCGTATCGGAGTTCTCCTCACTTTCCGGCAAACTCTTATGGGGCTGGAACAATGCCTCGTTCCTCTACCGGGCGACGGCCATCAACTCCACTGTGTTGCAGCTCAACCAGACACCGGTTGACGCCGCGCATACACCCCAGCCCGGCCAGGTCATCGAGATTCTGCAAACCGAAGCCGTCCTTGGCAATGCCATCGATCAAAACTACGTTGCCGCTCCCCAGGGCACGATCATAACTCTCGGAACCGGGAGCGTCTACGACCCAACCACGCAGCAACTCACCCTGCCCGCCGGCACCACGATTCCATCAGAATCCAACTCCCTCTTTGTCCGCCTGTGGCAGGCAGAGGTCCCCTTCACCTCCGGCAAAGAGGTGCACCTTGACGACGTATCGGGACTCGCCGTCACGGTCAGCATCAAGGCTTTGCCGACAAATCAACTGACATCCCGTCCCTTCTGGTGCTTTGCCGTTCGGCCCAACACGCCGCAGCAGGTCTATCCGTCCCGCTACCGTGAGAGCGCTCAGTTCCCCGACGGCCCCCGCCAGTGGCTCTGCGATCTGGCCATCGTCCAGGCCGTTCAGGACAGCTCCAAGTGGATTGTCCTCACCGACTGCCGCAATCACTTCCTGCCCCTCACAGATCAGCAGGACTGCGATTGCTGCCAGCTCACCCTTGACCCCACCGGGGACTGGGCCACCAAACTGGCGACCGCTTTGGCCGGACCCTCTTCGACCCTCAACATCTGCCTGCAGCCCGGGCAGTTCGATGTCACCCAGAAGATTACTTTCACCAAAAAGTCGGTGAAGATCACCGGTGCCGGACAGGGCTCCATCCTCTCTGGCACGAGCCTCGAAGCGGTGCTGGAGTTCGATGCCTGCCCGGATGTCGTGCTCTGGGATCTCTCTGTGGCGGCGGGAACAGCCGGTTACTCGAACAATCCTGCCACCGCTGGCTTGCAGGGTGCCGTGACCATGAAGGCATGCACTCAGATCGATATTGAGCGCGTCTTCCTCTCCTGCGCCGACTCCGATCTGCGCTCCGCCTCCTGCCTCGCCATCTTCAACCCTGCGCCTGCCGCCACCCAGAATCCCTCCGAGACCCACGTGACCGCGCCGGCCGCCGCTGCGCTCAATTACAACGCGCGAATCCTCAACAGCCAGTTCACGGTGGGCCACTGCCAGGTCGGCATTCTGATGGTGAACGCCGACCGTGCACAGATCGAAGGCAATTTGATCGTCACGCCGCTCCAGTCTCGCAACCTTACCTACGCCGACCTCGCCACCAACAAATACCTCGTATCGCGGCTGCGCAAGCAACTGCTGCGCTCCATGACCATCGAGAGCACCGCCCCACCTACATCCAAGAAAGCCACGCGGCGTTTGCTCCGAAAGGCGCGAAAGCTCTCGGCCGCGACATCGGTGCCCACAAACGCACCGGCCACGGCACCGGCTGCGCAAAGCACTCCCAACCAGCAACTCACTCCCACTCCGAACATTGCCGAAGCCCGGCAGTTGCTCATCCACGAAGCTGCATTGAAACTCCAACTCGCAAAGACCGCGGCCACGAGGCAGCTCAACCTGGGCGCGCTCGGCCTCTCGCACATCAACGCCACGTACGGCGTCTACAAATTGCAATTTATTAGCAGCCAGAAGCTCACCAATGCCTGGACCGACGCCCTGTCCTCGGCCGGGCTCAACCAGAACAGCACCGCCGGCGAGATTCACAAGGCTGTGCACAAGATCGCCGACGCCGTTTTCCTGAGCCCAAAGACCGCCCCGCAGGCCATGGTCAACTGGACCAACTCGGTTCTGCCCAATCTCTACTCCACCGCCGGGCAGGGAATTGTGGTGGGGGGCACCGTAGCGCAGGACATACGAATCCTGAACAATACCGTGGAGGGAAGCGCACAGGGGATTCACGTGGGCCTCGGCGATGGCCAAATTGACCCGGCCGAGTACCATCTGGAGGCGGGCATAGTGCGCATCTCCGGCAACTCCATCCTCATCCGTACCACGGCGGAGACGACCGGAGGCAGGCATGGAATCTCCCTCAGCGGCGTCCAAAGCGCAATCGTCAACGACAACCACGTTCAAAACATCCGGCTGAAGGAGGCCGGACAGGAGATCGATGCCATCCGTCTGGTCGGTTCTTTTGGCCGGCGTATGCTCGTCGAAGGCAACTCCATGGCCGGATTCACCGCCGGCTTATGGATCGAACCGCGCACAACGGCGATTCCCAAGGGGTTTCTCTGGAAGGCAGCCGACAATGCTTCGGACTCCGACAACTCAACCAGTTGCTTCCTTGTAGAAAATAACGTCCCGTAAAAATTGCGCTGTGTAACAGAATTGGATTGACACGATGCCCAATGCCGGTTACATTGAGTCTGCTGCTCTCACCCCAGGAGGGGATAGCGCTTATGGCGTTAGAGGGTTCGATTCCCGTAAAGAGCGTTGTGAAAGGGAGCTGAGTTCAGCTCCTTTTTCCGTTTTGGCGGCTTCCTGCAACCTTTCGCTTCCCACTTTCCTGCCTCCTCGATCCATTCAAATTATTCCACTACGCCTGTTTAGCCGGTGAGAGGGTAGGTAAATGCGACAAGCCGCCACGCACACATCCGCTACAGTTGAGCCCCGCACACAGCGGGAGTCGGGCAATAAGCTTGCGGAGTTGTCTCAACAGGATTGGGATGCGGAAGACTATAGTGGAAATCGGTCAGCGCTGCGGCGTTTGACGAACCCCGCTCCTTGCCTTCAGTGCAATCTGGGGATCGGTGCGGCGAACGATGCTCTTGAAATCGAAGCCGACCGCGCCGCAGAGCATGTGATTCGTATGGCCCAGCCCGACGTGCCGGGCTTAGGCCAACCGGTTGTGCGCCGCTCTCAGGCGCATTGGTTAAACCGAGACGCGATAGGGGCGAGTGCAGACGCATCGGCAAGCGTGTACCGCGCGCTAGAATCCCAGGCCCAGCCGCTCCCGCAGTCCGCGCAGGAGTTCTTTGCCCCACGCTTTGGCCGCGATTTTAGCCAGGTCCGCTTGCATACAAACGCCGAGGCAGCAAGTTCAGCCGTTGAGATCGGCGCCAGAGCCTACGCTACGGGTAACGATCTGGTTTTTGCCCCGGACCGCTACCAGCCGGAGACCATGGAGGGCCGGCGCTTGCTGGCGCACGAGCTTGCCCACGTTGCCCAGCAGCAAACCGGGGTCGTGCGTTGCGAAACCGAGAACCCTGCCTCTGGAGACGACTCCGACAACGCCGAACCAGCCCAGGTCCCCGGTCAGAAGTCCAAAACCATTTCCCGGCCTTCGAGCAAAGCCATATGGGACGCGTACCAAGATGTCGGTTATATGAAGTGGAAGGGCGAGGATCAGAAGATCGAGGTGTGGAAATTCATTGGCGGGCGGGTGGGCAAGTTGTTTCAGAATGAGCACTCCTGCGCAGCGCGAGTGAGCTATTCCATGAACTACGGAGGCGATCCGATCAACAAGTATGACAACAAGGAGAGCTATCGCAACGACGCCAGTTCGGATTTTAACGGCAAGGCCGGAGACGATAAGAATTACGTGGTCGGTGCTCCGGGTATGGGCAAGTACATGGCCGCAAACTATGGCCCTGCAGACTTGACCCTGAAAGATGGAATGGCCTTCATCGAATTTCAGAACGGACTGAACTCAGACCAAACCGCGATTTTTGTCGGCTCCGGCCATTGCGGTCTGGTGCGAAAGTATGGCTACCGCGACCCCTACGTTCTCACCGAGCTGCCCGTGCAGGTGTGGAAGCTGAATCTCCCTTAATTCGAATCGAACGGAAAACCGTAATAGTCACACCGGAGATATCGACCTCAAATGTTCCACACCCCCGCTCAGGACCGTTCCCAGGAGTCGCAGCGAACAATCGCAATAGCGAGCCAATCCCCTCTGGGCGCAGACCGAGCGAATCTGCTCAGCGGTTACACGGGCAATCAGGCGGCGCTGCGGCGTCTCCCCGCCTCTTCGCAGTTGCAGCGGAATCTCCGCATCGGCTCGCCCGGCGACCCGCTCGAGGTCGAGGCCGACCGTGCCGCTAACCGCATCATGCACATGCCCGAGCCGGCCGCCATCGACGGCCGCGCAGCCAGTTCCGTCCAGCGCCAGTGCGACACCTGCAAGGACGATGGAGAAAAGAACGGCCTTCTGCAATCTAAGCCCGCCTCTGCCGCCGCCGCATCGGAGGTCCCGCCCATCGTCAATTCTGTCCTCAACTCTCCCGGCGAGCCGCTCGATGGCGTTACTCGCGCCTTCATGGAGCCGCGCTTCGGCGCCGACTTCGGCCACGTCCGCATTCACCGCGACGCCAAGGCAGCCCAGTCCGCACAGGCCGTGCGCGCCAGCGCCTACACGGTCGGCTCCTCTATCGCCTTCGACGGCGGCGCCTACAACCCCGGATCCGCGGACGGCAACCGCCTCATCGCCCACGAACTCGCTCACGTCGTTCAGCAAACGGCGCCCGACGATTCCCAGACAGGGGACGACGCCCAGCCCGCTGCCGTCGTGCAGCGCAGCGCTCCCATCATCGCCCGCAATCCGCCGCCACCCAGTTCCCCACCGCCCGCAGCGCCTGCCCCGGCTCCGGGCCCGCAGTGCTATCAGGCCGGCCCCGCCGACCTCGATCACATCGACGGCATAATACGCCAGCTCGGCGGCAAGATCGATCCCCTGACCCTGAAGACCCTTCAGACCGACAAGACACTGGCCATCGGCCTGGTCGAAGACAGCGATGGTGATCTGACGCTGGTCTATACAGTCAGCGGAGACTGGATCAACACCGCACTGGACAAGGCCACCAAGGACCTCGGCCTGACGCGATGGGACCCCGGCGAGGGCCGCAGGCCGCGCGGCAACGTCGGCGCCCCCGGCGACGCCGAGCAGCGCATGATGGAGGCCGCCGAAACCAATGACTTCGTCGTCAAGGCGATGGTCGTTTCGCGCAACCTCTGCGGTGACTGCTCGGAGGCCGTCAACGCTTACCCGGATGGGAAAATCCTGGTCCGCGTCACCCCCATCACCAAGCCTCCGGCCCCGGCCACGCCGCAGGGCGCTCCTCCAGCCGCGCCAGGCGCCGCCCCAGCCCCCGCCAAGGCTGCCAAATCCGTCGAGGACGAACAGACCCCGGCCAAGCCCCCCGCCACTCCGGCCGAAGGTGAACCCCCCGTTCCCGCTCCCGGTGCTGGCGCTCCGGCCACGCCCAAAGGCCCTGTCAAGCCGGCCGAGGGAGAAACGGAGGCACCGACTCCCGGCGCTCCGGCAACGCCCAAGGCACCCGTCACCCCATCTGAGGAAGAGACCCAGACCCCAGCGCCCGGTGCTGGGATTACGCCCAAGACACCGGCCGCCGAGACTGAGTCCGAAGGACCAGCGCCCGCGCCCAAGAGCGGAGGCGCCATGAAGTCGATCGGCTCCGGGCTTGCGACTGGCGCCGCCATGCTCGTCCTCGGTTACATCGAATCCTATGTGAGGGCCCAGGTTGACTCGAACGAGATCGACAAGGGCATCAAGGAAAAGTGGCCCGAGGCGCAGAAGCAGCTCATAGCTCTCTCCTCCCAGTTCGATCAGCTCAAGTCAAAGGACGCCACCCAGAAGATCTACGGCGTGATCCAGGTCAATATCATCCGCGGCAGATCCTTCATGCCCACGCCCATGGGCGGCGATCCTGTTCGCGAGTCCGTGGCCATGGTCGAAAGCCTTCAGGTGACGGGCCTGAGCGCCACCGAAGTGAGCGCAGAGACACACGATCTGCCCTCGACCGGCGCCCTCGACAGCATGTTCAACCACCGCTCCGCTTATACGTTTTCTGTCCCTCTCTGGGACCGTGCCGCCGAGGAAAACAAGGCACGCGAGGCCGAAAAGGCCAAGCTAGTGGAGCAGTTGCGCCAACAGGCCAAGATGACTCCGGCCAAAGCCTCCCCGCCACCGGCTGCCTCCAAGCCGGCCGATCAGCCGCAGTTGCTTCCCGGCCCCGCGCCGGCCCCGGCTCCGGCAGACTTCCAGCCCCTTCCCGGCTTCAGCGGTCCGTCCCCCTTCGCCCAGGCCCAGCAGACCTGCGGCCACTTCGAGGCCATGGCTATGGCACTCATCCAGCGCGGCGAAAAGTTGCTGGCCTCGTCTCCGGAACGAGCCGAAATCGACGCTTTCCTGCAGGACGAGTCCAACTGGCGCGCCGTCGCCCGGCTCACTGACCTCAAGTTCATCAAGGATGGACCTTCCATTGGCCATTCCGGAACAAGCGACTTTACTGGCATGGACGAGTTGTTAAAAGGAGACAAATACGGAGGCAGACTCAAACAGATTCGACAAAATTTTGGCGGCTAAATCATTCGACGTAGCGTGGGGTGAGATAGCCCCAGTTTCACCGTTTAGAAACTCAGCAGTCTGAGAATCATCGGGAGGCGATCAGAATGTACTTACGCAGGAAAAATATTCAGGCGCAGGCTCCGACTCCTGCGATGCGAGCTGCGGAGCATACCGCCGATCCTCTCCAAATCGAGTCGACCATCTATAGCTCCTATTCCGGCAACCAGTCCGCCCTGCGCAGTCTCGCCGCCGGCGGCCTTCTGCAGCCCAAGCTGCGTGTCGGTTCGGTGAACGATCCCCTTGAGGCCGAGGCCGACCGCATGGCCGAGCAACTCCTTCAGCCTTCCACGGCTGCCAGGCCTGCTTTCTCTAAGAACCTGTTTAAAAACTAGGTTCAGGAGCCGACGAAAGACTATGCGAGCAGGGGTTTGGCGGTTAGTTTGTGGTCATGTACCCCAGCGATTTGACGGATTTACAGTGGGCCAAGC
>Ga0181527_1000981_pt1 | contig 30867 bp, 25 predicted proteins | sample PEATcosm2014_Bin_30_FD_119762 | JGI IMG/M metagenome (GOLD analysis project Ga0181527, IMG submission 119762) | Peatland microbial communities from MTU Mesocosm Facility, Houghton, MI, USA - PEATcosm2014_Bin06_60_metaG | ecosystem: Environmental > Terrestrial > Soil > Wetlands > Peat | place...
GCTGCCTACGAACCTACGCGCAATCAGGTTGAACCGCGGACGAAGGCCGCGTAGATATGTCCACCCAGCCGCCACTGAGATTCAACAGCGAGCTGGACTTCGCCAAGAGGTACACCTGTCTCTTGTTTGTACTGGAGCTTATGGGATGACGCAGCCCAGAGGTGCTGGGCGAGCGTACGGAGTTGCAGTTCCACGGTGAAGTCTTGACAGCCTCGGAGGGCGGGAAGTGACTGCCATTCTTTCGGTGCTCTCACGATCAGGTGCAAGGACTGATAGCCGAAGCTACTTTCGCCCAGCCTCTCTCCGGTATCTTCCTGGGTAACAACAACAAACGTTCTTGAGACAGCTGCCGTCGCCTTGTCCAGATCCCGTCTGAAGAGGAAGATCGCACGGAGCCCCACTAGGTCGGTAAGCTCAACCAGACTAGATGGGGTCAGGGAGCGACGTCTGAGCTTCTCCTCGATTGATAACCATGTCTTTACGCGAGCCTCGATGGGCAGTCCCAACGCGAGGGATTCCCCATCAAAGAGCTCGAGGAGCTGTTCGCGCATGGCCTTCATGAAGCGATCAAGGGAGGCCTGCTTCGAGAGGTATTCGTCCTGGAGTGTTTTGAAGTCCATGGTCATGTCCGGCTAACGATCTATTAGCCTGCAGAGAATACCCCAATATCCCTGCGAGCGTTGCGCAAGCTGCTGGGTGCGGACGAGGGACCGCTCCCCGTGATTCCGCGGTGTTCGACTTGTGGCGTCCTGCTGACCGGTGGCTGACACCTCGGAACAGCCTGCGGGGATGCTCGATAAGACGATAAGCAAACACTGCGAGGCCGCTGGATATCAACGGTCGAGAGGGCTGCGAACGCCGCAGGCCCCGCGGTTCAGGACGTGGGTGTAGATCATGGTGGTGCTCACGTCCCGGTGGCCGAGCAGTTCTTGGATGGTGCGGATGTCGTAGCCATCTTCCAGCACGTGGGTCGCAAAGGAATGGCGCAGCGTATGGGGGCTCACGGGTTTCGAGATCAAGGCGGCTCGGGCGGCTGCGTGGACGGCGCGCTGAATGACGGTCTCATGCAGATGGTGACGGCGGACTTCCTGACTGGCTGGGTCGACATCGGTTCGGGTCGTGGAACAGAATGAACCGGCGAATCCATCCGACGTACGCTTTCTCGGTGCGCGCGCTGTAGTGGCGGGCGCGAAAACTTTCTCGGACTTGATCGAGAAGGCGCGGTGGAGGGGCCGGTAGCTCGGCGGGCTGTCCAGGGTTCGGTCGGGTCGCGTGGGGAGCCGGCCGGCTTTGCCGGCCGCGTACCATCGCCAGGGCATGGGAACCCTCCCAGGGTTCCCATATCGACGACGGGAATGATGGCTGCGGATTGGCTTCCATTTCGGACACGGTGTTGCATGGGGCTGCAACCCTGCGAATGCCGTGCCCGAAAAGAAAAGTAATGAACCCTCCGCCTCGGCCGTTCCGGATGAGTTCCTAGCCCCTACGTTGGTAAGGGGGGAGCCACAGAATTAGCCGCATCGGGCTTCCCGACTCTAGCGGGCGTGCACATTCCAACGGCCAGAGGCGGCTCCCAGAATTCAATTTGTAGGGAAAAAAATCTCGTCCGGCTGTCGAACCGCACAGAGGGTTCAATGAAGATCATGAGCCTCTGGTCAGCGACGGTCAAGAAAGAATTCTCCCTACTTGCTCTCTCGCCAAAAAAGGCCGGCGCCTCCTTGAGTTGCGCTTGAAATTTCGCCGCGCGAGAGCAGTTCTTCCTTGTCCAGGATGGCATCAGCGCGACGGATGGTCGGCCAGGCGTGAATGCCCGTGTCCATGCGAATGGCGTCGCACGGGCAAGCCTCCACGCACAGGCCGCACACCACGCAGCGGAGTTCGTCGATCTGGAAAATGCGAGGCCGCTTCTCGATGCGCGGATCCTGCGATTCTTCGGGAACGATGCTGATGCAATGGGCGGGGCACGCCGTGGGACACATCATGCAGGCCACGCAGCGAACCTGCCCGTCGGCCCGTTTCATCAGGCGGTGCAATCCCCGGTTGCGCGGCGGGTATGCTCGTTTCTCCTCGGGATAGGCCAGGGTCACGATGTCGGACTGCGCGCGCCAGCCGAGAAGATTGCGGGGCCAGTTGCGCAGAAAATGCCCGAAGGTCACGCACAGTCCCTGCATCGTTCCCCACAGATAGCTTCGACGCTTCCATCCCGCAGGCCGGCTGACAGTTTTCACCGTCGCGGCCACTAGCGAATCCACATCTGCCAGCACGCGGCCAGCACGACATTAGCGATTGACAATGGAAGCAGCCGCTGCCAGCCCAGCCGCATCAACTGATCCGCGCGAAAACGCGGCAGCGTCCAGCGCACTGCCAACTGGAACACGCAGAAGAGGAAGACCTTGCCTGACCACACCAGCACCGACAGAAGCACATGGGCCCAGTTGGGCAAAACGCTGGCGCCCCAGATCTGCCAGCCACCCAGGAAGATGGTCACCATCAGCGCGGACGAGCCGATGACCTCGATGAACTCGCCCAGATAGAACATGCCGAAGCGCAAGCCTGAGTACTCGACGAAATAGCCCACGATTTCGGATTCGCCTTCGGGCAAGTCAAAAGGCGTGCGTTTGGTTTCCGCGAAGGCCGCTGTGAGAAACAGAAAAAACGCGATGAAGTGCGGAACACCGCGGACGATCCCCCACTGCCAGGGTGCCGGCCCCTGTTGCAGCACCATGGCACCCGGTTCCAGCGTACCGTAGGACAGGAACATGGCCAGCACCGCCATGCCCATGGTGACCTCGTAGGAAATCATCTGCGAGGCGGCCCGCAACCCGCCCATCAAGGCCCACTTGTTGTGCGAGGCCCATCCCGCCAAGGTGACACCGAAGACCGACAACGAAGCGAACGCGAAGTAGAACAGCACGCCCACGTCGAGCACGGCGATCTGCAGGTCCACCGGCTCCACGCAGGTGCCGAGCGGAACCGCCTCGCGCATCTGTCCCCAGCACAGCGGCGCCCCGAAGGGAATGATGGCCAGCACGATGAGCGGCGGCGCGAGAGCCAGGACGGGCGCCAGCGTGAACAGGAACCGGCTTGCCTTGGGCGGGATGAAGTCCTCCTTGAACATCATCTTCAGCGCGTCGGCGACGAAGTGCAGGATGCCCCAGGCGCGCCAGCGCCCGATGTTGGCGCGGTTGGGGCCCAGCCGGTCTTGCATCATGGCCGACTGGCGCCGCTCCAACCAGGTGAGCAGGCTGGCCAGGCCCATGGCGAAGAGCACGATGAACGCCAGGATCTTGATGAGGGCCGCCGCGATGGCGAAGCCGGGCTGACCGTAGGAAAGAAGTTGCGCGCCCGACATCTCCCCTACCCCCTCGAATTGGCGAAACGAAGTTGCACCGGCATCTCCGCTGTGCCCCAGTCAGCCCCGCTCAGCAAGGTGATCTTGTCGCAGGTCTCGCTGAATACCTGCTTCGCATCGGCATACGCCCACGCCGCGCCCAGCGCACGTCCCAGCCGGGCTGCAATTTCCCAGCCAGGCCGAGATTGCCCGGCCGGCGCGATGGCCGCGTGCAGGCGCTGCACCTTGGCTTGCCGGTTGGTGAAGCTGCCGTCAACCTCGGCCCACATAGCCAGGGGCAGCGCCACCTGCGCGGCTGCGACCGGCGGGCCCTGGTGCGAAGCCACGACAACCAAGGTCTGCAGCGAGTCGCACGAGTCGGCCGCACCGCCGACCACGAGCAACGCTGTCACAACTCCAGCCTCCCGATCCTGCTTCAGATCCGCGGCCGTGCGCAGGCTCGGTCCCACGATCAACTTGGCCCCGGTGGTGTTGGGATTCTTGTCGGCGCTCACCAGGACGTCGTCGCACCAGCCCTCCGACGCTCCCGCCAGGTAGATCTTGCTGGTTCGCAGCTGCTCGGTGGCCAGGCGCGAGAATGCAAAGATCTCCTCGTTGGTCATCTGGGCCGACACGACCACGCCCAGGGTCGAAGGCGACTTGTCGCGGGCCTGGGCGAGCAGACGGGCCGCTTCGGCCAGGGCAGCGTCCCAACTCGTCGGCGCGCCTGCCACTATGGGCGCGGCCAGCCTATTCTCGTGCACCGGCTTGTAGCTCAGCCGCCCCTCGTCGCACATCCAGTACTTGTTCACGGCCGGGTTGAGCCGCGGAATCAGGCGCCGGATCACGTTGCGGGCCGCGTGGATCTCGATATTGCAGCCCGTGGCGCAGCCGGGACACACCGAGGGCGTGGCCCATATTTCCCAGGCGCGCATGGAAAAACGAAAATCCTTGGCAGTCAGCGCGCCCACCGGACAGACGTCGACGGTGTTGAGCGAATAGGGATTGTCCAATCGCCGCCCCGGCGCCGTGGTCAGAAGCTGGCGATCCCCGCGAAACGCCATGACCAGATCCGGCTGGCGCGCCACTTCGTTGCACACGCGAATGCAGCGCGAGCAGAGAATGCAGCGCTCCTGGTCGAGTACGATGTGGCGGCCGACGTCGACCACCTTGGCCTTGCGCACCTTGCTGCCGTCGTTGCGGGCCAGGCGCGCGTCCCAGTCGAAGTAGTGCTTCTGCAACAGGCACTCACCGGCTTTGTCGCAGATCGGGCAATCGATGGGATGGTTGAGCAGCGTGAATTCCAGCATCTGCCGCCGTACATCCAGCACCTTGGGCGAGTTGGTGATGACTTCCATCTTGTCAGCCACCGGCGTGTAGCAGGATGGAATCGGCTTGGGGAATCCCTTGATCTCGACCAGACACTGGCGACAGACCGCGGGCGCCGACAGGCCGGGGTGCCAGCAGAAAAACGGCACCTTGCTCCCCACACGCTGGCAGGCCTCCAGAATGGTCAAACCCGCGGGAAACTCGTGGGGCTGGCCGTCGATGACCATCTTCACGCTGGCCCGCGCTGCAGCCTTTGCTGGCATCTCGCCTGCCATCAGCGATCGCACTCCCCGCCGATCATGTTGATCATCCCGAAAGTCGGGACCACGTCGGCGATGAACAGCCCGGGCAGAACCTTGTTGAGCACGGCGGTGTGGGCGAAGCAGGGCGGCCGCACGCGACACTTCCACGGTTGGCCGGTGCCGTCGGATACGATGTAGAAACCCAGTTCGCCGTTACCACCCTCGGTGAACGAGTAAATCTCGCCGGGCGGCACCACGATGCCGTCCATGATCAATTTGAAGTGCGCGATCATGGACTCGATGGTGTTGTACACCTCGCGTTTGGGCGGCAGCGCGACGCGGGCGTCGTTGATGAGAACCGGGCCGGCGGGCAGCAAATCCATGGCCTGTTCCAGGATGCGCATCGACTGCCGCATCTCTTCCAGGCGAACCGCGTAGCGATCGAAGTTGTCGCCCTTCGAGCCCACCGGCACGTCGAAGTCGAAGCGATCGTAGACCAGATAGGGATGGTCCTTGCGCACGTCGTAGTCGAGACCGGCCGAGCGGCCCACCGGCCCGGTCAGTCCCCAGCCGATGGCGTCGTCGCGCGTGATGATGGCAATCCCGTCCATGCGGTCGCGGAAGATGCGGTTGCCGGTCAGCAGCTTGTCCGCATCAGCGATGGCGGCGCGACAGCGGCGCAAGACATCGCGCAGCTTGGGACAGAAGTCATCCGTCAGATCGGCGACCACGCCGCCGATGCGCACGTAGCTGTGGGTCAGGCGCGCGCCCGAGACTTCCTCCAGAAGTTCCCACAACCATTCGCGCGCCTTCATCAGATAGAAGAACACGGTGAACGCGGCCAGCTCCATCGCGCTGGCGGCCAGACAGGTCAGGTGATCGGTGATGCGCGAGATCTCGCCGACGATGACCCGGATGAACTGCGCGCGCGCGGGAATTTTCCTGTCGATGTCGAGCAGCTTCTCCACGGCTAGGGCGTAACCCACGTTGCACAGCATGGGCGACACGTAGTTGAGGCGGTCGGTGTAGGGGAAGATCTGGGTCCAGGTGGCGTTCTCCGCTTCCTTCTCGAAGCACCGGTGCAAAAAGCCGATCTGCACGTCGGCGCTGCGGATCTTCTCGCCCTCGACTTCGAGAACCATGCGCACCGTCCCGTGCATCGCAGGGTGCGAAGGCCCCATATTGAGCGGCATGGATTCCGTGGGCAGCTCGTCATCATCGGGGAGATTGGCGGCGTCGCCAAAACCCATCACCACGCGGCGGGCAGTCTGAGATGAGTCGTCCATCACTCTAGTCCACACTGCCGGGCAACCGGCGCAACAGCGGCTGGCGCCCTTCCTTGGGAAAGTCCTTGCGCAAGGGATGGCCCACGAATTCTGGGTACATCAAAATGCGGCGCAGATCCGGGTGGCCCACGAAGTGCACGCCGTAGAGATCAAAGGCCTCGCGTTCGAACCAGTTCGCGCCCGGCCACAGCGCCACCAAAGAGTCGATGCTGGAATCGTCCTCGGGCAGCCCGGCCAGAAGCCGCACCCGATGCTTCTTGTCCACCGAATACAGATGCATCACCACGTCGAAACGTGGCGTGCGGCCCAGTCGATCCACGCAGGTCAGATCGATGAACATGTTGAGCGCGGCGACCGCATCGTCGCGCAGAAACTGCGCCACCGCGCGCCAGTGCGCCGGCGCCACGCGCGCCCACTCGTTGCCGTGCTGCGATCCGGTTTCCAGGATTTCGCCCGCCACGAACTGCTGGGCGAGCCGGTCGAGGATGATCTTGGCCATGTCTCGCAGGCCCTAGCGGCCGCTCCCTTCCCTTGTATCGCCGGCGGGCCGGATGGCCACGTCGGGCGCGACATAGCCCCGCTCGGCCCTCAGCACCACCTGGCTGTGACCCTCGCCCTTCTGGATGCGTTCCTGCAGCATCACCAGCGCGTCCAGCATCTGCTCGGGCCGCGGCGGGCAGCCGGGAATGTACACGTCCACGGGAATGACCTGATCGGCGCCCGGCATGGCCGAGTAGTTCTGGTAGAAACCGCCGGTCGACGCGCACACACCGTATGCGATGACCCACTTGGGCTCGCACATCTGATCGTAAATGCGGCGAAGCACCGGCCCCTGGCGCTCGGTGATGGTCCCCACCACGATGAGCAGATCCGCCTGGCGTGGGGAAAAGCGCGGCAGTTCGGCCCCGAAGCGCGCGATGTCGTACTTGGGCGCCCAGGTCGCCATGAACTCCATGCCACAGCAGGCGGTGACAAAGGGATACTCGAACAGCGAGAACTTGCGCGCCCAGTTCACCGCCTGGGCCAGTTTCGACGTGTAGACCGAGAATGGCATCTCCTAGTCCCATCCGATCGCGCGCTTGCGCCACACGTAGGCGAGCGCGACCAGCAACACCGCCATGAAGAACCCGACGGTGCCCACGCCCAACCACGAAACGCCGGCCTGGCACGTGCCCTTGACCAGGGGTTCCGCACACGACAAGGACGCGTAGTTGATGGCCCATGGGTAGAGAAACGCCACCTCGATGTCGAACACCAAGAAAAGGATCGCGACCGGGTAGAAACGCACCGGCATGCGCACCCACGGGCTGCCCACCGGGTCCGAGCCAGCCTCGTACGCGATCTGCTTGGCCCGGGTCACGCGCCGCTCGCCCACGAAGCGCGCCAGCGCGCTGAAGGCGACGGCCATCCCGACCCCAGTCAGGATGGCAAGTGCGGCGGCTGTGTAATCCGACCCCATGGTGGTATCGTCCGACGACGGGCTAATACTGGCCGGCGCTGCGGGCTTCGTCAATTGGGGTCGAGACTCCGCATCGGCGTTTGACTTGCGCCGCGGTGGTTTCTAATCTTCGCCTTGATGCCCCCCGTCCTATCCCGTTTTGGTCTTGCGTCCGCCGCCCTATTCGCCTTCCTGGGCGCGTGGACGCCCCTTCATCGGCCGGTCCTGGCCACCGAGGACAAACCAGCCGACGGCAAGGGATCGGGTGAGATCGATACCTCGCCCCCGCCTGGCATCGACCTCTCCAAGCTGGACGAGTATGAACGCAAGGTCTTCTTTCGCGTGGTCAACCGGGAGCCATCAAGCTGCGGCAAGGGTCACAGCCTCATCTACTCGGTCAAGCACGACGCTGGCTGTAGGCGCTCGGTGTTCGCGGTCCGATACGTAGCCAAGCTGGTCGACTCCGGCTACACCGACTCCGAGATAGCCGAGGAGTTGCAGAACCGTTATCGCGAGGTGGTCCACAAGGACATCGACATCAGTCGAGCGCCCAACAAGGGTCCGGCCGACGCGCGGGTCACTCTGATCGAATTCGTGGACTACGAATGCCCGCACTGCCGCACGGCTCAGGCGCTCATGCGACAAGTCCTCGACACCTACCCGCGGCAGGTGAGGCTCTGCTTCAAGCACTTCCCCCTGAGTTCTCACACCAACGCGCGCCTGGCGGCCGAGGCCGCCACGGCCGCCCACAAACAGGGCAAGTTCTGGCCCTACAACGACAAGGTGTGGGCCAATGCCGACTCCCTCACCCCGGCGGTGCTGGAGAAGATCGCCAAGGAGGTGGGACTCGACGTCACCCGATGGCGCAGCGATATGACCTCGGACGAGGTCAAGGCTGCCGTGACCCAGGATAAATCCGAGGGCACCGCCCTGGGGATCAACTCAACGCCCACCATCTACATCAACGGTCGCAAGTACGCCGGCCGCCACGACATCGAGAGCATCGGTGACTGGATCGACGAAGAGCTGGGGAAGTAGGAATCCGCGTGGCTCACCGAATACTCGCCGAGACCCCCTTTCTTCGCCTGGTGGACCACGATGGCTGGACCTTCGTGGAGCGCGCCAACGCACGCGCGGTGGTGGTCATCGTGCCGCTCACCGCCGAGCGACGGCTTCTGTTCGTCGAGCAGCACCGCGTGCCGGTCGGCCGCAACGCGATCGAGTTTCCTGCCGGGCTGGTTGGCGACGAACCTGGACACGAACACGAAGATTTGCTCGAAGCCGCGCGGCGGGAACTGCTGGAGGAGACCGGCTACCAGGCCGCGACGCTGAAGCTGGTTTCCACCAGCGCCACCTCCCCTGGAATGACCAACGAGCTGGTCAGATTCATCTTGGCCTCCGATCTCACCAAGATGGGCAAAGGCGGCGGCACACCCTCCGAGAACATCCGCGTGCACGAGGTGCCCCTGCGCGACGCTCGCACCTGGCTGACCGAGCGCGAGAGGCAAGGCACGCTGCTGGCAGCGAAGGTCTTTGCGGGCCTCTACTTCGCTCACGAAGCCTGGGGATCCGAGTGAAATTGTAGGATCGTCTCCGATCCGGCCTCACGTTCTTGCGGGCGCCGGGTCGTGATCCGGGGCGGGGGGAGCCGCCCCGGTCATTCCATGCCGACTACTGGTACAGGAAGATGATCTCGATGCGGTTGTTGCGGTTGCGGTCCTTGCCGCCGGCCAGCGGCTCGGCGCCGCCCTGGCCAGTGGCCATGACCCGCTTGCTGTCGACCCCGCGTGACATCAGCGCGGTCGCCACCGACTGGGCCCGGGCCAGGGTCAGCGCCAGCAGTGAACTCGAGCTTCCGTGCGGGTCGGCAAAACCCACGATCTGCACGGGATAGTTCATGTACTCCTTCTTCTTCATCAGGGTGGCGATCGGGTCGAGCATGGCTTCCCTACCCGGGGCAATCACGCTCTGCTTTTTGGTGAAGAGCTGCTCCGCCGGGATGCTGAGCACGATCCGCTGCAAGACACCGCGCGCATCGCGACGAACCTCCACGCCCGCGATGGTGCTGGCCTCTCTGGTCAGCGAATCGGCGCGCGCCCGGTTGTCATCGGCCTTGGTCTTCTCGGCATAGATCGGCTGCGCGATCGCGGTGGCATCCTCGGCCTTCTTGCGGGCAATGTCCGCGCTCATCTGCGCGCCACGGAAGTTCCCCTGCTGCAGCTCCGCCTGCGCACGCGCCAGGGTGTCGGAAGCGGCGCTGTACTCGGCCTTGGCGTAGGTGGACGCCTGCACCGTATCGGCCGTCTTGAGGGCCAACTCGGCGGCGCTGATCTTGTCGGCGGTATCGGATTTGTCAGCCGCCATCTTCCTGTCGGCGTCCATCTGCGCCTCCATTGCCTTTTGCTCTTCCTTGGCCTGGGCGGTCTGGTTGAGCAGACCGATGGCCTCGTTGACCGCGTCTAGGTCCTTCTGCACCTTCGCCTGCTCTTCGGCCAGGTCATCCAGATCGTCCTCGGCCTTGGCGATGCGAGCCTTGGCGGCCTCCTGGTCAGCCAGCGCGATGGCATGCTTCAGCTTGGCCTGTCCCATGAGTGCCGCATCGGTTGACTCGTCCAGGTCGCTGCTCTTCCACTTGGCCTGTGATCGCGTGAGCAGCTCATCGGAGCTCTTGACCAGCGGCGCGGCATTCTTCAGCTTGAGAGCCGCCGCAGCCGACGGGCTCGCCCGCAGTTTCTCCAGGGCTTCCAACTCGCTCGGCTTGGGCTTCAGCGCACAACCCTGGGACAGCACGCCCAGCACAAGGATTGCCGCCAGCGGCAGAATTGATAGTCCTCTTCTAACGTTGATCATGACGAAACTCCCAATGCGAAGGTTAATCACGACTTGCCCCCCAGACGGATCTTCTGGACCCTGGCGGCCTCCAGTGCCTTCTTGGTGCGATCGAGCGTAGCGCGCTTGCGCGCCACCTCGGTTTCCTTCTGGGCGGCCTGAGCGCCAAGCTTGGCAGCCGTGATTTTCTCGCGAATCATGTCGGCCTGGGCCTTGCAGCGATCTGTGATCACACGGACCTCGTCGTATTTCTCCTGCGAACGCAGGTTCCAGGCTCGATCCAGCCAGGTGCGCAGGAAGGTCAGTTCCGTTCCGGCCGCCTTCTGCTCATCCAGGCGCTCGAGGTCATTCGCCGTCTGCCGGTTGTCTTCGATGATGCGCTGCAGATCATCGGCCTCCCCGGCGCGTGCAAGCGCCGGAATGGACAGGCTAGCTAACAACAAGAAACAGGTTGCGTATCTATGCATATGTTGCCTCACCGGGTTGAAGAGGGTCCTATGTTCGGAGCTAGGGGCTTGCCTCGTCAACTGCAAAAGATGGTCAGCAAAAGATCGTCCTGGCGCGCCTCCCTGCTTGACGAGGGACTGGTCATCCGCGATCACCCCGGTTTGGTACCGAAAACGGTACCGTTGGTTGCGCCGTGGTTACAGGTGAGAACGACGTCATCAAGGGCGTGTCCCACGGGCCCGGGTTGACCTTTCTGATAGCCAGCGTGCCCCGCTCCAGGTTGGTTCCCAGGTTCTTCTCAGAGCGTGTCTGAAAAGGTCAGCTCGGGGCGATCGTCTACGTTCACATGGTGGATCTCCTCTCTTTCTCGGGGAACACGCCGCTTTTCACGGCGTACCCAGAACTCCAGAATGTCTTGGCTCGTAGCTGCAAAGGGTTCATAGCTCGTGCGTTCCGGCTCCTCCGGGCGTGGAGGCCAAGACGTAGCCCACGCCTCGCACCGTCTGCACCAGACGAGGATGTCGGGGGTCTTCTTCGATCGCCTGACGGATGCGAAAGATATGCACATCAAGGCTCCGATCCCGATTGTCCCATTCCTCGCCCTTGAGCGCGTCCATGAGTTGGTCGCGTGTCTGCACCCGTCCTGCCCGCTCCGCCAGCAGAACCAGCAGGTCGAACTGCCGGCCGGTCAACTCGCGCCGCTCGCCCCGCACCCGCACCTCGCGTGTCGCGCGGTCGATCTCCAGCGGCCCCAGGCACAGCCGCTCGGCCACCTCGCGCTCTCCCCGGCGCGTGCGACGCAAGACCGCGGCAAGGCGCGCCAGCAACTCCCGCGGGTTGAACGGCTTCGGGATGTAGTCGTCTGCGCCGACCTCAATGCCCACGATACGGTCCATGTCGTCTCCCCGCCCGCTGAGCATCACGATGGGAACCTCGGAAAAGGCGCGCATCCTGCGGCACACTTCCAGTCCGTCGATTCCCGGCAGCATCACGTCGAGAATGATGGCGTCGTACCCGTTGCGCCGCTGGGCCTGCACTCCGGTTTCCCCGTCGCCGCAGCAGTCCACAACGTACCCGTGCCCACGCAAGTCTCCGCCCAACATCTCGACCAGGCGAGCATCGTCATCGATCAAGAGAACGCGGGTTGGCATGGAACGGACATGTTATCCGAACCCGGTGTCGGTTGCTGGCCTCGCCTCCTGGGTGCCTGGCGGGGAGGCTGATCTCTCGCGCCACTCATCCGTGGCTGAGTGGTCGCGATTGGCTTTGGCCCGAGTGGCGTTGTCGGGGCCAGGGCCGTTGCGTTTTTGTCACATTGGGCTGCAAACGCGCTGCTAGGTTGTGGCGCAACAAGAGGGAGAGGTCATGATGACTAACTGCAAAACCGTCGTTCTTACCGTCCCTGCGGTCTTGCTGCTGGCCTGCGGTCCAGCCGCGACGCCTATTCCGCCGGATAGCGGCACAGGGGGAGCCACAGCAGATGCAGGCGGTTCAGAGGTCGCGAGCGATGCCCCAGAGCCACCCGACGTGGATTCGGGAACGGAAGCGGACGCGGTGCTCACTGGTGAAGCAGGGGCGGATTCGGCGCCATCCACGGTTCTTCGCATGCCGTGGACACTCGTCGTTCTACCCGACACGCAGTACTACTCAGCCTCGTATCCGGATCGGTTCGACGCCCAGACCAACTGGATCGTCAACCAAGCCACCGCGCGCAATATCCTGTACGTCGTGCACGAGGGCGACATCGTCGACAACGATGTGGACGATCAGTGGCAGAACGCCTCGCACAGCATGCACCTGCTCGACGGGAACGTCCCCTACGTGCTGACCATCGGCAATCACGACTACCCAGGGGCGGGCGGCGCCACCAGCCGGGACACCTCACTGTTCGATTCGTACTTCCCGCTGGCCAACTTGCAGGCCATCCAGCCAGGCTTCAAGGGAACCTACGATCCGGCCAGCGCGAGCAACAGCTATCATCTGTTCGATGCCGAGGGACAGACCTGGCTGATCATCTCGCTGGAATTCGGGCCGCGCGATGCCGTTTTGACCTGGGCCGACGGTATCCTCAAGGCCAACGTTTCGGCCAATGCCATCATCGTCACCCACGCATATCTCTACTCGGATGGCACCCGGTACGACTACGCGACACGGACCGATCAGGCGTTCAATCCCCACACCTACGGAGTCGAACAGCTACCCGGCGGTGTCAACGACGGCGAACAGATCTGGCAGAAGCTGATCGTGAACAATCCGAACGTGCGCCTGGTGCTGTGCGGACACGTTCACGCCGAGGCCCACCTGACCAGCACGCGCGACGCCGGCCCGCCCGTGCATCAGATGCTCGCCGACTACCAGGATGTCTCCCAGCCCCCGGACCCCACGGGGAATGGTGACGGCTTCCTGCGCATCTTGACCTTCCAGCCCAATGGCGCCATCAACGTGAGCAGCTACTCGCCGTATTTCAACGAGTTCTTTCCCGAGGCCGAAGCCGTGCCCGCCGACGCCGACAACACATTCACCCTGCAGCTCTGACCGCGACCAGCTTCGTCGGCACGGGTAGCGTGACCACGACCAAGCAGAACGGCGTATGTTTAATTTGACCGGAAATCCTGCGTCACCCGCGTTCTGGATCAAGTAGCTCTCAGTTTCCGCCGCCGGCGTCCGTGTTCGGCCGCACGGAGATCACCACGGAGCGCTAAGCGCACCTTCGGCCCAAACTCCTCAGGGAAGAGAACTTCGACGCCGTGCGGGTAGACCTTTCGCACTCCGGTGGGGACGTGGTATCACTCAGCCGTCCGGGGTCGGAGAACGGTACCGTTGGTTACGCCGTGGTTACGAGGGCAAAAAACGAGGGCTAAGAAGTACAGATAACAATTTGAAAACATTAAGTTCTGGTGGACGTAGCTCAATGGTAGAGCATCGGACTGTGGCTCCGACGGCTGGGGGTTCGATACCCCTCGTCCACCCCAGATTGTTCAATCCCGCGATGGCGCGCCGGTGTGTCCTGCCTTTCCTGCTTCTTGCCTCCTGCGCCAGCCGTTCATCGTCCGTGGCGGACGCGGGGACTGATGGCGCGGCCCCGGACGCGGCCCCGCCCATCGACGCCGGCCCGCTGCCGCTGGTCGTGGACTTCACCGTGGCGAATTGCCCGTCGCTCGATTCCACCGTGCCGTCTTGTACGGGCACGGCTCCCTTTACCGCGCAATTCACCCCGGTCGCCACCATGGTCATCAGCCAGTACCTTTGGAATTTCGGCGACGGCACCGCCAACGACACCTCCGCCACCCCATCGCACACCTACGCCACGCCCGGATCGTTCGATGTCACGCTGGTGGGTGTCGGTTCGACCGGCGGCGTGGCGACCAGAACGCGGCCCGGTTTCATCGTCGTGCTGGCCAACAGCTTGGGTGCGCCTTGCCAGGCCGACCAGCAGTGCGCTCAAGGTCTTTACTGCCTGTGCTCGGATGCCAGCCCGTGCACCACCGGACCGCTGGGCGGCATGTGCACCTCCCTGTGCCAGAAAGATGGCTGCCCCGTCGGAGATGTGTGCGCGAACCTGGAGACAGCAGCCGCGAGCGCCGGCCTCGCTGAGCCGTGGCAGACCCAACTCTGCCTGCCTCCCTGCCTCACCGATGTAGACTGCACCGCTGGGTTACGTTGCCGCACCCTTCCCGGGTGGCCCAACGCCGCATCCTCGGCCCACGGCTGTTTTGCCGACGTGCCGGCCGACCTAGGCAGCCCCTGCCTCGACGCCAACGGCGTTCTCCGCAACGACTACTGCGTGACCGGATTGTGTGCGGATCTGGGCGCCCTGGGCATGTGCACGCGCGACTGCACCAGCGCCCTGTGCCCCGCGGGCTCCGACTGCGCGGTGTTCGGCGACGGCCGCGAGCTTTGTCTGCTGCCCTGTTCCTCCAGCTTCCAGTGCGATGAAGACCCACTTCTCACCTGCGCCGCTCCCGGCCCGTCGCTGCTGGGCTACCAGCTCAAGACCCCGCCCAGCAGCGGACAAGGAACCGCATACTGTGCGCCCAAGGCCTGTGCCAGCGACACGGATTGCGGCGCTGCGGGTCTCTGCCGCCAGGACACCGGGGGCGGCCATTGCATCGCCCGCTCGCAGTAGGGCTCAAGGGAGCCAAGTAGGCAGGTCAACTTGTCCGGCGGCCGGGCGCGCAGCCGCCGCCGGTCTGGCCCGCCCCGAACTGCCGGCGGATCGCTGGCATCAGCACCGCCAGCACAACGAGCAAGAACACACTGAGCAGGGAAAGCAGACCGCCCGTGCGCAGGCCGGGTTGACTGTACTCGAGTACGATCTCATGCGTGCCGGCGCCGACCGGCACGGCGCGCATGAGAACATTGGCGCGCACCAGCGGCGCGTCCACGCCATCCACACGGGCGCGCCAACCCGGCGCGTACTGCTCGACGAAGGTGGCCAGGGCGGGGCGAGAGGCAGTACAGGAGGCGATCAACCGCGCGTTCGAGAAGAAGGTCAGCGTACAATCACCGGCCCGGCCGGCAGGCGCGTCGAGAAACTGACTCTGCACCTCGGGAGCCAGCAGGACCACGCCACCCGTGACGACGTTGGGTTCCGCGCTGCGGGCCATGGCCCGATCATCGGTGGCTGGCTCTGCCCGGCCCGCGAGAAAAACGCGGGGCAAGGAATCTGGCACCCGATAGAGTCGGGCGCCGGGCAGAGGATCCATCAATGGCTCCAGCCCCGCCGAGGCGGCCCGCCTATCGGTCACCTGGTCGCGCGGAAGCATGACGTAGTCGACGGAGAACAGACGCAGCTGGTCGTAGTGCGGGTTTGTCGCCTGTGCCCACAAAGCCGTCTGTGCCGGGGAAAGCGCGGCATCGTAGCCGGGGACCGAGGCAATCCCGCACACCGCCGGCAGATTGGCATTGAGCATCTGCATGAAGATGGCTTCGACTTCGGCCTGCGATGACGCCCGTACGTGTTTCCACACCTCCTGGCTGGTGCCGCCGTCGAGATGAAAGCGGGGAGGCTCTGGCCGACGGCCGCGATCGAGCAGGATGGCGCGAGCTGCCGGGGGACGCGAAAGCGCGAGATCGAGAGACGCGAATTCTTGGATGGGCCAGCAGGCGCTGGCCAGATCGAAGAACGCCGTAGCCACCACCAGCACCTGCGCCAGCCTCGGACGTCGCGCCACCAGCCAGTGCGTGCCCAGGATGGCGAGAACCGCGACCGCGCCACGGCTGGCGCCGCCGCTGACATAGCCACGCCAGTCCGGTGGAAACAGCAAGGGTGCCAGCGCCGCCAGCAGCACAAGCAAGAGGGCCAGTCCGGCGGTGCGCCGCCATGGTTGAGGCCCGCCCGCAAGAACGCGCGTGGTTCCCAGCGCGGCCAACCAGGCGAGCAGCAAGGCTGGCAGCACGAAGTACTTCTCGGGAAAACGCATGTAGGCCAGCGGCCGCACCATCGCCCGCAACAGAGCATGGGCAGGCGTGTATCGACCCATCGACACCAGCAGCGTTGCCCCGAACAGGATCGCCAGAGCCAGGGAAACGACGTACTTGCGTCCCTGAGCGCGCGGCCTCTCCCACCCGAACGCAGCCATGGCCAGAGCCACCACGCTGGCACCCAGGTACATGCCCTGCGAGAGCGGCAACCCTCCCAGTCCTGGCTCGCCGACCCACCGAGAGGCAGGGTAGTACGTGTAGGGGTTGCCCATGCTCCACGGGGCCACGAACTCGATCAGGCGCAGCGGGTGGACGGAGCAGGCCTCGGCCACCGCGGCGAGCAGGGGCGCCGCGCGATCGGTGCCCTGCGCGCCCATCCACGCGGGGATGAGAGCCACGGCTCCCATCCCGACTCCCAGGCTCAGCGCGAGAGCGAGGCCGAGCAGCCACCAGATTCGTAGGGCGGGCATTCCCGGCTCGCGCCATAGCACGAGCAAGACCAGCGAAAACATGGAGGCAAAGCCGGCACCGATCATGGCCAGGAAGAATTCGCCGAGCAGGAACACAGCGGCGACCGGCAGCGCCACCTTCCACGCCGACGCCAAACCCATACCGCGTCGAAAATCGTCGAGCAGGCACAGGCAGCCCAGGGTGATCCAGGGAACCCAGGCATCGGCGAACAGCAGGAAACCGGCCGACCACTGCGACGTGGTGTAGCCGCACAGGCCCCAGGCCAGTGCGGCCACGCAGGCCCCGGCAGCCTGGCCACCGATCCGCCGCGCCACGAAGAACACGCCCGCGGCACCCCCGATCAGGTGGGCCAGACACTGCCATGTCAGCATGCCCGTGGCGAGGGTTGCCCCGCCCGCTGCGAACAGCCAGTTGGGCGGATAGAACAGACCGTAGAGCGGGTTGGTGAAGGTGGAAAGACCCAAACCGCGCAAAGGATCCCATGTGGGCCAATCACCCGCCCGCGCGGAAGCGCGCAAGAACCAGCGGGAAGGAAAGTTCCAGTGCGCGAGGTCGCGGAAGAAGACGATCTGACCGAAGAAGATGGGCAGATGAGCCACGGCCAGGCAGAGTGCGACGAGTAGCAAGGCCAAACGCCAGGTCCGCTTGCTGGCGGCCAGAGACCGTTCGGGCGGGCTGGTCTCGACGGGAGTCACAGGCACGAAGATCGCCGAAAGCGTCAGCGAAGTAAACCGCGTTGCCCGTGCGGCAGGAGCGGGTCAAGCGATGCCACCCTCTCTTCCGGGGCCGCGCTCTTTGCCACTGCGGCCCACAGTCCCAGTCGCGCGATCGGTGCTTCTCTGGCGATGGCCAGATCGGTGAAAGCCTCGACCACCTCGACGGGCCGCGCGCTGCCCGTGGCGCTGACCACCACGCCGAAGGTGAGAATCTGCTCGGGCCTGGCACCCGGCCAGCCCAGCTTCACGGCCAACAGACGCGCGTCGTCTTCGCTCGCCGCAGCCACGTCGGTGATCGATGGTCGCACGTCCACCTGCGAAGCAGGCGCCGACTTCCGACTGTCCTGGCGCTCACGCCGCGCCGCCAACAGCGACGCACCCGAAGCATAGGCCGCGATCGCCGTCGCCGCCCGAACGCCATCGGGCAACAGCACAGCATACTGCGCCCGCGCCAGGATCCGCCCCAGCGCCGGCTCGGATTCCTGCAGCGCCGCAGCCGCGAGAAACTCGATGCCGGGCAGAGAAACCGCGTTGAGACGGCGCAACAACTCGGCCGGCGAGATCTCGTCGCTCAGCTTCACGTCCAACATCTCGCCCAGCGACGGCATACCCAGACCCAGCGCAGGCCCGAAGCTGAGACCGGGCTTGGGATGAAAGCCTCGCGAATACGCAATGTCGAGCCCGGCGCGCCGGAAGATGCGCGGCAGGTGGCGCACCAGATCGAGATGCGCGAGATAGGCAGCCTGGCCCAGCTTGCTGTAGCGCAGGCGATAGCGGCGGGCCTCGCTCTGTGCAAAGCGGGTGAGCGGCCGGGGCGCAGTCCGATGCGTGCCCGCGGGCGGCCGCGCCGCCGCGGCTGGACGCTCGACCGGAGCCCACGCGTTCATTCGCCGCAGGAAGAACAGCCGCTGGCGTTTCATCTCGTCGAGATCGCAGGCCACGCCGCAGTCGTAACAGACCAGCTTCTCGCCTGCGGCCTGCACGGCCTCGGCCACATCCGAGGGATGCAGCATTCGCTGCAGCGATTTGCCACACGGGGGCGACAACCTGTGCGCGAGCGCCTTCGTGTATTCCGCGCGTAAGAAGTCGGCAGCGACGCCGGTGTCGATATGATCCCAGGGCAACCGGCTGTGCAGATCCAGGCTGCCCAAGCTGCGCTCCGGATCGAACCCGGATTCAGCCTGCTCCTCGGCAATGGCGCGTTCCCACAGGTCCGCCCGCAAGGCGTCGTCCCACCCATCGAAGCGACAGCCGAGTCGAAAGGCCCGCTCGAGCAAATCCGCGCAGGCGCGATCCCCGCGGGCGAAGATGGCCTCCAGGTGCGACTGGGTGTTGTCGTGCATCCTGACAGCTACGCGCAGGCGCCGGCCGTGCTCGAGCAAAAGCTCCTGCTTGTGCGCGGTCAGCGCGCGGCTGTCCATGGCGGCCCATTGCAGCGGGGTGTGCGGCTTGGGCACGAACACGGACACGGCCGCCGTCACCTTGGCCCCGCGCAGATAGCGGCGGCCGATCTCCTGCACGCGCGCCGTGGTCTCGACAATGCCCACCACGTCGTCGTCCGTCTCGCCGGGCAGACCGATCATGAAGTACAGCTTCATGCGCTGGTGGCCGCGCGAAAACACGCGGTGGGCGGATCCCAAGATGTCGGCCTCGGAGACGTTCTTGTTCACCACATCCCGCATGCGCTGGGTTCCTGCCTCGGGCGAGAAGGTGAGCCCGGACAGGCCCAGGCTGGCCATGGCGGCCAAGAGATCATCGTCCAGCCCGTAGGCGCGCAGCGACGACACCGACAGCGACACCTTCTGCTCGCGCAGCCGGCGAATGGCCGCCGTCACCAGCGGCGACACGCACGAGTAGTCGGCCGGCGACAGCGAAGCCAGCGAAGTTTCGTCGTAGCCTCCCTTGCGGGTTCCTTCGACCAGCGCGTCCACCACCGCCACCGGATCGCGCTCACGCACCGGGCGGTACACCACGCCGGCCTGGCAGAAACGACACCCTTCGGTGCAGCCACGCGCGATCTCCACCGCCATGCGATCGAACACAGCCTCGGCGTGAGGCAAGGGCGAGTCGTCGGGAAAGGGATAGCGATTGATGTCGGCCACCCAGGCGCGCCGCACCGCCGCAGGCGCACGCGCATCGATCGGCTCTGCCACCGTCACGATGCCTGTCCCGGGGTCAAGCGAGGTGCGGTACAGGCTCGGCACATACAGCGGAAAGCGGACAGCCAATCTGGCCAACATCTCTGGCCGCCGAACCCGCTCGCGGCGCAGTTCGGCTGCCTCCAGGCAAAGCGCAGGCAGAAGCTTTTCTGCCTCGCCGATGAAGAACGCGTCGATGAAGGGCGCCAGTGGCTCGGGATGTGTGGCCACCGGGCCGCCGCCCAGAACCAGCGGCGCATGGTCGGGCCGGGCGGAAGTGCGCAGGGCCAAGCCGGACAGGTCCAGAATGTTGAGCACCCCGGTGAAGTTCAGCTCGTACTGCAGCGAGAAACCCACCACGTCGAAAGCGTCAAGGGGGCTCGCGCTCTCCAGCGTGAGCAGCGGCAGGCCGCGGCTGCGCAACTCCGCCTCCATGTCCAGCCACGGCGCAAACACACGCTCGCAGGCGATGCCGGGCGTCTTGTTGAGCAGCGCATAGAGAATCTTGCTGCCCAGATGGGACATTCCGATCTCGTAGGCATCTGGGAAAGCCAGGCACACCCGCGCCCGCACCGTCGCCGGATGCTTGCGGATCTGGTGGTATTCACCTCCCACGTAGCGCGACGGCTTCTGCACCCGGGCCAGAAAGGCCGCGTAGGGGTGACGGGCGGGCGCATCGATCATCGCGGGAAGTGTACTTGTCCCCGAGCACCCGTGCGAGGGTCCGCGACAGGCTCGCAACCTTGCAACCGTCCAGCGGCCTCGGAATCGCCGCCAGCCTCAGCACGGCCATGCGTCGAAGAAAAGCGTGACGATGGTCCCGAGTATGCGAAGCGCGTCGCGAAAGGTTCGCAGCCTGCTGGCCGAGCCCAGGGAACGCGGGCGGTACTGGGTTTCAATCTCGACGATGACCGACCGTGCCTCACTTGCGAAGCAGAGAACTACTCCCCCTGCAGGATGAGCGGGAAGCTCATCGCGTACTCCTCCACGTTGGCGGGAAAGCGCCAGTGCCGGATGGCGTTCTTGATGCAACTGTCGATGAGCAGGAAGTCCGACGGGCCGTGGACCTGCACCTGCTGCACAACCCCGGTTGCGCCGATTGACACCGTGATATCCAGTCGGCCCTCGCGCATCCGCCCATCGCGTTTGGCCGCTCGCTCGTAGCACGACTTGATGCCGGCCTGGTTCTCCTTGTTTCTCACCAACTCACTGATCTGCGCCTGAGAAACCTCTCTGACCGCGCCGCCCGACGGGCCGGGATCCGAACGGCGGGACTGGCTTGATGAAATCACCGGCACCGGCCGCTCGGCAGAATGGGACGGAGGCGACGGTCCCTCGAAGGGATCGTCTCCGACCGCGACCGCCTTTCCCGACGGGCTTGCGGAATGAACAACCGCCGATCGCCTGGACCCGGCCCGAGCGGCGGCTCGCGCTTTGGGCCGGCCTCCCGGTGCAACCGTGTTCTCGTCCTGCGGGGGAGTTTCGGCTTCACTCGCAGGCGAGGCTTGCGGGGCACGCGGTGCCCGCCGCCAAACCGACCCGGTGGTTCCTCCGCCCTCACCTCGCCAGGAAAGCAAAATGACCAGGATGACCAGGATGACCAGGATGCCGGCTGCAACCACGTACTTGAGGTGCCGATGCCGGTGAACCAGCGCCGCCAGCCCGGTCAACTTTGACAGGCCAGCCTCGGCGTGGGGCACTGAAACAGGCACGGCAGGCAGCGCTGCCAGATTGCTGAACAAGGAACCCGCCGAAGCGGCTGGCGCACCCAAAAGTGTGACCGCGGGCGCTGCGGTTGAGCCGCTGGCCGAGACATCGGGCGGCTGTGGCAGGGCCGGCGGGTGGGCAAAGGCCAAGGTCGACACCGGCGAGTTCTTCCCAGCACGAACGTCGCCCGCCCCTGCCACGATGGGCGGCAAGGGCGCCTTGGGCGGTGGCGTCTTCTCTCCCTGGTCGAAGTCATCTTCAGGGATCCGCTCGCGCGGCACCGTCGCCGGTTGGATGTCCGGTACACGCGTGCCCGGCGACGCGACTCCTCGATCCCCGGACGGGCGCTTCTCGGGTTTTGTCGTGGGCGCCTTGTCGAATTCTGACTCCAACGCCGGCGAAGGTGTCGGCGCGCTCAGGGGTGTCAGGCCGGGCAAGCCCGGCCCCTTGTTCGGCGACGGAACCACCGACAACTTGGGCACTGGGTGCGGCGCTCCTCCGCCCAACTTAGGTGGAGGCGTTTCCGCGACAGAGTCCAGCAATACCGACTGCGGCGACTTAGGTCCGGAGCCAGAACTTGGCGGCGGCAGTTTCGGTCCCAAGACGGGCGTTCCGACCCGAGGCTCGGAGACCGAAGCCCGATGTTGCTCCGCCTCCGGGCCAGACCCTCCGGCTGGCGCAAGCTTGGGGCCAGACGCAGACACCGGCGGCGGCGCCTTGGGACCTGACCCGGGAACCGGCGGCAGCGCCACCTTCGGGCCAGACCCCGTAACCGGCGGCGGTGCCTTGGGGCCGGATCCGGATGCGGGCGGTGGTGCTGCCTTGGGCACTGATCCCGGAATGGGCGGCGGTGCCACCTTGGGGCCGGATCCGGGAATGGGCGGGAACAACTTCGGCCCCGAACCAGGCTGCGGCAGCTTCGGGCCGGAGCCAGAAGCTCCAGCCGGCGGAGGCTTAGGTCTAGACCCGGGAGGCCGAAGCCTGGGCGCCGAATCGGACAGCGGAGACAGCGGGCGAGGAGTGGACGACGAGTCGGTGCGGGCCGGCGCCGGCAGTGGGTTTTGTGATGGTCCGATGGGCGGCCGCCGTAGCGCGCTTATTTCCTGAGCGATGATCGCGACGTCCTTGGGCGCCTTCCAGCCATCCATTCCTTCCTTCCAGACATGGACCGACTGTTCCGGCCTGCGCGACACAATGTACTTGGCCGCATCGGCGCAGCTAAGCGGCCCGTGCTCCACCCCGTCGACGGCCACGAACCACTCGTGCAGCCCAGAAGGCGGGCGCGACAATTTCGACGAGGGGCGCGCGGCCGACGCAGAACTGGACCGAACGCCGGACTCCGGCCGCCGAGAGAAATCCTGCGGACCAGGGACCACCTCGCCAGCCTGCACCGTGATGACGTTGTTGCAGGTCTTGCAGCGGATGCGAAGAATCCGCTGTCTGACCTTCTCATCCGCTATGGAGTAGCGGGTCTGACAGCGATCGCAGACGAACTTCATGGCAGCTTGGAAGCCCCTTGGCCCATGAGGGTAGCACAGCCTGATTCGCGGACGAGTTGTCTGATGGGGTTATCCGCCGCGAAGCAGCCACACCAGGCCGGCCGCCGCAGCAGCCAACAGCACAGCGACGAACAGGACCGCCCCGAGTGGAACCGATCTGGGCACCTTGTCCTCTTTGACAACGGCCTTCGGGGCGCGGCTGACGCGCGCCACGGTAGGGGTTCGGCGCGGGGCCGCAACTGACTGGGACGCCGACCGCGCGGCATCCGCTGAAGCCGAGTCCGCAGGCGAAACAGGAGCCTGCGCCGCGTCCGATGCCACGGCCGCGCCTTGCCCGCTATCCCGGGTCGCGTGCCCACCGTCCTCCAGTTTGACCACTTCGTCAGCGCGCGACGGTAGTTTTCCAGACGCGGCGGGTGGCCCCGGCCTATTCTCCATACCAGCGGGCACGACGCTGTCCCGGCCTGCCGCTTGGTCGGCACCCGGAGAAACACTGTCAGCGCCGACCGGCCTGGAATCCAGGGCTGACCCAGTGGCGCGCAAAGCCCTGGCCAGCGCCGCGCCCGGGCCGTCGGCAGGAGCCTGATCGAAGTCAAGAACCTCAGCGTCTTCCTGCCGACTATCCTCATCCCCTTCGGCAAAAATGCGCGCCTGCCGGAGGGCGTCCTCGGTAATCTGCGCCTCAGCCTCCGGCGAGTAGATTTCACGCAGGTAGCGTGCGAGCTGATGGTGGCTGCGCATCCTGGCACCCGAATCCTGCAAGAAGTACTGCAAGGCATCGGCAAATTCATGCGCCGACTGGTAGCGGTCCTCGGGCTTCTTTTCCAGCGCGCGCATCACGATCATTTCAAGGTCGCCGGGATAGTCGTGCCGCACGTAGGTAGGTGGGACCGGCTTTTCCTCGACGATGCGACGGATGGAGTTCACCTTTGAACCGCGCCAGAGCCGACGGCCCACCGTGATCTCGTAGAGAATGGTGCCCAGGCTGAAGATGTCAGAGCGCCCATCCAGCGCGGCCCCCTGCGCCTGCTCGGGAGACATATACGATGCCTTGCCTGGACGGAGGCCCGCCTCATCCTTGATTGCCGTCCCTTGTCGGGCAATCCCGAAGTCGATGAGCTTGACCTGGCCTGAGTGACCGATGATGACGTTGGTGGGTGAAACATCACGATGCACGACGTGCATCGGCTGGCCATTCTCGTCCAGCGCCTCATCCATGTAGGCCAGCGCCGACGCCACCTCGGCGACGATATGCGCCCCGATGTCCAGATACAGGAGCTGCGAAACCTCGATGGCACGACGAGCCAGCTCGGTCAAGGTCTTGCCAGGGACATACTCCATGGCGATGAAGTAGGTCCCGTCCTGGCTATCGACGTCGTATATGTCGACAATGTTGGGATGGTTCAGCATCGCGGCGATGCGCGCCTCGCCCATGAACAGGTCCACCACCGCCTGATGTTCCGCCCAACGTGGCTGCAGGATCTTGAGCACCAGTTCCTTGCGGAATCCGCCCGCAGCCTCGTGCGAGGCAAGAAAGATCTCCGCCATTCCCCCCGTGGCCAGATGCTCGACCAGCGTGTAGCGACCGAGCCTGGTGCCTTTGCGATCCTTCGCGCTTGCCATGCGGGCTGCCGACATTTGCCCGTGCAAGCTATCACAATACATCGCAGATTTGGGACGACAGCCGGCGCGGGCGAGTATGAGGAACGAACTCGCCCGCGTTGACCACGGCTGCAGACGGGTTTTACCCCCCGTCTGGCGTCCCGGCGTCTGACTCGGGATCGAAACCGACGGTGACCTTGGCCCGCCCGTTCTGGTACAACGTCAGTGACACGCTGGTCGAGTGGGTGAGGCTCACCGTCACAGAAACCTCGTCGCTGATCCAGGAGGGAACCGTGCTCTTGGTGACGTTGTCGCAGGTTTGCGAGTAAGCGGCGGCCTGGAAGACGACGGTGCCGATGGGCAAGCCGGAGAAGGACTCGCTCACGGCTTGGCCCAGGGTGACGTCGAGGTCGCGCACCACCTGACGGCTGGTGCCGGTGGCGGTGATGCGCAAGCAGGCAACGTCCTCTGGCACGTCCTCGATGTGGAGCGTGACCTGCTCCACGGACTCGGGCTTTGCCCCGGCGTCGCACCCCGCAAGCGGAAAGAGCGACAGGGCGAGCAAAGAAACGGTCGAGAGAACGATTCGCGATATTGGATTCATTTTCGAGCCTCCTGCAAAGAAGTTGACGGACGCCGATGTTGTCGGCAGGCCGGCTGCCAGGTTGCGTGCCGGCCGATGAAAAGAGGAGCCGACACGTTCCTTGCGTTGACTCACGCCCCCCGCCGGAATAGCTTGCGGGGCCATGAAGTTCGTCGATGAACCGCTGTCCGTGGCCGACCCCAAGGTGCTCGAATTGATCCGCTCCGAGGAGCGCCGCCAGGCCGACAAGGTCCGGCTTATTCCGTCGGAGAACTACGTCTCGCGGGCGGTCCTCGAGGCCACTGGCTCCGTCTTCACCAACAAGTACAGTGAAGGCTACGCCGGCAAGCGTTACTACGAAGGCCAGCAATTCGTGGACCCGCTGGAGACCCTGGCCCAGGAGCGCGCCTGCTCGCTGTTCGGCGCAGAGCACGCCAACGTGCAGCCGTACTCGGGCTCGCCGGCCAACCTGGCTGTCTACTTCGCCTTCTTGCAGCCTGGCGACAAGGTCATGGGTCTGGCTCTGCCCATGGGCGGCCACCTGACTCACGGCTGGAATGTGTCCATCACCGGCCGCTACTTCCAGTCGGTCCAGTACGGCGTGCGCAAGGACACCGGCCGCATCGACCTCGACGAGGTGCGAGACCTGGCTCGTCGCGAACGGCCCCAGTTGCTGTGGGCCGGTGGCACCGCCTACTCGCGCCTGTGGGATTTCGCAGCCATGGCCGAGATTGCACGCGAGGTGGGCGCCCGTTTCGCGGTGGACATGGCGCACATCGCGGGCCTGGTCGCGGGCGGCGCCCATCCTTCGCCGGTTCCCCACGCGGACGTGGTCACCACCACGACTCACAAGACCCTGCGGGGTCCGCGGGGCGGCATGCTCATGTGCCGCACGGCCCATGCGGCGGCCCTGGACAAGGCCGTGTTTCCCGGGCTGCAGGGTGGACCGCACGACCACACCACCGCCGGGATCGCGGTCGCCCTGCACGAAGCATCGCAGCCGGCCTTCCGCGAGTACGCACAGAACGTGGTCAAGAACGCCGCGGCTCTGGCCGCCGAGTTGATGGCGCGCGGCTATCACGTGGTTTCGGGCGGCACCGACAACCATCTCATCCTGGTCGACCTGAGCAACAAGAAGATCCCAGGAAAGATTGCGGCCAAGGCGCTGGACAAGGCGGGCATTGAACTCAACTACAACTCCGTGCCCTACGACACACGCAAGCCGTTCGATCCGTCCGGCATCCGACTGGGCTCGCCCTCGGTCACCAGCCGCGGCATGGGATCCACCGAGATGAAACAGATCGCGGCCTGGATGGATCGCGTGATGTCCAACCCAAGCGACGAGAACGCGGCCCAGGTCGCGGCCGAGGTGCACGAGTTGACCAAGCGATTCCCGGCACCAGGGATCGCGGTGAAGGGATGACGACCATGGGTTCGATTCGCACGACCCGCTCCTCTGTCCTGGTGGCGGCAGCCTTGCTTGTCGCCGCCGTGTGGGCGCCGGCCGCGCGCGCCGAGGTCTTCGAGTTGCTCGACAAGACCAAGATGAACGGCAAGCTCGTCCACTACTACGACGGCGTCTTCACCGTCGAGACCCAGGGACAGACCGTCAAGGTTCCCAAGGACAAGATCAAGAGCATCTCCTTCCAGCTTCCGCCGGCACGGGCCGAGTTCTCCACCCCCGAGAAGACCTTCGAGCGATGGCGCAAGGCCCTGGTCGAGGGCAACATGGAGAAGGTCATCGACTGCTATGCCCTCATGTACCAGGGCATGCTGGCCACGCAGATGGGACAGGCGACCGAGGGCCTCAAGAAGATGCAGAAGGAAGTCGAGGGAACCAAGTTCAGCATCAAGAGCTCGGCGGTGAAGGGAGAGACGGCCACTCTCAAGGTCACGCGCCAAAAGGGCGACGAGTCGGATACCGGCGACGTGGTGTTCGTGCGTGAGAACGGCGAATGGAAGATGCTGCCGCCGCAGCCGTGATCGCCGCCCGCATGCAACAACGTCGTCTCCTTCCGGCAGCGTCGATCGCGGCAGCGGCCCTCGTGCTCGGGCTGTCCAGTTCCGCCTGGGCGGCGGCCAACCTCGATCCCTTCGCTCGCAACATGCGGTCGGGGGGGCTGTTGCCCTTCCGCACGGCGCAGGCCGAGGAGGAACCGCTGCCGGCGAAGCCAGCGCAAGAGTCGGAGCCCGGATCGGCCACGACCATGCCTGCCTCCACGGCCACGGCCACGACTGCAACCACGGCCACGGGACCAGCGTGCAGCCGGGACGTAGATTGCCCAGTGGACACCATCTGCGAACAGGGCGCTTGCCGCGCCTTTGAGAAGGCCTTCACGCTTCTGCTCTTCCGCAAAGAAGGCGCGACGCTGGACTTCATTCCCTTCTACTGGTCGCGCCGGGGCAACCCAGGCTACCGCGTGCTGGCCCCTTTTTACTGGCACTTCTGGAGCCCGGAAGCCCGCACGCAGATCGTGGCACCCTTCTACTGGCGAATCGAAGACCATCTCAAGCAGCGCGTGGTCACCGTGGTCGGCCTCTATTCGCAGACGCGACAGCCGGACGCGCGTTCGTGGGCGGTGTGGCCGTTCCTCTACACTTCGACCAAGTTCGGCTGGGCCGCGCCGCTCTTGGGCTCGTTCACTATCGGTGATCCCGACAAGGGCCGCTCCTTTGGCCTGCTTGGCTTCCTGTATTTCTGGAAACGATCACCTGACCACAAGTTCGAGGTCTGTCCCCTCTTCGTTTCGTCACGTTCAAAGGAATTCACCTTCACCTACGCCTTGCCGCTCAACTTCTACTGGCGCAGCGGGAATGAGGCGACCCTGCTCATTGTCCCGGTGGGGTTTCGCCACACTGACCCCAAGGGCGGCTACTTTGGATCCTGGCTGGGCTACTCATCGGTCGACGGCGAGAGCAAGACCGGTGCTTTCCTGTGGCTGTACTATTTCGGCCGCAGCAAGGGTTACAACTACGACGTCGGCTTCCCCTTGCTCTGGTCGTTTCGCTCAGCGGAGGCGAACACCACCATTATCCCTGTCCCTCCGGTATTTCATGTCCGGCGCGAAGGCTGGTCCATGGGGTCGGCCGCCCTGCTCGCCTGGTGGGGACGCGACCGAAAACAGGGATCGAGCTGGCAGCTCATCCTGCCGTTCTTTCTCGGCAGTCGCGGCGACCACGGCAAGACGGCCCTGTATCTGTCGCCTCTGGGCGGGTATCGCCGCGACGACAACGCGGGTTCGCGCGGGCTGACCTGGCTGGCGCCGCCCATCCTGCACTGGCACGATCGGCAGAGCGAACTGGATTCCTACCTCCTGCTCTACTGGCACTATCGCGATATTCCCGCGGACGCCACCACCACCATCGTGGGGCTCTACTACCAGCGCACCGACCCCGCCGGAGCCACGCGCGTGGTCTTTCCGCTGTTCTGGTATTTCCACGATCGTGCCCGGAACGCGACCGCACACGGCTTCTTGCCCTTCTACTTTCACCGCCATTCCGCTGACGAGCGCACCAGCGCAGCCGGCATCTTCCCGCTGTGGGCCTACACTCGCCACTTCTCCGACGGCGGCAGCAGCGGGGGTGTCTTTCCCTTTGTCTTCGTCGGCCAGCGCGCCGAGCGCAGCCATGTGATCGTGGCCCCGCTCTACTGGCACTTTCGCGACGGGCGATCGAGATCGACCCTGGCCTTCCCTCTTTGGTATCACGCCAAGGATGCCACCAGATCGGCTACCGCCATCCTGCCCCTGCTCTTTATCGCAGGCCACGATCGCGAGGCCAGTTTCCACATCCAGATTCCCCTTCTGTGGCACTTCGCCGATTCCCGCCGCGGCACCTCCACCACCATAGCGCCCCCCTTCTTCCGCGACGTGGATCGGAATGGGTCGTCAGCGGGGATCGTGCCGGTCCTGTTCTGGGGTGGTGGCAACCAACGCCATCACTTCGTCTTCTTTCCCCTCTTCTGGCGGTTCCGCGACGACGCCGCCGATCGCACCACCACCGTGGCTGCGACCTACCTGCACCGCAGTTGGGGCGGCGAAACCACCGATGCCCTCTTTCCACTCTTCCACTACCGCCGCGGCGCCCGGCCGGGCGGCCAGGACGAAACCAGCTTCACTCTCTTCCCCCTGGTGCACTATCGCCGTGACAGCCACAGCACCCTGTTCGCCTCGCCCCTGGCGGCCTGGACTCGTCGCCCGGGCCTGCACGCCGGCTTCATCTTGCCCTATTTCTGGTATGGCAGCGACGCGGTACAAGTCCGCGGCGTGCCTTTGCTCTACCTGGACCACACCTTCCAAGGCACTGGCCAGCGCACACGCATGTTCGGGCCCTACATCATGGTCGATGGCCCGAGCGTGACGGCACGGGTGTTGTTTCCTTTGTATGCGCGCTATTGGCAGCCGGGAGACACCGGCACCTACGTCTTTCCCCTGTACTTCGGCCGCCGCTGCGACGACGGGTATCGCCTTGACAGCTTCCTTCCCTTCTTCTGGTCCAGCCACGACCAAGACCACCGCACCCTCACGGTCGGGCCCTGGTTCCGCACCCAGGACGACCAGCAGCACAGCCATGCATCGGGCCTGGTGCCCTTGTTCGTCTCGGCCGATAGTCCCCAGCGCCGCCTGCTGGTGACCCCGCTCTTCGTGTACCATCGCAACCACGAAACCCAAACCAGCCGAGTGGTGTCGCTGTTCTACTTCCAGTCGAGCCGGCCCGATGGAAGCACCCATGTGGTGTTCCCGCTCTGGTGGCAAGGCCGGCAAGGCAGCAAGAGCCACGTCATGCTGCTGCCGCTGTACTGGCATTTTGCCAACCGTGACGAGCACAGCTCGTTCAACCTGGCAGGTCCGTTGCTCTGGTCGCACCACGATAGCGAAATCACGCGGGGCGTGCTGCCTCTCTTCTGGTATTCGCGCGATCCCACGAACCAGACGGGCAGCGATGCGCTGATGCCCCTGTTCTACGAGAACCACTCACGCCAGTCGCAGACCGTCGCCACCGCACTCTTCGGCTTTGGCACGACACCTGACAGCTTGTGGTGGTACGTGCCACCCTTCGTGTGGCGCGACAACTTCAAGAGCCGCTTCAGTATGTTCTTCCCCCTGTGGTTCTCGTATAGCGACAAGACCACTGAAACCACCACCCGGGTGATCCCGCCGCTGCTGTACTACGCGCACTTCAATCCCGAGCGCTCGCTGTCGACCTGGCTTCTGCTCTTCTGGCACCGCAGCGACATCACCTCGTCCAGCACCCTGGGCCTGCCGCTCTACTACGATGTGCACGCGTATCACGAGAGCCGGCTGACCATGTTCCTGCCGCTCTTCCTGCGTTACCAGAACGAGGTCAGCGACCAAACCTACACCATGGCGCCGCTCTTCTACCGGCGCAGCGGAACCACCGACGCCAGCACCATCGCGTTCCCGCTGTACTGGCGTTTCTGGAGCGAGGAACGCAGCACCACCGTGGTCTTTCCCTTCTACTTCGGCGTTCGTCGCCCGACCTGGGAAGGAACCTTCATCTTTCCCAGCATCTGGCTCAGCAAGGGGTTCGGCCCCGAGGCCGGGACCTCCCACTTTTGGTTCGTGCCGTTCTGGGAGTCGCAGGTCAAGCGGCCTGGCGACTATATGTGGGAGGCTCTTCTGGGCGTGCTGGGGTGGGAGCGCATCGGCCGCAACCGCTACCTCAAGGTGCTGTTCATCCCATTCGAACTGGAGCCAGTCTCGGCCGCGCAAACGGCCTGGTACGGCCGCACACCCAAACGCGCTCCCGACCGCCTTGCTCGTGGCCTGAGCACGCAGGCGTGGTGATTTGGCCTACTGCCCGTA
>Ga0181527_1000983_pt1 | contig 30830 bp, 30 predicted proteins | sample PEATcosm2014_Bin_30_FD_119762 | JGI IMG/M metagenome (GOLD analysis project Ga0181527, IMG submission 119762) | Peatland microbial communities from MTU Mesocosm Facility, Houghton, MI, USA - PEATcosm2014_Bin06_60_metaG | ecosystem: Environmental > Terrestrial > Soil > Wetlands > Peat | place...
TTCGCGCAACTCGCCTGCCAAGAACAGCACGTCCTGCCGCGAGAAAGCAATAAGAGCTCCCTGCTTCGGGATATCTTCAAGACGGGTCGCGTCTTTTGAGACTTCAAGCGGCGTCAACCTCTCGGTCTCGATAATCTCAAGGGGTTCACCCAGGTATTCTGCAAGTGCTATAACCGCATTTCTGGATTCCTTGGCCCCTAAGAGCCAAACCTCCCTGGCCGGGGCTCCGATGACAGCCTGCAACCATGCCGAGCCCCGGTCGCTATCAGAGAGCATCTGAGTCTCGTCTATGATTGCCATGTCTACCGGATTGGCGTAATCCATCATCTCGATCGTGGAGCTGCAATGTTTGGCGCCGTCGCAGACTTCGATCAACTCACCGGTGACCAATGAGACCGGCAGCCCCTTCTCCACAAGAGTATCACGCACCTCGAGCGCGAGCAGCCTAAGAGGGGCAAGGTACGCGCCGGAATCCGTAGTCATAAACCTTTCTAATGCTTTATATGTTTTAGCACTATTTGTCGGCCCTATGACTAACACTAACTTACGGTTAAGAGACCGCGCCACAGGATAGAAATCAGCCAATCTCGAAGGCAGCGCACGGCGGCATTGTTCGGCGATCTTGTAAGATTTGACCTCTTCGCACTTCGTCAAAAGCGCCGGTTTGACCAAGGCGACCACATCAGTGTTGTTGGTAAACGCTTTAGGGTTGCCGCGCAGAATCACAAAGATCTCAGATTTCGCAGCCTCTACAAGTTGGTCCCGTTCAATCAACCCACTATAGGCCGCTTCAGGCATGTGGCTTACTATCGTCTCAGCAGCCTTGTCCACCAATGAATAGTAACGGTCCACAGTCTTCTTCCTCACATGGTCGACCGCATCCGCAAAAGACACCGCGGACACTATATGACTCAAGGAACTGCAGACCTGGTTCTTGTCCAGAATGACGGTAATAGACACTTCTCCCTTGCGAGGATGTTTAAAAGGCACTTTAACCTCAAGCTCAACCTTGCTGTTTTTCCTAATAGTGAATCCGGCAGCCTCCAGATTCGGATGCCCCATGTTATCTATAATGTATTGCACATATGGCGCTGGAGTGCCTTCACTTATGCAGTAACGCACCGCCCATGCAATAACATTCTCTTTGGGCAGCCACGCAGGGACATCGGCAAGATGCTTCGCAGCCCTGGCTTCGTATGCGGGTACCATCTCATCGAACATTCGCTTAATAGACTCACTATCGTTGGACAACAGCGAGGGCCATATGGCAGTTACAGGGACAGGGATATTCAGATAACCGGGACCAAAGCTGGTGGCCAGCACGCCGCGCAAAAGAGCGTTAGAAGAATGGATATCCTTCGGCGGCTTAAGATATTCGGACATGTTCAGATGATGGACAAGGTTGCTGAAAAGCTGCACCATCGCAAAATTGAGCGCCACACCTTCTTTTAAAACATTCTCAATCTGCAAATCAAGCGCAGCCTTATCCCACACTTCTTGCGACAACTCCGCAATCGTCGCTTCGATACCAGAACGCAATTCGGCACGCTGCTCCTGAATCAGGGCAAGTTTTCTTTCATGAGCAATCCTTGTCTGCTCTGCCTTGATGCGATCGCTTTCTACACGGTCAGCCTTGATGGACATAGCAACGCTTTCTAATGTTGCAATCCGGTCAGATTGGAGCCATAAAGACGGGGATTTCTGCCGCCGTTTACTGATGGACTGTTTGATACAGACGTATCCTTCTTTTATAGCCGATTCGCTGTTGGCCAGTCCTATTTCAGCCAAAGTTTGCAACTTAACCTGGTCACTATACGGCGTCCTTGTGATATCAGGGAAAAGATGCTCAAATGTTTGAAAGTCGAAAGTTTGCATGAATACTCCTTATATTATAATACTGCATTCCTCGGTTTGAATATCCAAGCGCCTGATATCATCGGCTTCTCAAGAAATCCTCAGACAGGCGCAGTAATCAAGATTAAGGCTTCAAAGTCTCCCAAGTTCAAGCCGGGAAGGCGTTCAAGGACGCTATATTATAAGCTTGTTTATGGAGAAAAGGCAGGGCGGATGAAGATCCGCCCGTTTGTTCAATAAAAGGGAAAAGCAAGGTAATTCTTTGTTACAGTGACACTCAAAAGTTTCGAGCTCTCATTGAGGAGAATGGTCTTCATGCCGTCGGAAAGCGGCTTAATGAAGCCTATCATGAAGGTAAAGTGAAGGTAAAGGGGACGGTTCTCTTTATTTGACAAATATAGTCGGCGATGATACATTGGACATATGCCGAGGACAGCAAGAGTAGCGCCAAAGGAGCATGTCTATCATGTACTGACACAAGGGATCAATCGGCAGGATGTATTTGAAGACGAGGATGATTTCAGAAAATATCTGGATATACTGCTTCGATATAGAGAGAAATACAGAGGCTGGAGGAAAAATAAAGAGAACCGTCCCATTTATTAAAAGTTTGAATAACACTGAACTTTTAGCTTAGGCCTAAGGCGGAAGTGGGAATTTGCCTACAGCTTCGACGGGTGATCAATGTACAACTTTATTATCAGGATTTTCTTGAGCGGGCTAATTCTGGTGTGCAACTTTATTTTTTTGAATAAATGGGGGTATTCGGCATATCGGGTAGATACCGGGATGAACCGTAAAAACATCATTTCGGCATATTAGGTTGACGAAGAAAGTTCATGCTATATAAAAGAGGTTCGTTCTTAACTGAATGGGATTATCTTAAGGTCTTTGAAATAGGTTTTATATATTCCCCGGTCGCGTGATATGAGCAAATCCGCATGAACCAGTGCATGGGCGCCAATGATAAAATCACTCAAGACTCTGTGACGTGCAGGTATGGCAGATCCGCAATGTGGGCATGTCGGCTCAACTTTCTTGCCACACGCCGGGCATGTCATTCCCTTCCCTCTATGCTTCGCGTAGTTTGACCACCGCCCCCCGGCAAGGCTCAATGCTTTGGAATTGGAGTTTATAAGGGTAATGCCTGTCTCTGAAAGAAAAATATCCAGATCCTGGATAAGCGAGAATTGAGATGCAAGTTCTGCATATACTATTTCACAAATAATGAGTTGTCCTTTCTCTAAACTCTTCTCAAGGAACTGTTTTGATTTTTCCATATGTGTTTGATCGGGGATAAGAATATCGAGAAGAATATTGGTGTCAATTGCCGAGATCACTATTCTCCCCTCAGTTCATTGATCATATCATCTGTTTGTTTCCCTCGCTGATGGCTTAGCTTCCCTACCCATTTGTCAAATGGAGATCTGGGCACTATCTTTTGGACGAAGATCAAACCATCTTTTTCCTCAAATCCTATACTTTCTCCAGGATGGACCCCCAGAGTATCTCTGATATTTTTAGGGAGCGTTATCTGGCCTTTGGATGTTACTTTCGCGGTTTGCATGAGCACCTCATATGGTAAGGAATAAGTGTCCTTACCTTTATTGTAAGGAATTATTCTATTGTTGTCAATATGCGCCTTTGTGTTTAGATATATCAACCTTGAGGCGCAAATACGAATAGGAGGTCCTTTGAGCCAAGATCAACCCAGGACGAAGGAGGTTCTTACGCGGATCCTAAAGCTTCTTGCAACAAAACCACATTTTGATATAATTAGTTTATTGAGAAGTTAAGCCTATCACCCGGAAATTTTTGGAATGCACGAGCACATCAAGGATGTTACCCGGCGATTTGCCAAAGAAGGTTTCCTGAGTATCACCTTTGAGCCTTATGCTCGGGAAGGCGGTGTCTTGCATATGCCAGATATAGCATCCGTGCTGAAGGTAGCCAATTCGGTTCCCGATGAAAGGGTAATGGGAGATTTAGATGCAATAGTGGCATATGTCAAGCAGCATCCTGCCGGGCGAGCCGACAGGGTCGGCATAACAGGATTCTGCAGGGGTGGTATGTATACTCTCCTTTACACTGCACATAACCGCGAAGTTAAAGCTGCTGTGGCCTGGTACGGACAGCTCCGACCTGAAAGACACCTGGTGTACGCACAGCCGGTCCACTCGACATTGCCAGACAGATCAACTCGCCTGTCCTGGGTCTTTATGGCGAAGCGGATGTGGGCATTCCAGTAGCCGACGTAAAAGAGATGGAGACCATCCTCAAGGCAGCCGGCAAGACGGCAGAGTTCATGCTTTACCCGGGTGCTCCGCACGCGTTCTTCGCTGATTATCGACCCAGTTACCGGCCAGATGCAGCTGGGGACGCTTGGGCCCGTTGTGTGGCGTGGTTGAACAGGTATCTCAATAAATAAAGGCGGCTGTGTGGCACTTGTCTTTTGCCTTTTTTGAACAGGCTACCGGCTCAAACAAACCAAAAGATTAGCAACTAAGGAGGGTTACTCATGAAAGTTATTGCATTTAATGGTAGTCCGCGAAAGCACTGGAACACAGCAATGCTGCTTGAAAAAGTTTTGGAAGGAGCAGAATCTCAGGGAGCAAAAACAGAACTTATTTACCTCTACGACCTGAACTACAAAGGATGTATAAGTTGTTTTTCCTGTAAGGAAAAGGGTGGAAAGAGTTATGGAAAATGCGTAGTCACTGATGACCTTAAGCCAGTTTTCGAGAAAATTGAGGGCGTCGATGCTCTCATTTTCGGATCTCCCATTTATTTGGGAAATGTTACAGGAGAGATGCGCTCTTTTTTGGAGCGTCTCATATTCCAGTATCTGACATATACGGACCCGCCCGGGTCGCTTTTTAACAAGAAGATAAAAACAGGGTTTATCTATACGATGGGCGTTACTGAAGAAATCATGAACCAGTTAGGCTACAGTCAGTTCATGGGTTTGATTTCAATGTTCCTGACAAGGACATTTGGATTTTCAGAGTCACTGTGCTGCTTTGATACTTTGCAGTTTAAGGATTACTCTAAATATGTTGCTCCTCGATTTGACCCTGAGAGTAAGGCGAAGAGGCGTCAGGAAGTGTTTCCTCATGATTGTCAAAAAGCATTTGAGATGGGACAAAGACTATCAAAAGGATGAGTATTTATACGGTCCACCTGAAAGTCAACACCTGCGACTAATCGCCAATAACGTTGATTATAAAAAATAACTGTCGCACGAGAGGCTCCGTCCTGATTCTCAATGCCTTCCTCATTACATCAAAGAGCTGGTAGAATAGAAAGTATCAAGGAGGCCCCACGAAAAAATCAGAATTGACCTTATCGGAAATCGCGCTAATAGCCGGCACACGCGGAATGATTGGAGCAGGAGCCGGTTTATTATTGGCATACAGACTCAATGACGATCAGAGAAAGTCCATCGGGTGGACAGAGTTGATTATTGGAGCGATTAGTACAATCCCATTGGCAATAGAGGTTCTGAACAAGAGGCACTAGTCAAGGAGATCGGCGGAGGAAATATCGGGAGTTAGTACACGGGATGCTCAAAGAGGCTGGAGGAAAAATAAAGAGAACCGTCCCATTTATTACATTTATTATGCCAGGTTATCTAACCGCCATCGTGTATCCTATAGCGCTTTTGGGAATGTTATACACGCCGAAGTCGCAGCTGAAGACCGTCCAGGCCTGCGTGGGGTCGCTCGCATTCGTGGAGGAAGTCCAGTAAAATTGAGAGTCCTCGAAGGTCGTGAAGACCACCGGTCCCGTGACGTCGTTTAGGTTAGGCGTGTAAGCGCCGTCGTAGTAAGCGGCGATAGAGAATGTAACAGAGCGTACAGCGAGGCTCAGCATCTCAAAGCGGTTCGGCATCCTCCATCGGCCGGCGGTCGAGCCGTCCATCAAACCGCACTGGCCGCTCGCAAGATTGTTGACCGCTGCTACGGCGTCCGCCCATGACCCCTGAATGCAATTCGCCTGCTTCAGCCAGGTCAAACCCGTCACGGTGTCGGAGAGCGTACCGTCCCCATTGTCGGTCAACCTCGGGCTGGTTGGAGGCCTGGAGTTAACCAAGCTGGCGCTGTCTCCGGGAACCGGCTGATCCACACAAACATTGGGGTCCCCGGCCATGCAAACATACGACCCCTCGCAAAACGGGCAGGTATGGTATGAGTCGTCCCCTGTGGCCCAAACATAGTACTCGCCGGTTGCCTGAAGATTGACCGCGCCGGCAGGTCCGGACTTCACCGCCCACAGCGAATTCAGGGAGGACGCTTTGACGTTGCTGTTCCCGTCGTTTATCCATGCCCCGTCCGTAAATTGGATAACCAGTGCCAACGGCCCCACGCCGTTGGTATTGGCAAAATTATATGAAGTTTGAGCCATATAGGTTGACGACGACCAGTAGGCATTGGCGCGGTTGACATTGGCAAAAGGACTCCCGCTCGAAACAGGCGGATTGCTTTGCGAAATATCCACAATGCTTTCGAGTTCGTTAGTGTTCGGCATCCTCCATTGGCCGGCGGTTGAGCCGTCGGTCAATCCGCACTGGCCGCTCGCAAGCTGGTTGGCTTCAGTCAGCGCATCATACCAGTTGCTCGGGGCGAAACATCCTGCGTTCTTCATCCAGATCAGACCGGTCAGTCCGTCCGTCACTGTGCCGTCCTTATTGTCGGTAAACCGCACTCCCGGCCACGCCACGCCCTTGTTCGCCGAGGCGTCGTCACCGCTCATATAACTTATTGTTTGCCCGGTTCTCGGCAGGCTGACGACTTTATCACCCGGCCGGTACGCGGTGAAGTCAGCGCCGCTCACCGGAGTTGTCGGTACGCTCTTAAAGTGAATGACAGTCCTGTCAAGGCCATTGTAACCGGCTTCGATTATACCGCAGGAGGCTCCGCAGCTAAGGGATGGATAAAACCCGAATCCTGCCTTGTCCGGAAAGATTTGATAATCGCTGCCACCCAATATCGTGAACGAATATGTACCGTTTGCATCGGTGGTTGTTGTTATCCCGTTGTTGCAGTTGGTGTCGTAAGCCGTGATCGTAGCCCCGGATATGGGCACGCCCCGCAAGTCGTCTACAATACCTGAAACAACACGAGTGGACGGGCCTCCCTTGGAGAGTGCTGCAAAATTCTGACCGGTTAAATTGGATCCTTTTACAGTCACAGTACTGACTACCGGGCTAAAGTCATAACACGCCGAGCTAACGGTAACCCGGTAAGAGCCGTTGGCCACGCCTGTGAAGACATAATTGCCGTTGCTGTCTGTGGTTGTAACGACGTAATTGAAGGTTGGCGTATTGCTTGGCACGCTGTAAGAAACAGGAAAGCCCGACATAGGCACTCCATTGTATGTTACTGTCCCTGATATGGAATAAGTCTGGACACCGCCCGAGCAACTGGCGGTTGAGCCGCTGCCTGAACCAGCGCAACTCCATGTCCATGGCCCGCTGCCGCTGACCGCACCCGCTGTTCCGCCACTGCATAGATTAGTTGATGGCGCTGTGGTATAGGTTCCTCCATTGGACGTCCCGCAGGCGCCATTCACATTTGGAACACCTGTAAAATTCTGATCTGTTACATTCGCGTTGTTTACCGATATCGTTGTGTTTGAGGGGCTGAAACTATACGCGGACAAAGATGGCGCAATAGTATAATTGCCGTTAGTCAAGCCTGCAAAACTGTAATTGCCGCCGCTGTCTGTCGTCGTCGCGGTACTTGCGCCGCTCACAGTAACGATAACGCCCTGCAGACCTGTTCCATTGGATGCTATGGTTCCTGATACGGAATAAGTCGCGCCGAGAGACACACTCGCCGTGGCAGTTGTACCGCATGAAAGCTGAGACGTAGTTGTGTGTGCAGCATGCCCTGTCGCAGACACATTTACTGTTATGGGAGTAGTCTGGTTCAGGTTCGATGACAGTCCCGTAAAGGTGGCTAACCCCGCTGCATTTGTTGTCCCTGTCTGTGCGCCTGCTGTGACTATAGCACTCGGAATCGGCAGACCTGTCACCGAATCCGTCAGCGTCACATTGAGCGCTGCCGTCGTGCATGCCGTCGTCGGACAATAGCCGCTCAAAAATGCCCTGAACAGGAACGCAGCCATCTGGTCCCTTGTTACGGGAAGCGACGGACAGTATTTTATACTGCCGTCAGCGTTGGTTCCGCACCCCTGAGTTATTCCCAACTCATATAGCTTCTGTATGTACGGGAAAAAATCATCTGATAAAGGCACATCTTTGAAATAAGGCGTAGTAGACGAGCAGGGGACAGAGTTTCCGGGTAGTCCTCCGTTGCAAGTGGGGTTATTGCCATATCCCAACGACCTTATCAAAAAAGCGGCCATCTGATCCCTTGTCACTGAATCCGACGGGCCATAGTTGCCATTTGCGTAACCCTTCGTTATGCCCAATTGTTTCAGCTCCATTACATACGGACAATTAGGGTCGCTGATGGTCACATCGGGGAACGGAATGCCGGCGCCGCCGTAAACTGCGGCGTTGATGCAGTAGTCCGAGGGCGGTTCACCGGCCACTGACCTGACAAGAAATGCCGCCATCTGATCCCTCGTCACGTTTTCCGATGGGCAATAATTTCCGTTGCCGCACCCCTTTGTTATTCCTGCGCATGCTATGGCTGCGATATAGTCACGAAAACTATCCGCCGCAGTGACGTCGCCAAAGCTAGTGCCGCACGATATGCAACTGCCCGCCGCTTCCGTAATGGCAAACTGAGATGTGGGGCCTGACGATACGGTTATGTTGGCTGACGAGCTGTTGGTACTATTAAGGGCGGCGCTGCTGAGGGGAAGGGGCGCTGCTTTATAGCTTAAAGTCACGTTTCCGACGCCCGAAACATTTTTCCCGGTGCAGATGCCCGGCACAAATGTGCCTGATACAATTGAACCTGATGAACATGTAAATGAAAATGTGAGCGATGAGGCATCAGACGCAGCCGTCCATTGCTGCGACGGTGAAGCCTGGAGGGTCATTGTGCCTGTGCCCCCTGCGTTGCCGAATGTGGAAGCTCCAAAACAGTCAATGGCGGTTACCAGAATAAAAGCAATCAGAACCGAGGCACTAAACTTGAACATGACACCTCTCCTTGCTATTTCTCTTTTGCTATAGGAAAGCAAGCTTTATGCCAAGCTAATCAATACTTTAATTTGATCGATTATTGATCAATTTCACTTAAGCCGTAAATCAATAAATTCCAATTTCTGTCAGTCATGTGACAAAAATTGTCGTAATCACGGTTTCCTTTTCATGTCATTCTGACTGAATATCCCCTCGGCGTGATCATCGTATTGTTCCAGGTGAAGGTGCCCGAATTGCCGATAATCACTGTTGTCTGCATATCGATGTTAATCGGCGTCGAACTTTGACCCATTATCGGCGTCCAATTCGACCCACTTAAACTTGAAACAGCACTGTAAATCAAAACGTTATAGATTAAGTAGGGCAAGCTTGGGTGCCGATAATGGATCAAAATTGAAAGCCGATTTACATGGGTCAGCTATGAGCTGCTTCTGCGTGCAGCTTTATACCCAGCGCTTCTATCACTTTTAGGATATTGAGCTATCTATGAGAATGGTGTATATATTAAGCAATGAGGAGAAAAGAAGAGAAAACTGGAAAAGCTGTGCTCATTTATGACGGCAACTGTCCTGTTTGCAAAAAGACTGTTGAATGGATAAAGAAGAAGGAATATAAAGCTTCTTTTGAGATGCTCCCCTGCCAGTCAGAAGAGATGCGACGAAGATTTCCGTTTATCGAACCGGCTGTCTGTATGCAAGCAATGCAGTTGATACTCCCTGACGGCCATGTTCTCTCAGGCGAAAAAGCCTTTCCCGAGATTTTAAAAAGGCTGAAGCGCTATTGCCATGCTGCTGAGCTCTTCAAGCTCCCTGCGTCGGAGATCATAGCGGGTTATTTTTACCGCTTGCTTGCAGATAACAGATACCACATAGCCAGTGTTTTATTCCCTGAGAAAACGAGCGAAAAAGAGCTGGAAAGAAAATAAAAGGGAGGGTCGGCAAGTCCCTTAAAATATCCATGTCAGGTTCCCGTCCTTATGAATCCGCTGTATCACTTCTTAAACATCTTCCTTAATTCGTCAATAGAAATGACAATTCTCGTAGGCCTGCCGTGGGGGCAGCTGTGCGGGTTGTCCGTTGCGTCAAGTGATTTCAATAACCCGGCCACCCTGGCCCCGTCAGGGACCTCCTTTCCCCTGATCGAACTGTGGCATGCCAGGCGGGCGGCAATCGACCTTCTTATTGACTCACCAGGTCCGGTATCCCCAACATGCCCGGCAGGTCCCGAAATGTTTTTTGAGGAGCCTTTGTCTGGAATTTCCAGAAGCGCTGCCGCGACATCGCTTACAAGAGAGGCAAGATCGGCGTCCCTGAGCGCCTCGGGAATGCTCCGTATGAGAATTGTATCGTGGCCGAAATCCTCGGCCTCAAGCCCCACCTCGTTAAGAAGGTGCAAATTCTCAAGAAGGACAGCATATTCACCGCGCTGCAATTTTACCTGCACGGGGAAAAGGAGGCGGTAAGCCTGCAGGTCAGTTCTTTTCAGAAACTTTTCGTAGTTTACCCTTTCGTGCGCGGCGTGGTAGTCAAGCAAAACCAGCCCTCCGACGGCTGCAACTGCGACAAACGTATCGCCAAGGTAAAGAAGCGGGGCCGGACCCGTTGAGAAGGTGTCTATCTGTTCGGAAATAAGGCCCACCGGAAGCGTCGTTCCCGCAGGACCCTGCTGATACCAATCCTGAGGACGCCAATCTCCCGCAATCGGGGATAAGGGGGGCGGGTCAACGCCAACATCAGCAAGACAAAATCCGGCATCTTTTTTTAACCCTTCCTTAACGCAATGGCACACAAAATCAAATATGCTGACCTTTTGAGCAAAGCGTACTTCTCGTTTGGCTGGATGCACATTGAAATCCACCTGGCCTGAATCGATATCCAGGAATATGAAAAATACCGGATGCTTTTCCCTGGGGACCATGCCTTCATAAGCCTTGCAAACAGCATAGGCAACAGACTGGTCCTTAACTGGCCGTCTGTTTACAAAGACAAACTGTGTATTCCTGTTATTCTTCATATGCGCCAGCCCACTCGTAAATATGCTGACAGTCATCCCCGTGTCAGCCGCATTAGATGGGCCGTACTCAATAAGGCCGTCGATAAAATCCTTGCCGTAGAGCTGGAGAAGCCTCTCTCGCAGGGTAGATGCGGCAGGCAGACTGAATACTTCGCGACCGTCCATTCTCAAAACAAACATTAAATGGGGATGGGACAAAGCCTCCCTGGTTACAGTATCAATGATGTGATAGTTTTCAGTGGCATCCGATTTGAGAAATTTGCGGCGCGCAGGCGTGTTGAAGAAAAGTTCTCTAACCTCGATACTGGTCCCCGCAGCAGCACAATCCTTGACCGATACTATTTCTCCTCCGGCAATTTCAACACAAGTCCCCGCGGCGCCGCCGCTTCGCACAGCTGTCATCAGCGTCATCTTCGAAACGGCTGCTATGGAGGAAAGCGCCTCTCCGCGGAACCCCATTGTCTTAAGATTGAAAAGGTCCTGCTCGTCTTTTATCTTACTCGTAGCATAGCGCTCAAAGGCCAGCACCGCATCATCTCTGTCCATGCCGGTACCGTTATCCGACACATGAATAAGCTTCTTACCTGCGTGCACTGTCTCGACTGAGATGCGGGTACCTTCGGCATCGATGGCATTTTCGATGAGCTCTTTGACAACTGAGGCAGGGCGTTCAACTACTTCACCAGCTGCAATTTTATTTCGAAGTGGCACGGGGAGGACTGTAATCACCGACATATGTTATTTTAACACAGAAGGAAAATTGTGGCAGGTAGTGGGTCAGTTTGTTTTTGCTCTGGATCACCTGGGTCCTGGCAGTGGGCTGGTAACATCCAGCCCACACATCGAGAAATGGCAACAATAGACAGTTCTCAATACATGCCGGTGATCGGAATCAAAAAACTAATTGATACAGAGCAAAAACAAACTAGCCCACTACCTGCCACAATTGTTCTCATGAACGGAGGTCGACTGCCGTGAGCCTTTTCCTTGCCGTTTTCTTCACTCTCTATGCAGGTATGCATTGGTATGCGTTTGTAAAAGCCGGGACCGCGTTCGCCTTTGGGGCCTCCGCCAATATCGCGCTTGCGCTTTTTATGCTGATAATGCTTTTCATGCCGTTTATAATCCATAATTTGGAAAAACATGGATTTGATACAGCCGCACGCCCTGCAGCATTTGCAGGATACACCTGGATGGGAGTGCTGTTCCTATTTTGTTCCGCCGCAGCGCCTATAGATTGTTACCGGTTTGCGATTGATGTCTCAGTCTCCTTTTCTAAAAAAACCTATGCGCACATGTACGTTTCGGACTACCATTTATTCATGACCTCAATGATAATCTCGCTCCTTATAGCCGCATATGGCTACTTTGAAGCAAAAAACGTTCGAACTGAAAAGATCGTAATCAGAACTCCTAAAATTTCCCGGGACATGGGCATGATCAGGATAGTCCAGATTTCCGATGTTCATCTCGGGCTCATCGTCAGAGAGGACCGTCTGAGAAGAATTCTCGCGGTTGTTAATAAAGCTGGTCCCGACATGCTCGTTTCAACCGGTGATCTCGTTGACGGGCAGATCAGCAGGAGGAACGGCCTCGCCGCGATGCTTCGGGAAATTACTCCCCGGTACGGAAAGTTTGCGGTAACGGGAAACCATGAATTCTATGCCGGGATTGAGCAGTCATTGAATTTTACTAAAGAGGCCGGCTTCACCATGCTCAGGGGAAGCGCCGCATCAGGGCCGGTTACAGTTGCAGGAGTAGATGACCCGACTGCAAAGGCTTTCGGATTGTCCCCGGCCATTTCTGAAAAAGCGCTGCTTCAGAAATTGACCGGCGATGCATTTATTTTACTGCTCAAACACCGTCCGCTGGTGGATAAAAGCTCCAATGGACTCTTCGACCTGCAGATATCCGGGCATGTGCATAAGGGGCAGATATTCCCCTTCAGCATTCTGACGAAAATATATTACCCTGTATATGCCGGTTATAAAAACCTGCCGGGCAAAGCCCACCTGTATGTGAGCAGAGGCAGCGGAACCTGGGGACCGCCGATACGCTTTCTGGCCCCGCCTGAAGTGACGATAATAGACCTCGTGCATGGAGCAGACGCGTTGTAACAGATAATGACAACTTCTGCTAGAGCAATTCGGGTCTGCGTCAGATTTATGGGTTTGCAATTTTGTCATTCAGGCTTTTCCGGAATGACATCTTGGCGAGCCGCGCATTCATGAGACACACCCGCGCAATTCTTAATTATTGCCAAATGGGGGAGTTTCTGTTATATTTCCTCCTATGACTGCTTCCGCAGGATATATTTTAGTTGTTGGCGCAGGAAGCTGGGGAACTACCCTGGCTGCCATGCTTGCCGACAAAGGTTTCGATGTCCTGCTTTGGGCGCAAGAGGAAAAAGTAGTTGACCAGATCAACAATGAAAACACAAACGAAATATACCTCCCAGGCATAAAACTGCCTTTTTCCCTCAGGGCTACCCATAATCTTGTCGATGCTGCCGCTCCAGCCCGCTATATTGTCAATGCTGTGCCGACCCAGTATATACGATCGGTCTTCCTTCCCCTTAAAGCGCACCTGAACTGTGAGTCCGTGATTGTCAGCGTGTCAAAAGGGATTGAGATCGGGACGCTGCTGACCCCTTCTCTGATACTGAAAGAGATTCTCGGCAGGCCTGTCTCAGTCCTGTCGGGACCTAGTTTCGCAAAGGAAGTCTTAGACCGTAAACCCACCGCAGTTACTCTTGCAGCAGAAGACAAAAAAACAGGGCTGCTCCTGCAGGAAGTATTTAATACAGACTACTTCAGAGTATACACACATGACGATATCATCGGTGTCGAATTCGGAGGGGCATTGAAAAATGTCGTCGCCATCGCCGCAGGAATCTGCGACGGCATGGGACTCGGCTATAATGCAAGGGCTGCGCTTATCACGAGGGGCCTCTCCGAAATAGCCCGGCTGGGCCTCAGCATGAATGCCCAGAAAATGACATTTTCCGGACTCAGCGGCCTGGGGGACCTCGTGCTCACCTGCACCGCCGGACTCTCAAGGAATTACACGGTCGGCTTTAAACTCGGACAGGGGATGAAACTGGCTGACATAACCGGACAGATGCCTCAAATTGCCGAGGGAGTGGCCACTACTCTATCTGCGCACGACCTCTCGAAAAAACAAGAAGTGGATATGCCCATAACAAAGCAGGTGTATTTGACACTTTATGAAGACAAACCCCCTTCGGAGGCACTGAACGATCTCATGAACCGCTCTCTTAAAATGGAATTCCATGGATACTGAAAGATGGACAGCAAGATACTAAAGACGCTTCTAAGTGATGTCAAAACCGGAAGGGTACCCATCGGCAAGGCGCTTGATGCCCTGAAGCACCTTCCCTACGAGGAACTGGATTTTGCAAAGGTCGACCACCACCGGTCGCTCAGGAACGTTATTCCCGAGGTCATTTTCGCCCAGAATAAAAAAACAGGTGATGTTGTCGCTATCGCCCATGCGATGCTGAAAAATAGCGGCCGTTTTCTCATCACCAGGGCGCGGGAGGATATTTATGATGCAATCGATGTTAAAGAAGCGAAGTTCTATCCTGCTTCCGGCATAATTTCATGCGGAAAAAACTTGCCTCTAAAAGGCAACGTGCTAATCGTTTCAGCCGGGACATCGGACATCCCTGTCGCTGAGGAAGCAGAAGTGACCGCTTCCTTTTTAGGCAGCCGGACCGGTAGAATTTTTGACGTGGGTGTTGCGGGAATTCACCGTGTCCTGAGTTTCAGGGACCGTATTGCACGAGCTCGTGTGATTATCGTTGTTGCAGGTATGGAAGGTGCGCTGCCTTCGGTAGTCGGAGGACTGACGGACAAGCCGGTCGTGGCAGTGCCTACCTCTGTCGGCTACGGTACAAGCCTCGGCGGGCTCACAGCTCTCTTTGCAATGCTCAATTCATGTGTACCGGGCATGGCGGTGGTCAATATCGACAATGGGTTTGGCGCAGGCTGCCTGGCACACAAGATAAACATAATGGGACTCAAGACAGTTTAGGGCACACGCCCTAAACTGTCCGTGTGCTGACCCGACCGGTCAGCAGGAAGAGCCTCATCCTCCGCCCAAACCGCCGGAAGTCCCAAAAGAAGGAGTGTCCCCTCCGCCGAATGAACAGCAACTGAATGACGATACTTTTTTCTGGACATCGGCAGAACCGCATTTCGGACACTTTATGTCTTTCCCGCCTGCATTCATGCTGCTAAAGATCGTAAACAGGTCACTGCATTTGCTACAGCGATATTCGTAAATAGGCACGCTAAAACACCCCCTGACATTGAATCTCCCCGTGGTAAGACCGCGGGGTATCTAAAAGCTAAACCCTCACTTCTTGTCCTTCCAGTGCTTAAATCACGAACCGTTGGCTTGTGGGGATCCAGTTGCTCGGTTAGAAAAATGATTCCGGTCAAGCCAACAGCAGGCGACTTAAGCGCCGGAATGACGCGCGTCCGGTAAGGTAACCCTGGAGCAAGCAACTGGGAATCATCACATTCACAAACTCTATAATATAATCATTGCATATCACATTTTCTAAAGTCAATTTGTGAAATGAATCTCCCCGTGGCAAGACCACGGGGCATCTAAAAGCTAAAGCCTTACATATTTAGTTTTATGTTCGCTTCCCTTTCACATGGCGCGACAGCAAATGTGCGCCTAAGAAAAAGTCACTCACATTGATCTGTCGTTTCTTTTGCGCTCAACCAGCAGCAGGCGCCTTATGCGCGCTCCACGCTAAACGCCTGACGCTCTTTCACTGTGCGTCAGGAATAAAAAGGGCGTTGCCGTTTTTATCTTTGTACGCTGCGATAGTCTGCTGGCCGTCTTGTGAAATAAGCCAATTTATAAATGCCATTGCCTCACTGTATTTGACATGCTTATGCTTCTGAGGATTCACCGCCATAACGCCATATTGATTGAATAAGGCAGGGTCCCCCTCAAGCAGAATAACCATGTCGAGCCTGTCCTTATCTTTGACGGCGAGCCACGTGCCCCTGTCGGTAAGAGTGTAGGCCCGTTTTTCATTTGCTATCCTCTGGGTTTTTTCCATCCCCTGCCCCACGTCCAGATACCATTTCTGTCCTTTTGGATCGAGGCCGGCTTTCTTCCATATGGACAATTCCTTTGTGTGCGTGCCTGAGTTGTCCCCTCTCGACACAAAGGGGACTGATGAGGCGGCGATCCTTCTGAAAGCCTCTGCGGCTGATTTCACGCCCTGCACCTTTGCGGGGTCATCGGGCGGTCCTATAATAATGAAATCATTGTACATGACATCGTGGCGGTTTACGAAATATCCCTCTTCAACAGCTTTCAACTCCTGCTCTTTTGCATGTACAAAGACGACGTCCGCATCGCCTTTTTTCCCGATTTCAATGGCCGCGCCAGTGCCCACGGCAACAACGTCAACTTTAATGCCCGTTTTTTTCTCAAATAAGGGCAGAAGATAATCGAACAGGCCGGAGTTCTGAGTACTGGTGGTTGAGGCGCAGAGTATCTTTGTCCCTGCATGAACAAGTCTGCCGCTAAGCAGGAGCGCCGACATAAGTATTAAGGAAAAAACCTTTAGCTTCATCATATCATCCTCCTCTCGATCTTCAAGAACATACAATATTATAACGCAGATATTGACAAAAACCATGACTCTGCTCCCTGTTTTCTTTTATAATTCATTATATGGCACAGCTACTTGATGGACTCGGGAAAGCCCTTACCCTTATCTTCAGCTTCAACCCTGAACTGCTGGGCATTATACTCCTTTCTATCGCTGTTTCCGGCTCTGCCCTGTTTATAGCAAGCGCTCTCGGCCTTCCCTTCGGCGCTTTAATAAGTCTCAAAAAGCTCCCTGCACGTGGACTGGTTATCAGTCTCATGAACACGTTTATGGGGCTGCCGCCTGTGGTCGTCGGGCTTTTTTTGTATTTGCTGCTATCGAGGAGCGGTCCCCTCGGCTTTATGGGGCTGCTCTATACTCCCTCCGCTATGATAGTTGCTCAGTCCATCCTCGCCTTTCCCATTGTGGCAGCACTCTGCCATTCTGCCATTGTCAATGTCGATCCCCTTATCAGGCAAGCCTCGTTGACGCTCGGAGCGACCCCTTTACAGGTCACTGTGACCGTTATCAAAGAGGCGAGGTATGGAATCATGTCCGCCATCATTGCAGCCTTCGGAAGAGTGATGGCAGAGGTAGGGGCGATACTGATTGTCGGGGGCAATATTGCCGGATACACCAGGGTCATGACCACCACCATAGCACTCGAAACCGACAAGGGGAACTTTGAACTGGCACTCGCACTGGGCATCATACTTCTTGCGCTCTCTTTGCTTATAAACAGCATGCTGCACGTGGTGCAAAAGAAAGGAGCGGTATCACTGCAAAGATGAGCCTTGCATTGGAAGTATCCGACATAGCAAAAAGTTATAACGGCAATACGGTGCTGGACCATTGTTCTTTTTTGTTCGATGCTGTGGGAACATATGTACTGACAGGACCCAACGGCTGCGGCAAATCGACTTTCCTCAGAATCTGCGCGCTTATCGAGCAGCCGGACAGCGGTTCGGTCACTTTTTATGAAGGAGCCTCAAAGCTCCAAAAGAATATGGATATGAAACGCAGGATGACCCTTGTGCTGCCTAAAGTCGGCGTCTTTAACACAACGGTCATGAAGAATGCAGCTTACGGTTTGAAGATAAGGGACACCGACAAAGCCTCTATCCTGGAAAAGACCCACCGCGTCCTTGAATTCGTGGGTCTTGCGCACAAGAGTCATCAGAACGCCCTTACCCTGTCAAGCGGTGAGACAAAAAGGCTCGGCATTGCAAGAGCGCTCATAATAGAGCCTGACATCCTTTTTCTTGATGAGCCCACGGCTTCGGTGGATAGTAAGAACACAACAATCATTGAAAACATCCTCGGGTCGCTTAAGTCGCGGAATAAATCTGTTATCGTAATAGCCACGCATGATAACGATCAGGCGAAACGCCTTGCCGACCGCTTGCTGGTCATGAAAGACGGGAGGATTTGGTAGCCCGCGGGAGTCAGTCGGACTGCCTCCCAACCTCAAACGATAAGTTTTTCTCCTGCTGCTAGGTCTTCCAGTTTCTTTCTGTTCATTATGCTTATTTTACGGCCCCGGACTTCGATGATATCCTGGCTGCTCATCTTACCGAGAATGCGCGATATAGTTTCGGGAATTGTGCCGAGGAGACTCGCAAGCTGGCCCTTCGTTATAGACAGTTCGAGATCACCCGAACCGTTCTCACCACCGCTCAAATAAATAAGGTACGCTGCCAGTCTGGAAGGGACCTCTTTCAGCGAGAGTTCTTCCACAAGCTGAGTAAAGCGCCTCAGCCTTTTTGAAAGATCAGCAAGCATATTCATCGCAAGAGAGGGGTCCTTCTTGATCAGTTCCAGAAAAAACGCCCTGGGAAAAAAGAAGAGCCTGCTCCTCTCTACTGTTTCTGCATGGGCAGGAAAGCGCCCGCCTGCAAACATAGGTACCTCTCCAAAAGATTCGCCGCCTGTAACAAAATGCAATATTTGCTCTTTTCCTTCTGAAGATAGCTTGAAAATCTTGACCTGTCCGGAAATAACAACATAAAAACCGGAAGCCTCCTCGCCCTCGGAGAAAACAGTATGTCCCTTATGGAACGTCTGGTCTGTAGTAATAGCCACCACTTCTTCAAGCTGTTCCTTGGGTAGGCCCCGGAAAAGAGGAATCCCGGCAATGAGATCAATAATATTCATAGAATGCTGCATATTATAACCGGAAACCTATTAAACGGAACAGAAAAAATTCCATTTTAAAATGGAAGCAACGGCATAAGTATGATATGATTAAATCAGATGTCTGTTTTAAGCTGAAAATGAATATCTTTAAAATTCCTTTCAAAGAGGAGGTTTTATGGGATCATTCAAAGATAAAACAGAACGTTTTCTTGTTATTGACCATAGTCAGGATTATTCTTTTGTTGCCTGCCAAAGCGGTGAGGATGTCGGTTTCTTTGTTAAATCCAGGGAATTGAAGCCGGATTATTTTTGGGTCCTGAATCTCGGAGACTGCATCATATTACAAGAACGTTTATTTTTCGGACAGGACCATCAATTTGAAAAATTCACTGCAGGGAAATAGCTAAGCAGTGCATAGACATGCTATAGGTACGAGAGGGGGCGGTGTTAACTAAGTACTCCATTTCATAAATACGGTTACATTCGACCGCCGCTGCATCCTCGCCGGCTTCGTTGCACTCCTTCGCCGTACGCAACGGTACGCCTCAGTCGCGCGCCTTGCCGCCGCGGCGCATAGACTCTCTCGGTGTGACACCGTATTTTATGAAAAGGAGTACTAAGCTGTAAACCTTTCTTATCTTGTCACATTCCTATTAAGTATCATATTGGTTCATAGGTGCAATCCCCTATGTAACAATATTAGAAATGCTATAATTTAATCACCTCTTTAAAGCCAAAAATGCATTCACAAAACACTCAAAACTGCTGCGCTTCCGTCAATGTTGGGGCATGCGCGTTTTTCTCTTTTTCTTTGCGCACGGATATCGTCTTCACTTGCCTTCCGGATGCAGGGAGTTGCCGTGGGCTGGTTGTAGTTTTGGCAGGCGTGTTATCATATAAAAGTAAATGCGTTTACTTGCTATCTCCCTCCCCTGCCGGCAATTCTTTGTTCGTGAATTTTGGCCCTTTCCAGGGCTTTTTAACTGCTTTGTGATAAATTGAAGAGGTGAAGTTTTAATAATGAGTTTTGCCGCATTCCGTTCCCTGAAACACGGGAACTACCGTCTTTTTTTTGCGGGTCAGGGCATCTCCTTAATTGGCACGTGGATGCAGCAGCTAGCCATGAGCTGGCTCGTCTACCGGATGACACATTCGGCCCTGCTTTTGGGGATCGTGGGTTTTTCAGGGATGATACCCTCGTTTCTGCTTGCGCCTTTTGCGGGAGTGCTGGCGGACAGGTGGAATAAACGCCGCGTGCTTGTAATTACACAGACCCTTTCCATGCTCCAGGCCTTTGCGCTTGCGGCCCTGATTCTTACAAAAACGGTCTCCATCTGGCACATCGTCACGCTCAGCATATTTCTTGGATGTGTAAACGCCTTCGATATAATAACCAGGCAGGCCTTTGTGCCTGACATGCTCGAAAGAAAAGAAGACCTTGGAAACGCGATTGCCCTGAATTCCTCATTGTTTAACGGAGCAAGGCTTATAGGGCCAGCCTTTGCGGGCGTTCTGATAGCGCTTGTCGGGGAGGGCATGTGTTTTCTTTTAAACGGGATCAGTTATCTGGCGGTGATTGTTGCCCTGCTCTTAATGAAGATCGAAAGGTCCCCGGCACGGACCGACAAAGAAGGTTTGATGAGCGAGATAGCCCAGGGGTTCTCCTATGCGTTCAGCTTTACCCCGATGAAATCCATTCTTCTCCTCCTCGCCCTTATAAGCTTCGCGGGCGTGCCGTACCAGGTGCTCATGCCTATGTTCGCCGGCAGTATCTTGCATGGCGGTCCGCATACCCTTGGTTTCCTGATGGCTGCTTCGGGCCTGGGAGCGCTGGCCGGGACAATATTCCTGGCCTCACGGAAAGGCGCCCTGCGGCTTGGTATGACGACACCTGTTGCAGGACTGGTGTTCGGGGTCGGGCTCATGGCCTTCTCCTATTCCCACTTCTTATGGCTGTCACTGCTTCTCATGTCTGTCACGGGTTTCGGGATTATGGTACAGATGGCCTCAAGCAATATGGTCCTGCAACATATTGTGGAGGACGGGAAAAGGGGAAGGGTCATGAGCTTTTTTGCCATGGCTTTTATGGGAACGGCCCCTTTCGGTAGTCTGCTGGCAGGCGCATTGGCCGGCAGGATAGGCGCTCCGGCCACTTTGTTTCTTTGCGGGGCGTGCTGCGTGCTGGGCTCGCTGGCGTTCTCAAGCAGGCTTCCCTCATTGCAGGAAGAGCTTGCCCCAATATATGTTCAAAAGGAAATTATCTGATCAAAAAAGATCGCCGTGCGCCCTTACCCATTGCAGACTCTATTTTGGTCTCAATTGTTTCCCGATATTCCAGCATTCTGCAAACGGCTCTCCGAGCCTCCAGTAGTGCCTCCTGCCCATATCGAAAAGCATCGGTCTTACCTTGAGCAGATCGACAGCGTTGTCCGTAAGGACATTTTCATCACAATAAGTTCCCATGATCTCCCCGATAAACACGTCGTGAGTTGGGAAATCGATGATGTCGTATAATTTGCATTCGAGATTGACCGGACATTCGGTAATCATGGGCGCCGTTTTCAGTTCTCCGTAGAATGCCTCAAAGAGCGTTGCCTTGTCCGTATTTTTCCCCGTGACAATTCCGCAATAGTCTGTCTCCACAACCATATCTTCGGACGGGATATTCACGCTGAAGGTTTTGTTTTCCTTTATTCCGGCATTGGTATAGTGCATCTTGCCGAGACCCACTGTTATATACGCAGGCTGTGCATGGTTCATAATTCCGACATGTGCTACGGTGAGGTAGTTCGGTTTTCCGTTGACTGTCGCGCCGACCAGAGTGACCGGCATCGGATAAAGCGAGTTCACTGCTCCGAGATTCTTCTTCATTATTTTTCCCCTTTCTTGAAGGAAGCTATTTTACAATGGTTTTTATTACATCAGTCATCTGTTCACGCCTCTACTTTGTTATTAAACTGGTTATATTTTGAAATCTCTCCCTTCTAAATACGAAAATAGAATACCCCTCTTCACAAAGATTTACAAACGGTCTGACACACGCCCAAGAACAAGGGCAGGACCTATTTTATAGCTGAGATTGCAGTGCATATAGTTATAGTTTATGTTATAGACCCTTCACATGCAAGCGAACGTTCATTGGAAAGCAAGACTTTTGAAAACTCCTCACAGCGCATGTCTTGCAATCCTTCATAGCCGTGGAGTTCTTCCCGAACTGTGCGAAGGCCGGCCACACTGAGCTTGCTGCCTCGGCGGATCAGTTCTTAGGTGCTTTCCTTTCCCTGTGTGAAATACTGGTCGCAACATTTATGTGCGACACCCCGAAAAGTGGCAGACTATTTTGTAGAGGGATTCTTCCGGTGTGCACCGACGAGTCCGCAAGAGCACATAACGATCTTGACTGACGATTTTCAATATAATCTATTCGTCTCTCAGTATACGCAGGTCGCTGGTAAAATTGAATTTCATCACCGCTGAAACTACCCTATGCCAATGTCAGATATGAACTGTAGAGAAAGCTATAGGAATTACCGTGTCGGGTTTCGGCGCAACTCACCCCTGTTAGAGCAGACCCGTGCATCGCTGCTGAAATTCAATTTTACCGGCCACCTGCTCATAGCGCTATGGCATGGGCTGGGTTGTTTTTCGCTTAGGAGCGCCTACTTTTGGCAGCAGTAGGCGAGTAACGCCGAGCCTACATATACAACTTGGACAAGGATGATTCTCCGCATACACGGCGGGGCCGGCACAGAGGGCTAATCGCTCGACGGCATAAAAACAACCCAGCCTATGGACTGGCTGAAGATCGGCGCGATTTTCGTCATGATGGCTCTTAGCATCGTTTTCTGGAGCGTTTACGAGCAGCAGGGCAACACAATGGCGCTCTGGGCTGACGTCCATACGGACCGTATGATCTTTGGCTGGGAGATGCCGGCCTCGTGGTACCAGTCTTTCAACCCTCTCATGATCTTTATGTTAGTTCCGCTGCTGAATATCTTCTGGGGCCGGCAGGACCGCCGCGGGCAAGAACCGTCGAGCATAGCCAAAATAGGAACCGGCTGCATCCTGCTTGCCGCAGCATTTCTGGTCCTGATTCCGCCGGCCCGGCAACTTGCTGTCAACCCTAAGGCGAGCCTCTGGTGGCTGGCGGCTTGTGCCTTCGTGCTGACGCTCGGCGAGATCTTTTTTTCCCCGATCGGCCTCTCCTTAGTAACCAAAATCGCTCCCGCTCGGATAGTCTCCATGATGATGGGAGTCTGGTTCCTATCGAGCTTTTTCGGCAACTATCTGTCTGGCTATCTTGGAACGTTCTGGGAGAAAATGCCCAAGGAGAATTTCTTTCTGCTGATGTTCGCCCTGCCCTTTGCTGTCGGACTCGCGTTCTTTGCCCTCCTTAAGCCGCTGGAAAAAGCGATCGGACACGGCAAACGGACTCCTGCCGACGTATGATTATGTAAAAGGAATACTAAGACTTCTCTTTAGTTTTCGCGTCTTCAACTTGCTGAAGAATAGTTCTGATATTGCTCAGAGTAGCAATCTCGTCTTCTGTAAGTTTGGTGATATTCAGCGCTTTCGAATCGTAGAGCTTGCTGATCAGGAGCGTGAGCGCTTCCAGAATATTGACCGATAGTTTACTGATACCCCGTCCTATGACATATCCTTTCCTTAGTAATGTCAGTGGGTTAGAACTACAATCAACATTTTTACACGGAGACTTGCAAGTAAATTTTATGATTTACAAAAGGGGCGCGATAGCAAGAAAGTTCACTGAGTATGCGTCAACGATCTGAAGTACCAGGGAAGTGAGCACAATATGAAGAGAAAGTGAAAAAAAGAAAGAAAAGATTGAATATTTAAATCCATTTATTCGTAATTGGCTATGAAGGGTGTGAATTAGGAATCTGAGCAGTTGCAAATATTATAATATTGGAATAAATTAAATTCAAGAAGGGAGAGTAAGGAAAGCAATCCCTCAGGGAGGTGACATCAATGAATACTATTCTGACCATAATTTTGTCGGTTCTGCTGACCGTTTTTGTTGCTGGTGTCTATGTTGTTACTGACAATTCGTCTGCCTTTGGAGGACAAATGTTTTATGGGGCATCGATCAGTCCTTCGGCGGATGTCTCGGAAGGGTATGCAATAGAACATGTGACAACCAAAATGTCCGTTGACAACGCCGCAGGTCGTTCGGATGCCCTTGCTGCAATATCAATCAGTCCTTCGAGGGATGTCTCGGAAGGGTCTTTGGTAGAACGCCCGGCGGGAACCGGAATGTACTTCACCTCTTCGGACCATCCATGTGCCCTTGACGGGCTATATGGACTATCAATTACTCCCACAGATCCCTCAGAAGGGTCTTTCATTACAGGTGAGTGCTGACTGGAACCTCTAACCAGGGGTAAAAGAGCGCCGAAACTTTCGGCGCTCTTTTTTGTCCCCTTTGGCTGTTTCGATTTGGGTCCTAAAAGTGTCCATCAATGTTTTTTTCAGCTCTATTATTTTTTGGAATTCTTTTATGAATTTCCTGTATGGTTTGGCAGCCCCATCCTCCATACTTTTCAGGAGCGCGCCGCAGAAATACCAGTTGCATCTGAAAGGACGCAGGGACCTTTCAATCGTACAGCCGGTTGCTGAAAGGAATTGACAGCAATCCGTATCTCGGACATCCTCTTTGTAAGCTGGCGGCTCCAATCCAAGTGCCTGAATGTAGATGAGATCTGCATAATCGTAATAGCTATGCCTGTTAATACAGCACACATTCCGGCAGTGTGGACAGACTTCAGCCGTATGTCCCTGTATAAAGACATCAATTGCCTCAATAGCATTTTTAAGCAGCATTGCATTATTGAACAGTTTCAATGGCTCCATAATCCATTTCCGCTCCGTAGAAAGCAGCATAATTATAACAGAACCTTAGTACTCCTTTTCATAAATACGGTTACATTCGACCGCCGCGGCGCATCGACGCTCTCGGTGTGACACCGTATTTATGAAAAGGAGTACTTAGTCGCAAAATTTCGTGAAGGATTACTCCCCCGTACCATTTTCGAGAGACAGAGATAACCGTCGGTAATCGTTACAACTCCGTGGGGGAGACTGTCACAGTTTTTCCCGGATATTGGTAGTAAGTAGTGAGTTGTAAATAGTAATAGTAAAAGGGCTAAAACGTCATCCCCGAGTACAGCCTGTGTCACAATTCTCAGACGGTATATAATAGATGGCATAACAAGCAAGAAGGAGAGATAGACAATTGGCATATAAGCTAGGGGACAGGGATCAGATAACGCTGTTGCTACCGACGATAGAGGAATCCGTTGGAGAGGACGATCCTGTAAGGGCATATGATGCATTTCACCCCACCACCATCATCGTCGTGGTTGAATGCGGAAAGGATAATCAGATGGCGGCGTTGGAAAAGAAAGCATTAGTGGTAATCCTTTTTGTTCCTTGCCGTGGCAGGGGCCGTAGGGTAGTTGGCCGCCGGCTCAGCCTGGTGGATGCTCTCGCTGCTGCCGCGCGTGCCCGTTCGTCTAATGTTTTAGTACAACTGATTTGATGACGGCGTCAATCGTTCTTGTTGCCTCTTGGCTTGTTGTCATGCGCCTGGCGCGGCGTTCCGCCTGGCAAATAGCGCTTATCAGCTTGCCTGGCACGGCGCTGCACGAGCTGTGCCATTTTCTGCTGGGGACCATACTAATGGCCAAGCCGGTATCGGTGGGCCTGATTCCTAAGCGCAAAGGGAACGGCTGGCAACTGGGGGCCGTAGAGTTCGCCGGGTTGAACATAATCAATGCTGCGCCGGTGGCCTATGCGCCTCTATTACTCGTTGGTTTGGCGTGGGTACTTTTCGATAGATGGATGATGCCGGTTTTACAAGCCGGCGACTATCCGGTATGGGTGCTGTCCGGCTACGTTATCGCTTGCGCGCTGTTTTCCTGTCTGCCGTCACCCACGGACATCCGGGCGGGCGGGTTGTCACCACTTGTTTGGGCCGCCGTTTGCTATGGGGCGTGGTGGCTTCGTCACTGAGGTGTAGGATTGCGTTCGCCAGTGCCCGGAGTCATTTTGTTTCGATGCTTATTCCAGAAGTCCCAACTTTCCAGCCAGCCATTTGGCAGTCGTAGCCTGGATTAGGATAGTCATAAGAATCGCGATAAATGTAGCGGCAGCTATGATTTCGGCCCCGGGCACGTGCTTTCCTATCAACAAGCCTGCAAGCGCCGCCGGGATGACACCAGTCTCTCTCGTCCAGCACATGAAGAACAATTCGTTGAAGCTCCACTTTGCCCGCCGGTCCGGAAGGGCACATAAAAAAAAGGTAATTGGCCTTGCGACCAGCATAAACATTATGGTGACAACGATCCCGCCGAACAGGAATTTGCTCATGAGACTGAAATCGACCTGAGAGCCCAGAAGTATGAAGATGAACATCCTCATGATCATAGCTGTCCTTGCGACATATTCTTGAAGTTTTTTTTGCTCCCGCAGATTCATCTGAAAGCCAAACGATTCCTTGTTGCCGAGGATGACTCCGAAAACAAAAACCGCCGTGAACCCGCTCGTCTGTGCGCCTGCCGCGCCCAGGTAAGTGCCGATGACTGCCATCAACGTTATTAGAGAGGCGTATTTGGCCAGGAAGTCAAGCTTCTCATGGGCAATAAGCAGCGCACTGAGATATCCCATTGCTCCACCTATGACAACGCCCCCAACCGACTGCTTCAAAAGATCTGAAATGGATGCCGTTAATGAAAAGCCGGCGGAGTCCATCGCAACGGACAGAACTGCAAAAGTGAGGACAGAGCCTGTTGCGTCGTTTAACGCCGATTCGCTGATCAGCGACTGGGAAACCCTTTCCTTTACTCTGACCTGGCGGAAAACCGGGATTATCGTTGCAGGATCAGTCGGAGCCATTGCAGCACCCAGCAATAGAGCTGTGATCAAAGGGAGTCCCAGCAAATAATAAGCGGCAATGCCCGTGACAGCGGTCATGATAATAACGCCGGCTGTAGAGAGCACTAAGAGGGTAATCCAGATCTGCTTCATGACCTTCAACCTGATAGAGGCCCCGCCATCAAAGAGGATATAACAGGCGCCGAATATGAGTATGATCTGGTTCAGAGCGGATTCGACAGTGATGTGCAGGATACCGCACACCTGAGGTCCGAGCAGGATACCTGCGAGAAGGAATGTCGCCACATCCGGGACTTTGAACTTTTCTGACAAAAAAACCGAAAAGGCGCCTGCCGCAAGGACGATTGCAAGAGACAGCAGCAACTGCCTCGCCATCTCAAAGCTGATCATAGATTCCACGCATTGTCTCCCAAGAGTTTTTTCAATTATACACAAAAGACAATGTCGAAGGGCATGATATATATTGCTGCAGAGACTGCAATGACAAAGTCAATATCTCGACCTATTCGGATACAGCGCCTGCTATAGACCCTAAAAAGTTCAGCTTACGGGTCGAAGGCCTAGTCGGAAAAAAGGATATCCTCAGTCTAAAAGAGCTTGCGGATTGCCTCGAACAGTACCCTTGCGAATTGCAATCTGTCCGAACTGTCATTGGATAAATCTGCCATGCCGACCTTTTCCCTGATTTCAGCATTAACTATAGTTATTCTCGCTTCAACGATGATGGCATTTGTTACGTTCCGTATGTGATAACAATACTCTCATCAAAGAACCGTTTACTTGTGGCTGTACATGTTAAATTCCGAACTTTCAAAAAACGTTTGTTTCGGGATAAAAGACGCAAAGGATTTTTAACGCATATTTTTGGAAATAAACACCTCTGACGAAATGGCCGCTGTATCGACTTGTCGGTACCCGCAACCACGGATAGCTTTACCTTTCATTCTCCGGGGCAATCAATTTACTGAAGTAAGACTTAACGGTGATATTACGGGTCAGACAATTAATATTAAGGCGGCAGGTACCTGATTTGATGGCTACAAAGCCTTTAAAAAAACGCGGGGGCGAAGGGTTAAATCCTGGCGCTCCGGAGCAGACGCGCCCTGAATGCGTTACCGACTGTTATCCCGATTACCGTTCCAATGATCGCGCCGGCAACGAAATCCGAAAACCAGTGTATAGCCATTGAAACGCCTACTCCTATGTATAGAGCATAGAGAATAGCAACGCATCGAGTCACTCTACTGTTCGGATAGAGCGCCCATACTGCTGCTGCCATCGCAAATGCGACCGTGGTATGTGAAGATGGCCAACCGTAAAAGATGCCTCCTCTTAAGAATCCGAAGTGAAACTCTCTGCTGGTATCAATAAGCGTGAGGCGAGAGTGCATTAAACCGGGTCTTCCGGTGAATGCTTTGTATGTAGCAGCGACAATAAGACCAATGATGGTTCCCTGCGCCGTTGAATATGCACTGTAGATGGCGCGCTGGTCCTTACAGACAGCTCCTGCTATATATGCAATAATTGGGAATACTACCGGCACGCGCCAACCCAGGATAACAGCCGGAAAAAGAGACCTGGCAAATGGCCTGGTCTCTTCAAAATACAGCCAGTCAAAGCCGGATCTGACGATGATAAACGTGGCGCCGATCGCAAAAATGTGCCATAGCAGGTTACGCCCCCAAAAAGAACGAAGAATATTGATCGGCAGTGTGAAGAAGAAATCTCGTGACAGATCGTTCATGACCACTGTCCTATTTGGCGCGCCTGCCCCTAATCGTATGCACTATGATTAGGATGTGCTTGATTAATTGCATGGAGGCTCATGCTTTTATTGCCGTCTTTGCTCTCCTGTAGCACGGGAAGGACAAGCCCTCATCTTCTTTGTGTTCAATACTGAATTATATCACGCTCGCCATGTGCAATGCCCTCACCATAACCCTCTTCCACCAGGGGAGATGGGATTTTTCAGACTTCCCTCCCGATAAAAGACTGGATTCCGGTTTTCACCAACTGTAGGTGCTCTTAAGCGCAGGAATTACGGGAAAAGACACTCCCCGACTTTTTACGGGCTCGTCACTTTTAGGGCCCACGAATAAATAAACTTGCATCAATGCGCGAGTTACTTATTCGCGGGCCCTTAGCTTATGCCGATTCAGCCTTATCTTCGTAGACGAGAATAGCCCGGTCTTTATGTGAGATGGACTCCTCGTTGATAATACACTCTGCAACACCCCTCTTTGAGGGTATCTCGTACATCACATCGAGCATTACGTCTTCAAGAATGGCCCTTAGACCACGCGCGCCGGTTTTTCTCTCAACGGCTTTCTTCGCAATGGCGGAAAGCGCCCCTTCGGTAAACTTCAGTCTCACATTGTCCATCATAAAAAGCTTCTGGTACTGCTTCACCAACGCGTTTTTGGGCTGAGTCAATATAGTTATCAGAGCGGCCTCATCCAGCTCTCCCAGAGTTGCCATAACAGGGAGACGGCCGACGAATTCGGGTATAAGTCCGTAGCGCATCAGGTCCTCAGGCTCAACAAGGCTTAGCACGTCGGCTGCCTTGTCTTTTTTGGCAACCACCTCGGACCCGAAGCCTATTCTCCCTTTGCCCGTCCTGCGCTCTATGATTGTATCCAGTCCTACAAACGCCCCCCCGCACATAAAGAGGATATTAGAGGTATCCAGCTGTATGTATTCCTGCTGAGGATGCTTTCTGCCGCCTTGTGGCGGGATATTCGCGACAGTGCCTTCGATTATCTTGAGGAGCGCCTGCTGGACACCCTCTCCGGAGACATCTCTCGTTATTGAGGGGCTGTCCGATTTCCTGCTTATCTTGTCTATCTCGTCTATATAGATGATACCCCTCTGGGCCCGTTCCACATCATAGTCGGCGGCCTGCAGTAATTTCAGGAGAACATTTTCAACATCCTCTCCTACATAGCCCGCCTCGGTCAGCGTTGTAGCATCAGCTATGGTGAAGGGCACGTCCAGGAACCTGGCAAGTATCTGTGCAAGAAGCGTCTTTCCCGTTCCTGTCGGTCCTATCATTAGAATATTGCTTTTCTGAAGCTCAACATCAGATTTAGAGCCCCGGAATATCCTTTTATAATGGTTGTGAACAGCTACGGACAGTACCCTTTTTGCCTTTTCCTGTCCTATCACATAATCGTTCAAAAATTTGTGTATCTCACTAGGGGCAGGCAGCTTCTTCGAAAAATCTTTATCGAGAACATGCAATTCCTCATCTATTATCTCATTGCAGAGCCCAACACACTCATCACAAATATATACCGTAGGACCGGCAATAAGCTTCTTGACCTCATCCTGTCCCTTGCCGCAAAAAGAGCATTTAAGCAGCGCATCGTTGATCTTCCGTGCCATAAAACCTCCAATTAAAGCTCGTAGCTCCTGGCTGATAGCTCCCAGCCAGGCTGAACCAGTATCTATGAGCTATGAGCTATTTTTTCTCCTTTGAAACTTTAGCCGAAGCTATTACCTCGTCCACAATGCCGTATGCCTTGGCATCATCACCAGACATAAAATAATCTCTCTCGGTATCGTCGTGGACCTTCTCCAACGACTGTCCGGTATGGTTAGCCATAATATTGTTCAGCGTCTCTTTCATCTTCAAAATCTCTTTAGCCTGGATTTCTATGTCCGTTGCCTGCCCATAAAATCCCCCGGCAGGCTGATGTATCATAATCCGCGAATGGGGCAGCGCAAAACGCTTGCCCTTTGTGCCGGCGCACAAAAGCAGCGCGCCCATGCTCGCGGCCTGGCCGATGCAGTAAGTTGCGATGTCAGGCTTTACAAACTGCATGGTATCGTACATTGCGAGGCCCGCAGTAACAACACCGCCTGGTGAATTGATATAGATATGGATATCTTTCTCAGGGTCTTCAGTCTGCAGAAAAAGGAGCTGTGCAATGACCACATTCGCTACGTTGTCGTCTATAGGCATCCCGATAAAAATGATCCTGTCCTTAAGAAGTCTTGAATATATATCATATACCCTCTCGGTCCGCCCGGTCTGTTCAATTACGATTGGGACTATGCTCATTGTATCATTCTCCTTTTGGCTCCTCTTCGGCCCCTTTTTCAATTTTAGCTTTGGCAAGCAGCAGTGCCAGGACCTTTCTCACAAAA
>Ga0181527_1000984_pt1 | contig 30830 bp, 24 predicted proteins | sample PEATcosm2014_Bin_30_FD_119762 | JGI IMG/M metagenome (GOLD analysis project Ga0181527, IMG submission 119762) | Peatland microbial communities from MTU Mesocosm Facility, Houghton, MI, USA - PEATcosm2014_Bin06_60_metaG | ecosystem: Environmental > Terrestrial > Soil > Wetlands > Peat | place...
GGGTGCGTTGGAAATGGCGTAGCGGATCGCGTTATCGCTATGCACTCACGCAAACACTCAAAGATCGTGGCGCAACAACGCGTCACCCCTATCAAGCAATCCTTTTTGGCATGCGGTTTATTGCACTCATGCTCCTCGCCGTGCTTATAGCTAAACCTCAGTGGGTAAATTCCCATTCAAAGATTACCGTAGAAGGTATTGATATTATATTGGTGCTCGATGTATCAGCGAGTATGGAGGCCCCTCATGATGATCACGATGAACGATCGCGTCTGAGCGTTGCAAAAGAAGAAGCTATTCGATTTATAGAAAAGCGGCAAAATGATGCCATTGGTCTTGTGCTTTTTGGCAATGATGCATTATCGCGTTGCCCGTTAACCGTTGATAAGCAGATCATCAAAGATATTATTCTTGAAACCCAAATCGGGTTACTCAATCCTAATGGAACCGTGCTTTCACGCGCAATGGTTACAGCAGCAAATCGTTTACGTCATTCGCATGCAAAAAGTAAAATTATGATTCTACTCACTGATGGTGAGCCGATGGGTGATGATGTTGCTCCCGATGTTGCCATTGCAATTGCTCGGGAATTGGGCATTAAGATTTATACCATTGGTATAGGGGGAGAGGTCTTAGTTTATGGCGGTCGGTATCGGATGGCCGGAGTCAATAGCGTGTTGTTACAAAAAATTGCGCGCGAAACGGGAGGGCAGTATTTTGAAGCAAAACGGTCAGATGATATGCGTAGAATTTATGATACAATTGATACCTTGGAAAAGACCAAAATAGAATCTCCTATTTTTACGCAATATCATGATTGGTTTATGCCGATTTTGTGGATTATATGTATACTGATGATAATTGAAATTATAGCATCTACATTAGTGTGGTTTAGTATATGAGTACTATGACATTTGCGGGTGTCCATTGGGGGGCAACGCAGAATCTTATCTATTTTCCTGTATTAGTGATCTGTATTATTTTACTGGTGTATGCTGTCATACGTCGGCGACGGGTCATTGCACTCCTTGTTGCATCACGCTGGTCCGACTTGCTCATGCATGCAGCATCTCCTGCGCGGAGTGTATTTAAAATGGTGCTTATGATCGCCGGATGCTGCGCATTATTTTTAGCCTTATTGCAGCCACAGTGGGATAAGAAAGAAGAAATTATCGAGCAAGAGGGACGTGATCTTTTCATTGCGCTTGATATTTCTCGCAGTATGCTTGCGCAGGATATTTCTCCAGATCGCTTGGCATTTGCAAAAAGAAAAATCAAAACATTACTGAAAAAATTATCGTGCGAAAGAGTTGGTCTTATTTTATTTTCAGGATCCACCTTTGTGCAATGTCCATTGACCACTGATTATGGCGCATTCCATCTCTTTCTTGATCAAATAGATGTTGAAACTATCTCTTCTGGATCGACGGCAATCGATGAAGCGATCAAGCAAGCGCTTGATGCCTTTGGCCGTGGCGTTCATCGTAAGCATAAATTATTGGTATTGTTTACCGATGGGGAAGATTTTTCTAGCAATTTAACGCGAGTAAAGCAAGAAGCGGTTGATGCAGGAATGCATATTTTTACATTTGGTGTCGGAACTCCGGAAGGCGCTCCGATTCCATTAATTGATATGCGGGGCAATGCGCAAGGGCATCAATTAGATAAAAAAGGCAAAGTCATTATTACGCGATTGAATGAAGGTATTTTATACAACCTTGCGCAAGATTCTGGCGGTACCTATTTGCGTGCACAAATAGAGAATGATAACGATCTTGATGCACTCGTTAAAAGTGTGGAAATGTTTGAGAAAGAGCGTATGGAAGATAAAAAAATATCTCGTTTTCATGAACAATATCCGTATTTTGTAGGTATCAGTTTTATTTGTTTTGCACTTGAGTGGTTATTATGACACGGTGGTATATATTTTTTCTCTTATTAATCTGGCATGATGCGCTGTGCGCATTCAGTTGGTTTAAACATGATCGTGCGGCCTGCGCAGCGCAGCATGAATCATGGAATGCTGCAGAATCCTTACTGAAAGAGTTGATTCGTGATAATCCAGATGATCCGGCACTTTTATACGATGCGGGAGTTGCTTCATATAAATCGGGAGATATTGCGCAAGCTCGTGGATATTTCCAGCAGGTTGCTGCATCACAAACGGTTGATGCGCAGTTAAAAGAACAGGCATTTTTTAATCTCGGTAATACCTATATGCATGATGAAGAGTTTAAAAAAGCGATTGAGGCATATGATGATGCATTACGCATAAAGAGCGATGATGAGCACGCAGCACATAATAAAAAAATTGCTGAAGAGAAGTTGCGTCAAAAAGAGTCCGCTCATCCTGAGTCTGACGAAGGACAGCAACAACAGGATCAAAACAATAACAAAGATCAGCAGAATCAGGATAAACAACAGAAAAATGATCAGCAATCAAAACAAAATCAAAACAACGATCAGCAATCAAAACAAGATCAGAAGAATGAAAATTCTCAATCGAATCAAGATGATCAGTCTCAAGATCAGCAATCAGACCAGGATCGCAAACAAGATTCACAGAATGAGGGCAATTCTGGATCTTCAAATTCCAATGATGGTTCGCAAGGAAAAAAAGATAAGGGCAATCAAAATGAATCGTCAGCGGGCTCCGGGAAAGATCAAAAATCGGACAATCAAGAGGATGGCAAAGGCAACGATTCCCTTGATGAAAAGAAACGAGAGGTAGAGCGGGAAAAGAGTCGGGGCAAGAATCAGGATCAGGAATCCAAAAAGAAGCCGCAAAAGGAGAGAGGCAAGACTTCTCATGACGAGGCCGATGATAAGGATCGTGATAATAAAGAGGAAGAAGTCGGACATAAAAAGCCTCAGTCAAAACAAGATAAAAAAGATGGCAAACAAGCTGCAAATGTGCAGTCTCAAGATAACAAGAATGATCAAAAAGGACAATCAGGTGCTGAAGTAGGTCAGGATAGTGAAGATGCATCATTTAAGGGTATGAATCCGCGCTTTGCACGCATTCTGCAAGCACAGGAAGCATCAGATGCGCAATTGCAAAAACAATTAATTCGAGCACAAGTGAATAGTGAAATGGGAGCGCGAGATGGAGAAAATTGTTGGTAGAATAGTATTTGCTTTCGTTTGTAGTGTAAGCAGTGCATATGCGGGTATATCGTTGCGCGTGGTTGACGTGCAAGGTGTACCTCTCAAACAGGCAGTAATTGGCGAACAATTTAACATTCAGGTGGTTACTTCAGGTCAGATGAATGATTTTCAGCTTGATGGCATAGATCGCATAAAGATAATAGGCAAGAACACTATTTCCCATTCGGTGAACAATAATGTTACCTATAAATATGTTTTTTTAGCGCGGTGTGATGAGCTTGGTTCTTATACTATTGGGCCTGCAACAGCTACCATTAACGGCACGGTAGAACGTTCGGATGTTGCGCAGCTTGATGTAGTGGCGGAACCTCCTGCAGCCAAAAATGAAGTGAGTACTGCATTTCTCAGACTTAATACGGACAAAAAAAGGGTAGTGATCGGAGAAGAAATCAAAGGAACGGTTCGATTCTATTGTTGTAAGGATGATTTAACACTCGATCAAATCTCAAAGTCAGATCTTACAGAATTTGAAGTGGATGCATTCACCGAACCACAATATGGCAAAGAAATGGTGAATGGGCTTGAGTATAATTACATAGAAGTAACATGGACGATGGCTGCTAAAAAAGCCGGTTCCATAACTATTCCTGCGTGGAGCGCTCATTATTCAGTGCCATTACTCGATAGCACCTTCGGACCGTTTCGGTTTATGCAAAGTTTACAACGACAACAAAAAAGAGTGTATTCAAATGCACTGCAGATAGAGGTTGTGCCATTACCGCAGTTTGGAGGTAAGTTGCATGGTGTTGGTACGTTTGAAGATATGAATATTCATGCAAGTAGTCAGGTGACCAAGGAAGGCGAAGCGAATGTGATTCGTATTGATATCATTGGAGAGGGCACACTTACCGGATATGAGCCGGTGCAGCTGACTGGCGTCCCAGAAGGTCTGAAGAGTTATGAATCCAAACAATACACAGATGTCTGTCAGAATGGGCTTAAAAAAACATCGTATGAGTATATCGTGCAAGGTTTAAAGGCGGGTGATTGGGAAATTCCTGCACAATGTTTTACCTATTTTGACGTTGCACGCAAAGAATATGTTACGCATAAAACAATGCCATTGATTATTACGGTGCTTTCGCAGCCAGGATTGAAAACCGTGGTTGCAACAAATATCGCATCTGATACGCAGGAAGTTGAATCAGGAGATACGGTGGATGGTGCCAATGGTATGCGACTCAGCACGCATGGCGTATGGTATGCGCAACAGTATCGGGAGATTCCATCACAGTTATTTCTTATCTTTCTTGCATTGCCCCTGACCGTTTTTGGATTTGGCGGCATGCGCAGTTGGTATGCGACGCGGCAAGAACGCCGTGAACCGATGATGCGTAAAAAATATGCGCATGCGCGCGCGTATAAAGCGGTGTGTGATGCTGAAAAGCGCAAGGCATATCATGAACTCTACCCTATCTTTGTTGAATATTTCGCATCACGGACTGAAAGTTCAATCCCAGAATGTTCCGATGATGCAATTATTGTGTTATTGCGTGAGAAAGGTTTATCTCAAGATGATATTGCAGCATGGCAACGATTTTTTACCGATATTATGAGATTGGCGTATGCGGGATCAGGACAACAAAGCAAACTATCTCATGATATTATAAGGCGCTCATATGAATGGCTTGAACGATTAAAAGGGGTGTTATGATGAATCGATATCTACTTATGCTCTGTGCGATGATCTGCAGTATGATACTCTATGGTACGAGTAATCAGGAACTCTTTTTAAAAGGAAATAAAGCGTATCGAGCTGGAGCATATCAAGAAGCGTTGGATCATTATGAACAGATTGCGCAAAAAGGTGATGCAGTTTGGCATAATATGGGTAATTGTTATGCACAATTGGAGCGTCCAGTAGATGCATGTGTATGCTGGCAGCGAGCGCAGCAGCACGCAGTTTATGATGATTATTGTACGTTGCATACTCAAATTGCGGCAGTTGATCAAGAATCAGATACGATGAATCAATCATGGCTCTTTTGGGTGCGGGCTCATACCGCATCGTATTCATTATTGATAGTACAGCTCATTACACTCTTAATTTGGTTTTCATTATTCATAGCTATTAAAAAACGTCTGCATTGGTTTGCAATTGTTACATTGATGATTCTGAGTGTTTTTTTTATATGGTTGAGCATCGATAAACAGGGGCAATGGTGCCGTAATTATGCCGTAGCCTCCGAAGAAATTCCTGTGTATGTTGGGCCTAATATGGCATATCATCAGCAGGGCGTTGTCAGGCCCGCGCATGTGGTTTCCATCACGGCTGAACGTGAAGGATGGTACAAAATTGCATATAAAGAGTTGGCGGGTTGGGTCCAAGCTGATAAACTAATCAAAGTTTAATGAATTCTCCAATAATGAAATGTAAAAGGTATCATCATTAAGTACCGAGTCCATCAGGTGAGTAAGCACCTAATATCATTTTTATTTGTGTTGATGAGCATAATCCTTGGTTTGCTTATGACAGAATATTATTTATTCAAAGAACAGGCATTAAAAATGGCTGAGCTCAAGGAAGATTATCGCAATCATTTAACGGCGGTAAAACGTGTGTTGAGCGATTATTATAAAATTAAAGAACGTTTAGAGGCGTTAGAAGATTCGAGCGCGGACGAAAAAAAAAAAAACTTAGAAGTTAATGATGCAATGTTCCCTGAAAACGCACGGGTGTACTCAAGCGATGAGCTGGAGGATCTTGAATTTGTAGTGGTAAATCGAGAGCTTGCATATTTAAAACAATCAACAGTTGAGTATTTGGATTCCAATGATTTGAACTCTTTATGCGCAGTATTAGACGTAGATGGATGGAAAGAATATACCGATGAACTATCTGAATCCCACAATAGAAAAACAAAAAAGAAACGATCAAAATCAATTGTATCTAAAAAATCAGCATCAGCACGCAAAGATATATCTCCAGCGTATAAAAAAATTAAAAATGATATTTCACTCACATGGCCTATTGATCGCAATCAATGTTGGCTGAGCTCCCATTTTGGGCCAAGAAAAAAGGCTGATGGAAGTGGCGGGTTTCACTACGGCATTGATATGGCAGCGGTACGCGGCACGCCCGTTTATGCAGCAGCAGGAGGCGTAGTAGTGCAGGCAGGATATGTGAGTGGTTATGGCAATACAATTTTGATTGAACACAATCATAAATATCGTACTCGTTATGCGCATCTAGACAAAATTTTAGTAAAAGTTGGTAAAGAAGTGTCGCAAGGCACACAAATAGGAAAGGTGGGAGACACAGGATTTATTCGTAAAAAGGGAAGAGATGGTTCGCATTTGCATTTTGAAGTATTAGCGTTTGGAAAACAGATGAACCCACTCTATGTGCTTTAGGGAATACGTGAAAAATATACGCTCATCATATACGCATCGCGCATATGAAACGGTCAAAGAGATTACATTATTACTGCTTATTGTATTCATGGTACGCACTTTTTTATTTGGTTTGTATCAAGTGCCAACTGGTTCGATGGAAACAACGATGTTGGTAGGGGAACGGTTCTTTGGAGAAAAATTATCTTATTTTTTTCGCAAACCTTGCATTGGCGAAGTAGTCGCATTAAATATGCCTACCTATCCTTATTCTACCAATAGAATCATGCGTCTGTTTCAAGAATATGTGTGGGGTCCTGAGAATTGGACAAAGCGAGTGATCGGTGTGCCAGGAGATCATATAAGGGGTGTTATCGAACAAGGTAAGCCGGTAGTGTATCGCAATGGTGAGAAATTAGATGAACCGTATATCAATCAATATCCACTCGTCTATATGTTGCCAGAAAATGAGGATGTAATTCGTGAACACATTCTTGATGAAATCAGACAGGTGGTACCGCTGAGGGAATATAAAGCGGAGGCGATTGATTGTATGGTCAATTATATGATGAAAGATTATGCAATTCCGGTGACGTGTGATCCAATATATCCGATTGAATCACAATTTTTTTATCGACTGAAAGAAGCAGCATTGTTAAAAGATGCACAGGGAAATGTAATATATGAAGGGCCGCATACGCCACTTGAGCATCATGGAATTGAAAATACCATAAAAAATGAGAAGCAAATATTTAATGGCACCGATGAATTTGATGTATTGTTGGGAGCGTATGATTATTGGTTAATGGGAGATAACAGATTAGGAAGTACCGATTCGCGGTTCTTTGGACCGGTTGCAGGACGGTTGATACATGGGAGAATTATATTTAGAATTTGGTCAATTGATAGTCATGCATCTTGGTGGGTGCTTGATCTGATACGAAACCCGATTGATTTCTGGTCTCGTATTCGATGGAATAGATTTTTTCAAGTAATTACGTAAAGAGGATTTTAAGATGAGCAGAATAAGAGCAGGTCAAATGAAGATGATGCGATCAAAGGTGATGTCAGAGTATGTTGAATTTGCATTACTCCTGACGATAGTACTTTTAGTGCGTACGTATGGATTTGGTTTGTATCAGGTGCCGAGCGGATCAATGGAAACGACGATGTTAAAAGGAGAGCGATTTTTTGCAGATAAATTTTCATACGCATTTTTATCTAACCCGCAATACGGTGACGTCATTGCATTTAATGATCCGCGCTATCAATATTCAAAGAATCCAATCAAACGATGGATTGAATATTATGTATGGGGGCCTTCGAACTGGACTAAGCGCGTTATTGGCATGCCAGGCGATCACATAAAAGGGGTTATCGAAGATGGCAAACCAGTCATTTATCGCAATGGTGAAAAATTAGACGAACCATATTTGAATAAATATCCATTGATCGCAGAATACAATTCAGATACTGCTTCAATCATAGGTCAAATTGATACTATGGCACGAAAAGGATTTGATCAGGCGCGTGAAGAAGAAATGAGCTATAAGTCTTATGACCCAACAGTACCGCTCCAAAATCAGAAATTTTATCGGATTGACCCATTGAGGGTGGTAATAAATCCGATGACCAATTTGCCTGAAGTTAAAAATCCAGGAGAGCCAATCGCTCCAGCACGGGGTGATATGGGAGGACGCATACGGCCCTGGAATGGCACGGATGAGTTCGATGTTAAGCTGGGCGATGACCAATACTGGGTAATGGGAGATAACCGGCGTTATAGCGGAGATAGCCGCTTTTTTGGGCCAATCCACCGTAAAAACACCTATATTCACGCAAAAATCATCTATCGCCTCTGGTCTATTGATAGTGATGCATGGTTCTGGTTATTTGATCTATTGCAGCATCCAATTGATTTTTGGTCTCGCGTTCGCTGGGATAGATTCTTGCAAAAGGTCAATTAGATAGAATTAATGCTGATAAATGAGCCAAAAGAGGTTGCAGGTTTCTTATTTTATGGTACATTTAAAGTACTTTTGGCTTAATAATAACTCGATTGAAAATATATGCAGAAAAAAATATCAAAAATAGCGATTTGTTCAGGTCTTTTGCTCATGGCTCTTTTGCCCGGGTGTTTCTTTGAAAAAGAAAAAGAAGCACTAAAGCAGGGGTTGGTTGTGGTGAATGTTCTTGATAAAAAGCATTATGACGATTGCCATATCACTGGTTCAGTTCAGGTATCAATGGATCAACTTGAATCGTTTGCAAATACTCTTGATAAAGAGCGATCAGATGTGATTTTTTACTGCAGTAATTATATGTGTTCAGCGAGTGGGTTTGCCGTTAAGAAGTTTATGGATCTTGGATTTAAGCATGTTGCAGCCTATGAAGGCGGTACTGCTGAATGGCATCAAATGGGATTACCGACTGAAGGTCCAGCACAGGAAGCTTACTTGAAACTTGTGATACCAAAACCAGCGCAAGAAGATGGGGCGATACCTCTTATTGAAGTAGGTGCACTTGCTCAAAAAATGGGCGTGTCTCTTCCTTCAAAAGAAGAAACTTTGAAAGAAGAAGCGGCGGCATAGCCAAGTGGTAAGGCATGGGTCTGCAAAACCCTGACCCCCGGTTCGAATCCGGGTGCCGCCTCCAACCTTCGCCAAGGCTACGGTTGGCGGGGCCAGTAATAAGGATGGTTTTAACATAAACTTTGAAAGAACCGATCGAAGGTTGTCCGGCGAAGCAAAACACTTCCTGAGGTAAAACTTCGAAGTATTAGCGTAGCCTGGACTCATTCGAAGCGAATAAAAATGAATGGCTGCGCCGCTTTTGATCAGAATTGACATTAAGAGCAAGAGATCTGGCTAAGCCGGAACTCAAAATTGAAATAAGAATAATCACGCCAGAGCACGAATGTGCATAGGCGTATGGTGTGCCGGGATGGCGGAATTTGGTAGACGCAAAGGACTTAAAATCCTTCGGGCTTTATGCCTGTGCCGGTTCGAGTCCGGCTCTCGGCACCATTCATTTTTTAATCCTCGTAAGCACAATGCTTTATTCGTCCTTCGACTTCGCTCCCAGCCTTCACATAAAGTTTCGGCGGGCAGGCAGGATGACCGGGATAAAAATGAATGGCTGCGCCACCTTTTGATATGAAAAAATATAATATAAAAAGATACATTGAGCCTGTCATGGGCGAATGTATCTTTATTTTTGATAACGAAATAATAACTCGAGCTTGACAAAAAAACTGTATTTTCTAATGTACAATCTAGTACCAGTTTTGTTTGCTTTCAAGAACGATCAAAGGAATTTGTATGAATAAAGCAAAACTCGTTGAGCACATGGCTAAAGTCACTAAGTTGTCCAAGTCAACGTGCAAAGAGTGCTTGGAAGCCTTTATAGCAACAGTTGGAGGTTCTCTTAAGCAAGGTAAGCCTGTAGTGCTGACTGGCTTTGGTACCTTCACAGTTCTAAAGAGAAAAAGTAGAATTGGTGTGAATCCGGTAACCGGCAAAAAAATGACGATCCCTGCTAAGAAGGTTCCAAAGTTCCGTCCGGGCAAGGCTCTTCAATTGATGGTTAAATAAATCGCTTAAAAGCGAATATTTATGCTTTTATGGGCACCAGCTTAAAACGCTGGTGCCTTTTTTTTGGTGCGCTCGGTACGGGCGGCGACCTGAAGTTGCGCATCAAGGCTCTGGGTGCGCCCCTTTGTAGAGCTCATTTAATAATGTTAGAATAGTTACATGTATGGCAGAAGTCCAAAATGGCGAAGGTAATTCAAGCATTAGCTTAAGGCAAAGGGTGTCCAGTACGGTCTCTGTTTACTCTTTTTTTGTTCCTTGGCGAACTCATTTGCCTGGTCCGGCCGACACACTCGAAGGCCCTTACTCCTCCCAAGCTTTCTGGAAATGGTTGATTTTTAGCAAGACTTACTAAGCAATGCACATTTATCCCTTTTGTCCCACGAGACGCTTCGCTACTAGGGACGAACGGGAATAGAGGATTCATTTAATACAGTAGGTTTTTTATATGAAGTTATTTATATATTTTTCCTCTAAAAAATACGTAATCAAAACGATGATCTTCATCCCCGTTCGTCCCTAGTAGCGAAGCGTCTCGTGGGACAAAAGGGGAATCCAGACTTTGTGCATAATTTAATGAAGGAAACTATTGTGTTTACCAATCTCTGTGGCTATTTTTTCCAGACTCCATCCCGCTTTACGAAAAGAGTAGATTGGTTATAGCTAATTGATCGTATTTTCTCTTGTGTTGCCTTTGTTTTGTCGTTAAAACTAGGAGCTTTAATTTTACTTTAGCTTTAATTTTACTTTAATAGAGCTTTTTAACCACCTACAAAAGTTGCACTTGTTATTGGAATTCAGAGACTTTTAGGTGCTATTTTACAGGGGTACTTCTTTTTTAATGGAGTGTATTGGTACGATGATTATTGTTATTGTGTATGTAAGATGAAAACTTTTTATTAATAAGGATAAATGATGAATAAAACAATTATAGCATTAAGTATTGTAACGCTATTGAATTTTGCATGTAGTAATTATGCGGGTGGTTTTAGTCGAGATGAAAAAATTAATTCTAAAGATCGCTATGTGAGCCATATATGGGAGGCATTGGATGCACAGAAAGATACTTTTATCGATGCTGCGAAGAGAGGGAATGAAAAAATTATAAAGGATTGGCTCAATGGAAACATCTTTTCATCGTTGAACAATAAAGAATTATTGTTAATGCAGAATGATTCAGGCTCAACAGCATTAATGTGGGCAGTGAGCAACAATCATGGAAGGATAGTGAAATTGTTGTTGCAAGAGTCAAAACAATACCATGTAGAGCGAGAGATGTTGCAAAAAAAGGATGCAGAGGATGTAACGGCATTTGCATGGGCGGTTATCAAGAGGCATGGAGAGATGGCGCGGTTGATGTTGGAAGAGGCAAAAGAAGTTAATATAGTGCCAAGCTTGTTGCTACAAGAAAATAAGAATGATTTAACGCCATTATTGTTGGCATTGAATTCGAGGAACGCTGAAATAATTGAGCTTATATTGAAGAATGCAATAGATGCAAAAATATTGAAGCCCGTGCTGTTAAAAGAGGGCAAGGGGAAAACGGCATTAATATTGGCTTCGAGCAGTGGTTATGAAGAAGGGGTGCGTAAGTTATTGAACGCAGCAAAGGAAGAAAATATATTACCAGAAGTGTTGCAAGCTACAACTGATGATGGGATAACGGCGTTAATGTTGGCATCAAGTAAGGGATATTATAGCATAGTAGATTTATTGCTCCAAAAGGCATGGGAAGCACATATATTGACGCAAGTGTTGCAAGCAAAGAAAAATAATGGCGGAACGGCATTGACATGGTCAGCGAGTAATGGCTATGAACCAGTAGTGGCATTGTTGTTGGATGCAGCAAAGATAGCAGCGATACTTCCGGCGCTGTTGCTCGTTAAGACTGATAAAGGGGAAACAGCATTAACATGGGCAGTCGGTAATAATCATGCGGCAGTAGTGCAGTTGTTATTGAATGCGGCAGAAGAAGCTACAGTATTATCGGAGCTATTGCAAGTTGCAACTAGTTATGGGGAAACGGCATTAGCATGGGCTGCGAGTAGAGGTAATTTAGAAATCGCAAGATTATTATTGAATAAAGCAAGAGCAGTAGGGGTATTGCCAAAGGTGTTAGTGCCTGCAAATAATGCATCGCAGCCCTTAGCATGGGCATCAAGGAATGGACATATTGAAATGGTAAAGTTGATTGTGCAGGAAGCAGATGAAGCAAAGATATTATCAGCAGTGATGAGCGCACAGGATCGAAATCAAGCAACGGCATTAACGTGGGCAATATTTGAGAACCACGAGGACATCGTAAAGCTGTTACTTAAAGAAATGCGTTTTTTGGATGAATCAACAGTATGGACGATCGTAGTAAGTCCAAATGATACGGGCATAACAAATCTGATGAATGCAGCTATTACTGGAAATGCTTCCCTGGTAAGAATGGTTTTAGAAGAAGCGTATAGGGTTCAGTTAAATCAAGATGCATTAAAAAGATTTATTAATGCTGTTGATGACCTACGGAGGCGAACCGCTGTTCAGTGGGCAATACGTTTTGAAGAGGGATCTGTTCAAAAAGTATTGCGGCAGCATTCGATGGCGGATGTGCGAGCCGTAATACAAGAAATATTAAAATATCGAGGCGTAAATCTTTATTCGCGGGATGCAGAAGAGAGAACTGCCATTTATTGGGCAAGGTATCTCGAACTGAATTCTATTTTAGATGATTTTGAAACATATTTGAAAAAAGAACAGATTGGTGATGGGACATTCAGGGCTGAATGCAACATAGCTCGTTATAACTTGCGGAGGCGTCTTTCCATAATACCTGTCACTGGTAAGCGAACAGTAGAAGAACGTGATTAAAGCAGGTTGTTAAGCAAGCGCGAATACATATTTTTTGTATGCGGCAGTGGTAACGATTGTGTGTATGGTGATGTTTGCATTATCTCCTTGGCGAACTCATTTGCCTGGTCCGGCCGACACACTCGAAGGCCCTTGTTCCTCTCAAATTCTTTGGAAAAAGAGCCATGGAGATTGGTAAACACCAGTCTCCATGGCTCTTTTTTTCAGACTCCATCCCGCTTTACGAGAAGAGTAGATTGGTTATAGCTAATTGATCGCATTTTCTCATGCGTTATCTTTTTTTTGTCGTTAAAACTAGTAGCTTTAATTTTACTTTAATAGAGCTTTTTTTTAACCACCTCAAAAGTTGCACTTGTTATTTGAATTCAGAGACTTTTAGGTGCTATTTTGCAGAAGGACTTCTTTTTTAATGGTGTGTATTGGTACAATGGTTATTGCGTATGTAAGATGAAATTTCTTTGATTAATAAGGATAAATGATGAATAAAGCAATTATAACATTAAGCATTGTAACGCTATTGAATTCTGCAGGTAGTAATTATGCGGGTGGTTTTAGTCGAGATGAAACAATTAATTCTAAAAAATACTTTGAGTGGCATAAACAGGATGCATGGCATGCGCGTGAAGATAATTTTATCGAGGCTGCGATGAACGGGAAAGAAAAGATTATAGAGGAGTGGCTTAATGGAAAAATCCGTTCATCGTTGAACAATAAAGAATTATTGTTAATGCAGAATGATTCTGGTTCAACCGCATTGATGTGGGCAGTAAGCAAAAATTATGGAAGAACGGTGAACTTGTTGTTGAAAAAGGCCAAAGAAAACCATGTAGAGCGAGAGATATTGCAAGAAAAGGATGCGGAAGATTTAACGGCATTTACATGGGCGGTTAGCAAGGGCCGTGGTGAGATGGTGCGGGTGATGTTGGAAGAGGCAAAAGAAGTTAATATAGTGTCAAACTTATTGCTGCAAGAAAATAAGCATAATTTTACGCCATTATTGTTGGCATTGAATTCGAGGAACACTGAAATAATTGAGCTCATATTGAAGAGTGCGATAGAAGCAAAAATATTGAAGTCCGTGCTGTTTAAAAAGGGCAAAGGGAAAACGGCATTAATATTTGCTGCGAGCGGTGGTTATGAAGGAGGGGTGCGTAAGTTATTGAACGCAGCAAAGGAAGAAAATATATTACCAGAAGTGTTGCAAACTACAGCTGATGATGGCTCAACGGCATTGACGTGGGCAGCTAGCAATGGTCATGAAGCAGTGGTACGGATATTGCTGGATGAGGCAATGGGTGCAAACATAATACCAATCATATTACAACAGAGTAGTAAAGATGGGACAACGGCGTTAATGTTGGCATCAAGTAAGGGATATTATAGCATAGTAAATTTATTGCTCCAAAAGGCAGGGGAAGCACATATATTAAAGCAAGTGTTGCAAGCAAAGAAAAATAATGGCGAAACGGCATTGATATGGTCAGCGAGTAAGGGCTATGAACCAGTAGTGACATTGTTACTGAATGAAGCAAAGATGGCAGGGGTGCTTTCGGAACTGTTGCTTGCTAAGACTGATAGAGGAGACACAGCATTAATATGGGCAGCAAGCAATAATCATCTGGCAGTAGTGCAGTCGTTATTGAATGCGGCAGAAGCTACAGTATTATCAGAGTTATTGTTAGTTGTAACTAGTAATGGGGAAACCGCATTAACATGGGCTGCGAGTAATGGTAATTTAGAAATCGCAAGATTATTATTGAATAAAGCAAAAGAAGTAGGGGTATTGCCAAAGGTGTTAGTGCTTGCAAATAATACATGGCAGCCCTTAATATGGGCATCAAGTAAGGGACATATTGAAATGGTAAGGTTGATTGTGAAGGAAGCAGATGAAGCAAGGATATTATCGGTAGTGATGAGCGCTACGAGTCAAAATCAAGAAACGGCATTAACGAGGGCGACATCTGAGGGTTACGAGGAAGTCGTAAAGCTGTTATTTAAAGAAATGCGGAATTTGGATAAATTAGTAGCATGGAATATCGTAGTGCATTCAAATAATTCGGGCATAACAAGTCTCATGAAAGCAGCTATTGTGGGAAATGCTTCCCTGGTAAAAATGATTTTAGAAGAAGCGAAGAGGGTTGAGCCAAATCAAGATGCATTAAAAAGATTTATTAATGCTGTTGATTTCCAAGGGGGGCGAACCGCTGTGGTGTGGGCAATACGTTTTGTGGAGGGGGCTGTTCAAAAAACAAGGCCGCAGCATTCGAATGAGGATGTGCGAGGCGTAATAAAAGAAATATTAAAATATCCAGGCGTAAATCTTTATTCGCGGGATGCAGAAGATAGAACTGCCATTTATTGGGCAACGTATCTCGGATTGTATGATGTTGTAGATGATTTTGAAGCATATTTGCAAAAATATCAGATTGGCAAAGGGGAATTTAACGATGAGTACAAGGAAGCTCGTCATAACTTGCTGAGGCATCGTCGCTTAGAGCCTGTCACTGGTAAGCGAAACTATGGAGAACGGTATTAAAGCAGGTTGTTATGCAAGTGTGAATACATAATAAGGGTTATGGGCTAAAAAAATCATGGCTTGATTTTTGAATCTATCGCTGTCTATACTTTCTTACATAAAAGAGAGTGGTATAAAAAAAGGAGCTTTTTTATGAATGATGAATTACTGAATGAGGATGTCGTGATTTCACAGCAAGAAGGTTTGGTGAATTCCTTGAAAGAATATCTCAATCCAAAAAATTGGGCAGAAACATGTAATCTTTCAAAACAAAAGATGATCGAATGCGGCATTTATTTTGTGGTTGGCTTTGGGCTTGGATTTTTAGTAAAAAAATATTCAAATTTTTTGTATGCGGCAGTGGTAACGATTGTGTGTATGGTGATGTTGCATTATCTCGGATTCATTACCATTGCAGTACACACGGATCGATTGCAATCGATCTTTGGTATCGAATTCCCGTGCGCTCAACCTGATATGTCTTCCCATTGTGTGGAATGGATAAAAATGAATATTGCGCTTGTGGTGAGTCTTGTGATTGGTTTTATTATTGGCCTTAAGGTTCCCTAAATATGAGGAAGAGTATGACAAGTATGCCTACATTTGTAAGTGGCTTTTTGGATATTTTAGTGCGCATGAATGTCATGAAAAAAGCTGAGGCTGAAGCATCTGATCATGCTTTTCATGAATCAGCAAAAGAAAATTTTGTTGATTTTTTGGTTGAAGAAGGACTCGTAGATAGGGATAACATCTTACTAGCGCTGAGTCAGTATTATCAAGTGCCCTATTTTGATGTGGTAGGACATTTTTTTGAGTTACATTTGTTGCATCAATTTCCTAAAGATGTGTTGTTACGCAATGCTTTTATTCCTTTGGAAGTGGATGAAAATATGCTGATAGTGGTTGCGAGCGAGCCCGATAATCCAGAGCTTCTTAATATTATCGGCGAATATGTTTCATATGATGTTCAATTATTTGTGGGTATATCGCTTGATATCACGGATGCCGTCAAAGAATATTATGAAAAATCGCTGACTGAAGTTGATGAAGATATGGATTTACGTGAAGAACGCCGTTTGGGATCGCAAGAGCATGAACAGGAGCTGCGAGAGGAAAAAGTTTTTTATGGTGAAGATGAAATAGCCGATGGATTCCAGGAGGTTATTTTTGATGATACTGATGAAGACTAATATTCAAGACGTAAGAAAGAGTATGTATGACGTCTCGGGATGAAGAATCGATAGTCGATCTGGTAGATGCGCTGATTGAGCGGGCAGTTGTTGCAAGCGCATCAGATATCCATATTGAACCATATAGAACGGAAGCGAAAATTCGCTATCGTTATGATGGCGTATTGCATGATCAAAATCCGATTCCCTATCGATGTATGCAGCAAGTGATCGCGCGATGTAAAGTGCTCGGTGCTATGAATATCGCAGAGAGACGAGTTCCGCAAGATGGCAAATTTAACAAAAATATTAAAGGACATTTCATCGACTTTCGCGTTTCCACCTTTCCTGGGATTTATGGAGAAAAAGTCGTAATCCGCATTCTTGATCGCTCGCACCACATGATCACACTCGATCACGTGGGCCTCTCTCCAACATTATGCAGCTCGTTTCGTGAGCTGCTTCATAAGCCAAGTGGCTTTCTTTTAGTTGCTGGTCCTACCGGTTCTGGTAAAACAACCACCCTCTATGCAGGGCTTGCTGAACTCAATAATCATGAACGTAACATCATTACGCTCGAAGATCCCGTTGAATACGATTTGCCGGGAATTACGCAAGGCCAAATCCGTGCTGACGTTGGTTTTACATTTGAGAAAGGAATCCGCGCAATTTTGCGCCAAGATCCCGATATCATCATGATCGGTGAAATGCGTGATACGCAAACAGCCCAAATTGCTATTCAGGCAGCGTTAACGGGACATGGCGTTTTAAGTACAGTGCATACCAACGATGCGCCGAGTGTCATTATGCGGTTGATTGATATGGGCATTGAACCATTTCTGATTAATGCAGCGGTGAGTGGCGTGCTCGCGCAGCGCTTGGCGCGCAGGATTTGCGATGAATGTCGTGAATCCTATGAGCCATCAGCTGATGAAAAAGCGATGCTTGAACGATTAGGTTCCTCATTGAAAATGCTGTATAAAGGTGTCGGATGCGTTGCCTGCGATGGGCATGGATATAAGGGGCGCATTGGCATCTTTGAATTACTGGTGATTGATGCAGGCTTGCGGGCACTTATCATGCGTGATCCATCCCATGACGTCTTGGCCGAATATGCCTGTGCGCATGGGTTTCGATCATTGATGTATGATGGCCTTGAAAAAGTTGCGCAGGGTATTATTTCACTGCAGGAACTAGTGCGGGTGGTGTAGGTTCTGTGAATAAAATTTAAACTCTAAGATGGTTATTCTGAGCTTGACGAAGAGACGAAGAATCAGACTTATCTAAATTTGATTCCCAGATCCTAGCTCTTATGCCCCAACCTGTTATACTTGAAAATATCTTATTTTAAAGGTTTTTTTCATGTTACAGGTTAACAACCTCTGCGTTGTTCATAACGATCAAATTATTCTTCATGATGTCTCAATAACCATTGAGCCGGGCAGCATTCATGCCATCATGGGGCCCAATGGCTCCGGCAAGAGTACCTTTGCTCTGACGCTCATGGGGCATCCGCAGTACTCCATGAATCATGGATCAATCATATATCGCGGTGAAGACATCACTGCAATTCCAGCCCATATTCGTGCTCAAAAAGGTATTTTTCTCTCATTTCAGAATCCACTTGCAATTCCGGGTGTAACGCTTGCAACTATGCTCAAAGAGGCTCAGCAGGCGATTACGGGCATTGCGATTGAGGTTCCTGTGTTTCGTGAGCGGCTTTATGCTGCAATGGATGTCCTCAAAATCCCTCATTCATTTGCCGATCGGGCGCTCAATGAAGGGTGTTCTGGTGGTGAACGCAAGCGGCTTGAGATGTTGCAATTGTTAATCTTGAAGCCTTCGATCGTGATTCTTGATGAGATCGATTCTGGCTTGGATGTGGATGCATTGCAGTTAGTTGCTCAGGCATTAATGACGGTGCGTGCAATAAATCCTGCAATGAGTATTTTGATGATCACCCACTATAATCGCATCATGCAGTATATTAAGCCGGATCAGGTGTCTATTCTTGCTGGTGGACGTATCGTCAAATCAGGCGATCATACGCTGGTCGATATGATAGAGCATCATGGCTATAATGGTTATCCCGCTTTAGAGCGAGTGGAGCCCGGTTCATGGTGAGTAATAATCCTGAGCGAAAGTCGAAAGGGGTATTGAACCATGGCACGCCGTAAGAACTCGGTGCATGAGCAGGCGTACGCATATGTGGCCCAAAAGGGACTCAGTATAGATATCGTCAAACAGATTTCAGAACTGAAAAATGAGCCCGGTTGGATGACCGATTTTAGGCTCAATGCGCTCACTGTTTTTGAACGCATGCCGATGCCAACGTGGGGCGCTGATCTCGCCGAGCTCAATCATACAGACATTCATTATTACGTTAAACCGCTTGAAAAGCAGGAACAGTCCTGGGCTGATGTGCCGCAAGATATTAAAACAACGTTTGATAAGCTTGGCATCCCGCAAGCAGAACAAAAATTTTTAGCGGGCGTTGGTGCGCAGTATGAATCAGAAATTATTTATAAAAGTTTGCAAAAACGCTGGGCAAAACTTGGCGTTATTTTCATGGATATCACGCAAGCATTGCATGAGCATCCGGAAATCGTAAAAAAATATTTTGCGACCATCATTCCCGCGCATGATAATAAATTCGCTGCACTCAATTCAGCAGTCTGGAGTGGCGGCAGTTTTTTATATGTACCGCAGGGTGTTCAAGTTGAGATGCCGATTCAAGCCTATTTTAGAATCAACGCAAAAAATATGGGGCAATTCGAGCGCACACTGATCATTGCAGAGCCAGGAAGCTCAGTACATTATGTGGAAGGCTGCAGTGCGCCTGCTTATCGTCAACATGCGCTGCATAGTGCGGTGGTTGAAGTGATTGCGCATGAGGGTTCGCGCGTGCGCTATACTACGATTCAAAACTGGTCCAATAACGTCTATAACTTAGTTACCAAACGTGCAGTTGCCTATCGCAATGCAACCGTTGAATGGGTGGATGGGAATTTTGGTAGCAAAGTGACTATGAAATATCCGGCCATTATATTAAAAGAAGAAGGCGCAAAAGGGCAGATCATTTCTATTGCCGTTGCCGGCAAAGGTCAACATCTGGATGCAGGCGGGAAAATTATTCATCTGGCGCCGCGCACAACATCCAACATCGTTTCTAAATCAATCAGTAAAGAGGGTGGCCGCGCGAGTTATCGTGGATTGCTCAAGGTGGTAAAAGGCGCGGTTGGCGTTCGATCAAAAGTGCAGTGCGATGCGCTGTTACTTGATACCCTTTCTCGCACCGATACTTATCCCACTATCGATATTAAAGAAGAAAACGTTGATATCGGCCACGAAGCATCAGTCAGTAATCTCAATGAAGACCAGCTCTTTTATCTTATGGCCCGCGGGCTTTCTGAAGCGCAAGCGCGCGCAATGATGGTCAATGGCTTTATTGATGCGTTTGTGAAAGAGCTGCCGATGGAATATGCGGTTGAGATTAATCGCTTGATTGCCCATGAGATGGAAGGGTCGATTGGATGACCCTTATCATTCCCCGCGGTATTTCAATTGCCGAGCCGATCGATCTGCGCACACAAAATATTGCCCAAAAGCTGATCATCATTCTCGAACCGTCCTCATCAGCAACGATCATTCACGGCAGTATTGCATCGCCTACCGAGGCCACTATCGAACGCAACATACAGTGCATCGTACAAGAAAATGCATCCCTCATCATGCGCTATGATGAAGAATGGCAACCAGATCTTAATGTATTCACGCAAATTTTGATTGAACAACATGCATCAAGTGTGGTACATTATACCCATTCTTTTCGCGGTGGGGCGCGCATAAAACAGCAGCTTTCGCTCATGGTGATCGGCAAGAATGCGCAGGCAGATATACGCGGCGTCTATGAAATTACACATACCGGAAGTGTTGATATAACGACGCTGCAATATCATGATACAGCTCACACCAGAAGCAATCTGCTTTTTAAAAGCATCGTGCGCGATGCAGGGCAGATGTCGCATCACGGCACGATTGAAATCACGAAAAACGGCATGCATACCGAGAGTGCGCAACATACGCATACGTTGCTGCTGAGTAATCAAGCGCGTGCGGTATCGGTGCCCAACATTGAGGTTTCAACGCACGAAGTGCAATGCGGGCATGGAAGCGCAATCGGACGACTCGATGAAGAGCAACTATGGTATCTGCAAGCACGTGGGTTATCGCGGGAAAAAGCAGAAGAGATGTTAATACATGGATTCTTTAACGATGTTTTATAGGGACACAATCATGAGCAATAAAATATACATACTTTTCTTGAGTTCATGTATTACATGTACGAGCATGGGGATGTATAAGAAGGAATTCTCATATCCGAATGATTTTATGTCGGCTTACGCACCTAATTACAGAGAGCCGGAACCATTAATTGGCGAAACTATTGCGGTTGCTCCAAAAAAGGTACGCATGACGCATAAACATAAATCATTGTTTGATCTTGCTGGTGAGCAGGTCCAAAGGAATGTGCATCAAGAAGTTGAAAAAGATGTGGAGGCATTGCGCGCATCGGGGCAATTGAATCCCGAGAATGTACGCAAAAATATTCTGAATCAAATTGCGCTCCTGGATGTGAGGGAAGATATAGCCGCGAAAGTGTTACAGGCATATAAGCGCTCACCACGTTGGGAATGCTTGCGTGATGAGCGAGTGGCATTAGATCATAAAGATCAAGATTGGGTAAAATGTCTCAGTGGAGAAAAGAATATGGAAAGCCTCAAAAGCGAATATGTAGTCTTTTGTAATGCGAATTCTGACGCATCGGAAGTTGCTGTAATCGCGCAGTCATGTGCTTGGGAGCATGGTAATCTATATTATGGGACCCCGCCAGAAGCGAAAGATAGATTGTTATATCTTTGGCGAGAGAACAGAGATATTCAAGAGTGGTCTCGTACATTGCAGGGGATAGTCGATCAAGATGCAGAAGATCTCGTTTGGTCATCATCAGACCAAGCACTATGTATTGCCGGTCGGGAAACGATTGCGATATTTATGCGTGAAACAGTTCATGATGATTTCAAACAACTATATATCGTTCCCGTAATGCGATTTCGTGATGAGCGTCTCGATGTGCTGGGTATGTGGAGGGGTGCACAGGATAGTGGACTATGGCAAAGTTCAGGCAATATGGATGAGCTATGGCAAAGTTTTGGAAGATTTGCATGGAATGATGCCAAGCAAGAGTTAGTAGTTGAAACTGATCGTAGACCTGATGCTCGGCACTCACAATTATCGATAATACCATTGAAGGATGGTGCAGTGGAAAAGACTCAAACTATAGAGGTGCCCATTTCAAGTGCGTGGGGGATTAATGCGATTGATTGGAGTGACGAGGGTGATCTGCATGTAGTGGATGTAGCGAGCGATAGATACGTTATAAATAATGTATCTATATCAATATACACAGTGAACGCTGAGGACGGCATGTATGTTTTGGATGAGAGGCGTGTTCTGCAGGGTCGTACACTGTGGAAAGTATTAGAGGGCGAGATTCAAGCTGCATTGTGCGAAAATGATAGGCCGTACGTTGTTTCTCAGGTGATCAAAAATAACCTTCGTTCAATTGCGCCACTATCTGGATACCTATTTTTAGTCGAACGCAATAGAAGAATCTATTTACAACACAATCAAACCATTGCGGTGCGAGAGCATGAAGATGTCGGTATACGTGCTATTGGTTACATGTATGATGCGCATTCCTGGTTTGATAAATATGCATTTATAGTGCATAGCAAAGAACCGCGCTTTTCCTCTATCGTTCAATATTTAAGTAGAGATCCAAAGCGAGAACGGAATAATTTTGAGGATGAAGATGTGGATTAAAGCATTGAGAAAGACAATCATGAATAATAAAATATACATACTTATCTTGAGCTCATGCATTACATGTACGAGCATGGGGATGGATAAGATGCCATCTCTTTTAGATTTGGCAGCAAAATCTATAGCAACGCAGATTAATGATGTTGTTCTTAAAAATGCAGTGGCATTAAAAGAGGATGGCGAATTAACAGAAGAAAATGTGGCTCAGACTATGCAAGATAACCTTGCATCAATAGATGATCTCCAGGGCCCTATGAAAAAAGCCATCATTAGGGCATATAGAAAATTGCATACTACGGAAGAAAAGGAGGAATACTATAAGGAAGATATTGATCGTTTATTGGCAAGGAGTAATGGCTATTTCGTTCGGTATGTAGAGGATGAAGATGGAGATCGTTTCTTTCTCAATTATGCCACCTATGGTCATAAACCATTAAAACCTAATGCATCCGGAAATCGGGTTGCGTGCATCAAGCAAGAAAGTAAAGAAAATATCGAAGAAAATCATCTCTATGTTTGGGACGAGCTGCCGACCGGATGGCAGAGAAAATATCTGGGTAAAATGGGCTATGTGTACGATTTGGTTTGGGGAAGACGTGATGACAGCTTGGTCATATTATCCAAAGGTCAGATTGATATCTTGCAAACTCCCGATGAAAGCGGCTTTAGAAATCGATGGAGTATGCCGTATCCCGTTTGTCGCGATGGTTATTACATCTGGATGGATCAAAAAAAGGTTTTGGCAATTGAAAAAAGATTACAGCCGGATAGCGCTGATAAACGAGCGGATGTCGATCTGATTCAGATTAAAAATGATAAGATGCAAATAATTCAGACCCTTTTACATGCAAAAAATATTTTAGCCATTCGTTGGTTCGCAGCTAAATCGCTACAATGTTTAGGGATATGGCATAGAGGACATCACGCCAGCTGGAAAGAAAGCGATGGTAATTGGATGCTAGATAAAGAGGAAGAGTGCTCTGAGATTGAATATAAAGAGCGTCGCACTGATGACCCATATGAGCCGGATCCTTTAGATCCGTTTGTTCGCATAGAAGAACGTGGAAAAAATTGTTTCGTGGTTATTAGAGAATCCATTCCACTCTATGAAATACCGAAAAAAATAATGAGATCATTGGAAGATACGAAGTAATAATCATACTTCGCACAATTTTTTGAGTGTATGCATCGCATGCACGAGCAGGGGAATGCATCGTCTGTTAGAAACGCCAGAAAAAGAAATAGAAAGAGCATTTTCAAGCGGAAGTTATATCGTTCGAAGTGCAATGCGATCATGGGAGCGCATTTTGATGAAGAGCAGGTATGGTATCTGCAAGCGCGCGGATTATCGCGCGGGAAAAGTAGAAGAGATGTTAATACATGGATTTTTAAAATTTTAAGAGACAATCATGAGCAATAAAATATACATACTTTTCTTGGGTTCATTCATTGCCTGCAATAGTTGGGGAATGGATGAAGCATTGCGTGAAGCGGAAAGAGCAAAGTTGGCAGATGAAGCAGCAAAGACGAATGCATTAATAAAAGAATGTTGTGAGTCGCCGAAATTTTCGATCGATTATGTTTGCGATGCTCTACATCCTATAATTGTCGCTATGCGTAAAGAAATTCAAAATGATCTCACAACATTGCGTGAGAATGATGCTCTGACTTCTGAGAATTTATGCAAGAATATAGCCAATCAATTGCAATTATCTGCGATAAAGCATAATATTCCTTGCGAAAAGCCTACGGCCGATTACGAGGATTGGACGATAACGGATGCATATAGAGGAGTGGTGTATGGAGATATTTTGCCAGTTGTTTTACTGGGTAACAAAATAACAAGGTATATAGAGAACAAAAATGGATCTTTAATCGCAGTATTAGAACAAAAAGAAGATGCATCTTCTTCTGAGCCTTCAACAGTTCAAGTATTGACCATATGGAAAGAGATGTCGGCAGTATCCGAAGCTATAATAGGGGAAGCGTCAACAAAGCCATGGTTAAAAAATCAAATAACGTTAGATTTGGATAATAATGATCGCATTTGTCATATGATCCTTGCAGATAATGACACAAAATTATTATGCCTGATACAGAATGCTGCTGCAGAGAAAAAATATATCTCTTGCAACGTGATGAGCAATCAGCTCGGATCGGTGGTAGAAAAGGATAAAACGACGCTGAATGAATCATATGGCCGGATTTTATTGGGTTATCGTGATATGAATTCTATGGATGACCGTAAAAAGTCATTCTGGAATGCAGGAAATAAATGCATCACCATAACGCATAATGGGATTATAATCACGTATCGTCCTACGCTTGAAGATATTGCGAAATATCTGATTAAATAATCCAATTGCAAGAAGCGATCTAAATCAATCAAATAACAATCTTTCAACGCGTTCATGTTTGATCGAGGCCTTGTTCAAGAGTGAAGAATATTGCATGAAAAAACGACTTTGTGCCCAGAGTATCCATCGAAATACCCTGGGCACAAAGTCGTTTTTATGCTATACTAGGGGTATGAAGACTATAAAAAACGATTTTCCTATCTTTCATAACCGATCCAAAGAAAACCGCCTGGTTTATCTGGATAATGCCGCTACCACCCATAAACCCTACGCCGTGCTTGATGCGGAGCGAGAGTTCTATCAAAAGAGCTATGCGAGCGTTAAACGGGGTATTTATGCGAGTGGCGAGCAGGCGACTCAGGCCTTTGAAGATGCTCGAGCGCGGGTTGCTGCCTTTATTGGGGCAGAAAGCCCTTCAGAGATCATTTTTACCTCAGGAGCGACTGATAGTATCAATCTCATCGCAAAGGCATGGGGAGAGCTCAATATCGGGCCCGGAGACGAGATCGTAATCAGTGAGCTGGAGCACCATGCAAATCTGTTGCCCTGGCAACGGTTGGCTTTCGATCGAGGCGCTTTCCTCCACACGATTCCGGTCAGCTTTGATGGTACCTTAAGCCTTGCGGCAATCGATGATATTATTACGCCACATACAAAATTGGTAGCCATTACGCACACCTCAAATGCGGTCGGCACACAGACCGATTTAGCACGCATTATGCACCGTGCAAAAGAAGTGGGCGCTAAAGTTTTGATCGATGCTGCGCAGGCAGTACCGCATCAAAAAATTAATGTGCATGAATTGGGTTGCGATTTTCTCGTGTTTTCAGGACACAAAATGTTTGGGCCTACCGGAATTGGCATTGCCTACATCAATAAAAAAACTCATCATCAATTGCAGCCATATCGGCTGGGAGGTGGCATGGTGCACAGTGTGGTTCGATCCTTCGACTCTCTCCCCTTTCATTCATCTGATTCTTTACCAAAGGTTCAGGATTCAGAGTTCCGGCCTCACCAGGAGCGGGAATTTAAGGGTGCAACGTGGCTTTCAATGCCGCATATGCTTGAAGCGGGAACGCCGCCCATCGCGCAAGCAATTGGTCTTGTCGCCGCAATCGATTATCTTGAAAACGTGATTGGCTATGATGCGCTCGCGCGTCATGAACGTGCGTTAATGCATATGCTTGTAGATGGATTAGAAGCCATCATAGGAATTACCATTTTAGGTCCGGTAGATGAATTGCGCGAATCTGCGCATTTACTGAGTTTTATCGTCGATGGCGTGCATGCGCATGACGTTGCTGCATATCTTGATTGCCATGGAATTGCGGTGCGTGCGGGCCATCATTGCGCGCAGCCACTTGCTCAAAAGCTGGGTATTGCTGCATCGGTGCGCGTGAGTGTCTACGCGTATAACACTGCTGACGATGTCCAGACATTACTTGCTGCATTAAAGCAACTGGTAATGACCTTTCCAAAGTCTACGCAAGAAAGTCCTTACGCGTAGAGTTTTCTTACTGATTATTATTGTTATTCGCTTCATCCTGAGTAGGGCGGTACGTCCGTATCGAAGTACTTTCTGCATAAAGCAACTGGTAATGATCTTTCCAAAGTCTACGCAAGAAAGTCCTTACGCGTAGAGTCAGTTACTGATTATTATTGTTATTCGCTTCATCCTGAGTAGGGCGGTACGTCCGCATCGAAGGATTGTTATTCGAAGTTGATGCTGCATTCGTAGTTCTTTTCTTTAATATATTCTCGAGGTCTGCTTTGATTGCTACGAGGTCATTAAAACGGTCCATTAAGATGCCTTTGTGTTCATCATCAATATTAATTTTGAGCTTTCCGAGTTCTTCAGGACCGCTCAGATACGCATCGAACGTTCGCTTGGTTAATTCGTTACGGAATAAGACGCCAAATTGGCGCATGAGCCACAGCTCTTTTGTATCATTTGCTGTCTCTGCTGCAGCAAATCTTTTTGCAATTAACATTGCAAAGGTTTCATTTGGCATATTTTTTGCTACATCGGCTGTATAGCCCAATGCTGGATATACTTGTTTTGAATCAAAATTACCGCACGGTTTAAGATTGTTGCTGATGAATTCTGTGTGTGCGTCTGCAAAATTATTTTCTGATCGTGTAATATAGAGCCAAAGCGTTTCTCGCGCAATGTTCAGATCTTGAATCGGATCAGAAGATTCATGCAGATTAGCAACTTTTAAATACGTTTGGAGATCTGCGGGTAGTGATTTGACTAGATCCACAAGTCTTTTCTCTATCTGATGAATCAAGACTGCATCTTTTGTTTCTTCTGGGGAAACTTTGTACCATGTATCATCATCATCATCATTATCTCTATTTGATCGAGATACATTTACAAAGCTGCTGTTGCCTGAGCTGTCACTCATGTATGAAATGCGCATATCATCAGGTGTGTCACCTTCATGGAATATCGTTGCAAATATAGATCTTGTATCAGATGTTGCTTCATTATTTCTATGTGATTGGGATACTTTGACAAAACTGTTGTTGCCTGAGCTGGCGCTTATGGATGAATTCTGCATATTATTGTTAACGGTGCTATCGAGCGCTATTTCAGATGTTTTATTTATCGGATCGTTTGCATTAGAAGTGGGTGATGACGGTTCTTGAGATGATGCGCGGAATAGATTCATAGCAAAAGATTCGGCTGCTTGGATTGTGTTCTTAAAAGTCCACTGCCCACTTTGTGGATTCTTCATTCTTTCGGCGCCTTGCGTACTTGATTCGCCATTTCTATCGGGATTGTTTTCCATCTTCTTGATAGCGTCCAAAGCATTCTGCAAGCTTGCAGTTACAGGCAAATTCTTTGCAGGTTCGGAGAAACTACTTGTTGCGGACGTTGTTGGCTGTGGTAGCAATTGTTGTTTGACTGGTTTCTTGCCGGCACGAATCTCCGCGGGATTTATCTGAATGACCGGTAACGGTAAGTAGTCGTCTTCATCATCTGTATTATTGGAATTTGTATCGGAGCTCAATGCTTCGTCTTTTGACGTGGCATTGTTGTTATTTTGATCTATATTAGCTTGGTTGTTCGATCCATCTTGCGGAATGACAGCAGTTTGATGTGGTTTAGACCACAGAAATCGTTGCTGAATAATCCCTGGCTTTTTTGGAGCTTCTTGGAAATTCCCGTCCTTAAGCCCCATAGGTCGGTTGTGCTGCATGGCATGTACTGATACTGCCTGCACCAGTGATAGGATAAGTATTAATAATTTTTTCATAGGATAGTCCCCCATATAAGCTTTATATATTTACAATTATACCATTATGAGGCGGAATGTCTTCAGGATAAATAGTTTTTTAGTCTGATGATTCTTGAGCGTCGTAAAATATATCATCATCGTCGTTGTCAACATTTACAAAGCTGCTTGTGTCAGAGCTGCCGCTCATGTGCGAATTGTGCATATTTTCAGCAGTGCTGTCTGAGCTGTCTGATGCATGGTGCGCTATTTCAAAATCATTGTGATTATTGAGAGCATTTGCATCCGAAATCATTGTTGATGACGCATTCGTCGTTTGATTCTGTAACTGTTTCGTGAGAGTGCCTTTAATTTCCAGTATTTCAGCAAAACGATTAAATAAGTTATTTTTTTCTGTTTCAGTAAGATTAATCTTGAGGTTCTTTAATTCTTCAGAACCACTCAGATACGCATCGAACGCTTGCTTGGTTAATTCGTTACGGAATAAGAAACCAAATTGGCGCATAAGCCATACTTCTTCTTCATTATTTGAGCTCTCTGCTGCAGCAAGTTTTGTCGCAATGAGTGTTGCAAAAGATTCATTTGGCATGTTCTTTGCTGTCTCGGCCGTATGGCCCAAATATGGATATACTTGCTTTGGATCAAAATTGCCGCACGGTTGAAAATTTTTGGTGAGTGAATCTTGGTATGATGCTGCAAAATTATCATCTGCTCGTGTAATATAGAGCCAGAGCGTTTCTCGTATGCTGTTCAATTCTTGTATCGGATTAGCTGATTTATGGAGATTGGCAATTTTTATATATTGTTTAAGATCTGCGGGCAATAGGTTGACCATAGCTATAAGCTGCTCTTCTATCTGACGCATTGAGATTGCAATTTGAGTTTCTTCTTTGGAAACGAGGGACCACTCATCATCATCATTATTTGATTGAGATACATTAGTGATTGTTGGTAGCACTGGATCCTTATACAGAAATTCACGATATAAATTCGCAAGAAAATATCCGGTCGCTTGGATTGCTTGTGATTCGACTGTAGGTATGTGATCGTGCACATTTTTACTCGTTTCTTCGGCAAGCTGGATCTTCGATTGATCAGTTTCATCAGTTTTCGTCGCATCATTCAGCGCAAGTGCTGGATAGTATTTGCCTTTGTCAGTGGTAATCCACAATTTTAAATCATAATAGTTTTCATAGATTTGGCTGATCAGCGCTTCGATTGTGTTTAAACAATCGATTAAGGATACGGATTTAATTGATTTGTGATGAGGTTTCATGCCGGTTTCAGGCAGATATTCAACTGCAATATTATATGCTTTGCCGGTATTTGCTTGTGGTGCTGGCAGAATTCTTCCTACTCCTGACCAGAGTGTATTTCTTAATATTTTAAACAGGCTTGTCGCTTGCTCCCAATGAGTACCAGCTTTGCGAGTGGCATCATTATCAGAATGAAAAATATAGGTAATACAATTTTTTGGATACGTATAGAATTGGTCAACTTCGACCATTGGTGGCGCAATAAGAATCATAGTTTTGAGTTTGTCAGAGACATTAAACTCCTGTGATCCACGAGCAATTAATGAAAGATTTAGTAATACATTGCAACCATGGCTGTGTCCAATTGCATGCAGCTCATCAAATAGGCGCTGCCCATTTAATTCTTGTAATGTTCTATCAATATTCTGAGCGGCTTCTTGACGTTCCTTTGTCGAAAGCTTGCCGCTCCATGCGGGTAAAATCATGGTGACAACTGCCTGATTATCGCTAGCAAGTTTTGCAGCATATTTACGCAATGCATCAGAGAATAATCGGTTCGCGTCAGCGCCCATACCGTTATTGCTTGACCAAGTGCCATGTACACATATTAAGCCGATGTGCTTTTGCGATTGCGTATCGCCGAAGGAAATGGTTGGACATGCGCATGTCTTATCTTCGTCTTGAATTTCTGGGTTTTGAGTTGGCGTAGACTCTGGGGTTATTTCTTCATACTCGACTTCAGGAGCTTCGATCTGAAAGGATGACATCATGGACTGAGCAATAGATTGTTGCTGTGTAAAGAATTCAGGAATAAAGTTCTGATACCAACTGTTATTTTCGTTTTTATGTTGCTGTTGCTCCATTCTTTCGGCGCCTTGATTACTTGATTCGCCATATGTATCAGGATTGTTTTTCATCATCATTTGTTGTATGGCTGGTTGCTTGCCGGCACGAATATCCGCGGGATTTATCTGAATGACCGGTAAGTAGTCGTCTTCATCATCTGTATTATTGGAACTTGTATCGGGGCTCAATGCTTCGTCTCTTGACGCGGATGGGACTATTTGTTCTGTTCCGGTATTGCTGATTGTTTGAATGGTGGCATTGTTTTCATTTTCTATAACGATCGGATTTGTATTAGCTTGGTTGTTCGGTCCATCTTGCTGATTGTTGGCAGTTTGGCTGCAAATAGATTGGAAATATTCGTCTAAATCTTCGCCTAAATCTTCGTTTTGTGAGGCGGATGAGACTTCGGTATTGCTGATTGTTTGAATGGTGGCATTGTTGTTATTTTGATCTATATTAGCTTGGTTGCTCGATCCACCTTGCTGATTGACAGCAGTTTGGCTGTGAATAGATTGGAGATCTTCGTTTTCTGACGAGGCATTGTTGTTATTTTGATCTATATTAGCTTGGTTGCTCGATCCACCTTGCTGATTGACAGCAGTTTGGCTGTGA
>Ga0181527_1000992_pt1 | contig 30699 bp, 24 predicted proteins | sample PEATcosm2014_Bin_30_FD_119762 | JGI IMG/M metagenome (GOLD analysis project Ga0181527, IMG submission 119762) | Peatland microbial communities from MTU Mesocosm Facility, Houghton, MI, USA - PEATcosm2014_Bin06_60_metaG | ecosystem: Environmental > Terrestrial > Soil > Wetlands > Peat | place...
ATCCTGTTAGACCGTGGGCTTCTTCCTGCCAATTGAGGTCCGGAGTCTCCCCGGTCCCCAAGAGCGAGGGACCGGGGGCACCCTCGTGTGGTTTTTGGGGCGTCGAGACCGAGGCCACCCGCCCAAGCTGAGAGAGGCGGAAGAGGGGTAGGAGATCTCACGCGGAGGCAAAGATGCGGCGTTTGCGTTATGGCGTGGCGACAAGCCTGGATGGGTTTATCGCCGGACCCAATGGCGAGTATGACTGGATCGTCTACGATCCCGCCATCGATTTCGCCGCCATGTTCGCCCAGTACGACACGCTGCTGATGGGGCGAAAGACGTATGAGGTCGCCAGTGAGAAGGGCAAGTCGTGGGACAGCTTTGGCCAGCGCTGGATCGTCGTGTCGACCACGCTGAAGCCGGAAGAGCACCCCGCAATCACGATTCTGAGCAGCGGCGTTCAGGAGGCGGTTGCTGCATTGAAGGCGCAGCCGGGGAAGGATATCTGGCTCTTTGGAGGCGGTGTGCTGTTTCGCAATATGCTCGATGCCGGGCTGGTAGATACAGTTGAGGTCGGGTTGATGCCGGTGATGCTGGGGAGCGGAGTTCCGCTGCTGCCGGAGGGAAAGCGACGGTCACTTCATCTGGAGGAGAGCAAGGCATTGCCGAGCGGCATTCTGATGCTGAAGTACTCCGTTGCGCCGGCCCGGCCTCGAGAGTAAGGCGCAAACGCGCTCCTCGCTGGAGGGTGTGGTGTCTCTTTGCGCAAAGAAAAGAAGAGGCGTCCGCCGCGGCGGACGCCTCTTCGCGTCAGTTGGCATGGTCTGACTTGAATGGCGGGGCCGGCTTGATGTGGCCGGCCGGGGTTGGTTCGCTCAGAACTTGTAAACGACGCCGAGCGAAGCGCGGGAATCGAATGTTCTGTGCGGCGAATAGCCGAGTTGCGACGAATTTCCGGTGAGGGAAAACGACGCGCCGATGTAGTCGCCGGAAGCGCGCAGGGAAAGATGCGGACTCAGAGTGTACTCGAGGCCTCCGCCGGGTCCGCCGGCAAAGGAGATGTTGGGGGTCTGGCTTTCCCCGCCGGTGTGTTCGCCGCCCAGCAGCAAATGCGCGAACCCGCCGACTTTTCCATAGATGTTGGCATGAATCACGGGCCCCAAGAGGACGGACTCGACCGAGGGGGTTAGAGTGCTGCCCGCTACGACAGGGCGGGAGATGGGGAACCTGTAATAGTCGCCCTCGGCGGTGACGCCAAAGTATCTGCCCCAATCGCGGGTCAGGGAGAGGTTGACGCCCTGCAAACCGTAGCGCGACAGGTTGACCTGGTTGAGGCTGGTGTAGGCGTACCCGGCGTAGACCTCGTAATGGTAGGAGGGTTCACCCCGCTCGGTGGAGCGGGTTCGAGCGTCTGGGGCAACCTGGCTGGTGGCCGCCAGGGGCAGGAGCGCGGCCGGAATCATGGCCAGAATGGAAAGCAAGAACGTCCTCTTCAACTTGAAAATCTCCTCAACACCGTGCTGTGGCTTGCTTGCCGTTGGCAGGGCTTTGCCCTTGAATCCCCTGGAAGCAGACGCCGTGACTGGAATGCGGTACCCTCATAGACTATCCTCTCCACCCCGGTTCGATGAAGTCTCCGGGTCCGTTAAGGAGTCTCTGAACAAGTCCATATGTGGAGGCCAACGTTCCCTCAGGGGCTAAAGCCCACATTCATTTTGCTCGATTTGCGGCACGACTGAAGTCGTGCCCTTTCAAGACATCGACTTATTCATAGGTTCCTTAAAAGGTCCCGGCTAACGGGTCTCGACCGGAACCGGGACGGCGAGGGTCAGGAGTTTGCCGGAACTGTCTGTTACTGTGACGGGGATTCCGCCGGGAAGATAGCGGCCGATGACCTCAGGCTGGGCCCAATCCAGCTCCCATGCGTCCTCGATGGCCACCAGGGTATATTGGCCGGGGACCACGTCGTGGAGGGAGAAGCTGCCGTCGGAGTCGGACTGGTCGCGGCGGACGAGGCCCTGAAAGGCCGCGGTGTCTTTGGGCACCAGCACCACCATGACGCCGGCCACGCCCTTGCCGTCTTTGCGGGCAAAGCCCTGGACGCGGGTGGCGGCCTCGCTGACGTCGGCCACGACCGAGAGCGGGCGATCGCGCACCGCGACCAGGTTTCCAGGGCGGGTGCGGTTGCCCACGGTGGTGGAGGCGATCGGCAACTGACGGCCGGAGCTCTCGGCCCACAGCTCCCAGTCGCCCGGCGGGACGGCGGGAAAGCTGAAAGCGCCGCGGATGCAGACCGTTTGAATGGGGTTCTGGCGGCGCGCGGCGTCGAGCGATTGGAGGGTCACGGACCCATCCCCTGCCAGCGGCTGGCCTGAGGCGGACCGCAGAGAGCCGTGGACGGAGACGGTGGGCGTGCCCACGGTGGGGTCCAAATGCTGGCTGACGCTGGCGTCCAGGTCCACGATTCTGGGCGGGTCGCCCTGCACCAGCTCATAGTGGCCGGGCGCCACGCCGGTGAATTCGGTGGTCTGGGACTGCATGGCGTCAAGAAAGCCGGCGGTCTCCGCGGAGACCACGGCGCCGAAGACGGTCTGGCGCAGCTCCGCGCGGGCAATGGAGCCGTCCTGCTTGCGGGGTGTGTCCACGGTGATATGCAGAGCGGGAACCGGGTGCAGGTTGATGTTTGCCTCCTCGCGGCTGCCACCGGCCAGGACGATGCGCGCGGCGGCAGCCTCTTCCGGCGTGGAGTCGTAGAACGTGACCGGGTAGACCACGTCGAGCGCGGCGGTTGGCTCATTGGCCGCATTGTCGCTGTCCGCGGCGCCGGCGGTCTTGTGGCGGGAACGGCTGGAGGAGCTGTGCAGCGCGTACCAGGGCTCGGCCGCGACCGCGAGCAGGTATTCTCCCGCGGCCAGATCGTCGAACTCGTAGGCGCCGGTATCGTCGGTGATGGTGGAGTCGGACTGGGCGATGCGGCTGCCCGGTTTGCCGTCATGGGACTTGAGGAAGAGCATCGCCTTGGCGCCCTCCACAGGGTCGCCGCCGTCGGTGGTGACCACCCCGTGCAGGACGGCGCCGGGCGTGAGACGGAAGATGAGGCTGGACGTCTGCTGGCCTGGGCCGGTGACGATGGCGGTGCTGAATTCGTCGTGCTCGTCGTAAAAGGCGGTGCGAAATCCGCGCTTGGAAGCGGTGAGCTGGTACTTGGCCGCGGGCAGCCGCTCCAGCGCGAAGCGCCCTTCGCCGTCGGATTCGGCGGAGGCGATGGTGTGGCTGTCTTCCTCAGCCAGCACGGCCACGGTGGCGTGCCGCACCGGCTCGCCGGTGGCGGCATTGACCACCCGCCCGGCGATGCGGTAAAGGCCGTTGGTGGGAGATGAAGTGCGGATCGATGCCTGCGGGGCGGTTTGCGGCAGTGCAGGCAGAGCCGCCATGGCCAACAGCAGGGCAAGGCCTGGCAGGCGGCTGGAACCGGGTTGGGTGGCGGAGGCCGGCATCAGTGTTCGGGGACCTCCAGCATAAGATTGCTTGTTCCGCCGGGAGAGAGCGTGACTTGCTGGCCTGGGTTGGGCAGCGCGGCCAGGACGGCGGGGTTGCGGTATTCCAGGTGGACCGGCGCGTCGAAGGTGTAGACGTGGTAGCTGCCCGGCGTGAGGCTATCGAGCGTGAGGGTCGGACCGGAGGAGGGATGGACGGTCATGGGGGGAAGGTCCTGGATGGTGTCGAAGTCTGGAACCACGTAGACGGTGTAGAACGGCTCTTCGCCGGGCAGGAACGTGGCCAGCGCTCCCGGCAAGGTGAGAGCCAGCGTTGCGCAGTCGTCGCGCAGGGTCAGATCCATGAGCGGCGGCGCGGTGGAGAGGCTCAGGGCCAGGGGATCGCGAGCCAGGTTGAGGCCCGCGGCAGTGAAGGGGCCTGCGCACAGGCTTTTGCGCGGCAGGAAGACGCTGAGCCAGTAAGAGCCGGGCTGCGCAGTCATGGTGATGGTGTCCGGCCCGTTGTCCATGGACCAGATGCTCTCGAAACTGTTTTGCGGGATGCCGTCGGCCGGGTCGATGTTGAGGTTGACGAACTCCGCGGCGCTATTGCCCGGGAAAGCGATGCCGTTGGGGTTGTCGGGGTTGTGCACGTAGCGTATACGGATCGTGGCAACTTGCGGCGGGGAGAGCTGGACGCGCAGGCCGTTGATGGCATGGCCGGCTACGGTGAACTCGGCCGATCCGGCCACGGCGTCGGTGCGGCGGATGTCTTTGCCAGAGCTGAGAAAGGAATCGCCGCCGATTCGAGGACGCTGGAACCCGCGAACCACCAACTCGTAGGTTCCATCGGGGAGATTGGCCTGCAGGCTGTGGGTGCCTTCGTCGTATTGCGCGGTGTAGGGCAGCAGATGGCCTGAGGCGTCCATGACGAGGGCTGTATAGCCACCTTGCTGGCTGGCTTTCCCGGCGCCGGACGCATCGGACTGGGAGGCGGCCAGGACGGTGACGGGGTAAAAGGGTTCAAGGGTAAGCGAGAAGTTTGCCTCGGCCTGCTGGCCGGCGGAGAGCCGGATGCGCGCCGCGCCGGCAAACTCGCGCGCGTCAGGATAAAACACGCTGGGGTAGCCGCTGCGGGCAACGTTGGCCACGCTGGCGGCGGCCACCACGCTGACCGCCGGCTCACTCTCCAGGGCGGGTTGCGTGTAGAGGGCGTAGACGCCGTCGGGAAGGCCGCCAAAGCGGTAGGCTCCGTCGCCGTTGGTCCTGGTTGCGGTCACTTGCGCCCACACGGCGCGGCCGGAGCGGACCACCTGTTTCAGCAGGTTCACGGTAATGCCGTCGGCGGGGTCGCCGGTGGATAGTGCGATGTGGCCGCGAATCGCGCAGTTGGGCGCCAGCGCGAAGGCCAGTTCCGGCATCTGTGCCGCCACCAGCACACTGTGCGCCGGGCCGTCGGCCTGCAAGCTGGGCTCTTCGGCGGCATACGGGCGATCGCGAAAGCCGGGTTTGACGACACGGAAGATCTGGGGGCCCGCGGGCACGCCGGGAATCTCAAAATGGCCTTCACCGTTGGTCAGCGCGCCGGTGTCGGCGTCGCCCTCAATCCGCACCAGGGCGCGGGCAAGCGGTTCGCCGGTGGCCCCGTTGCGGACCACGCCGTGCACGGTCACGCGCGCCGTGTCGGAGACGGTTGCGGGTTGGTCCGGCGGTTGGGCTGTGTACAGGCCGCCCTGCACCTGGGCCGCAACCAACGCGGGGGCGAACAGGAGGACGGCAGACCGCAAGCCTGCAATGAAAAAGGGTCGCATCGCTCGCCGCGGACTGCCTTCCGGTGAGCTCTGTTTCCCGCCCGCGCGATCATGGGTTGTCCGAGGGTCCACTCACCATTTTGACCGTTCGCGGCCGGGAAGGGAATCGGGGCGGCGAAGAAAACTCGCGGGGTCCTCAAGCTTCCGTTCCCCCGGAACTGCGCCGTGCGGCTCACTTCTCTTCGAGATACCAGGGGATGTTGATCACTATGATGCGGCGCTTGCCGCGCATCAAGAGGATCACTTTGAGCATGTCGGCGCGGCGGTTGTGAAGCAGGTTCTCCCACCAGTGGCGCACCACCAGCTCCGGCACCAGCACGCAGATCTTGTGGAAGCTGGACTCGCGCTCCGCCTTGAGGATGTAATCGATCACCGGCGTCAGGACGTAGCGGAAGGGCGATTGCAGAATCTCAAGCCTGGGAACGCACTTGCCGGCCTGGCGCAGCGGCGCGGCTATATCGCGCTCCCAATCTTTGCAGATTTCGTCGGGCTCCTCGGTGGTCTGCACGTGCAGGCAGCGGATGTCGCTGGACATGGAGAGCGCGAAGGAGAGCGCTTTTTCCGAGATGCGGCTCCAGCGGTCGATGGGGAGCACCACGATGGGCTGGGTGACTTCGGCGGGGACGATAGGCCGGTCGAGATCGATTTCATGGGCGACACGGACATAGTGGCGCTTGACTTTGAGCATGAAGGCGATTATGACCGCAACCAGCAGCGCGGTGATCCAGGCGCCGTCAACAAACTTGGCCACCAGGACCACCACGGTGGTGATGCCCGTGGCCACGGCGCCCAGGCCGTTGACAAACATATGCAGCGGAGCGTTGCCCCGGCGCTTCCAGTGCATCACCATGCCGGCCTGGGAGAGGGTGAAGGCCATGAATGCGCCGATGGCGAAGAGGGGAATGAGCCGGTCGGTGACGCCGCCGAAGACGATCAGCAGCAGCGCGGTGAGCGCCACCAGGACATAGATGCCCCAGGAGTAGAGCAGGCGGCGGCCGCGCAGGAGAAAGACGCGGGGCATGTAGTCGTCGAGGGCGATGGCGCGGGTGAGGCGGGGAAAATCGGCAAAGGCGGTGTTGGCCGAGAGCGCCAGCACCAGCAGCACCGAGGCGATGGTGAGGTAGTAGAACCAGCCGTGGCCCATCACAGCGCGGGTGAGCATGGAGAGCACGCTCTCATAGCCGGGACTGCCGGGGTCGGTGGCGGCGATGCCGTAGGCGCGGCACAACAGCGCGATACCGGCCAGCAGCGTGGCCAGCAGAACGATGATGATGGTGAGCGTGATCTTGGCGTTCCTGCGCGTGTCGTCGCGGAAGGCCATTACGCCGTTGCTCACCGCTTCCACGCCGGTCATGGCGGTGCAGCCGGAGGAGAAGACCTTGGCGATGAGCCACCAACTGACCAGGGCGATAGGCGCGGGGATGGCGTGCAGCGGGGTGACCGGGTGGGGATGGCCGCCCGAGTGCAGCACCTGCCAGGCGCCGACGCCGATCACGATCAAAAGCGTTGCGGTGAACAGGTAGGTGGGAATCATGAACACCACGCCGGTGTCGTGGACGCCGCGCATGTTCACGAGGGTCAGGATGAGCAGCACCGCGAGGCACAGTTCGAGCGTGTAGGGTTGCAGGCCGGGGGCGGCGGAGATGAGCGCGCCGACGCCGGCCGAGATGCCCACGGCGGCGGTGAGGATGTAGTCGATCATCAGTGCGGCCGCGGCCAGCAGGCCCGCGCCCTCGCCCAGGTTCTGCGAGGCCACGGTATAGGAGCCGCCGCCCTGCGGATAGGCGTCGATGGTCTGCCGGTAGCTGAAGTAGACGATGGTCAGCAGGGCCACGATGGCCGCGCTCACCGGGACGATGTAGTGCACGCCCATCAGGCCCAGGGGGATGAGCAGCGTGAGCGCCGCCTCAGGGCCGTAGGCGGCGGAGCTGAGAGCGTCCAGGCCGAAGACGGGAATGCCGGCGACGGGGCCGATGTGCTCGGCGCGCTCCTCGCTGGTGGCGAGCGGGCGGCCGAAGAGGAGGGTCATTGCGCGTGAGGAGATTGCCATGTGTGGTTTTCCGGCGGCCGTGAAGTGGGGAGGGAAAAGCCGACGAAGGAATTGTCTCATGGAGAGGACAAGGCCCCGTGGACGGGTTGCGGCCGGACCGGTTTTGACCAGGCCGCGCAAGGGGCGCGCTATCGGCAATCTATCGGCAAAATAACGGCAGTTTGTCGGCATAGGAGCTTGCCGCCGAAGGGATCAGCGCGCTGAAGGTCGCTCTCCGGGTGGCGCCAGAGAGCCGGTAGACAGGATGCAGAATTCTGCCGAGGGCGCTGTCTCATGGCGCAGCAGCGGGTGGGCGTCGGCCGGATGCCAGGAGCCGGAGCTTGGTTGGGTTGGCGGTGTTCGCAATCAATACGCACACAATTGACTCTTAGTCTCTCTTTCTGTACGATTTGAATGTGTCACCGAGGGGAGCGTTATGCCCAGAGTAGCGGTCGAAGACAATAACCGGATGTCGCTGCGGATTCGGGGCGAGGAAAAGGCGCTGCTGCTGCGGGCGGTGGCGCTGAAACACACCGATTTGACAGATTTTGTTGTTCGGCACGCCCTGCTTGCTGCCAAGGACGTCATCGCGGAAGCCGAGCAGGTGCAGCTCTCGGCAAGGGACAGTCTGCGGGTTCTGGACCTGCTGGAGAATCCACCGCAGCCAAATGCAAGACTGATTGCCGCCGCCAAGGCACTTCCTGCACATTCATGAGCGTCACGGCCTGGCACGAAGAGCCGATCGGCAAGCACCACGACCGGGAGACCTTCGACTGCGGTGAAGAAGCTCTGAATGAATTCCTGCGCCGTTACGCCCGCAAGAGCCACGAGTTGGGCGGCGCGAAGACCTTCCTCGCGATCGACGACAGGGACAACAAAGCCATACTTGGCTTTTACAGCCTGAGTCCGGCCTCCGTTGCCTATAGCCATACGCCAGAGGTCGTGAAGCGCGGGCTGGCGCGGTACGACGTTCCGGCATTCCGGTTGGCGCGCCTGGCCGTGGATCGCCGGGTACAAGGGAAGGGTCTTGGCGGCCAGCTTCTGCTGGCGGCGGGGAGACGTTGCCTGCTGGCCTCGACGGAGGTCGGCGGCGTCGCGCTTCTCATCGATGCCAAGAATGAACGGGTGGCGCGATGGTATGCCGGCTATGGAGCTGTTCCCATGCTGAATGCGCCTTTAACGCTGTTGCTGCCGCTGAAAACCATCGAGGCGGCTTTGAGAGCCTGGGGGAAGTACTGATTCTCCTGGATCGGTGGCATGGCTGCGCTCATTGGGTGGTGATCGCAACCATTCGTTTCCGCTACCGTGCGTTGGGCGCTGCGGCGGGCAGGGTGAAGAGGAAGCGGCTGCCTTTTCCGGGGATGCTTTCGGCCCAGAGGCGGCCGCCGTGCTGCTCGACGATGCTGCGGCAGAGCGCCAGGCCGAGGCCGGTGCCGCCGAGGGCGCGGGAGTCGGAGGCGTCGCCCTGCTGGAAGCGGTCGAAGATGTGTTCGAGCTTTTCGAGGGCGATGCCGCGGCCCTCGTCCTCGACGATGAAGCAGACCTGGTGCGCGCCAGAGGGGCCGGATGCGGAGGTACCTTCACCAGAGGGCTCCGCGACCAGGCGAATAGTGGTCTCAGGGGGCGAGAACTTGATGGCATTGGCGACCAGTTCGTTGAGCACTTGCACGATGCGCTCTTCGTCGGCCAGGACCTGGACGGGCGGAGCTTCAACGCGCACCGTGATGTGTACCTGGCTGGCCGCGGAGTAGGCCACGCCGGCGGCGCGGCGCAGCAGGCCGATGGCCTCCACCGGCCGGCGATCGAGCAGCAGCTTTCCCTTTTCCACGCGGTCGAAGTCCAGAATGTCGTTGACCAGGCGAATAAGCCGGTCGCAGTTGCCGATGGCTATCTCCAACATCCGGCGCTGCTTGTCCGGACGCTTGTCGAGCGTGCCGGAGGAGACCAGCCCGAGGGAAGCGCGCAGCGCGGTGAGCGGGGTGCGCAGTTCGTGGCTCACCGTGGAGATGAACTCGTCTTTCATCTTCTCCAGGCGGCGGCGCTCTGAGACGTCCTGGAAGGCGACAACCATGCCGGAGACGCGGCCGTCTTCGAGGAGCGGGTTGGCGCTGTATTCGACCGGAAACGCGGAGCCGTCCTGTCGCCAGAAAACCTCATCTCTCATGCGGATGGACTCGCAGCGGCGCAGAGCCTGGAGGATGGGGCTGGTGGACCTGGAGTAGGGGGTGCCGTCGGCGTGGCTGTGGTGGATGACCTCATGCAGGTCGTGGCCGGTCAACTGCTCGGGGGTGTAGCCCAGCGCGCGCGCGGCGGCCTGGTTGATGAAGGTGAGCCTGCCTTCCAGGTCGATGCCGTAGATACCGTCGCCCACCGACTCGAGGATCAGCTCGCGCTGGTGGGTGGCCATGTGCAGCGCCTGCTCGGCCTCGTGCTGCTCGGTCACGTCGATGCCGTGGTTGAGCACGAATGGACGCTCGCCGGGCAGCTCCAAGCGGCGGCTGCGGAAGGCGATGCGGCGATAGACGCCGTCGCTGCGGCGCAGCGGCAAGGCGCCTTGCCACTCGTCTTTGGTCTCCAGGGTGCGCAGGCAATCCTTGAAGGTGGCCTCGCCGGCGGGATCGAGGAACGAAGTCAGGGAGCGCCCGGACAGGTCTTCGACCCGGTAACCGAGAGTCTCGGCAGTGTAGGCATTCAGCGAAGTGAGCCGGCCCTCCAAGGTGCAGGTGAAGAGGAAGCCGAGGCTGTTCTCCACCACCTGCTTGTAACGCGTTTCGCTGACCAGCAGGTTCAATTCCGCCTGGCGCTGGCCGGTTATGTCCTGGCCGCTGACGATCAGGTACTGGATGACGCCATCAGGTCCGGGCAACGGCCGCAGGGTCCAACTGACGCGCCGAGTCTCTCCGCTGCGCGTCCGCCAGGCGGTCTCGTGCGGGCCGGAGACCTGTCCGGCCGCGGCATCGCGCAGCCTGGCCGCGGCCCAGGCCCGGTAATCGGCCTCCAGAACCAGCTCGACAAACTGATAGCCCACCGCGTCGGCCAGAGTCAGGCCGGTCAATTGCATGAAGGGGTAATTCAGCTGCACCATCCGCCCGGCTCTATCCAGGAGGGCAGCGAGGAAGGGAATCGAGTCCAGCGCGGCAGTCACGAAGAGCCGTTCATTGGACAGCGCGCGCTCGGCCTGTTGCTGAGCCCGCAGGGCCCGCTCCTGGGAGGCCACGCGGGTGTACAGTTCCAGCCGCGTTACCACCTGACGTCCCAGAACCTCAAGGAGGTTGATGTGCTCCTGGCTGAACCGGCCCGCCTCCCGCGCCAGGACCGCCAGTGTGCCGACGACATGGCGGCCGGCGGTCAGCAGCGGTACTCCTGCGTAGGAGCGGCAAGCGCTTGCGCCGATCAGCGGAATCCCTGTGGGAGGAAAGCGCGCGTCCTGTCCGGCATCGCGGATCAGCAGAGGCTGACCCTTCTCCAGCATCCACTGGCAGGCGGTTGACGAACGCGGCTGCTCGGGCGCCTTGAATCCAAACTGCGATTTAAACCACAGGCGGTCCAAGTTCATGGAGGCGATGTAGGCGTAATCCGCGTTGCAAAATTGGGCCGCAAGCTCAGTCAACTCGTCCAGCGCCGGGTCCGGGTTGCGATCAAAGATATCGAATTCTGACCGCGAAGCCATTCCCTGGTGTTCCTCTGGATGTTGGCCGTGGATAGCAAACATAGGATTAAGATACACAGACCCAGCATCAGTATCAGGCAAAATCGTGGAAATTAACTCTGACACAAAGATGGTAGTTACGGCCCCGATGAATTACGACCTAAGTAATACGATCATCTAGCCGAAAATCCGCGTAAGTGTTACTGAGGATGGGGAATTGTCTCCTGTTATTGCGTTACCAAGGATGATTACCACCGCGAGAGGCCTGGGAATCCAATGCGCAACGGGGTGGCGAGTTGCACGCGGAGAAAAGCGGGCTGTTGGCGCTTCTTCTCAGTTGCCGGGAGGCAGTTTGCAGCAGTCGCCCGCCGCGGCGGGCTCGTTGCTTCCGGCGTCCAGAACCACCTTCCAGGCGCCGTCCGGCTGCTTGCGCCAGATGGTGATGTAGCGGCCGCTGATGGTGACGGGATTGCCGTTGGCGTCCTTGCTGTGCCCTTCAAAGTGGCCCCAGGTGTAGCCGATGTCGCCGGAGGGTCCCAGGGTGGCGTCGGTGGGGGTCCAGGTGAGCTGATAATCCGCGGGAGACCAGTTTGCGGATCTGGCGATGGCTACCCGGCCCACCAGCGGCGCCGCGCCGTTGCCCAGGGCCACGCCGTCCTCGGCAAACCACTCCGCAAAAGCCTTGCCGCCGCGTTCGAGCACGTCCTTGGCAAAGCGCGCCTCGAGGTCGTAGAGCAGCATTTTGCCCGGCTTCACGGTGGGGTCGGAGAACGGGTTGGGTGCGGCTGAGGCCGCGCTGCCGGGCTCCGGCAACTGCCCGTGGACGAGGGTTGGCGTTCCCAGCCCCAGCGCCAATAATCCCATCAAAATCGCCTTTGCAATGCTGCGCACGTTCCCATCCTCCTGATGCACTCTTCATCGCCATCCTACAATGCCGGCTCCCTGGCCGCGCGGGGTGGTGGGAGGTGGGGGCGAAATCCGGCTTCCGTGCCAGACGGGCGCGGTTCAATTGCGTCGAAAGATTCGAGCCCAGCGATGGTCCGGGTTGGTATACTTGAGCGGGTCCCGTTGGCGCAGCTTGCGGTCAACGGCGGTGAGGGCAGCCCGCCGTATGAGGGGGCTTTTTTTCTTGGAGCCCCGGCCCAATTCCGGGGGAAGGAAGAGCATGGGAACACTGCTGGAATCGATCCACTCGCCCGCCGACCTGAAGCGTCTGAACTATGCGCAGATGGCTGAGCTGGCGGAGGAGATCCGCGCATTCCTGATCCAGACGCTATCAAAGACCGGCGGCCACCTGGGCCCGAACCTGGGGGTGGTGGAGCTGACGCTGGCCCTGCACACGGTCTTCAACACTCCCGAGGACAAGCTGCTGTTCGACGTCAGCCACCAGGCTTACGTCCACAAGATTCTTACCGGGCGGCTGGACCGCATGGAAACGATCCGCCAGCCGGGCGGACTGAACGGCTTCATGCTGCGCACCGAGAGCGCGCACGATTGTTATGGAGCCGGTCACGCCGGGACCGCGCTTTCGGCGGCCCTGGGGATGGCCGTGGCCCGCGACCTGGCCGGCGGCACGGAGAACGTGATCGCCGTGGCCGGCGACGGGGCCTTCACCAATGGAATCTCGTTCGAGGCGCTGAACAACATCGCGGGGCAGACGCGGCGCATGATCATCGTGCTCAACGACAACGAGTGGTCCATCGACCGCAACGTGGGCGCCATTGCCCGCTACTTCCACCGCATCGTCACCAACGAGCACTACAAGAACCTGCACGACTCGGCCCGCCGCATCGTGCAGAAGCTGGGCGGCAAGACCGCGTTGGAAGTGGTGCGCCGCGCCGAAGAGGCTGCCAAGAGCATGCTCTGGCCCTCGATCCTGTTCGAGGAGTTTGGCCTGGAGTATTTTGGGCCCATCGACGGGCACAATCTGCCCCTGTTGGTGGAATCGTTCAGGTTTCTCAAGGCCGCCGACCACCCGGTGCTGCTGCACGTGCTGACGCAGAAGGGCCGCGGTTTTCAACCCGCGCTGGACGGGCAAAAGAAGTTCCACGGCCTGGGGCCTTACGATCCCGAGACGGGCGAGACCAAGCCCGCCGGCCAGCTTACCTACGCCGAGGTCTTCGCCAATACGCTGGTGGAGCTGGCCAACCACGACGAGCACATTGTGGCCATCACGGCCGCCATGCCCAACGGGACCGGGCTCGATCTGTTCCGGCCCCACCACCCCAAGCGCTATTTCGATGTGGGCATCGCCGAGGAACACGCGGTGGTGTTTGCCGCCGGCATGGCCACGCGCGGCTACCGGCCGTTCTGCGCTATCTACTCGACCTTCCTGCAGCGGGCCTTCGATCCCATCGTGCACGACGTGTGCCTGCAAAAGCTCCCCGTCGTTTTCTGCATGGACCGCGCCGGTCTGTCCGGCGACGACGGTCCCACGCATCACGGGCTGTTCGACATCAGCTACCTGCGCGGCATTCCGGAGATCGTGCTGATGGCTCCCAAGGACGAAGACGAGCTGGCCGACATGATGAAGACCGCCGTCGAGCTTCCCGGACCCAGCGCCATCCGCTATCCGCGCGGCGTGGGGACCGGCGTGGAGCGCAAGGCCGAGCCGCAGGCGATTGCCGTGGGCAAGGCCGAGGTGCTCGAGGACGGGTCCGACGTGGCCATTCTGGGATTGGGGCCGATGATCACCCTGGCGCGGGAGCTGGCCGAGCGCCTGGAGCGCGACGGCTACTCGGCCGCGGTCATCAATCCCCGCTTCGTCAAGCCGCTGGACAAGGAGATGCTCGGGGAGTATTCCCGGCGCGTGGCCGCCTTTGTCACCTTTGAGGATCACGTGAAGATGGGAGGGTTCGGCACGGCGGTGATCGAGGCCCTTGAGGAGATGGGCAGCGCGGTCCCGGTGGTGCGCATCGGCTGGCCCGACCATTTCATCGAGCACGGCAAGGTGAACGATCTGCGCGCCAAGTACGGCCTGACCGTGGACGAGGCGCAGGCCCAGGTGCTGCCGCTGCTGGCGCGCCGGCAGCGGGCCACGCTGGTGGCCGGCTAGAAGAGGCTTACACTCCGGCGGCAGATGCGGAGGGAGCCCGTTTCTTATTGTTGTTCACCTGGACGAGCTGCGAACGCGGGTTACTTTTCCCGTGGGAAAAGCAGACCCGCGCAGCGCCTGCATTGAAGAAACGGGCCGGCCAGTCAGCTCCGGTTGTTACCTCGGGGTAATTCGTTTGATCGATTTTCCCAATTCGCTGTGCGACAATCCACAAAAGACCAGTATATCTATGCGATGGTTTCGAATCCTCGCGGCGGGTTTGTGGGCAGCGGCTCTGGCCGGTGCGCCGGCCTGGCCGCAGACACAGCCCGCAACCGCTCCCAAGGTCCTCGGCTCGACGCCGCTGGTGCTTGCCGGCGGCACGGTTGTGGACGTCAGCGACTGGGGCCACTCGGCACGAGACCTGCCGGATGCGATCGTGGTGGTGCGCGACGGGCGCATCGCCGACGTGGGCGCCCGCGGGGCCGTTTCCATCCCCAAAGGGGCGCAGGAGATCGACTGCACGGGCAAGTACCTGATCCCAGGCCTGGTGGACGGCTTTGCCGGCATGAACTCGCAGGGCCAGGCCAAGGCCAATCTCTACATGGGCGTGACCACGGTGGTGGCGGCGAGCGACTACCGGCGCGGATTCATCGATTTTGCCGCCAGTCCCGGCCCGCATCTTTACCTTGTTGACTCGATCGGCACGACCGACAACTGGAGCCTTCTGGCCAAGCGTCCGGGGTGGGCCCTGAAGCTCAGGGAGGGCGCGCATCCGGCCGAGTTGAGCCCCGATGATACAGTTTTGCAGCTTACCGACACCGCCCGGCTGGGGACGCGCGTGCTCCTGCTGCGGCGTAACCTGACCGCGGCCAATACGCAGTGGATCATTGCCCGCGCCCACCAGATGGGGCTGGTCACCTATGGGGAGTTCGTTTCCACGCCCTACCAGGTAGGCATCGATGCGGGCGTGGATGTGTTGCTGCACATGGGCCGCTATGAGCTGGGCGTGATTCCCGATGAGGTGCAGCGGCCACTGGTGGAGGACTCTGCGGGTGCGGCCGCAAATACGGCCTACGACTACGCGGAACGGCTGCCGCCTACCGATCAGCACCTGCGCGCCTACGCCAAGTTTTTGGCCACGCACCGTTCCGCGCTGATGCCCACCTTCAGCACCTATTTTCTGCAACTGCCGGGGCATCGGAACCTGTGGAAGGAGCCGGCCGCCGCGCTGCTTGATCCGGCCCACCTGTTCGATCCGCCGGATCGCGCCACCGGTGAGCTGGTGTACCCGCTCTCGCCCTGGACCCGCCACTTGCCCGCGGTTGGGCAGCGCTACATGGAAGAAGGCCAGCGCAAGAAGGCCGAACAGTCCGCCATGCGGCTGTGGCGCATCAACGAAACCATCTTTTCCGCCTTTCCGCACTACCTGGCGGCCTCGGGCGCGCCAGTTCGGGGCTCGATGCCCGGCATCGGCCTGCACACCGAGCTGGAGATGCTGGTGCGGCTGGGGCTCTCCGCGCGCGAGGCGCTGGCCGCGGCCACCAACAACTACGCGCTCCAGCTTGGCTGGAACGAACTGGGGCAGATTACCCCCGGCCGCCGCGCCGACATTCTGGTGGTGGATGGCGATCCCACGGCCAACATCTGGAACGCGCGCCGCATCTCCGGGCTGATCATGGACGGCAATGTGCTGGACCGGGAGGGGCTCTTGAACCCCAGGAAATGATTGCGCGGCATCACGCTCGTTTGGCTGCCTGCCGGGCCGCGACGGCAAGAATCTCCGGCAGACGCTGTTGCCGGTAGGCGAAGGATTGGGCCAGCTTGCGCCGCACCAACTGCGGCGGCCACCGTTGCGGGAGCCGCGATTGGGAGAACCAGCCGGCATCGTTTAACGTATCGATAGGAGCCCGCTTGTGATTGGGCGCCGCAAGGCAGAGGAAATCATCGACTCCGAATCGAAAAGCTCGAACCCGGATCCTGGTCCGCTAACGGGTCCGCGCCAGGGCCACAACCGGTGGCTGGTTCTCATTGCGCTCTTCAAGCTGGCCCAGGCGCTGCTATTTATCGCCATCGGCGTGGGAGCGTTGCGCCTGGTGCACAAGGACATCGGCGATATGCTGGCGCGACTGGCCCACCACCTGCGCTTCAGCCCAGAGTCGCGCTTCGTCGACTTCGTCCTGGACAGGGCCTCGATCGTCAATGACCGGCTGCTGCGCAGGATCAGCGCGGCCGTCTTCTCGTATGCCGCGCTGGGAATGGTGGAGGGAATCGGCCTGTATCTGGAGAAGGCCTGGGCCGAGTACCTGACGCTGGGAATTACCGCTTCTTTCCTGCCCTGGGAGATCTTCGAGGTAATCCGCAGACATACGCCGATCCGGGCGGGCCTGCTGGTAGTCAACGCGCTGGTTTTTCTTTACCTGCTGAAGCTGGTGGTAGAGCGCGGGAGACAGGTGCAGAAACCCGAAATTGTGTAAGCTGCACGGCTGGAATCGGCCACAGCGCAGTCAGGGTTCCCGGCGAGTGATCGGGCGGAAGGCGCCCGTTTTCGCTTTTTGTTCACCTATCATGCCCCGCCGGTCCTGTCCAGTAGTGGAACCAAAGCGGTAAACACTACATCTTGTGGTGGTCGGAGTTTTTTAATCTATTAGACGAATTTCCCACACTTACCCTCAAACTCCCTTGCTTTAGCGCGTTTTTTTCCTTTGCGTGGGCGGGAAACGGCTGTACTATCGCTCATGTGGGGCCAAGTGGAGTCAAGTGGTACAAAGTGGAAGCCGGAGAAGTTCAGCAAAATCCAAATCCACCAGAGTCGCTGAACCGATCCGAAGCAATTCTACTCCCATTTCAATCTCTCCACGGGGCTTCCGGGGCGCCAAAACGGCCGGGGAATCAGCCTGGCTAACGGGGACAGGGAAGTTCAGGGCAGAGAACCAGCCGTGGCACGAAATCTGGAATCAGCCGCGGGCAGGCAAGGGGCAAGACGGTGTTTCGCGGAAACCATCCGGCGAAGGTCGATGAGAAGGGGAGACTGAAGGTCCCGTCTGCGTTCAAGCAGTTGCTGGATGCGGCCAACGTCACCCAGTTCTACATCACCTCGACGGATGGAAAGAGCGCCCAGGTGTGGCCGTTGCCGGAGTGGGAGAGGCAGGAAAAGCTGCTGGCGGAATACAGCACCATGGACGACGCGGTGGAAAAGTACCTGAACCTGACCAGCTACTACGGCCAGCAGGTGGAGATTGACAGCCAGGCGCGGGTGCTGCTGCCACAGATTCTGCGCGAAAAGGCCAGGCTCAACGCGGAAGTTTCGGTATTCGGGAAGCTGATCTATCTGGAAGTTCAAAACGAGAAGGAATTCGAACAGCGTCTGCCGGCCTTCGAAATGACGCCGGAGGAGCGCAAGTCGGTGGCGGCGATTACCCGCCGGAATGGTTGAACCGCAAGACCCCCCAGGGGGAGCGCATGACGAAGCCGACTGAACGCCATGTGCCAGTTCTTTTCGAGGAAGCGATTGGTTTTCTCCGGGTGCGCGCAGGCGGAACGTATGTGGACTGCACGCTGGGGTTGGCAGGGCACGCCGAGGGGATAGCGAGGCTGCTGGGGCCTGCGGGTCGCCTGATCGGATTTGACCGGGACTCCGAGGCGCTCGCTCTTGCCAAGACCAGGCTGGACCGGGTTTGCGAAGAGCTGGGCAGCCAGGCGCCGCAGGTGACCCTGGTGGGCGAGGCCTTCAGTTCCATTGAGCAGCACGTAAAGCCGGCATCGGTGGATGGTTTGCTGGCCGACTTTGGGGTCAGCAGCCTGCAGTTCGACGAGGCGCACAGGGGATTCAGTTTTCAGGCGGATGGACCGTTGGATATGCGCATGGATACGCGCCGGGGGCCAACCGCCGCACAGGTGGTAAACGAGGCGAGCGAGCGCGAGCTGGCAAACCTCATTTACGAATACGGAGAGGATAGGAGGTCGCGGAGAATCGCCAGAGCCATTGTTCGCGGGCGGCCGCTGACGACGACCGGGGAACTTGCCCGAATCGTCGCCGCAACCGCCCCGACAATGAAAAGCGAGCGCATTCATCCGGCGACCAGAACTTTTCAAGCTCTCCGTATCTACGTAAATCGCGAGCTGGACGAGATTCGGGCGTTGCTGGAGGCCGCACCCAGGTTGCTCAAGCCCTCCGCAAGGCTGGCCGTCATCAGCTTTCATTCGCTGGAAGATCGCATCGCAAAGGACAGTCTGCGGGAAGGCGCGCAGAAGGGAATCTGGGAGATTCTGACCAGGAAGCCGGTCACGGCCGGCGAAGAAGAGATGGAGCGCAACCCCCGTTCGCGGAGCGCGAAGCTGAGGGCGGCGGAGAGAACAGCTACTAGCTACTAGCTACTAGCTACTAGCTTTGAAGCGGGGCAACGAGGCTTTTGGCGAACGGCTGGCAGTTATATCGGGAAGGTGAAAAGAGCAAGCTTCAAGCGGGTTGAGCTAGAAGCTAGAAGCTAGAAGTTAGAAGCTAGCAGCTCGGGAGGTTAACCATGGCGGCATGCGCGACAACATATTTTGAAGCCGGCCGCGGGCTGGGCGCTCGGGACCGGGAGCGGAACGCGGAGCTGATGGCTCAGCAGCCACGGCGCAGGCGGGGCGTGCGCACGCCGGAGTTCTACTTTGCCAGGCACTTTGACAATTCGCGGCTGGTGAAGGCGCCGGACCCGGTGCGGGTGCGCGAGATGCGCGTGTTTACCGCGGCGATCGCGGTGCTGTTCTCGCTGGTGATGATCTATGGCTTGCAGCACTTCTATGCCATCGAGGGCGGTTACCGTGTGGAGTCGGAGAAGCAGACAGTGGACCAATTGCGCGAGGAGAACCGCCAGTTGCGGCTGACCGAGGCGCAACTTACGCAGCCGGGCCGGATCGACCAGATGGCCCGCCAACTGGGTCTTGCGGAACCACAGCCGGGCCAGGTGATTCATCCCAATGCCCGTCCCGACGCCGCTACTCCAGCCATTGCCCAGGTAACTCCCCCAACGCAGGCCGCACAATAGGCAGAAGGACAGCTGCTAGCCGCCAGCTTCCAGCTATCAGCTTTATAGCGCAAGCAATGAGAGTCAGGGCTTCCATAGGCAGTTTTATAAGTCAGGACAGAAGGCGATTGGCAAGCTGGATGCGACTTGGAGTTAGGAGTTAGGAGCCAGAAGTTATGAGTTAGAAGTTACAAGCTGGAAGCTAGCATCTAGCATCCAGCAAGTGGACGCGGAGCAGTTCAAGTCTCGGAGCAATCCCCCATGCAGGCAGCCCTTCAAGCCAACCGGAACCGCACCAAGGCGGCGCGGGCCATCCCTCCTCTCAAGCGGGCGCGCTTCTGGCTGATCTGCCTGTTCTTTCTGGTGTGGGCGGTGGCGATTGGCGGCCGCCTGTTCTGGCTGCAGGTGGTGCGCCACCAGGAGTTCGTGGAGCGCGCCCAGAAGCAGCAGCAGCGCACCTTTGAGGTAGCTCCCCGCCGCGGCGTGCTCTACGACCGCAACCTGCACGAGCTGGCCATGACCGTGCAGGCGGACTCCTTCTACGCCGTGCCCACCGAGATCGACGACAAGCAGACGGCGGCGCACGCGCTGGCCGCGCTGGTGCACACCGACCCCGACGATGCACTGACCACCGAGGAGCAGATTGCCGAACGGCTGGCCAACGGACACGCCTTTGCGTGGGTGGCGCGGAGGGTCACGCCCGAGGTTGCCTCGCGCGTCAAGGGGCTTCCGATCAAGGGAATCTACTCCCAGAAGGAGTTTCAGCGCTTTTATCCGGACAACGAGATCGCGGCGCAGGTGCTGGGCTATGTGGGCGCGGACGATAACGGGCTGGGCGGCCTGGAGCAGAAATACGAGCCGCAATTGCACGGCGCTCCGGGCCGCATGTACACGGCCATGGATGCGCGGCGCAAGGTATTGGGATCCAGCGAGGCCGAGCCGGAGCCGGGCCAGAATATGGTCCTGACCGTCGACGAGAACATCCAGTTCCTGGCCGAGCGGGCGCTGGACCACGCCATGGAGCGGACCCAGGCGGCCAACGGCACGGTGGTGGTGCAGGACGTGCATACGGGCCAGATTCTGGCGCTGGCCATCCGCCCCACGTTCAATCCCAACCTGGCCCGGAAAACCACGCCGGGCCTGTTGCGCAACCACGCCGTGAGCGACGTCTACGAGCCGGGCTCGGTGTTCAAGCTGGTCACCTATTCGGCGGCGCTGGAGCAGAAGGTTGCTTCGCCGGACGACAAGATCGACTGCCAGGGCGGGCAAATCACGCTGGCCGGGCGTGTCATCCACGACGATAAGTCGGACCACTATGGGGTCATCACGGTGCATGAGGCGCTGGAGCATTCGAGCGACGTGGCCGCCGTCAAACTGGCGCTGAAGGTTGGCCCGGATCACTTTTACCAATTCATACGCGATTTCGGCTTTGGCAGCCGCACCGGCACGGAACTGCCCGGCGAGACGCGCGGTCTGCTGCAACCGGTAAAGAGGTGGGGTGCGACGTCGATCGGGTCGATCGCCATCGGGCAGGAAGTAGGCGTGACGCCGCTGCAACTTGTGTCGATGGTTTCCACCATTGCCAACGGAGGCATTTACCTGCCGCCGCACGTGCTGATGCCGGGCCAGGTGGGCGCCGGCGCCAACGGCCAGCACGGGGCAGGCCCGTTGCAACCGGAGCCATTCAAGCCGGGAGCCGACCTGCCCAATCCGATGCCGGCGGGCGCGCATCGCGTTCTCTCCACGCTGACCGCGGCCGAGATGCGCAAGATGATGGAGGGCGTGGTGCTCTACGGCACCGGCAGGCAGGCGCAGCTCAACGGCTATTCCTCGGGCGGCAAGACCGGCACCGCGCAGAAGATCGATCCGGTCACGCGCACCTACTCGAGGACCATGCACGTGGCCTCGTTTGCCGGCATCGCGCCGGTGAACAATCCGGTCATCGCGGTGGCCGTGGTGATGGACAATCCCAAGGGAGCCTACTACGGCGCCAGCGTCTCGGCGCCGGTGTTTGCCGAGGTGGCACAGCAGGTGCTCGAGTATCTGGGCGTGCCGCACGATATCGAAGTCCACGCGCCGCGCGTCAAGTCCCAGGCCGATGCGCTGGTTGCGGAAGACGACGCGCACGCGCAGGGCGACGACATCAATACTCTGTTTGCCGCCATCAACGATCTGCCCAGCGACGATCCGTTGCGCGCGGGGTCAGACCAAACGGGGAGCGCCGGCCAGGCGGCCACAGAGCCCGCGCAGCAATCCCCGGCGCAGGCCACCGGTCTGGCCGCGGACGCCAAAGCCAGTCCGGGCGGCGCGCAGGCCGTCTCCGCGGCGGCTCAACCCTCCCCGCAGCCCGCAAAGGCTTTCGAGCAAAAGACATCGCTGGCGGTCATGGTTCCCGATGCCAGGCAACTGCGCGTTCCTACGCTGGTCGGACTGCCGCTGCGCAAGGTCATCGAGCAGGCAGCCGCGGCGGGCCTTGAGGTGCGCATCGCCGGCAGCGGCACAGTGCGGGAACAGGCGCCCGCTGCGGGCACGATGGTTGCGTCCGGAACGCAGATCGTGGTGCGTTGCGGGCGGTGAGGCAGACTTACCATCGAATAACCTCATAAAAGAACGTCAAAACCGCAATATCACGACTTTCCGTTTGTGATAAGTTTTGTGTGATTGTCAACGCGCGCGACAGGCAATTTTGGGAAGGGTGAACCATGTTGCATCGGCACCTGAATGACGGGGTGGGATATATCCTGCCCGCAATCGACGATGTGATCGACCGCGGCAAGCGGAAGGATTGGGCTCAGTTGCGTTCCGCTGCCCTTGGAGACCGCGCCATCATGGAGAAAATCCTTCGCGTCGCTCTGGCACACGCTCAGGATCCCTATGCGCAGCGGTATCACTTCTGGAGGCACTATGCCGAACAGCACCTCCGGATCGTCGGGTGCGAAGACACAGAGAAAAACTGAAGGCGCGCCGCGGGGGGCCTTGAGGTGCGCATCGCCGGCAGCGGCATGGTGCGGGAACAGGCGCCCGCCGCGGGCACGATGGTTGCGTCCGGGACGCAGATCGTGGTGCGCTGCGGGCGGTGAGGCATTCCCTCGCTTGCGGAGTGAGACCGATTACATTCCCTCCGGCCAGTTGCGGGTTGCTTCGAGCGATTCGCCTGTTTCGAGAAGGCTCTTGAGGCTGGCAAGGATCATCGGCCATCCGCCCGACACGGCCTTGATGAACTTCGAGTCGGGCTTGTCCATCTCATGCAGGATGGTGAGCTTGACCGAATCGCCTTTCTCTTCGAGAGTGTAGGTCAGGCGCGAATAACCCTCCGCGGTCATCTCGGGGAACATGTGATTCTGCCACCTCAGGACCAGCCGCTTGTGCGGCTCGATTGCAATCACTTCGCCGCTGTCGGCTGTGGCCCCATTTGGTTTCACAATCCGCCAGGAAGCGCCGGGTTTCCATTTGGACTCCTGCGTTGTTCCCATCCAGAATTGGCGCGTGAATTCGGGTTCCGTCAGCGCCCGCCAGAGTTTCTCCGCCGTGGTGCGGATATAGGTGACATAAACAAACTGCGATTCAGCCATCGATTTCTCCCTCCAGTTTCGCCTTCAGTTCGGCGAGGGCGCGAAGACGTCCCCGCTCGTATTTGCCGATCCAGCGCTCGGCAATCTCGTGGATCGGCATCGGATTCAGATAGTGCAACTTCTCGCGGCCCCGCCAGATGGTGGCCACCAGCGTGGCTTCTTCCAGCAGCTTGAGGTGACGCGTCACTGCCTGGCGGGACATCTCCATGTGCCGGCAAAGCTGTCCCAGCGTTTGCCCGTTGTCGGCCCGCAATCGATCAAGCAACAGCCTGCGTTCAGGGGCTGCGAGCGCCTTGAACACCTTGTCCACATCCGCGCCCATTGCCGTCATTTTATGCAACCTTTTGGTTGCATGTCAAGAGTGCAATCACCTTGCTATGAAGATTGTTGGAGGGAGTTCTGAACAAGCGTTATGCGGAATAAGTTGCTGTCTTGCGACAGTTTATGCTGAATGTGGCGCTGTCGAACGAAACTGCAGCCTTCGAAAAACTGGCGTAGAATCTGTGGGTGTGAACATTTCCCCTCAAATATTGTCCGCGCTCATTGCGGCTTTTGTTTCGGTCCTTGGCGTTATCGTGGCCGTCGTATCCGCACGCTGGAGTATTATGTCGGCTCGCGAAAAGGTGCGTGCTGACACGCAGGCGCTTCGACAGAATCTACTTAAAGACGTGCTTGCGAAAAGAATGGCGGCTTACGCTGCCCTATGGAGAGTATTCATTACATATGACCTGAACTGGATGCTCGAGGGCAAGAAGCCTGATCAAAACTGGGTTGCAGAGTTTCTGCACGAACTGAATGAATGTAACGCTGATCATGGTGTCTTCTTCTCTCAATCCGTGTACTTGCGATTTGTTGAGTATCGAGCCTGCCTTGCAGACATCGCGCAGCGCTCCAGAAACGGTGAGGAAATCTCCCTACGAGACGTTGACAGATTGGTAGCTCTCGCGGCGGGAACCGACGGGAAACCAGGACTTGCTACCGCGTTGAAGGACGACCTGGGAAGCTACGTCCGAATCCATCTGCAAGCGGGTGCCTCTCCGGAAGACTCTTAGCATAGGAGGCGGCGACTCGCTAATCCTCCGCCCAGCGCAGCGCGCTGTGTGCACCATGGTCTCGCAAACGGCCGTTTCTGGAACACAAGAGTGCTCTTGGTAAATGTGTTCTCCGCAAGCTATGCAAGCCTGATTGCGTCGACAATCTACAATTGATCACGAGATGAATTGGAAAGAACTGATCGATGAAGTGACGGCCGTTGGGGCTGGTGGCGGCTCTGAGCAGCGGGTGACGGGAGTGGAGTACGACTCGCGCAAGGTGCGGCCCGGCGCGGTGTTTGTGGCCATGAAGGGCGGCTCGACGGACGGCAATCGCTACGTGGAGAAAGCCATTGCCGCGGGGGCGCTGGGCATCATCACCGACTCGGCGCAAAAGTTCGATCATGTGCTGGTTTTTGAACCCGGCCTGCCGGTCCTTGAGGTGGAACACGGCCGGCGCGCGCTGGCCCAGGCTGCGGCGGCCTTCTTCGGCCATCCTGAGCGCAGGCTTGCGGCCACGGGGATTACTGGGACCAATGGAAAGACCACCACGGCGTTTCTGGCCGAGGCGTTGCTCAACGCGGCTGCCCGCACCACCGTGCTGGTGGGGACGATTGAATATCACGTGGCGGGCGAGGTGAGGCCAAGTGTGCACACCACGCCCGAGTCAAGGGATTTGTTTGAGCTGATGGCCGAGGGCGCGGGCCGGGGCGCCACGGAACTGGTGACCGAGGTCTCAAGCCACGCACTCGACCAGGGCCGCGCCATCGGTTTGAACTTCGACGTAGCCGTCTTCACCAACCTGACCCGCGACCACCTCGACTATCACAAGACTATGGAGCAGTACTTCGCGGCCAAGCGGCTGCTGTTCGACGGCACGGTCTATCCGGCTCCGCGGGTTGCAGTGATCAATGCGCACGATTCGCGCGCAGAAGATCTTGCCCAGGCCGCGCGCAAGGCAGGCGCGGAGGTGCGGACCTATGGAATCGGGCTGGGCGACTGGCGCGCGGCAAGCTACTCGCTCACTCCCGGCGGAGCGGTGCTGGAGCTGGAAACGCCGGCGGGCGCGGCCAGGGTGATTTCGCGGCTGGCCGGCGAGGTGAACATACTCAACCTGCTGGCCGCGTTTACGGCTGCCCATGCGCGGGGCGTTCCGTTCGCCGATCTGGTCGAATTCGTTCGGCGGCTCAAGCCGGTTCCCGGCCGCTTCCAGCCGGTCGATGCGGGGCAGCCGTTCACGGTGATCGTGGACTACGCGCACACCGACGACGCGCTGCGCAACCTGACGGCGCTGGCGCGGCAGATGACGGCGCAATCCGGCGGACGCGTGATTACGCTGTTCGGCTGCGGCGGCGACCGGGACCGCACCAAGCGGCCGAAGATGGGCCAGGCTGCCGGAGCGGGGAGCGACTTTGTGGTGGCCACCAGCGACAATCCCCGCTCCGAGGATCCGGCGGCGATTCTGGCCGAGATCGAGCCCGGATTGAAGGCCAGCGGCGTCCAATACATCATTGAGCCGGATCGCGCCGCGGCTATTCGCCTGGCGCTTCAGGCGGCCAAAGCCGAGGACGTAGTTCTGATCGCCGGCAAGGGCCACGAGAAGGAGCAGATTCTGGCCGGGCGCACCATTCCATTCGACGATGCGGCGCTGGCGCTTTCGGCGCTGGCTGAATTGGGCTTCGAAATGGGATATGGTAAGGAGCAATGAAACTCACATTGGCAGAGGCGGCAATCGGCGCGTGCGCGGTGCTGGAGGCTCCGGCCAGTGTGGTGAACCCCGGGGCGCTGGTGGTGAGCGGCTACTCCATCGACTCACGCACCGTGGCCGCCGGCGAGCTGTTCTTTGCCGTGCGCGGGGAGCGGCTGGACGGGCACGACTTTGCGCTTGCGGCGCTGGAGCGCGGGGCCGTGGCGGCGGTGGTGTCGCGCGCGCTGGTGGCCAGCTTGCCCGACGCGGTGCTGGCCGTGCCGCTGCTGATCGCCGAAGACCCGCTGGTTGCGTTGCAGGCCCTGGGCGCGCATGTGCGGCGGCGGTGGGGCCGGCGCGTGGTGGCCATTGCCGGCTCGGCGGGCAAGACCACCACCAAGGAAGCGGTGGCCGCGGCGCTGGGCGCAAAGTTCAACGTGCTCAAGTCGCAGGGCAATCTGAACAACGGATTCGGCCTGCCCTTGCAACTGCTGCGCCTGGAGCCGGAGCACGAGATCGCGGTGGTCGAGATGGGGATGAACCACGCGGGCGAGATCGCTGCGCTGGCGCGCATCGCCAGCCCCGACTGGGGCGTGGTGACCAACGTGGGCACGGCGCACATCAAGAACTTTGCCGACGGGCAGGCGGGGATCGCACGCGCCAAGTTGGAGCTGGTGGACGCGCTGCCGGCCAATGGCGTGGCCTTCCTCAACTGCGACGATCCCTACGTCTCGCAGTTTGGCCGCGACTTTCTTGGCCGCGCCGTCTATTTCGGCACCGGCCCCTGCGCCAATCCGCAGGTACTTGCAGCCGGCGAAGACCTGGCGGGACTGCATTTGAGATTCCGCGCCGGGGCGCGCGAGGGCGAGTTCACATTGCGCCTGCTGGGAGCGCACAACGCATTGAATGCACTGGCCGGACTCGCCGTTGCTTTGGAGGCGGGCGTCGACGTGGATGCGGCGGTTGCGGCGCTCGAGTCGCTGACCGCCGGCGACAAGCGCGGCCAGGTGATGGAGATCGATGGCGCGACGATTCTGAACGACAGCTATAACTCGAATCCCGAGGCGCTGCGTTCGATGATCCGCACGCTGGCTACGCGTCCGGCCCGCCGCCGCATTCTCGTGGCCGGGGAGATGCTTGAGCTGGGCGAGCACGGTCCCGCTTTGCACGCGGCCTGCGGACGCGCCGCCGCCGAGGCCGGCCTGGACCTGGTTGCCGGCGTGCAGGGCAACGCCGAATACCTGGCCGCGGCGGCCTGCACCGGCGGAGTGGCATCGCTGTTCCTGCGCGATGCCGAAGCCGCCGGGCGCTGGCTTAAGCAGACGTTGCAGCCGGGCGATGTGGTGCTGGTGAAGGGTTCGCGCGGGGTGCACCTTGAGCGGGCCATCGAGGCGGTGAAGCATCAATCGGAGCCGACCTGAAACTGCCTGCTTCCACAGCGCCGGCTGCCCCCGGCCCTGTAGAATCAACCTGAACCCCGCCTCATGCCGGCTCTGGAGGCCACTTGCTTTACTGGCTGCTCTACGAAAGGCTGTACCCGTTCTTTCACCCGTTCCGGGTCTTCCGTTACCTTACCTTCCGCACCGCCTTTGCCTCGGGCACGGCACTGCTGATCGCGCTGTTCATCGGCCCCTGGGTGATCCAGAAGCTGCGCGAGTTCCAGATCGGCCAGTTCATTCGCGAGGACGGGCCGCAGTCGCACCTGAAGAAGTCCGGCACCCCCACCATGGGCGGGGTGCTGATCGTGATTGCGATTCTGCTGCCCACGGTGTTGTGGGCCGATCCCTCGAACCCGTTTATCTGGATCGCGGTCTTTTCGACCCTCGCTTTTGGGGCCATCGGCTTTGCCGACGACTACATCAAGGTGGTGCAGCGGCGCAACCTGGGCCTGACGGTGCGCGCCAAGCTGCTTTGGCAGGGGCTGGTCGGCGCCCTGGTGGCCATTGCGCTGGTGGTCATGCAGCAGTTCAAGATGTTCTCCACGCAGTTGACGGTGCCGTTCATCAAGCAATGGCGTCCCGACCTGCTGTGGCACTGGTGGCCCGCCACCATCCCGCACCTGGGGTTTCTGGTCTTTTTGCCGTTCATTCTGTGGGTGATCGTCGCGCTGATCGGTTCAACCAATGCCGTGAACCTGACCGACGGGCTGGACGGGCTGGCCATCGGCTGCACCATCATCGCCGCCGCCGCCCTGGCCGTGCTCACCTACGTCAGCGGGCACGTGGTGTTTGCCGACTACCTGGAGCTGCAGCGCATGTCCATGGTGGGCGAACTGACCGTGTTTTGCGGGTCCATGGTGGGCGCTTCCATCGGTTTTCTCTGGTATAACGCTCACCCGGCTGAGATCTTCATGGGCGATGTGGGTTCGCTGGCCCTGGGCGGCGCCATCGGCACGGTGGCCATCATCATCCGTCAGGAACTGCTGCTGCCCTTTATCGGCGGCATCTTCATTCTGGAAGCGGTCTCAGTGATCCTGCAGGTGGGCAGCTACAAGCTGCGCAACAAGAAGCGTATCTTCAAAATGGCGCCCTTGCACCACCACTTTGAACAACTGGGCTGGAGTGAATCCAAGGTCATTGTTCGCTTCTGGATCGGCGCCCTGGTGTTTGCATTGTTTGCACTCACCACCCTGAAACTGCGTTAGACACGGCCCGCGCGGTGCACCTCGCGGTGCACAATAGAAAGGTCGCGAGAGCCTGAGGATCGATCCAAATGTTGGAACTCAAAGGCAAGAAGGTCCTGGTTGTTGGACTGGGGAAATCCGGGCTGGCGGCGGCGTTGTTTCTGCGCCGGCGCGGCGCTCATGTGACGGTCTCCGACGTGCGCAGCGCCGAGGCCTTGGCCAAGGACATTCCCGCCCTGCTCGACGAGGGCATCATGGTGGAGACCGGCGGCCACGGCTTGCTTACGTTCCGCCGCCAGGACCTGATTGTGGTGAGCCCCGGCGTGCCGCTGAACACGCCGGAACTGGCGCAGGTGAAGAGCTTCGGCCTGCCGGTGATCGGGGAGTTGGAACTGGCAGCGCGCTTCCTCAAGGGCAGGACGCTGGCCATTACCGGCTCCAACGGCAAGACCACGACCACCGCGCTGGTGGGCGAAATCCTTGTGAAGGCAGGCATGCCCACGCTGGTGGGCGGCAACATCGGCGTCCCGGTGGTATCCCTGATCGACCAAAGCACGGACGAAACCTGGTCGGTGCTGGAAGTTTCCAGCTTCCAGCTTGAAACCACGGAGCGGTTTCACCCCAGCATTGCCGTGATTCTGAACATTACCCCCGACCACCTGGACCGGCACGGCAGCTTCGAAAACTATGCGCGGGCCAAGGAGCGCATCTTCGCCGCGCAGGACGAACGCGACTGCGTGGTACTGAACGCCGACAATGCGCGCGCCGCCGAGGCCGCTGCCCGCTCGGCAGCCAAGGTTTATTGGTTTTCCATGGAGCACCCGGTCGCGCAGGGGGCCTGGTTGGAACAGGGGTATTTGGTCTATCGTCCTGCCGAGGATGCGGTGACGGAAAAGGTGATGCGTCTGAAGGGAATTCCGCTGAAGGGCGCGCACAATGTGGAGAATGTGCTGGCCGCGGTGTGCGCAGCCCGCCTGGCCGGCGTCCCGGCGGAGGTGATTGGCCAGGCTATCGAGGGCTTCCAGGCGGTGGAGCACCGGCTGGAATATGTGGCCACCATCAACGGCGTGGAGTACTACAACGACTCCAAGGCGACCAATGTGGACGCGACGGCCAAGGCCGTAGCCTCTTTCTTCTCGGGCATTCACCTCATCCTGGGCGGCAAGGACAAAGGCTCAGACTATACGCAGTTGGCGCAACTGCTGCGGGCGCGGGTGCGCGCGGTCTACACCATCGGTTCGGCGGCCGCCAAGATCGAGTCGCAACTGCGTGGAATCGTCTCCATCCTCTCCTGCGAGACGCTGGAGAATGCGGTCAGCGCGGCGGCCTCCGCGGCGCGGCCGGGCGAAGTGGTGCTGCTGGCGCCGGCCTGTTCCAGCTTCGACCAGTTTGAAAACTACGAGCAGCGCGGCCGCGTCTTCAAGGAACTCGTCAGTGAACGGCGGGGGTGGAAGGTATGGCAAAAAGGGTAGGGGCGGACAAGTGGATGTTCTTCACCACCCTGCTGCTGATCGTGGTGGGACTGGCGATGGTCTTCTCCGCCTCGGCCGTGGTGGCGCAGGAGCGCTATCACTCAGAGTTTGCCTTTGTGGGCCGGCAGGCCGGATGGGCGCTGGCCGGCCTGTTGACCCTGGTTGCCCTCATGAACGTGGACTATCGCGTCTACAACTCGCCCCGGTTTATCTATCCCGCCCTGTGCGTCACCACGCTGCTGCTGGTGGCGGTCTTCTTCTTTCCCGGTTCGCACAACGTGCATCGCTGGATGCGCTTTGGCGGCTTCTTCAGCTTTCAGCCCTCTGAGATCGCCAAGCCGGTGGTGGTGCTGTTTCTGGCCTGGTTTCTGCACACCCGGCTCGACGCCATGCGCGACTGGAAGCACACCCTGCTGCGCGCGGCCATCATGCCGGTGGTCTTTATTCTGCTCATCGTAAAGCAGCCCGACCTGGGGACGGCGCTGGTGCTGGCCGGCGTGACCGCGATGATGCTGATGCTGGCGGGGATGGAGTGGAAGTATCTGCTGGGCAGCCTGTCGGTGGCGCTGCCCGGCCTGGCCGCGCTGCTGTTCATGGTGGCCTTCCGCCGCCAGCGCATGCTGGTGTTCCTCAATCCGAACTGCGATGCCAAGGAGGCCGGGGGCGCCGGCTACCATATCTGCCAGTCGCTGATCGCCGTGGGCACCGGCGGCCTTGCCGGACGCGGCTACATGGAGGGCATGCAGAAGCTCTTTTACCTGCCCGAGGCCTCCACGGACTTTATTTTTGCCAACATCGCCGAGGAGCTTGGGTTCATCGGCGCCATCGTGATTGTGCTGCTGTTCGTGGTCTTCGGCTGGCGCGGGTTGCGCGCGGCCTTCCGTTCCCAGGATCCCTTTGCCCGGCTGGCGGCCTTCGGCATCACCACCGCCCTCCTGCTGCAGGCGTTTTTCAACATCAGCGTGGTGCTGTCGCTGGTGCCCACCAAAGGGATTCCACTGCCATTGATCTCCTCCGGCGGCACCTCGCTGTTCTGCACCCTGGCCAGCATCGGAATACTGCTGAACATTACCAGGACGGCCGACTAGGGGCGAGCGGGTGGTGGACCAGTTTCCGCATAGCCGGCCACTCAGGATTTCCGGCGATTTCGGGCTACAAGGGCGTTTGTACTAAGCCGCTGGCGCGGCGGACGCTGCGCATGCGATACTTCCGACATAGTGATCTGCCACATGCTTCGAATCACATGCCTCCTGCGTCTAGTATCTCCTTATTATTCTATTGATTGCAGACAGGGATCGATTGAATTCCCATAGCCTCACCGCAT
>Ga0181527_1000993_pt1 | contig 30695 bp, 18 predicted proteins | sample PEATcosm2014_Bin_30_FD_119762 | JGI IMG/M metagenome (GOLD analysis project Ga0181527, IMG submission 119762) | Peatland microbial communities from MTU Mesocosm Facility, Houghton, MI, USA - PEATcosm2014_Bin06_60_metaG | ecosystem: Environmental > Terrestrial > Soil > Wetlands > Peat | place...
AACGGCATTGTGCTCCGCTACAACTCCGCATTCGTCGATACGTTGAACGCGGCGACGCTGGCCGGGGTGCTGGCCCATGAGGTCATGCACCCCGCACTTCAGCATCACACCCGGCGGGCCAAACGCGACCCCAGGCGCTGGAACGAGGCCTGCGATTATGCGATCAACCCGCTGCTGCTCGATGCCGGCCTGAGCCTGCCAGACGATGTGCTCGTCGATCCACGCTTTCGCGGCATGAGCGCAGAGCAGATCTACAACCTGCGCGAAGCTGAGGCGCAACCACAGTCCGATGATCAGAGCAAATCGGAGCAGAATTCATGCACCGATTCGAACGATTCGGCAGGTGATGGGAATGAAAGCGGGACACCGTCTGTTCCAGAGAGCCAGGGCGGCATCGGCCAGGTGATCGACGCACCGGAAACCGACGCCGATATGGCAAGCATCGAGGAACAGGAGCGCGATTGGGAGATCGCCGTCAACCAGGCGGCGACCGTCGCCCAGCAGGCAGGCAAAGTCCCCGCCGGCCTCAAGCGAACCCTGGAAGGCGCGGCGGAAGCCCAGGTCGATTGGCGGGAACTGTTGCGCCGTCTCTGGTCCGACACTATCCCGGCCGATTCGAGCTGGATGCGGCCCAACCGCCGTCACATCTGGTCCGGTCTCTATCTGCCCGGCGTTTTGCGCGAAGGCACGGGCGAAATCGCGATTGCAGTCGATTGCTCGGGATCAGTCAATGCGCGGCAGCTGCGGCTCTTCGAGGCGGAGATCCGTTCCATCCTGGAAGGCCAGCGGCCGGAGCGGGTGCATGTTCTCTACTTCGACGCCGAGGTTCACAAGGTCGATACCTACGCGGCCGGTGAGATGCTCCATCTCGAACCAGTCGGCGGAGGCGGCACCGATTTCGGTCCCTGCTTCGACTGGCTCAATGAGCACGGAATCCACCCACAGATAATGGTTTTTCTGACCGATCTATATGGGAGTTTCCCTGAGTCCGCCCCAGATTACCCCGTGATCTGGGCCTCGACCGGCAGTCGCCAAGCGCCTTTTGGCAGCGTCATTCCCATGCACGCGGCGTAGCCAATGCTTGGCTCATTTGTAGTAACGCGCTACGGAGCATCCCCATGAACAAGCAATTCTTCATCTTTACCGATGGCTCGGCCATCGGCAACCCAGGTCCTGCCGGCTGGGCGGCCATCGTAATCCACCGAACAAAGCGGCAGGAAATCTCTGGATCGGTTTCGTGGTCAACCGTCTCCGAAATGGAACTCCGCGCCGCAGTCGAGGCATTGCGCCTGACGCCAGTTGGCGCACGAATCGAATTGCGCTCGGACTCGGAGTTGCTCATCAACGGCATGCGCTTCCGTGTCTTCCGCTGGAGACGATTTGGTTGGCGCAATAGCCGCGGTTTCGAGTTACAACACCAGGAACTGTGGCGAGAGTTGCTCCTGTTGGGCGCGGATCGGACAATTCGCTGGCGATGGATCAGAGGGCACAGCGGCCATCCGATCCAATCTCGCGCTGATGTGCTCGCCTACAAGGCGGCCAGAGCAGTTGCCGTTCAGGAACGAATTGCCGCCTGATCACACTGGCAAACAGACAACTCGACGATGGAGATAAATCATGTCAGTTATAGCCGAATCGAATACGCTCTTTGAAATCGACGCAGAACTTGACAGCATTCTCGATGAGATTGAGGAGCAGGCTGCACAGGGCGGCGAACCCGCCGAGGAACTCGTCGCCCGTTTCCAACAATTCTGTTCAGCGCACGGTGAAAAGGTGGACCGAATCGGACGATTCCTGCGCCAGATGGAAACTCGCGAACAGTTCTGCCGCAGCGAAGCTGCCCGGCTCAGTGACCGGGCCCGCACCGCAGCCGGCAAGGTAGAGCGAAGCAGAAACATGGTCCTCTACTACCTGCTGAGCCGCGATCTCAAATCCATTGATGGACGCGAATTCACCCTGCGCGCACAGAAGAACAGCCAGGATTCGGTGCAAATTACCGACGAAGCCGCGGTGCCGAAGTGCTATTGCAGGATTGATGCGCGGATTGATGGAGTTCTTTGGGAGACAGTCCTCTCGCTACTCCCAGACGAGCTTTCGAAGTCTTTGGAGTCGTCTGTTCAAGAGACGCGACCGAATGCAGATGCGATCAAAGCGGCTGCGATGCGTAATGAACATGTCCCAGGGACGGAATTGCGCCGCGGTTCCCATCTGAGAGTGGCCTGAAAGCAGCTTGGGGGTGTCGCATCTTCGCCACGGCTTGGCGTCCCTGAATTCGTTCATGAATAACACCCTCTGAAGCCCGAGTAGAACCCATTCTCCACTTCAACCCGGTATGCCGGCTATGAGGCGGATGCACCCAAATGCCCGAGAAACGTTTTTTCCCGAGCGCTGGCGCCCAAATGAATCGGTGGTAACTGATTTGCGTTTATCAAAGGCATTTCTTCCAGAACGCCGGCGGACTCGTCTTCCGATGCTGTCGTGTGTCAGATTTGTGCCTGAGTCGAACGATTGATTAACGGAATCCTGTCAGACGGTGGCATGAATGGCGCGGCGTGCTTGCCGACCGTTTCCGTCTGAGTGGCCCCCCACTTACTCGGCACACCTTTCGCACACCGCCCGAGACATGACATTGCAATAGTCGCGGTCAAGCGGCCCGAGTTGGTTGATGCCGGATCAGCATACCTGCGAGTGATAAGCGGACCTTCGCTAACTGGAAAGACGAGAAGTTGGCGCTGACCTGCCCCGTTTAAGGGGACTTACCGTTGGGCGGCCCGGAGGACCCTCGTATCTGCATTGAACAAAGTGCAGGAAAGACGTGCAGCGTGGAGCCCTAAGACTATTGGTCGACTCCGACTAGGCCTGCGATAGCGAAAGTGTGCCGATTAGACAATTCGGTCTCTTCAAGTAGGTCCGATAATCGTCGGATCCCTTCAAAAGGTAGGCGCGTCCCTCAACCACAAACCCATCAAGATTGTGTTCTATGGCGTATGCAGAGAGATCTTTTATTTTGTTTATGAAACCCCGCCCTTTGAAATTCAAAGAGGTGTTGCACAAAACCCCGTATCCCGTACGCGCCTTAAATGCGACAAGTAGCTCGTATAGACTCCGGTTACTTTCAGATGAAACAGTCTGAAGACGTGCAGTCCCATTCACATGCGTAACCGCAGCTAGCGCATCCGTTTTTGCACGATGTGTGTACAACATGAACGGACTCGTGTGATCGCAACCAAACCATTGCGCAGCATCTTCTTCCAGACAGACAGGAGCAATTGGACGGAATTGCTCTCGCTGCTTGATCTCATTAAGCCGCACCCGAGTGTTGCCGCGGAATGGTGCAGCAAGAATTGAACGGTTGCCTAAAGCGCGTGGACCAATTTCGTATTTGCCGCTTACCCACCCGAGAACGAGGTCGTTAGCTAATATGTCGGCCAACAACTCGTAATTCGTCTCGTAGACATCATATTGCCCTGAGTCGAACGGCTCCGTAACGAAGGGGCGTCCCGAGTACACATTCCAATTAATCTTCGGATTGCCAGTAAAGTGAAACTGGGCATCGATCGCTGTCCCTATAGCCGAACCCGAGTCATTGGCGACGGGCGGTACAAAGACCTCGGTAAATAGTCCGCTTTCCTGCCACCTGGAATTCCAGTCGCAATTCAGTCCGCATCCACCTGCAATCAACAGTGGTTTGTTCTTCTTCAAATTCGATTTTGCAAACTGATAAAACATCTCGAAGAGAGCGTCGCTATAGATACCTGCGAAGTTGCGAAACTCCGGGTCGTCCACTCCCACGTTGAAATGAGGCGCATGTTCAAGGTCTTCGTAAGCGCTCAGTGCCTGGAAGGGCCCCTTCAACAAGAAATCGAGCAATTTTCTTTCTTGAGCCGTAGGCTCACTGCGGTTCGAAAATGACGCCAAGGCCATGAGCTTTCCTGAGTCCGAGCTACGAGGAAATGGTCCATCCTTCGGAAAGGTTGGATCAGCTAGCCCGTAGAGCCGGCCGTACCGATTTCCGGGCGAATCTAGGACTTCCCCAACTAACGCAATGTTCAGCTCGGAGTCAATTTCGTAGAAAGCGCCAATCGCTCCTTCCCATACCAATGCAAAGCATGGGCTGCTTCTTGGTAGGCTTGACATACCGAAGGCACAAAGGATGTGCGATCTTTCATGGGAAGATGAGAAGTACTGAACTTGCTTTCCAAAGAAGCGTTGTTGGCCCGCGATAATGTTGCTTTTTGCCACGCCGCGGTATCCGGCATGAACATCCGACCCGTGTAGGTATTCAAAATGGTCGCGTGGCCACCACCCACTCGTACAAATGACGTCAGGGATTTCGTCAAGTTCCCCGATGGTTTTGAATACATCGGCAATGGAGATCGGCGAGTATCGAGCATTGGAGTCCTTTTCAGCTTCAATGGACATCACCAAGCGAGCATCCTGGAGGAATGCGACAGCCCCGTCATGGCCAGGATTATGAGATAGGATCTTCACGTTGCTAGCGGCCTCCGCCTCAGACATTTCTCGATGACACAATATCACGATCCTCGACGGTCTGTGGCGAGGCGCACTTGGTGTGCGTGCTTCAGATGCGAGGTCGGCAATTCGAGTCTACGATATAGTGCATATCGTAAGGCATCAACAGTTCATAGTCGCGAGCGAAAATCTGCTCGCAAGCGGTGGATCTGAATGCAGCAGGAAACCGACAGCCCAGAGCACCATCGACAGCGCTCGGAATTTATCAGAAAAATAGTCCAGAGCCCTTCAGGTCAGCCTTCGGTCAACGATCGTTACAGGAAGCCTATCCCAAAAACGATCGTGCAGTTTTGGCATGACCTTAGACAATTACCGCCCGACGTCGAGGAATGTGTTCGCACCTGGACCGTTTGGAAGGCGAGCGGCTTCGAGCATAGGTTGTTCGATGAACGGTCTGCCGCCGCCTTCATCAGTAGTTCATTGGGTGCGCGGTACAAAAGGGTTTTCGAACGCTGCTATCACCCAGCGATGCAGGCGGACTACTTCCGGCTTTGCTACGTGCTAGTTGAAGGCGGTATCTATGTCGATGCGGACGATGTGTGCGTCGGTACCGACCTCGGCTGGCTAGCCGAGGATTGGAGGCTCAAACTCCAGCCCCTTTGCTACGATATCGCTACTAGAGCAATGGTGAAGCCGGCTGTGTTTCTACGTGCAGAGGCGTACGATCCCAGCTGGATATTCTACTTTAACAACAATCCACTCATCGCAGGTCCGGGACATCCGGTCATTGAACACGCACTCAGTCAGGCGACACGTCTTCTTGAGCTAGCTGGCAGAGACGAGCTTCCCGAGATCCAAACCGCAACCGGACCGGGGAATCTTTCGAAGTCGATCTTCGATCTTGGCACGAGGACTAGCAGCGATATCGAAAATGATGTTGTCGTGTTGGTGGACTGGGATGCCCTCGCAGTCTCGCATTGGCCGCTGAGTTACCGCAGCGACGCTAGGAATTGGCGATTATCTAACCAAAAGAGATTTGATCATGGTGGATAGTCCTCAATGAATCTTTCGAAGCCGCTGCCCTCAGCATCGCGATGTATCCATTCGCTATTCTCACACGCTCGATCCCGTCTCCCAAAGCAGCGGTCCCTGACATTTGGCGCGGACTCTGATGATCTGCGATCGGGAATCGGTCCGATTTTTGTCATCAATTTGGACCGACAAACTAGCCGTTGGACCGATACTGTGCGCGAGCTTGGTCTGATCTTAGACGCCCATGGCATGCCGCTTTCCGACCGCGTCGTTCGATACTCCGCATGCGACGCGCAGGCCGATCCTCCAGAACTTGTCGATGGCACTATGGTTCAACCGTTTTATACCCTGGGCGATCAGCTATTCGTCGAACCGCAGCCACTTGCGGTCCCCGATGTATTTGATCTTGAGCGCCCGATTAGGATGAGCCAAGCGGAGGTCGCCGTCGCTTGCTCACACATTGGCATTTGGAAAACGATCGCGCAGTCCAGCGCACCCTACAGCTTAGTACTTGAGGACGACGTCCGGTTCGAACGCGGCTTTGGGCACATCCTCGATAAGGCTTGGCGCGAGATGGAGGACGCTGATCGGGATAATCCGGAATTCGACATCCTGTACGTTTCGTATGGGGAGGTGCGCAACGGTGCACCAAAGGAACTAGTTTCGACAAATGTGTTTCGGCCGGAGCGGGGCCTTTGGTATTTGTCCGGTTATGTACTTTCGAAGAAGGGCGCTCAGGCCCTGCTTGACCTTCTTCCGTGCTGCGGTCCGATCGACCTCTGGATCAATCATCAGTTCCGAAAGCTGGACGTTCGGGCGCTGCGCCGCTCAATGATCAGTCAACGCCGCGATCTGCTCTCGACAAATTCCTACTCGATCCTGCCGGCACTGAGCCGGATCGGTGTTCTTGATAACGGCAACTCGGCGCTGTTTCATGGATGTCCAATCCATTCTCCAGTTTTCGTGTTCGGAGCGCCGGGATCAGGGCTGTCATCCCTTGCAATGGCCCTCTCGATGCTTGGCTGCCGCTGCTGCAGCGACCTTGACAGTATTCCGGAATCGGAATTTGAGAGCCTGCTCGCAGGTCGCACCGATCGCATTTTCGATGCTTACGTCAACATAGGTTCGCTGGAAACGCAGATAGGCGTCCTCATTCGGCGCTATCCAAGAGCAAAGTACATTGTGATGGATGAAGTAAATAAATCTGCCGATCGCAACAACCATGCCATACTAACGGCGTTGGAAGGGACCGATCTTCTGCGCCTGCGTCGTGAGCGCACAAGTACTTGGCGTGACCTATGTGAGCACTTGAAGCTTGCGCCACCGAACGCGCAATATCCGTCCGTCAACGACATCGGACTACGGACGCGTCAGCGAGTGCCACCAGGAAGCAAAATGGTCGCTCCTGCAAGACGGCTTCAGCATGACCCGTCGCCGTGGATAGCGAAGCTGCGCAGGGATTGGAACGGCATCAGCGCGAGCGCGCCTGAGGGGCAGGAATCGTTGGGGGCTTTGCGGGTGTGCTTCGAAGACGATCTTGCTCAAATCCAGTCCGCACGGTGGTTTTTGCGAAATGACACCTTCCCTGGAAATCTCGGACTTTTTCGTACCACAAATGTGACACCAGCACCGGGAGGCGGTCTCTCGTTCGCTGTTATCGAGGAGCCACTTGGGGTTAGGAATCTCAGCGCAGCCGCGATCTCAAGCCGCGCCAATTTTCTGTTCGGGCGTTTCGAGGCGACGCTACAATCCACTAACGCCCCGGGCCTCGTGACAGGTTTCTTTCTCCATCGCGACTCTCCGCGACAGGAGATCGATGTAGAGATCCTCGGGAATCGGCCAGACCACCTTTTGGTCAACGTGTTCTACAACCCGGGTACCGATGGCGCGAAATTTGACTATGGCTATCGGGGAACGCCCATGATCATCCAGCTGGGATTTGATGCGTCAAGGGACTTGCATCAGTACACCATCGAATGGGAACCATGTGAGATCCGGTGGTTTGTCGATCGCAAGCTGGTTCACCGTCGCGTGATCTGGGATCCGACCCCGATCCCCCACCTACCGATGAGATTGCACGTGAATACTTGGCCAACAGCCTCACGCGAGCTAGCGGGACGGCTGGCTCTTCGGGCGCTGCCAGCGGCAGCAATAGTGCGCCGAGTCGCCGTCGATACATACGATCCGGATAGCCCAGGTCAGCCAGCGATGGCCAAACCCCAAACCGCCGGTAAAGGCACTTGGTAGTGCCGAAAGGTCGGCATAGCGACTGGAATCTCGTGTCCTCCCGCCAGGGCATGGGGTCGAGTAGGCTCCGGGAGCCTGAGGCGTTTGTCGGTACCAAAAGGTCTCGGATATCCCTGGGGTGCCCATTCGCCGACAGTCCAACGACACTCGCCTCTGAGCATGCGGCGGCTTTTTGCACTCGTCGTACACAAGGTTCCAGACTATGCTGACCTCAGCACCTCAATTAGAGGCGATTAGAAGCCGGCTGCACCATGCATATTTCAGAACTCCGAATACGGAACTTCCGAAACTTCATTAAGGCAAAGTTTTGCTTCGAGCCAGGAGTGAACACTCTGATCGGGGAGAATGGCTCGGGCAAGACTAACGTACTTCAGGCGATCCGGCTTCTGCTCGACGAGAGCCTCGAGCGTAGCGCGATTTATTTGAAGGAGTCGGACTTTTGCCGGGACCTCGGCGATTGGCGCGGCCACTGGATCATCATTTCCGCGAGATTCGCGGATTTGGATCAATCAGAGGGCTGCCAACTTCTCCGGCATAGCGCCGGGCACATGAACAGCACGAACACGGGGACGTGCACATTCTTCTTTCGACCCAAGCTGGAGGTGCGCAAAAAGCTCTGCGAGCTGTCGGGTGGCATTGGAGTGTTGGCCGAGTATCGGAAGAGTATCACCGTTGCCGATTACGAGTCCTGCATTACAGGTCGATCCACGGGAGATTGCTTGGATGACAAGATCTACAGGAGCTGGACTGGGGACTTTAACGAGTGTCTCTTCCCCAACCCCGAGGACGAGGACCAGGACAGCCTGGGCGTGCGGATTCCGCCAATCTATCAGGAGGTGGCATGCACCTTCGTCAGAGCTCTTCGGGACGTGATTACGGACCTGCGCGGGTTTCGGGGAAACCCTCTTCTGACCCTTTTGCGCGGAATGGAGTCCGAAATTGAAATTGGCGATGCGTCACGCATTACGGAGAAAGTCCGAAGCCTGAACGAGGACATTTCTTCGTTGGAGGAGATCAGGGGGCTTGCAGGCGACATTGAAGGGGCTCTGAAGAAGGCTGTCGGCCATACGTATGGGCCCAATGTTGACATCGTGTCGGCTGTGCCCGATTCCATGGAGAGGTTGCTTCAGCGACTCTGCCTTTTGATTGGGGACAGCCCGACCTCGGACTACAAGGGGGAGCTTCAAGAGCAGAGCCTCGGCGCTGCAAATCTCATTTATCTTTCGCTCAAGCTCCTGGAATATGAGCGGAAGCTGTCTTCGGATCGGGTCGCTCACTTCTTCCTGATCGAAGAGCCGGAAGCTCACATACACACGCATATTCAGAGAACTCTTTTTTCCGGCCTTCCGTCGACAAACACGCAGGTTATCGTATCGACGCATTCCACCCACATCTCTTCCGCGGCGAAGATTGCAAGTGTGAATGTCCTGGCAAAAAAGGACGACCATGCGGAGGTCTACCAGCCGGCGGCGGGCCTCACGCCCAAGGAGATCGAGCGCGTTGAGCGGTATCTGGACGCTGCGCGGTCGACTCTTTTGTTTGCCAAGGGGGTCCTGCTCGTCGAAGGTGACGCGGAACTTATTCTCGTGCCGGCGATGCTGAAGGCCGTCTTCGGGGCGGCTCCGGACGAACTAGGTTTCAGCGTGATTTCTATGAGCTCCGCCGTTTTTGAGCATGTGTCGGCCCTTTTTTCAAACGAGCGGATTCGACGTCCCTGCGCAATTGTTACCGACGCGGACAAATCGCTTGTGCCCCTGAACGACGATCCGAGGGGCGATACGAAGGAGCAAGCGCGGGCACGCGCTTCTCAGGTCAGCGGCGCATCGCGGCGCGCAAAGCTTATTGGGTTGACATCGACGAATCGCTGGGCGAAGCCGTTCTTTGCGTACTACACGTTTGAGGTCGATTTCCTTCAAACGGGAAACGCAGCCGAGGTCGTGGCTATCTTGGACGAGCTTTTCACCGACACAGCCGCCAAGGAGAGGAGTAAAGCCGCTCTCGAGGCAGAGGATGCCGCGACCGCTGGGGCCGAGATCCTCAGGTTGGCCCGCATGGAGGGGAAAGGATGGTTTGCCCTCCTCTTGTCAGAGAACTTGTCGGAATTAACTTTCATACCCAGCTACATTCTTAAGGCTGTCGCCTTCGCGTGTTTCCCCCATATCGGCAACAATGCGCTGCGGCGAATGGCTGAACATCGGGTAGCAAAGACGACAGCGGCAGATACCGAAGTTGGAAGGGCGCTGCGCCCGCTTGTGGACCGGCGAGATTTGAACGCTGAGCAGTTCGTAGCCGCGTTCCGCGGGGCTGCGCCGCAAGATGATTTCTCCGAGCTATGCCGGTATTTGGACGAGTTCAGAAACCGATGATCAGCTTAAACCCCGAGCAAGAGGACGCAGTTCGAGCCGTCGGAAATGCTGTTGTCACAGCGTGTCCGGGAAGCGGGAAAACTCGCGTGCTCGCGGCGCGCGTCATTCGGGCTCTTGGTGAGCTCGGGTCGCGTCGGGAGCGCGTGGTCGCGCTGACGTTCACCAATAGGGCAGCTGACGAGATCGAGGTTCGCCTCGATCAGGAAGGCTTGGCGGTTGACTGCATGTGGGCAGGGACGATTCATTCGTTCGCGCTGGAATGGATTATGCGCCCGTATGCCCCGTATTGCGACGAGTTGCGGAGGGGCTTCGCGATCGCCGATGAGTTTTATACGGAGCAACTCATACAGAGGCTCAAGCGGGAGGCGGCACTCGACCCCTACGCCGAGATCAGCACTGTTGTCACGCGCGATGGGAGCAGCCTAAACGCTGACGATGCGACTGAGGGTGTATTTCAGGCATATAAAGCCGAACTTAGAGCCTCCAAGCTAATCGATTATGACGATGTGCTCTTTCTCGCATATCGCATGCTGGCCGATGTTCCGGAGATTGCTGCGACACTCGGTACGATTGTCCGTGTCATTTGCGTGGACGAGGTGCAGGATATCCAGGACTTGCAATATGGCATCATCTCGCAAATCTACATGGCTTCCGCGGCGAAGCCAATAGTTTACTTCGTTGGTGACAATGACCAATCGATTTACGAGTCTCTGGGAGCGGCGACAAAGACGCCCGAGCAAATCGCCTCCGAGTTCGGGCTGGAACGGATTGAACACTTCACGCTCCACGGAAACTATCGTTCCACGCAGCGGATCATCAGTCTGTATCGCCAGTTCAGGCCGGATGTCCCTGTTATCGAGGGCCGCGCAAGGTACGCTGGCGAGCGCGGCCTAGTGACTTTCGATGACCAGACTATTGCAAAGGAGCAGTTGTCGGCTGTCATCGCGTATCGTGTTGCGGAGGCCCTCCGCCAAGGTGTGCGCGCGGAAAGCATCTGCGTCATCGCCCCGCAGTGGTGGCATGTGAAGTCGCTCGCTCGACGACTCGTGAACGAGTTACCAGGGGTCGACTTTGATGCCCCGGGCCTTTCTCCTCTTCATAGTTCGCGTGACAACTTTTGGTTCAAGGTTGCTAGGCTCGTCTTGACTAGGCCAACGCCAATGAGGACGCGCACCCGGGGGCGATGGGCGAAGGAGGCTCTTGTCGACCTACGTACCATTGCCTCATTGGAGTTGCCTGAGTGTATCGCGACCCCGCGACGCCTGCTCCGCGTGCTTAATGGCCTCGCCTCGGGGGAGACTGAGGGTCTCGCATATCTTCGCGACATCTTTTCCCAGTTTCTGGAGGTCGTCAAGCTAGACGTTGAGGAGTGCCTGACGTTGAAGCAGGCCTACGATGGGTTTTTCGAGAAGGCCGAAAACCGGCTGGCCAACATTGAGGAGCAGTTGCCGAGCGATGTTGAGAGTTTCCGGCGCCTATTTAGCCACCCGGCGGGCGTTGTCGTTAACACCTGCCACGGTGTAAAGGGCGAGGAATATGACACAGTCATAGCCTTCGGCTTGCTCCGCGGCTATATCCCCAACTGGGACGCCATCATCCATGGCACTCCGGAGCTCGCGAGCGATCGAGAGTCTAAGCTCCTTTATGTAATCTGCTCGCGGGCCAAGCGAAGGCTTCATCTGATTGCCGAAACTGGGCGGCTGACGAAGAATGGGAGGCAGTACGAAACGTCAGAGCTTCTCGGGGGTCTGAGATTTGACTTTGACGAGCGCTAGGCGAAGGAATCAGTCCATTCGACCATCCCGGGCTTGGCCGCGGGTGCGAGTGTTACATATTGATCACTCGCGGGAAGTTCCAACGAAGCAACACAAGACGCTCACCGATTGTGGGGCGATTTCAGGGATTAGTACTGGCAAAGTCGGCAAGGCGCCTGGAATCTCGTGTCCCACCGCCTGACTGGAGTCCGGAGGGGGCTCTCGGAGCCTAGGGCGTTTGTGGATACGTATTCTGCCCTCGTTCCTGAGGCTACTTTTACAGAACCTCCGATTCGAGGTCTCGGTAGTAATCTGCGTCCCACGAGCGCACTGCGTTCAAACAGGCGTTCACGACTGCCTTGCATTCGCTCGCGTCCGGAATCGTCAAAGACCTTATCACTGTTGTTTGGTGAGAATACTGATTGATGAATTTCCAAACGCGTTCGCGCTCGACGGGGTCGTTAAACAACCGGCTCATTTTCTTGTGGAGGCCCTGGGACTTGGGGATCATGATGCCGCCGAAGGCCTCCATGAATCGCCTGACAACGTTTGGCAAGGTAAATAACCTGTCGAAGGTGCCTTTCGGGTCGGATGAGAAGCGGTGGAGCTCGCTGAACAGGTAAAGGTATTCCGAATTGAAGCGTATTAGCTCAGGGGGGATCCTTTCAATTCTCGAGGCTCCGGAATCCGCCCTCGCAATATGGAACGCGCACCAGTCTTTCCACTTCTCGTACTCGGTTATCTTTCCGCCCTCTTCGTCGCGAGCCCACTCCTTTATCAGGTTGAAAAGTTCGAAGTTGTGGGTAAACAGAAAGAGTTGCTTGCAATCGCCGATCTCGTTTCTCATGAGTGCGTAGGTGAAAAAGAGGTGGTTTGCGTCAAGGCTGGATACAGGGTCGTCGATGACGACGATGGTCTCGGAAAGTGGGCTCCTCCCATCTTGGATACGTGTGATGTAGTACGCGAATGCAACTGCGGTCTTCTCGCCCTCACTGAGATTCTTCGCGATCTGTCCGTCTCGCAAGATTTGGAATTGTCTGGCCTCCGAAACTACGATCTTAATTTCCTCTTTCCCGAAGTAGGCTTTGAGTAGATCATTGATCCGCCCGGCGCCCCTGGCTGCCTCTGAGGTCTCCGATTCGAGGGCCAGGATTTCGCCGTCCAGTTGTTCCAGCTTCTTGCTTGCCCCTTCAATCTGCGATCGGAGCTCCTCGGCGGCTAGCGTGCTGTTCCCGTAATCCTGCTCAATTACGAAATTCGCCGCCGCATACATCTCGAGCTTCAAGAATGCGGCCTGGCGCGTCTGTTCGAACTCTGAGGTCCGTTTGTTATGAAGTTTGATTAGCTCGTTGATCTTGTCCACGTGCTCCGCTATGCTCGCATCCGGGTCCTCAATCTGAGGGCACTCCAGTGGAGTGAAGGCTTTTGATCTTTTTGCCTCAACCGCTTCGGAGAGCTTCTCAAGGCTGGAGCGCCGTTCCTGGAGCAGACGTTCGACGTGATCTTTTTCGTATGTGTAGTCGGTCGCCAGTTCTGGGTAGAACTCGGTCGCGTGGGGCAGGTTTATTCGCGCTTTTGCCGCCTCTCCTACCGCTGTGGTTAGATCAGCGAGCTCGGTCATCAAAAGGTCATACTCGGCGGAGAAGTGTTCTTTCAGCAAGTCCATTAAGTTCCGTGGTAACGGTTGCCCGCAGAAGAGGCAGATCTCCTTCTTTTCGTGGAGTGGTCGTCCACTATCTACCCACCTCTCGGCGGCGGAATCCTGCTGGAGACGCGGAATCCTTTGCCCTGTGACGCTTTTCGCAAGTGCGTTCGCGACCTTCATCCGAAGCAATTCCAGCGACCTGAGCCCGAGAGTTATTGCGGTCAACCCGTCCTTTTTCTCTTTCGAGATGTATTGTGCCGTGAGTTTGGAGATGGCCTCGTCCTGCAGCAGGTGCTCCTCTGGAGCGATCATGCACTCCAGAACCTTTGGCAGGAATGATGTCTTGTCGTAGTTGGGCACGCTGAGAGCGATTTTGATTGCGTCGCGGGCTTTTGCTGTCAGCGCCCTTTCTAGCGACGTTTCGATTTGGCTCAATTCCTTTTCCCGGTCTTCCTTCAAATTCTTGATTTCGTCGCGGTCCTTTTTCTTGGATTCGAGCTCTGCCTGTTTCGCCATGTCTGCCGAACCTAAGATAAGGACCGGGGTTGCGCTTCCGGCATCAAACCTGAGGTTTTCCCGCACAAAATCGCCGTTGAAGACACGTATTTCCAGCGGAGTGTCGGGAGTTGTCAGTTGGTGGGAGATGCCGCCGACGCAGTCGATTTGCGCTTGAGCCAGTGGGAAGTCCGGATGCGTCGTCTTACTCTCGAAGCATCTGAAAATGCGGGACAGCATCGTCTTGCCTGAGTAATTCCAGCCGTAGAAGACGTTAAAGCGCTTGAACTGGCACAGGGCGGTCGGCCAGTCGAAGTCGACGTAGGAACCAAAGGATCTGATTCGACGGATCTTTTCGATCATGGTCCGCGCCTTTAACTCAGATTCTATTCTGCGTGGAAATGAACAGACCATTCTACGCTCCGGACAGGATCTGCCTGGCGTTTCCTCTGCTATATCGGGTGTGATCGGTCCCGGAAGTCGGCATGGCGACTGGAATTCTGTGCCCTGCCACTGGGCTGGGGTCCGAGAATGCTCACGGAGCCTGGGGCGTTTCACGTTACTAATCGCGATTAGCCTATTGGCGCGGTGTCAAACGATTTGAAATAGTCATTTTGGTTTTCAGTCCGTACCTGTCCAAAACGCTCTTAATCAGCCCGACAATCGAATGCGTCTCGCGAGGTCCTACGACGACCTCCGTGACAAATCGCGCGGGGTCGAACGGAACCTCGATCCCACGTCGGCCGTCTAGCTTCTAGAGTATGAATGGATCCGATCCAGAGCTTGGATAAATGAACCACGAGTAGAGGAAGATGTTCTTGACTGTCTCAAAGTGTTGTGCGACTTTTTCCGGTACTGTCGCGCTTAGGGAGATGCATGACACCATTTCGTGGAGATCGGCCGCCGTCAGTGGACGCGACGTACCTGCAACTGTGTCGATTCTCACGATCAGGGCATATCGAGGATCCAGTTCGGTGATGAACTCTGCAGGTCTCAGTTTCTCGGCATCGAATTCTGGTGCGCACATATTATTTTCTCGTTGTTTGCGGGCTGAGCGGTTGTCGATGATGGCCTGAAGTCAATGCAATTGTGAGCTGATGCCAATCAGCATTGGAAAAGTTGTGTGCTTGTAGCGCAACATTCGCACGATCTGTAAGACGGCGCAATAGAACAGGCCGCTCAGCAGCTCAATTAGCTTGAGATCAATAGTTTATCGACCAATTGGAGGATTTGTTCCGAAAAGCGTGCAACTGGCTCTGGCCGGACAGGATGCAAAGGAACGCGAGTCGAGCGAAGATGGTGAGATCCGGCGCACCTGAAGCACACCGCAACCGGCTCGACATCGGGAGTTCCGGCTCACCCCGACCAGTGTCGGCTGATGGCCAGTCAGTCTACCTTGTACAGAGTCACCGGCTCGCTGTGGCCACTCGATAATCGCAGTACTCGTGCCGCAGCCTTTCCGGGAAGCGCCAACACTACTCTGCGTTCGGACGATCTCGGCATTCGGAGAACGGTCATGTCAGTTCAGCCGATCAAGGGGCGGGAAGTGCCCTTGTTTTGAAATACCTTTGAGATGCCCGACGATGATGCCAATTTGACAAGTGCAGCCGGATATGATAAAAACATGACAATATGCAAAAGCTCTCGTTGATTTCAGTCGAGCCTGAGCCATTACCCTCGTTTGGAGAGGTAATGACAGTCCTTGACTCGTTCGTGCGGCTGCTATACGAATCCCTCGATGCTGGAGCCACGGTCTGCCGACGCTACTACGAGGAACTGTCTGCGCGTGAAGTTCCGGAACCATATCTACGGGAGATGATGGTGCGAGCGCAGGCGAAGCGGTATCTGGGCCAAAATGGGCTTCAGGTTAAGAAGATTAAAGAACGTGGTTTCAGTCTGGTGTCGGAACCGTTGCTCAGTCTGTTGATTCACTACAAGGGCTTTGCAATACGGGTATTGAAAGCTAAGAAGGGCATCCCGCCGGGTTGCGGCAAGTCGAAGCGTCGTAAAGATTTCTATAGCCAGGTTCCCGTCGCTTATTTAGGAGATGACGGTAAACCCGCGCACTCCAAAACGAACCTGTTGGTGTTTTGGGACTTCAGTTCAACTTTCGGAATCGCGAACGTGTGGATTGCTTGTCCTGAAGTCGCTGGCGCTCGCCCTCAGGACGTCGTTCTTGCATGGCAGGAGCTTGTTCCAAATCCTGTTGTACAAACCGCGCCATTGCCCCCAGCACAAGAAGAGGCAGTTCAGCGGGATAAGGAAGCCGATCAAGAAATCGAAGCGCTACTGGTCGGAAGAGCATCTACTGCTTTGTCGGCCAGTCGGGAATCGACGCCGCTGGATCGCGATCAGTCAGCAGTCGTGGCATCCACTGTTTCTGAAATGGACTCGGAAGAAGAGGCAGATGATAGGCGATCGCATAAAGTTAGCGCGTGAGATTGCCGGATTCACCCAAGCAGAGCTCGCAGAACAAATCGGTACAACGCAATCAGGTGTTGCTTCGATGGAAGCAAATCTGTACCGGCCCTCACGGGATTACTTGAAGGTGCTTGCGAAAGAGACGGGGTTTGGGCTGCCGTTCTTTGAGCCGTCTCACGTCGATGAGTTCCCTTCGGGAGCGCTGCTTTATAGGGCGAAGACTGCAGTCAGCAAAGCAGAGCGGCAGTGTGCGCACGGCCTGACTTCGGTGGCGTTTGAGCTCGCTGTTTCGCTTGGGTCGAAGCTGAAACAAGTGCCGATCAATCTGCCAAGACTGAAAGAACCTCCTGAAAAGGCTGCACAGATTACCCGAGCAGCACTTGGAATTGCCCCCCATGTTCCAGTTATTGACGTTATGCAGGTCGCTGAGCGTAATGGCATCCTCATATTGCATATTCCTCGCGAGATTCCGGGCCTCGATGGATTCGCAGCATGGGCTGGGTCGCCGTATCCGAGACCAGTGATTGCCCTCTTGGGAGGCAAAGCTGGATATCGGGTTAATTTCACACTCGGGGAGGAAATCGGCCACCTAGTATTGCATTCTCCGTTGACCGTTTCCGTGAAGGAAGCAGATATCCAAGCCCGGGAATTCGCCCAGGAATTCCTCTTGCCGAGAGAGGCAATGATTGAGGAGATGCGCACCCCTATTACTCTTTCAAATCTTGCGCCGCTTAAACCGAGGTGGAAAGTTTCGTTGCAGATGCTCGTCCGACGAGCGTGTGACGTGGGACTAATAACGCAAAATCAATATCGTTATCTGAACCAGCAAGTTCGGGTGAATGGTTGGACCGCGCTTGAGCCAGGAGATGAACTTATCATTCAACCGAAACCGCGGCTCATGAGAAAGATGGCAGAGCTTCAATATGGAAGACCCGTGGATACAAGACGAATCGGGGCAGAGAAAGGGATTCCAGAGCGCTTAGTAGCAGAATTGTTAGGGGTTGATGCGCCCAGGCGACTCGGCCGGTTGCTGGAATTCAAGGCACATTCAACCTAAAACACCGTTCGACACTGGAGTGTCTCGGAGTATCCGGCAAGCGTCCTGCAATGCTGTCTCAGGCGTAAATGGCAGCTTTGACTGCTGGTTCCGCTTCTTTCAGCAAACGGTCAATCAGCACCTCTAGATCGGCTTGTCTCACGTGATACTGGGTAAGACACGAGGATGCAATTGCAATGTCCTTCTGATATCGTTCACGAGCCTTTGCGATACGATCCCCGAGTCCTTGTTTGTCTAATTCGGCTTCTTCGAGCAGTCGGCCAATCACCAGCAGGTCGAAATTCGAGGCATCGATGGGGACGCTGACTCGAACATCGGGGATCGTTGAGAGGCGGATTGCAGGATGCCTGACGGTGGATGATCCAGATGAAATCGCTCCCTGTTGCACGTGAAGCGCAAACTCTTTTGTTGGGCGCATACTTATAATTCGGCGCAACACCGCAATAGGCATTTGAAACGTGCCGGGGCGGATTCCATTTACGGGGTATTCAGACTCCATCCCAACGGCACGAACAGTCATGGCGTATTCCGATACAAGCAAATAGACGGTATTGGCGTCAGGAACGCCTTTGCAATTCGTTCGAACTTCACGAATTGCTCGATTCATGTCCGTTCGGCGTATTACAAAGAGAACTTCTCCTTCTTGCACAATCTGAGGTTTCAATTCTTGACGGTCTGTCATCGCTGAACCTCGCGGTATCGACTGTGAAGCAATAAACAGCGTGAATCATTCACCGTGACGACCTCTTCATGGATTGCTGGGACAACGGAGTATTCCCACGCGTCAGGATTGGCGGCAAGGCGTGCATCGACTACTTCTTCTTCCTCTAAATCGGTTTCCTCTATGTGCCAGCCAAACACGGTGCCAAAGTCGCAAACCAATATCCTGCCAGGAGTGTCACTTTGGATGTCAGGGTAGATTCGGTGAAAGTTGTGTCCATCCCAGTAGCCATAAGGACGATCCCTATTTCCGATAAAGTCGCTCCCTGATTCAAGGAACGCCGGAATCGCGCGCATCCATTCAGGATCCAGTTGTCCTCTGCTGTCGCATATCGTGATAATCACACACTCGAAACGACGTCCTAACCACAGTAAGCTTTTGCGTTTAACCGGGTGGCACGCGAAACCGTAGGCAAAGTGTCGACTGAGGAGTTGATCGAGATTTTGGCTTGTCTGACCTGCGTGCTCCTGTAATTCCTCATCCCGGAATGCGAATGACTTGCCCGTGTACGTGCGACAAACTTTCTCAATGTCGGCCTCGCTGATGGTACGGCTCTCGCGTCTATCGAGAAGGCTAAAGTCGAGGGCAGACTGGCAAAGTAACGAGAAGTCAAGGTGCAAGAGAGGAAGCATTCATCCCCCTGTCTATGCCTGCGCAATTAGAGAGGTCCCGGCAGTTTGTGCATTCGGCATTTGTGCATTCTTTCGCGCGTTGCATCCTCGATGTGCAAGCTGTCCATTCTCCGAAACAGTCTTGCCGCCCTTGCTGTACGGGAAAATGTGATCGACGGTGCTGTCTCCAAATAAATGGATTTCATTGTTACAGAGCTCGCACACGTGGGACTTGTTCCACAGCTCCTTACGGTAGACGTAATCGAAGAACCGGGGTTCCACTTGAGCACCATCGATGATCGGATCCACCAATTGGCGGAACTTCGTAAAGCGAATTCTTGTCTGGACTGAGCTGCCGGTGCGCCGTGAAATTGCATCCTGCATCTCCACGTCTGTCAGCATCGTGAACAGAAACAGTTCCCGAATCTGCTCCGCCACTTGCTGAACCTTCGCCGGAGGCCTGTTGATTAAGGCTGCAGCTTGGATGTCGAGCACCGTAATTGAGAATTTAGTATCCCAGTCACCGTTGTTGGTCCGCGGATTCACGTCGTAGTAACGTGCGGAATTGGGACCGAATACTGTGTAGACGTTTTGCATCGTCTGTCGAAACAAAGCCGCATGGGTCTTTAAGTCGGCTTCCTTGCGCGGACTGTAATCTGCCATGTACTCATTCAAGAATGCCTTCAGGCCGCCATTGTATTGAGGCAATCTATTAGCAAACGCGAAGAACCGCAAAATCATCTCGCGCTCCTTAAAGCGCCATTCGGGTTCGATGCCGCCTTTTACCCTACGCCAAACAGGATCCTGCTCAAGCTCGGCAAGTAGATCGTTGAAAGGACCTCGATAGACGCAGTTGCGTAGCTCCTGTTCGTTGAGCGCCATCGATCCACGATTCAGCCGCTCAAAAACCTCGTATCGGAGATCGGAATTGCCCGCAGAGTCGATCACGATCGTACGAATCGGCTCGTCAAGAATAAGCTCCTGCTGTTCCGGGCTCAGATCCTTAAAGAGTTTCCCGTTCAGGCTGCCCATCCTCAAGAGCTTGCAAAGCGAAAACTCGTTCCGAACAAACTTAACGAGCGTCGTTAGTCGCTGCTGTCCGTCAATGACTTCATGCCGGCCGCCGGGCATCTTGCCGAGATATATGGGTGGAATCGGGATTCTGAGCAGCAACGACTCGATAAGCCGTGAAGGTAGTTCAGGACGCAGGCTCCAAACGTATTCGCGCTGGAACTTCGGCTGGAGCTCCAGGTTCCCTCTGTTGAGCTTGTCTGTCAGCGCCGAGATGGTCCAATCGCAAATCTGGCTACTCACAGGATGGTCGTCGGGCTTGGTGACCGGGGTTTCCTCGCCGTTTTCCGGCTCAAGTTGGTCCTCGGTCGGGGCTGATGTTGTTTCGGTGTGTCCGTTCCCGCTAATCGTAGCCACTTGTGTACTCGGTGGGTCCGGCGGAGGAAACTGTTCATTCTGGGTGGCTGGCTGCACAACTGCCCCACCTTCGGGGTCGTGCGAACGATCAGATACTTCGCCGACGGGCTGGCCGTTTGTGGCTGCGGCGATTGCGAGGGCAAAGCGCACGTGGTTGTCGATGCCAACTTTGTCGAATGGCGGTTCCGTGGTCAGATCGTAGCGGACAAACGTGTCGAGAATCTCCTTGAGGATGGCGTCGCCTCTTCGCTTGGCTCCGAACCATTTCAGGACGGCGCGCACCTTGTACCGGCGTGAGGGTTGGCCGTCTTTCAGTTTCTGGACGATTTCGACGATCTGGTACGGAGTCTTCTGCATAGGGTTGTTCCTCGCTTCTCAGCCTTGACGGATCTGACGACGCCATTTGGCCCGACACACTCATTGGCGACTGGAATGGCGCCCATGAAGATCAATTCCCGATTAAATTGGTCGTCGATAGTGTAGACCTCTTTGCCTTGGGAAAGCAGTTGATGCGCCAGTGCGGCTGTCTTGCCACCCGGGGCGCCATGGGGAACGAAGACGCGATCGGCGAGTGCGCCGACAAACCTGTTGCGAGCCTCTGCTAGAGCAACAGCGATGCGCTTGTCCTTGGGTGGGAAGGGGGATAGGATCAGGAGCCGACCGGCATTGAAGGCGGGAACCAACTTCGGCTTCAGGTGCATTCCGACGATGGTGCGGGCGGGAACCCAGATGACAGGCTGACGGCCGCGGAGCAGGATGCCCAGGCATTCCCACTCCATCACGGAGTGGAAGCCGCCTATGAGGACCTGCCCTTCGTCGCGCATCCGTGTGATCGCATCGAAGGTCTTGAGGATGATGGAGCCGGGGCATTGCGAGGAGCAGAATAAACCTGTCTTTGGATGATCGAGCAGTGCCAGATGGCCAGCGGCCCAAATCTCAGAAGGCGCGTCACTGGCAAAGCCCGCGAGCAGAGTCTGCGGGAAGCCCGGACCTCCGACGCGAAACGCGGTGACCTGTCCGTTGAGGATCATGCCTACTCCTCATCTTCGTCCTCTCCGGAGGACGCATCTTCGTTTCTGGAGAATGATTGGTTAAAGACCTGAATGTCCGCCATGAACTCGGCGGTAAGAACCGGAACATACGAAACAAGCACTTGATCGATCTCGCGAATTAACTCATCGCAAGCGGGCAAATAGTAGTTACCAATTCTCCCCTTGTTATCCTTGTAGACATATTGTTTGCGCAATGCCGACCGAAGTTGTTTGCCAAGGAGCCCAACTTCCTTTCTCCCTTTTGGATCAATTGACCCAATCGAAAGAGGAAAGCGGTCGATCAGCCATCTCTTTAAGTTGAACCCATCTGACGCTATCGCCCACCACCAGTATCCCAACGAACTACAAAGTAAAGCGAATACAATATTCGCCTCTTCCTCGGTGACGTATTGCATGCCTGCTGTTCGAGCCGGCAGTGACGGTCTACCATCTTCACCAGTCGTCGGCGGAATATCTCTCCAAGCTGGAAACCAGTTGTATGCTGTTCCGCCAACATAGACACAGGGCTGCGGAAAATCCGGAGCCGCCGATACTAGAAAACTGTATGAGATACTTCTCGGGCCATCCAACGGAAGCGGCCTTCCTGCTTTTAACATCTTTTGAAGCACGTCCGCCTGCTCCTGGGAAGATACCTTAGGAATCCCTTCGAGGATATCCGTGGAGAGCGCACTGTATCGAAGGTCTTTAAAGAGCTTTGGCCTCTGCTCCTCTGTCCATCTTAGTAGTGACGTGGTCGCTCTGAGGCGATGCTGAAGATGTTGACTCCTCGCCAACAGAGCGATAGTGCACCGCGTTCTTACTTCACTTCCAAATAGAGCTGATGGAATTCGATCAAAATGCGACCACCACCACGCTCCAAGTTCCTCTCCAACAAGCCTCCTCAAGGCGACGAATGGTTTCTTGGTCGAAAAGCAGAGCGACAATGGGAGAATCATCCCGAATCTTCCATCATTCTTGAGCACCCGGAGAGAACGCTCAACTACGAGCGTGTACAAATCTTCATCTCTACTCCAGACGGGAAGGGCAGACTTGTAGAGGCGCCCAAGATACGAGCGTGAATAGGACTTGGGGATCTCGACATAAGGAGGGTTGCCAATGATTACGTCGAAGCCGCCAGACTGCATGATTGAGTGGAAATCGCAGAGCCAGTGAAACGGCTTGTGCACCTCCGCCCAACTGCTGCGATCAGTTCGCTTCGCCGCGTATTCATTGGACAGATATTCATTTAACTTGGATTCAAGAGCCGTAAACTGCTTGCGCAAACCATTCTTATCTTCCGCATCAACAGTTCCGTCGAGCCGCGTCTGTTGCAGACGGAATGTGCGGACCTTGGCGTCCAGGCTTAATGCCTCGTCTTCAACCTGGGCGATCATCCTGTTCTCTTCGTCAGTTCTAATTCCGCGGGACGGTTGAAAGTCCGTCTTTAGGGCATAGCCAACTAGCGTATTGCCAGCGCGAATGTTGAAGTCGATGTCCGGCAGCGGCTCGATGCGGTCCTGCGATTCTACCTGGGCAATTAACTTGAGAAAAAGCCGGAGCTTGCAGATCTCGACGGCCTCTTCCATGATGTCCACGCCGAAGAGATTGTTGACGATGATCGCCTTGAGGATGAAGTAGTCCTGCTTGGGATGGCGCTTCGACTCGTCGAGAGTCTGCTTGAAGTCGCTGAACTTCGTTGGATGGTGCGGCCCCGCTGACTCCATATCCTCAATAAATCCCTGCATCCTGATAAGGCAGGCTTCGTAGAGGGGCTTCAGAATGTTGAGAGCGGCAAACAAAAAGGCGCCTGAGCCGCAAGTGGGGTCGAGGACCGAGACCTTCTCAATGACTTTCCAGATTGCGCGAAGCAGTTCCGGTCCTTCGCAGAACTGAATTACGTCTTGCGCAAACTGCCGGATGTTCAGGTTCAGGGTCACCAGATCGTTGACCTGGCATATTTCGCCCGAAGCAAGTTTGGCTTTGACGCTGCGATACCGCTGATGGCGGTCAATAACCTCTCGCCATATTTCGGTCGGGAGCGCGAATTCCTCCGGGGCGGTGCGATTCCAGCCGGTTCGTTTCTTCACGTCTGCAATACCGGCTTCGATGTCGGTCGGCAGGGAAATGTCCGCGCCCCACTTCATGGCGTCGTGGATGTAACGGTTCGGGTCATCCCGTAGCAGCCGCCAGACAGAGCCTTCGGGAGCAAAGGCCACTGCGCAGCCTTTACGCGCTTCGTCCAGTAGGAAGGGAATGATCGTGTTTTGGGCGATGTACTCGGTAATGTCTTCCTTGGTGTAATACGCGCCCATTTGCTTTTGGTTGATGTACTTCTCGAAGATGTACCCCAGCACGTCGGGGTTGATCTCGCAGTCGTTGCGATTCTCGCGCTCGTCCAGGTGCCAGTCGTATTCCTTGAAGAAATTGAAGAGCCCCTTAAATGCTTTGTCGGGGATAACAATCTGTTTGCCGTGAAGTTCTTCAATCTGGTGCGGCTGGAAGAGTCCGCCGTTAAGATACGGAATCTCACCGAGCAACTTGTTGACAGCGGCAGAACGTTCCTCCTTCTTGCGGGCAAAGCCTTGAAAGAAGAGCGGGCAAAGAAAGTCTCTGTAGTAGGCATCCGGCTTGCGGTCACGGCTCTCTTTGAGCTTGTTGCGCAGATAGTCCTTGTCCCCGTTCAGAAAACCCTTCTCCTGAATGAAATAGAGGAACATTAGGCGGTTGACCATGACGGAGGCGTACCAGGTCTCCATCTGTTTGTCCGGGATGCCCTCGATGAATTTTAAAAAGCTGGAGTGCTCTGTCTTGAACCGTTCGTAAAACTTCTTGGTGACCTTCTCTACGTCAAAGGCTTTCAGACGCCCAGTGACACTGGTCAGCGTGAGAATCTCTTCCTCGTCCAGCGTAAAGACGAGGCCTTCCAGTTTTTGAAGAAGCAATTCGCCCGATTGCCCAGAGGCATAGTGATAAGTGCGGACGGCAACAGGTTTGCCCGGCTCCTTGCGAAACCATTGCCAGACCTGCCGACCATGGGCTTGATCGGCAAAGACGATTAGATGTTCAAAGTGGTCCTTCGCGACAAGCTTGTCTAGTTTGACGCGGATGGAGTACTCAGGGATGGAGTCGGATACAAGGATAACGACGCCATGTTTTTCGGCAACTGCCTTGAATAGGTAGTTGTGACCATCGATTTGCTTTGCGATTGAAGCCGAGTATTTATCCCAACCAAGTTCCTGAGTGAACAACCGAGCGAAGTCAAACGACTTGAGGTATTGCCGAGCACGTTCGCGGTCAATTGCCATCTGCCTGTCCCTCTGCGAGCCCGAGTGAACAAATTATCTGTGCCAGAGTTTCCTGATCTTCCTCGCCTTCGACGATGCTAAGACGGCCTGTTTCACGCAGGCCCATGGCTAGTTCGGCCAGGGTCTGGTCGGTGCAGTCGGTCTTCATGTGCCGGTTCAAGATGTCCGTCGCGACGGAGCGAAGCGGGTACTTGTAAATATCTTCAAGTGTTCGCTGCAGCGGTAGAGTATCAAAAAGTGTTCCCTTCACTTCAAGTGTGTACCGCTTGAGCCGCTCGTAAGCTCGATAGCGTGCGCCAGTCGCGCTGCCCAAGCCGCCGCCGACTATTTTCTCCTCGGCGGCAAGCTCCTTGACTGCGGTCTCCACCAGCTCGTGATGGTTGGGGAGACGGGGAACTGCCGGAGTCTCGGGGGTGCACTCCGCGGCTTTAAGAATTCGGAAAGGCGAATCGGTGACACGCTTTCCTTGCGAATCTACCCAGGCCAGAGCGTCGGTTCCGCTGCCATTCTTCAAATAAACTAGGACTCCTTGCGTTGACGGCACAGTCGCATCGTGGTGCTTGGCTGTGTAGACCACATTCGGCATATCCTCGATGGTCTTCTTGAGCGCGGGGTTCTTGTTAATCGCATCTTGCCAGATTTGATAGGCATACGAGACGAGGTCAACTTCGGAATCCTCTTCGCCGTCGAGCAGCCCGGCCTTTTCGTTGTAGAGGTCGGCAACAACCTTATTGTGTTTGTCATCGTCGAAAAAGGATTCATCTGTGCCAACAACTTCGGAATTGGCGTGGAGGCGGGCGCGCACCTTTGCTCGGAGACGAATGATCGTTTCAATTCCGTCCGCCGGCAGAAAGCTGTAGCAGAGGATTTTGTCAGACTTCTGGCCAATACGATCCACGCGGCCGGCCCGCTGGATTAGCCGAATAATGGTCCATGGCAGGTCAAAGTTGACGACGATGAAGCCGTCCTGGAGGTTCTGTCCTTCGCTCAGGACATCCGTGGCAACGAGAACCCTCAACTCTTGGTCGGGCGAAATGGTCTTCTTATTGCTCTGCGGGCTAAACCGGTAGGCAAGGTCTGTGACGTTCTCGGTGTCCCCGGTCGCTGCTGCGGTTCTTTTGACGCCGGCAGCCACAAGCTGTTGGTTCAGATAAAGAACTGTATCGCTGAACTGGCTGAAAACCAGCACCTTCTCCGTCTTGTGTTTCTGGTTGACCAGCTTGATAAGAGCCTGGAGCTTGGAGTCTGTTTGAGGTTTCCAGACCGTGCAGCGGTCGAATATCTGCATTAGCGCCTTAGCGTCGGCAAGGAGATTGCTTTGCAATTGCGGTCGAAAGAACCCAGGACGAATCCAGTCGAATCGAGTGCGGAAGCGATCTGCGTAAAGCGCGTATACGTCTGCGGCACGGGTGCGGAAAGCATCTACAGTGCGCAAATGGCCATGTTGTGCGGTGATTTCGTCGAATGTTCCTGAAGTCGTTACGTCGTCGTCCGACGTGGTTGTGTCCAAGAGCCCGGAGTCCTGTGTGCCGATCGGTATATCCAGACCGTTCTCGATGGCGTGGAGAAAGATAAAGTTGCGGAGGATGTGCCGCTCTACCGAAAGCAAGAAGCTGTGTCCGCTGCTCTCAAGCCGCTTAAACAGATTGCTCCGGCAAAACCCCATGAGCCGAGTACCAGCTGCTGAGAGATTTGCCAGAATTACTTCGTCGGCCCTTGAGGCTGTAATCGTTGGCTTTTCCAGCAACGAATTGCCCAGCCCATAACGCGGGAGACTCAGATGATTCACAATGTCTACGACTGGTGAAGAGTAGAGCTTGGCATATTCGTCGTTTGGATCGCTCTCATTCACCACGAAGGGGAGCTTCTTGGGAAGGCGATCAGGGAAGTACGAGCGAGTTCCGTCTTTGAATTCAAGATATTTCCGCCCGTTGTCCAGGTCCGTCTTGGCATAGTTCGCTTTGATGAACCCGCGTGTACGGCGCACCATGTAGAGGCGCATTAGATCACGCCAGTCGTCGGGATATTGGCTCTTTTCAAAAGCCGCTAGCGTATTCGCTCCGCATTGGAACTTGCCCCTAAACTGTGCGCGGTCAACTTCCTGAAATAGCCGCTCAGGACCAACCCCAAGCTCCTTGTCAGGTGGCACGAAGAGACGCAACTGACTGGCAAGATCGAGATAATCTTTGTTGTACGGAGTCGCTGTGAGCAGAATGCACTTGCTGTCATTCTTTTGGATGTACTCCGAAATCACCCTATAGGTCTTGATTTCACGATTCCGCAAGTTGTGGCTTTCATCCATAATGATGAGCCGATAACGACGAAGATCTGGAAGTTGCTGCAACACCTTGGAGTACGACAGGACCTTGCAGGAAGGGACTCTATAGGTATGGCAGTAGTCTTCCCACATTTTGACGAGATTCAACGGGCAGAGAATGAGTGTTTCGAGCATTAGCTCGTCCGCCAGGACTCTGGCGAGAGCCGTTGCCATCAATGTCTTGCCCAGGCCGACTACGTCGGCAAGCAAAACGCCCCCGCGCTTTTGGACGTGATGGGCGGCAATCTTGACAGCCTTCTCCTGGAACTCAAAAAGCTGGTCCCCGAAATCCTTCGGGATGCCATACCGAACGATTCCCTCCCTTGCCTCCTGAGAGAGGTGATAGGCCATCTTGACGTATATATGGTGTGGCGGAATCGGCTCGGGCCGTGCCCAGCTCTGATCAATGATGTCCGCAATCTCGCTGGAAATATCCAGACACCATTTGTCACTCCATCTGTCGTTAAACCATTTGGCCAGCTTTTCGCAGGCATCGTGGTCTGTTACGTCCACGTTCAGCTCGCCCTGCTTCGACAGACCAGCGAAGGTTAGATTGCTGCTTCCCAAGAAACCGTTGACAGGGCTCACCGGATCGTGTCGAAAGAGCAAGTAAAGCTTCGCGTGAAGCGGGTGACGGAGGTGCAGTTTGACAAGCACCTGTTTGGCGCGAATCTGCTTTGCAAGTCTCCTGAGCCCGGCCTCGTCCGCGTCGGTTGGAGCACCGATGGTCAGCTGCGTCCGGAACTGCTCCGCAAGTGCCTTTTTCAATCGGATAGCGGTCTGGTTGTCGAGTTCAGCGTCTTGCTTAATAATGCCGTACGCACCGGCAATCTCCTGCTGGGGGAGCGTTTGCATGCCGACCAAAAGGCGGCAGCATTCGCCGTCTCCCCCCGACCATTTTTCAATCTGTTCGTCGAGTTGTCTCCATCCCCTTAGGTTGAAGTACCCTACGCAGAAATCCGACCTGTGGGAGACCGACAGAGTGGTTCTTAGCGCTGGGAGCAACTGTTGATCGATGTTGTCGAATATCCGTGGCAACGCTCACGCCTCCGACAGCTGCTATTCAACCGGAAAGTTGATTGTAGCGGATGGTCCAAGGCTACTTTTGCAAACGACATGAAATAAGGAAATTACGTCTTGTATGGGCGGATTCGCCAGACGCCTGTCCTCAGAGTTCGCGATCTGGATCAGTCCATTCCAAGCCCCTGCCCAATGGAAACAGACTGGTTGATTTCGTGCCCCGCAGTGTTGATGACCTCCATTCCAAGCTATTGAAACAGCCGGCTCATAACACCGGTGAAGATGGTCGCCTCGTGGCTGGCACGAGAGACCGCGACGTAACCGAACTGGGAGCTGAGCAGGTCCGGTTACTGCGTCCCAAAAATGCGAACCAATTCCCACGTGTTGCACACGTGGCCGCTGCTGACGGCTGGTTTTCTTAGTTGATTAGCAAAAGGGAGACTGACGGGGGTTCAGTACCTGTTGTTCCCCTTATCGGTAGGAGCAGCGGACTCTCCCCTCTGGCCTCCTAGCGGCCCTCTGCCCGGCCTGCCTCTCCCATAATTATCGATCTCACCTCGGAAAATCCTAGCCTTCCCATTCAACGCCCTCGCTTGCAAATCTGCTATCCCGATCCCCTCGGAAGTCCGCACACCTGTGTCTTGTTTGAAAGGAAATCCCCCATGCAACCTCCTACCTGTACTCTTGTCCCTAAACCCGCCAGCCTTGAGGACCTCATCCAGAAGGCCAAGACCTTCGTTGCCGCGGCCAAGGCCCCCGCCACTCTCAAGGCATACAGAAATGACTGGCGCGACTTCGAGTCGTGGTGCCGCGAATACCAGCTGCCGTCGCTGCCCTCGACGCCCGAGTCCGTTGCCCTCTACATTGCGGACCGCGCCTCCACCCTGGCATCGGGCACCATCGCCCGCAGGTTGACTTCGATCACCAAGGCGCATCAGGCCGCGGGCTTCAGCGACTCTCCTGCCGCGACCCGCCACTTCGTCGTCGGCGAAACCCTCAAGGGTATCCGCCGCACCATCGGCACCGCGCAGCACGGAAAGGCCCCGCTTCTCTCAGCTGACATCCGCCGGATCATCGCCGCCCGGCGCGGGGACCAGCTCGGCCTTCGAGACGCAACTCTGGTGCTGGTCGGATTCGCGGGCGGATTTCGCCGCTCGGAGCTGGCCGGTATCCATATATATGACCTGAAGTTCTCCTCCGACGGCGTCGTCGTCACCGTCCGCAAATCGAAGACGGACCAGGAGAGCGCCGGACGCGAAGTGGGACTGCCTTTCGGCGCCAGTCAGGATACGTGCCCGGTCCGCGCGCTGCGCCAGTGGCTCGACAGGGCCGGGATTCGAGAAGGCCCGGTCTTCCGGGCCGTTGGAAGATACGGTCATGTATCGCGGCGCGGTCTGCACAGGGATTCGATCGGCAAGCTCCTCAAGCGTGCAGCAGGCAGGGCGGGACTGAAGGTAGACGTGCTCGGTGGCCATAGTCTTCGCGCAGGATGCGTGACCCAGGCGGCGATGAACGGCGTTCGGGAGTTCATCATTATGCGCCAAACGGGGCACAAGACGGTTGCGACTTTGCGGCGCTATATCCGCTCCGGCGAGATCTTTCGCGAGAACGCGGCGGCCGGCCTCGGAATCTAAGCTGGCCGCCAACGCCCGGAAAATTTCACTTCCCGGACGTTTCAATAGCGCGCTCCTCTAAGATTTGCCGTACTTCCGTATGGATGAGAAAGGAACCGTACTTCCCGGCCCGGCTTTACTCCTTCGGAAGGTAAACGTTCAGGGAACAGGATTTCCCAGACACTGATCGGGATGGTGCTTCTCGCTAGCCTCGTAGTGCGCAAGCGCCAACGCGCTTATTACACGCGCTATCCAGAACTCCTTTCAATTGTTGACTTTCGCCTAACCTGCGCTTACTCTTTCCGGGTGATTTCCTCACAGGCTAATTCAACGCGCTATTCTCGGTGTGTGTTTTTTCGGAGCTTCTTCTACTCGCCAACCCTTATCCCGAGGAATCGACCATGGCTCTCGACAACGAACTCGTAGTCGATCTCCTCACATACATCGAGCAGGTCGAGAAACTCAAGATCAAACCCGCATTCTCCGTGCCCACTGAGTATTTCGCCGCCCACCAGTACGAGCTGAAAGGCCTCCCGGAGATCCGGTTCAACGTTCAGGCGGAAGGTGAGGACGTGTGGCTCTGTATTCCGCGACTCAAAGAGATTCCAGCTCCCGAGCCCGATGAGAAACTCGCCCCTTGGATCACCATCCACAAGACGCCGGCAAAAACGCCGGAACTGAAGCCCTCTATTGAGGCGGCCGCGAGCTCGGAAACTCCGGATCAGCAGAGGGAGCGAGCCGAGATCCACGAACTCTTTGATTGGTACGTCGAGAACCAGTGGACTCCCTGGGCGACCGCGGAACTGCCCCGCCGCAAGACGATCCACCGCTATAACCAGGTCTTCGCCATCCAGCAGGCGATCGCCAGCGATGGCGCCGACACACCCCTAGAACTGGTCTGGGGCATCGGCTTAGCCCTCTGGAAGAAGGAAGGCAAGGGGAGCACTCTCAAGTACCCTCTGATTACGCAAGGCTGCGAGATCAATCTCAATCGCCACACATTCGATCTGGAGATCAGACCCCGCAACGTCGATGCCCGAATCGAGTTGGACTGCTACGCCGAGATGGAAGTGTCGGGTGTGACGCAGGTGGAGGCGTTCTGGAAGAGCGCCATCGACAGCACCACGAATCGGGTCAATCCGTTCGAATTCTCGACCTT
>Ga0181527_1000996_pt1 | contig 30660 bp, 30 predicted proteins | sample PEATcosm2014_Bin_30_FD_119762 | JGI IMG/M metagenome (GOLD analysis project Ga0181527, IMG submission 119762) | Peatland microbial communities from MTU Mesocosm Facility, Houghton, MI, USA - PEATcosm2014_Bin06_60_metaG | ecosystem: Environmental > Terrestrial > Soil > Wetlands > Peat | place...
AAACTTGGTGGACCTGGTCGGGATCGAACCGACGACCTCTTCCATGCCATGGAAGCGCGCTCCCAAACTGCGCCACAGGCCCACAAGGAAGGGACAACTCTCTTATTGTCGTAGCTCAGGGCCGGCAAGTCAAACGCGGCAGAGGCAGGAAAAAACGGCGGCGCTACGCGCGGCAGCCGGCTTCGAGCGACGGCACGTCCTGGTGCTTGTACATGAGGAAGAACTCGCGGTGGCCGAGGCGCTCGGGTTTGCTTTCGCGGCCTGAGGCCACATCGGCGATCAGGTCCATCAGCTCTGCTGCGGCTTCGTCCATTGTCAGCTCGCCGGAGAGCACGCGGCCGGCGTTGAAGTCCATGTCTTCGGTCATGTTCCGAAAAGTGCGCTGGTTGCCGGTGACCTTGATGAGCGGGGCGACGGCGCTGCCGATGACGCTGCCGCGGCCAGTGATGAAGAGCACGATCTGCGCGCCGGCGGCGATCAGATCCATGATGCCCTCAGTGTCATTGGGATTGGTGTAGCCGAACTGCATGAAATGCTCGTCGGGAACGGAGTCGAGCAGCCAGAGGCCGGTGTGCGGCGGGCGCTCGGACACGCGAATAACGCCCTGGATGGGCCGGCTGCCGCCCTTGGCGAATGCGCCCATGCTTTTTTCTTCGATGGTGGTGAGGCCGCCGGCGAAGTTGCCGGGCGCGACGGAGTACTGGCGCACGGCCTTGCAGTAGTTGAGCATTTTGTCGTAGGTCGCGCCGAGCTGTTCGGCCGCCTGGGGCGATGCGGCGCGTGCAACCATCAGGTCGCGCAGGCCGATCATTTCGACAACTTCCTCAAAGATGGCCGAGCCGCCGAGATCGACCAATCGATCGAAAGCCCGGCCGACGACGGGATTGCCGGCGAGGCCGGACGTTCCATCGGACCCGCCGCACTCGGCGCCGATGGTCAGGTCGGCCCAGGCCATGGGCACTTTGATGGAGTTTTCCTGGGCGCGGGCGCGGAGCGAGGCGAGTTGCTCTTTGCCGAATGCGACGCTCAAGCGCGTGCCGCCGTGCTCCTGAATGAAGAAGGACTCAGCAGGACGGCCGGAGGCGCGCACGGACTCGGCGATGCGGTGCGGCTGCGTGTACTCGCAACCGAGGCCCACCGCGAGCACGCCGCCGATGTTGGGATGCGTGGCCAGCGCGAGCATGAGGCGGATGGCGTAGTCGTTGTCGTAGCAGCCGGGAAAGCCGATGACGTGCGTGTCGGGTTCGTCGCGGGCGATCTCCTGCGCCACGAAGCTCGCGCACTCGACGGTATAAACGACAAGCAGATGATTGCGAATGCCTTTGCGGCCGTCGGGGCGGAGGTAGCCGGACCAAGTGCGATCGGGGATTTGACTGGCGGCCCGATTAGCGGCGCGGTCGACTATCGGCTCAGGCATAGGCGTTGTCTCCCGGCTCGCCGGTGTGGACGTCGAAGTGGCCGGAGCGCTCGTCCAACTGGCTGCGGCAGTTGTGGAGATGCACCCACTCGCCGGGCTCGATGGGGCGCATGGCGATGCCGATGACGACGCCAAATTTGACGACGGGTGCGCCTTCTGGGATGGCCGTGAAGGCGACCTTGTGGCCGAACTCGATTTTCTCGCGTGCGATCAGATTGGAGTTTGGCGCAGGGCCGACGATTTGGAGCGGCGCGCCTGCTGCGGCCTCGCCCAGCAGCGTAGCAACGTTGTCGGACGCGTGCACCTGGAAGGCCGAGGCTGCGGATTGCACTGTCATTGTCGGTTCATCCCCGGAGATCCCTACGATCTGGCGGAATCTCCCCGATCTCATTATGGCTTTGTCGCGTGCTTTTCTCCGAACTGGCGGAGTTTTTCGAGGGCGGCCGCGGCCTGACCGGAATGCAATTCTCTTGATCAGGGGAGGGTCCAATCCTCCGTTTTGAGCCCCTCCACGAAACGAAATGCCTGGTCATTGGTGATCAAGACGAGTCCCAGCGAGAGTGCATGCGCGGCAATCATCAGATCTTCCAGACTGAGCGGCCGGCCCTTACGCTCCTGCTCCGCTCGCAGGGGGCCATAGGCACGAGCCGCGGCCGAATCCCAAGGCAAAACCGCGATCCCTGCGAGGAAGTTTTCCGCGGCGAGACGAAGCTTCGCCGCTCCAGGCTTTTTTTTGAATGCCAATTGCACCTCTGCTTCCGTGATGGTGGAAACCGCCACATCCGCGGGAGGCGTGCGAAGGAATCTCGACTTTAGAGTGGGCATCTGCTCCCTGAGCAGGTAGCTCACGATGTTGGTGTCGAGCATGAAACGGGCAGGCATTTAGAACAGATCCAGCTCGCGGGGCATGCTCTTCTTGCGGTCCGCCATGAAGTCCGCCGGAAAATGAGCGCGATCGATGATCTTGAATTGCTGTTCCATCGTCAGGTTCCTGGGAGGCGGAGGCAGCTTGGCAAACTCCTCTTCCGGCGCGTCATCGGGAATGGCGTCATACAAAGCGAACCACTTGTCAAAGCTGAGAGCGCGCTTGTGTGCCGATAGCGGAGCAAGCACCACCTCACCCGTCGCCGGATCGCGGCGGATGGCAACCTCGCGCCCCTTGAAGCGAAACTCCTTGGGCAGGCGCACGGCCTGGCTACGGCCATTCTTGAATAACTTGGCAGTCTGCGGCATCGTGGCTCCCTCCCCATCCATAGTATATACCACGGTATATACCAATTCAAGCGGCGCTGTCTGGGTTGGCGGCGTGTTTTTTCCCGAACTGGCGGAGCTTTTCGAGCGTGGCGGCGGCCTGGCCGGAGTCGATGGCTTCGACGCCCATAGCCACGCCCTGCTTCAGGTCGCCGGCGAGGCCCGCGGCCACCAGCACTGCGGCGGCGTTGAGCAGAACTACGTCGCGGCGCGCGCCTTTGATGCCGGTGAGCACGTCGTAGAGCAGCGCCTTGTTGGTTTCGATGTCGCCGCCGGTGAATTGGTCGATTGTGGTGCGCTCGAGGCCGGCCATCTCCGGCGTGACGCGCGCGGCTTTAAGCTCCGGCTTGCCTTCCGCATTCTCTACGATGCGAGCTACGACGGATTCGCCCGTGGTGGTGAGCTCATCGATGCCATCGGTCCCGTGGACGACGAACGCGCGCCGGGCACCGAGCGCCAGGAGCGTGCGCCCGACCAGAAGCACGCGGCTGGGAGCGAGCACGCCGATGACTTGCGTGCGCGCGTGAGCGGGGTTAGTGAGCGGGCCCACCAGGTTGAATATCGTCCGGAAGCCGAGAGCGCGGCGCAAGGGTCCGAGAGCCTTCATGGCCGGGTGATAGAGCGGCGCGTAGAGGAAGACGAATCCGGTTTCGCGCAGGCACTCGACGGCCAGATCCGGCGGCAGCTCGATGGGCACGCCGAGGGCTTCGAGCACGTCGGCTGCGCCGCAGCGCGAGGTGACGGCGCGGTTGCCGTGCTTGGCCACTTTAGCGCCGGCGGCGGATGCGACCAACGCCGCGCCGCACGAGATGTTGAAGGTCTGCGGTCCGCCGCCGCCGGTGCCGACGCAATCAACCAACTCTTCCCGCTCATCTGCTCCAAAGGGTAAAACCACGGAGTGGCGGCGCATGACGTCGACAAAGCCGGCGAGCTCCGGCGCTTGCTCGCCACGCGTTGCGAAAACGGCCAGCATGGCGGCGGTTTCCACGTCCGCCACGTTGCCGGAGAGGATCTCCTCCAGCACTTTGGCTGCTTGCTCCCGGGTTAGCGCCGCGCCATCTTCGGCGAGCGGGCGAAGCAGTTCCTTCACCAACGACATGGATAAAGTATGGCAGAGCCGGGCCTGCAGCACGAAAACGCCCGCGGCAGGCGGATGCGCGATGGCGGCGACCGAGATTCCCCTGTAAATCTGCGTGGTAATCTGAAAATTGCTCGAGGTCCATAACCCTTGAAAATCCACGAATATCAAGCAAAAGCAATCCTGGCGAGATACGGCGTGCCCGTGCCCAAAGGCGAGATGGCGAACACGCTGGAAGAAGCCAACGACGTGGCTCGTACGCGGTTTGCCGAAGGCGCATCGGGCGTGGTGGTGAAGGCGCAGATCCACGCCGGAGGCCGCGGCAAGGGCGGCGGCGTGAAGGTGGCGAAGACGCGCGAAGACGCCGAGCGGCATGCGCAAAACATCCTGGGCATGACGCTGGTCACGCACCAGACCGGTCCGCAGGGGCAAAAGGTGCAGCGGCTGCTCATCGAGGAGACTGCGGCCATCGAGCGCGAGCTGTACCTTGGCATTGTGCTCGACCGCGCCACGGGCAGGCTGGTGTTCATGGCTTCGCAGGCCGGCGGCATGGAGATTGAAGAGGTTGCGGCCAAGGATCCTACGGCCATTTTCAAGGAGACGATCGACCCGGCGGTGGGATTTGGCGCGTGGCAGGCGCGCAAGCTGGCCTTTGCGCTGGGATTGAAGCCCACGCAGATCAATCAGGCGGTGACGTTCTTCCAGAGCCTGTACAAGGCCTTCATCGAGACCGACGCTTCGCTGATCGAGATCAATCCCTTCATCACGACCACCGACGGCAAGCTCTACGCGCTCGACGCCAAGATCACCTTCGACGACAATGCGCTCTTCCGCCACGCCGACATCAAGGCGCTGCGCGACGTTGCCGAAGAGGATCCGCTGGAAGTGGAGGCGAGCAAGTACGCGCTCAACTACATCAAGCTCGACGGATCGATTGCATGCATGGTGAACGGCGCGGGCCTGGCCATGGCGACGATGGACATTATTCAGTACGCAGGCGGCAGCCCCGCGAATTTTCTCGACGTGGGCGGCGGCGCAACGCAGGAGCAGATCGAGCACGCCTTCGAGATTCTGCTTTCCGACGCGCATGTGAAGGTGATCTTCATCAACATCTTCGGCGGCATTCTGCGCGTGGATCGCCTGGCGACCGGCGTGGTGGCGGCAGCGCGCAAGCTCCACGTGAAGGTGCCGATTGTGCTGCGGCTCGAAGGAACCAATGTTGAAGAAGGACGGAAAATTCTTAAAGACTCGGGCTTGAACTTTCAAGTAGGAGAAACAATGAAGGACGCAGCGGAACTGGCTGTGGCTGCGGCAGCGAGCTAGAAGCTTTTAGCTGTTAGCTCTTAGCTTTTAGCTCATCCTGCGGGGCGGTCTGCAACAATTTGCGAGAAAGGAGTTCATCGCAAATGCCCCAGGACTTTCACGATTTGACAGTTTGGCAGCGGGCCATCGATCTAACCGTCTGCATTTACAGGTTGACCCAGAGGTTCCCGAAAGAGGCGATGTACGGGTTGGTTTCTCAGTTGCGGCGCGCGAGTGTTTCCGTTGCGAGCAACATTGCGGAAGGGCGAGGGCGCCTGAACCCTGCTGAATTCCGGCATTTTCTCGGCATTGCTTTGGGATCGACGTTCGAGGTTCAGACGCAGCTGATAGTTGCCCGAAGATTGAATTTTGGAAACGAGAAAACGATTGATGAAGCGGCAGCGCTAGGCAATCAGGTTTCGAAGATGCTCACGTCATTTATTCAAAAACTCGGCTCGCGGTCCCGGAGCCAGGAGCTAATAGCTAAAAGCTAAGAGCTAAAAGCTATTACGCAGGAGCTGTTTTACATGTCAGTATTGGTGGACAAAAATACGCGTCTCATCGTGCAGGGCATCACCGGCAAGGAAGGCACCTTCCACGCCATGGCTTGCGCGGAGTACGGCACCAAAGTGGTCGGTGGCGTGACGCCCGGCAAGGGCGGAACGATGCATGAAGGCTGGCCGGTTTTCAATACTGTGGCCGAGGCCGTGGCCAGGACCGGCGCCAACGCGACCATGATCTTTGTGCCGCCGCCGTTTGCCGCCGACGCCATTCTCGAGGCCGAGGATGCGGGATTGCCGCTGATCGTCTGCATTACGGAAGGCATTCCGACCCTCGACATGGTGAAGGTGTGGGCCAAGCTGAAGAATTCCCAATCGCGGCTCGTCGGCCCCAACTGCCCGGGCGTGATTTCGCCGGGGAAAGCGAAGATCGGCATTATGCCGGGCCGCATTCACAAGGAGGGTTCGATTGGGATAGTGTCTCGTTCTGGGACACTCACCTACGAAGCCGTGCACCAACTCACGCAGCGCGGCATCGGGCAGTCGACCGCGATCGGCATTGGCGGCGATCCGATTATCGGAACCACGCACATCGATGCCTTGCGGCTGCTGAATGACGATCCCGAGACGGAAGCCATTGTCATGATTGGTGAAATCGGCGGTTCGGCCGAGGAAGCCGCGGCGGAGTTTGTGAAGAAGCATGTGAAGAAGCCGGTGGTGGGCTTTATCGCGGGGCAAACCGCGCCTCCCGGACGCCGCATGGGCCATGCCGGGGCCATCATCAGCGGAGGCCAGGGCACGGCCGCCGACAAGATGAAGGCCATGGAAGCAGCGGGCATTCACGTGGTAGTGTCGCCTGCCGAGATTGGCGCGACGCTGGCCAGGGTCATCGGCAAAGCGTAAAGCAGCTTTTAGCTATTAGCTCTCAGCTATCAGCTTGGTCCGTGCCGAGGAAAGCGCCGTAGACAACCCATGCGGCGTTGCCTACGCCCGCGGTTGCCGGTCTTGCGTAGCGAATCGAGACACTTCTCAGTAACCTGCCTGGGATTACTTCGGGCTCGGGTTGTTCCGCATAAGTTTTTCCCCACACCAGAGGCCGAGTGATAATCGAGGTACCGATTACGTCATCGGGCACTTAGATGGATACTGCCGTCGCTGAACGTGCGTCCTGAAGCAACGCAGCCGCAGTCTTTATCCGCTTGCACATGCTGACGACCGCGTAGACGCTATACAAAAGCCATCGAAAGCCCGAGGTTTGCGATGATTCTCCGTATGGGAGAGTGATTCCGCAGAAGGTGAACGGGAGTTCGTGCGTTCGCACCGTTCCTCGGCAGCGGCTTTGCTCATCTCCATCGGGAAATCTTTCTTACTGTTGTGAAGGCTTTGCCTTGCCCTGGATGGAAGTGATGTGAATCCTTGCCGGCCCTGCCGCGGATGAATCGCAATCTGGCGGGTACAGTTGCGAACCGGGCGGCGAGACGAGGATTTTAGAGAGCTGCGTTGGATTCTATGGATCGCTCTTTGCCGTCGCCGGCAGAATTCAGGCCGGTAGGCTATCGGTTTGCGGAATTCCGGCTAGATGCCGGCGGGACGCTGTTGCGCGGAGAGACTGCGCTCGAGCTTCCCCCGCAGGAGCTGGCCTTGCTGCGCACGTTGCTGGCGCGCGCCGGCGAAGTGGTGTCTGGGGCCGAGCTGACCCGCGCCGTGTGGGGCGAAACACATGCTTCGGACTATCGACTTACCGCGTGTCTCAAATCCCTGAAAGAGCGCCTGCAACCCGCGGATTGCATTGAGACCGTGTACGGGCGCGGCTACCGCATTTCAGCGATTGCCGAGCCCAACGGACATTTGCAGTCCAGCGCACTGCCACGGCTGGCGATACTGCCTTTCTCCACCGGGTATGACGTTCCCGAGTATCTCGGTCTGGCTATTGCAGAACAAACCATGGAACAGCTGAGCCGCACCCGCCCCGCGGTGGCATCGATCGCCGCTCGGGACTCGGCGTGCGCTCTGGCGCGGCTCGGTCTGGCCGCGCAGGAAATTGGCAAGATGCTGCACGCGGAGCTGGTCCTCACGGGGCAGGTTCTGGCCACGCCGGGACGGCACCGGCTGCGCGTGGAGACGATCCGCGTGGAGGACGGCGCGCCCCTGTGGGTGGAGGACCTGATTGCGGAGCGCGAGCAGATCGTGGAACTGGCCGGCGAGCTGGTAAACCGTGTGACATCGCGGTTGCGCGCTGGGGAAATTCCCATTCAGGCCGAGGCCACGCCCGCCGTGAGTTGCGCAACGTCAAAAGTGCAACGCGAGGCTCATGACCTCTACCTGCGTGCCCACTACGAATGGCAGAACATGGAGCGGCACAGAATGCAGGATGCCATGGGCCGTCTGCTGCGCGCGGTCGAGATGGATCCAGCGTTGATGGCGGCACGCGTGGAGCTTGCACAACTGGTCATTTTGCAATGCATCTACGGCTACCTGTCTCCACGGATCGCGGCCGCCGCTGTGCGCCGGGCGGCAGATGGAATTCCGGAATTGAACGCGCAGGCCGAGGCCCTGTTGCCGGCGCTGGGCTGGGTGGAATTTCATTTCGATCGCGATGCGCGCTCGGCTCTCCGGATGATGGCGCGCTCCACGGGGCTGCCTTACGATGCAACGAATACGCGGGCCCGCAGCTGGCTTCTGCTCAGCCGGCACCGCTTCGGCGAAGCCATCGAGCTGCTGCGCGCGGCCATTCAGCTCGATCCCTACGCGCCGTGGCTGCAGGCGGGCCTGGCTTGGGCGCTGCACCTGGCGGGCGAGCGGGAGGCGAGCCTGGCGCAGATCCGCAAAGCGATCGACTTCTCTTCGGAGTTCGACAACTCGCTTCTCTTTGGCGCCATGATTCTGGGATATAACGGAGAAGCCGCGCGCGCCATCGAATTGGCGGAGACGTTTGCCGCGCGCTCCTCGCACTACGACCTTGCGATCTCAGCGCACGCCTATGCGCTGGCCTGCGCCGGCCGCGCCGAGGAGTCGCACGACCAGCTGCAACGGCTGCAATGGTTGAGCCGCGAACGCTTCGTGTTGAATACGCTGAACGCCGCTACGCATGTGGTGCTCGGCGAAGCCGATGCGGCACTCGAGGAGCTGCGCAATGCCAATGAGAATCGCTGTCCGTGGTTCTTCCACATGCTCGCCGATCCGCGGCTGAAGCCTCTCAAAGGACGGCCTGAGTTCGCAGCGCTCGAGTCCTCGATGGCGGCGATGGAGGCCGGCGCCTCAACCTAGAGCCGGTTGCATAAATCCGGCCTTGAAAGGGCTCGGCTTTAGCCGTGCCATAAAGACAACAAAATCAATCGGGCCTTTAGGCCCTGAGGGAAGCTCCTTGGGAGATTCGACCCCGGTTCCCCATTTTTCCGCGGCCTGTAGAGCGCGGCGAACCGGCGCGGCGATTACTTCCCGAACAGCGTGAGGTCGATGCTCTCACCCATTGCCTTGTATCCCTCATCGCTGGGATGCAGGTGATCGCCCGAGTCGTAGGGCGGATTGAAGCGCGTGGGATTCTGCGGATCGCGCGTAATCTTGTCAAAATCGATAACGCCGTCGAAGACGCCGCTCGAGCGGATCCAGTCGTTGACCGCTTCGCGCACCTGCTCGCCTGCGTCGGAGTAATAGGCGGCGGCGCCGTAGGGCGTGAGCGTGGCGCCGATGATCTTGAGGCCGTGCTCGTGCGCCTGGTCGGCAATCTGTTTGAGCCCCCATTCCAATTGCGGCGCGGTAATGGCGTCCCACGGAACCTGCACGTGCGCCAGACGCCCGATGTCATTGATGCTTTCAAGCACGATGACGTAGCGCACGCCGCTCTGCGCGAGCACATCGCGATCGAGGCGCGAGATCGCACTGGGGCCCGCGACTTCGTTCAGGACACGGTTGCCGCCGATGCCTTCATTGAGAACCGAGATATTACTCATCGGCCTCTTGATGAGCCGCTCGGCAAGAACGTTCGGCCAGCGCCGATTGGCATTCAGCGTGGAGTGCGCGCCGTCAGTGATGGAGTCGCCAAGCGTGACGATGGCGAACGACCCCTGGACCCCAGAAACATCGATGCCGTCGAAGAAGTACCACGAGGAGAGCTTCGTGGGTTGCGGCAAATCCGGCGCGGCGGGCGAGTGGCCATCGGTGACGTAGTTGTCCTGGTCCGCGAAGGCGTGGTACGTTTCCGCGCGCATGATCTGTGGAGGCAGATAGAAGCTGACGGCAACATCGGAGAGCGGCGCAACGTCGAGCGCCACAGGATCGGAGAAGATGGCTGCGCCGGGAGGAATGTTGACGGATGCGGCTCCGCCAAAGGTGACGGCGTGATCCGTGCCGGGCTGGATGGCGCTGCCGCTGGCACTGAGCGCGACGTGGGCGTCGGCGACGGTGAGGGGATCGACGCCGAACTCATTGGTAAAGCGCAGACGAATCTGCTCGCCGCCCGCGGAGATGTGCACGATCTCGCGCATGGTGACGCTCGAAAAGAGGCGGATATTGATGCCGTCAGCCTGCATGGGCGATGCAGCCCAGGTTCCCATCCATTGCGGATGCGGCGTGGACTGGGCGCGGCATGGCGCCAGGGCGACGACGATGAACGCAATGGGTGCAACAAGATAAGAACGTAGCTTTAGCATGTGTAGGCTCTCCCCGCTCCAAAGAATAGAGGTTTGGCGGCAAAGCAAACCGCGCTTGGCGATCCATCGCCCCGTACAGAATTCTAGATGGCGGGAAGGCGTTCTCTGCAATGCTGCATGCTCGCAGTGCCTGCGGAATTGTAAGTCTTTTTTGTAATTGCTTGACGTACTTATATACTGTACTTACAATAAGAGGTAAGGAGTCCTTTCGTGCCTCACGCCAACATTGCCATGAAGGAATCGACCCTGAATCTGCGCATCGATCCCGCGCTCAAGGCGGAGTTCACGGCCGCTGTAGAGGACGAGGATCGTCCCGCTGCCGAGGTGCTCCGCGGCTTGATGCGCCGCTATGTCGAAGAGGTGCGGCGACGGCGTTTTGCAGCCGAGGCGCGACGGCAATCGCAGTTGATCGCCGCGGCGGAGGACGAGGCCGAGGTCATGCGCTGGATTCAGGATGTGAGCGCGCTGGAAGGCAACAAATGAGGCGCGGCGATCTCGTCACCGTGGCGGTGTCGGGAGACTACGGCAAGCCCCGGCCGGCATTGGTAGTTCAAGCCGATGCTTTCGATCTGCATCCATCAGTCATTGTGCTGCCGCTGACCAGCGAACTGTACGACGCTCCGCTGTTCCGAGTGACGGTTGACGCGGGCAAGGAGTCGGGCTTGCGCGTGACCTCTCAAATCATGGTCGATAAAGCGACGGCCGTGCCGCGCCGCAAGGCCGGGCCCCGGATCGGGCGCGTAAACGCGGCCACAATGCGGTCAGTCGACCGGGCGATACGGGGATTTCTGGGTTTGTAGCGCTCTATACCGCCTGCGCACCGCCCACGTGTAACCGCAATGCTTAATGAATTGCGATGTCGCCGTTCAGCGGCGTGTTTTCGCTGGAGTCGCCGACACGAAGAATGAATTTGCCGGGATCGATGGTCCATTTGTGAGCCGCCGCGTCCCAGTAGCTGAAGGCGCGTGCGTCAAGATTAAGTGTTACGTGCCGGGTTTCGCCGGGAGCGAGACGGACTTTGGCAAAGCCCTTCAGCTCGCGCTCGGGGCGGTCTACCTGCGCGGAGGGGTCGGAGACGTAGAGCTGGGCGACCTCGGCGCCGGCCACGTTGCCGGCGTTGGTGACGTCGAAGCTGACCGAAACCGTGGACCCGGAGGCTGCGGTGGCGGGCGCTTCCAGATTGGAAAATTGGAACGTCGTATAGCTCAAGCCGAAGCCGAATGGAAACAACGGGTGCTTCCCAGTAGACGTCCAGTATCGGTAGCCGACCATGAGCTTGTCGCCGTACTGGATGTGCTCGACGGTGTAGTCAAGCGGCTTGCCGTCCTCGCCAACGGTGTGCAGCGTGGTGTTGTCCTTGGGATCGCCGTAGTACCACTTCGCCGAGGGGCTTTCGTCCCAACTGCGGTCGAAGCTGACGGGGAGTTTGCCCTCGGGGTTGTGCTGGCCGAAGAGAATTTGCGCCACCGCCGTGCCGCCCTCCTGGCCGGGATAGTAGAGGTGGAGCAAGGCCGGGACTTTGTCGAGCCAGCGGCTCAGGTCCATGCCGCCGCCACCGGTGAGGAGCACGATGGTGCGCGGATTGGCGGCGACCACCTGCTCGACAAGCGCGTCCTGGCCGGCGGGCAGCGTGAAGGTGCGGTCGTGGCCCTCGCGCTCCGTAGCGGCCGTGAAGCCGACGGCGACGATGACGACGTCAGCCTGCGCGACGGCCTTCTTTTCGGCGTCGGTGTCGGGCAGGGCGGGGCTATAGAAGACGTGCGCATCGGGGCCGAGAAGGCTGGCGATGCCGGTGAGGATGCTGACCGGCTCGAACGCCGTGGCCTGGGACGAGCCACCCCCGCCGGTGACGGCCGGATAGACGTTGGGGCCGATGATGGCGATGTTTTTGATTTTGGCGGGATCGAGCGGGAGCAGATTTCCCTGGTTCTTGAGCAGCGTGATGCTCTCAAGGGCCTCCTCAAGCGCGAGCGGGCGATCGTAGATCGAATAGGTGGAGTCCGCGGGATCGAATTGCGGGCGCGTGGTAAAACCGTAGCGCAGCTCGGCGCGGAGCAGGCGCAGCACGTGCTCGTCGATGGTGGACTCTTTCACCTGGCCGGCCTGAACCGCGGGGACGAGATTTTTTGCGTTCATGAATTTGGGACTGGGCATCTCGAGATCGAGGCCGTTGTTGCAGGCGGCGACGCCGTCATAGGTCGCATCCCAGTCGGACATGAGAACGCCCTGGAAACCCCATTCGCCCTTGAGCACCTGGAGGTTGAGGAAGTCGTTTTGCGTGGCGTGGACGCCGTTGACCAGGTTGTAGGAGTTCATGACCGCGTCAACGTGGGCCTTGGTGACAGCGGCTTCAAAGGCGGGCAGATAGATTTCGCGCATGGTGCGCTCGTCCACGTCGGCGCTGGCATTGTGCCGGTTGAACTCCTGGTCGTTGAGGGCGTAGTGCTTGACCGTAGCGATGACGCCCTGGGACTGCACGCCTTCAATGAACGGAACCACCAGCGTAGCGTTCAGGTACGGATCCTCAGACAGGTACTCAAAATTGCGGCCGGCCAGCGGCGAGCGGGCGATGTTGACGCCCGGACCGAGAAGGAAGTTGACGCCGCGGGCACGGGCGTCGCGGCCGAGGGATGCGCCGAGCTTGCGCGCGAGATCGATGTCCCAACTGGCGGCCAGCGCCGAGCCGCCGGCGTAGGCGGTGGTGGGACCCCATGTACACACGCCGACTGAAGCATCGGACATCTTGAACCGCGGCAGATCGATGGCTGGCATGGGGCGCGTGTACATCTTGTCGATGCCGCCGAGCAACTCGATCTTCTGCTCCAGCGTGAGCTTGGAGAGCAGGGCGTGGGCCTGGGCCTCAATGGCGGGCGAGTCGAGTAGGGGCGCCTGGGCCTGAACCTGCAGGCAAATTGGCGCGAAAACCAGGGCAAAAAGGAAGGAAAGAGGGCGTAAAACGTGATTTTTCATACCGCGCCCAAGGTAGCGCATCGGGCCTTTTCATGTACAGGGCGTGGCCAGCGGGACGCGTCGGCAGTAGGGCTATTCGATCGACCCGGGCCGCAGCGCGCCTTCAAGAAGGGGAGCTGCATTCCCCCGAGATTCCCAGGGAGGAGACTCCCGATGCGCTTGTCTCCAGCGGGCTACCTTGATGGCCGGGAGATTGCGCTCATGAGGGGGCGGGACCCTTCTCTTGCGAAATCAACGCCTTAACAAGTGTGACTCGAATCACAAGGTGGGGTGTGAAGTGTCACTGCCCCCGGCATTTTGGAAGCGCACACTCAAAATCCAATACCTATGTCACAGCGGCAGCAGCCGGGAGACAAATGTGGGCTTTGAAAACGGCTTGAAGACCATCGTGGTCGCGACGGACCTGGGGGGCCAGGCCGAAGCAGCCCTCGAGTACGCGCGCAAGCTGGCGACATACTACGGGGCGCGGATTGTGCTGGCCCACGGCCTCGATCCGATGGAATATGCCGCAGTGGATGCGGTTCCAGACGCCGTGTTGAGACCCATGACGGAAGCGGCGCGCAAGGTGCTGGATCAACTGGCGGGCGAACTGCTACGCGAGGGGATCCATAGTCATTCCGAGGTCCGGCAGGGCGCGGTGGCGGAGATGCTGGTGGATGTGGCCCGGCAGTACGAGGCCGGGCTGATCGTGATTGGAACCAAGGGGATGGAAGGCGCAGGGCCCGTTGTGGTGGGGGCCATCGCCGAGCGTTTGGTGAGATTGGCGCCGTGCCCCGTACTGGCGGTAGCCGCGGATTGGAATGCAGGTCCGCACCGGCCTACTCCGGGCGGACCGGTGCTGCTGGCCGTGGAACGGAACGATGCGGCTCCGGCGGCGGCGGCAACGGCGGCTTCGCTGGCACAGACGTTTGATCGGCCCCTTCTGGCGCTCCATGTGCGCACCGCCGCAGAACAAGCTGCCGGCCTGAACCCTTGCACGGTCATGGAGGATCAAGGCATCCAGTTCGAAGGCGCAATCCAGATACGGTGCCTGGTGAAAGACGGCAATCCGGCCGACGCGGTGGCCGAAGCCATTGCGGAGAATCATCCCTGCATTCTTGTGGCAGGGGTAAAGCGGGCCAGCAGAACACCCGGGCCTCACGGCACGGCGTTTGCTCTGCTGTCTGCATCACGTGTGCCGGTCCTTTGCGTTCCGCCCGATGCGGCGGGCACCGGTGCCGAGTCGGAAGTTGCTCGGGAAGTTGCAGTTCCCGCGCAGTAGCTTCGTAGCGGCGCAACGATAGCGGCGCGCGGCACAGATGATTCCCAGGGAAAATGGACGGGAAAAGGAGAAACCGCACCGTTTTGTCCAATCGAAACCGCAAACACGAAGGAAATGGAGTGGGCGCATGAACCGCGTGAGGCTGCGTGAGCACGAAGGCTCGCCACGCGCCTGCAAGAGACGTTCAACGGAAACCAAAGGACAGTGGAAGCAGGCAACGAGAAGCCCGCGGGCTCGGCATACGGCAAGCAAGATGACAAACCATCAACTTGAGCAGCGCATTGAACGTCTGGCTGCGGCGGCGGCGCATCCGCTCGCCGAGCTGCTGGAGTGTCCCGAGGAGGCAGGACAACTGCTCACCAGCGCTTCGCAATGCATCGACGTGGATGCCGGGGAGGCGGTTTTTCGCCAGAATGGAAGCTGCAAAGGGCTGTACGTGGTGGTTTCGGGCGATTTTGTCCGCAAGGCGGAACGGCTGCAGATGCGCGTGACGCTGGGAACGGCACGGCCCGGCGATCTGGTGGAGCTGGCCGCCGCACTGGGCGACGGACATCATACCTATACGTTGACGGCGGTGACGCCGGGATCGGTGCTCATGCTGCCCATCGATGCACTGCGGCATGCGTTTGAGAGCCATCCGCCTCTGCGGATGCGGCTGTTGGAAGAGCTGGCGCGCGAGGTTTCGCGGGCCTACATTACCTGCTGTATGACGCGCGTGACACCGGCGCGGCGCAATGCGAGCGAAGCGGCCCAGGCTTAGGAACTCGTATCCGCGCAGGATAGCATTTTCGGAAATGGTGTAGACCGAAGCCGCAGTTGCTGAGTGGATTTTTCCTCAAGAAGAATCCACATCCACGGCTCCCAAGAGTTCATAGAATTTCCGAAAATGCCGTAAAGAGAGTCTCCGGCCAAGGCATGGGGGCAAAAACACCCGTCTTGCTGGGTGGTATTTGGGATATACTCTACCTAGTAAATAGTCCCCGACGGTATCCGTATGGCTTCACTCCATTCTCATCACCCACCGGAAGATTGCCAGAACTGCGAGCATCGCCATTTGCGGATGTTTTGCAATCTGACGCCGGAGGCTCTGGCGGATTACGACCAAATCGGCATCATGATGAGCCATGCCCGCGGCGCCAAGCTGTTTTCCGAGGGCGATCCGGCGCGCAACGTGTTCGTGATCTGCTATGGGCAGGTGAAGATCTCCTCCACCTCGCGCGACGGCAAAACCATGATCCTCAAAATTGCCGGGCCGGGCGACGTGATGGGACTGAGTGCGGTGCTGGCCAACGTTCCGCACGAAGTGACTGCCGAGGCTATCGAACCCTGCCAGGTAAAGACGGTGCGGAAACAGGAGTTCGTTGAGTTCCTGGGCCGGCATGGCATTGCGTCGATGCATGCGGCGCAGTCGCTGTCGGGCGAGTACATGACGGTGTTTCACGACGCCAAGCGGCTCGCGCTTTCGGGCTCGGCGGCGGGGCGGCTGGCGCGGTTGCTTTTGGATTGGGGGCGCACGTCGGCCAACGGCAAGTCTGAGCTCCGCTTTACCATGGCGCTCACGCATGAGGAGATCGCCAACATGGCGGGCACCTCGCGCGAAACCGTGACGCGGCTGCTGAACCAGTTCCGCCGCGACCAGTGGATCACGATCAAAGGCACCAGCCTGACAATCGTGAAGCCGGATCAACTGGAACGGCTGACGGCGTAAGATCCAACCTCTTCCCTTTGCTTGTAATCTCCCCGGCAACTCAGGAATTGCCCCGCGTTTGATAGCTTGAGGACATGCGCGAAGCTGCATCCCTGCCCAACGAAACTGCGATAGACCTCGAATCTCTGGCTGCCGACGTGGTTGCGCTGGCCGTGAAGGCAGGCGCGAGCGACGCCGAGGCCGTAGCGCGCGAGGGCGACGAGTTCAGCGTGAATGTGCGCATGGGCGAGGTGGAAACGCTGCAGGAGTCGGGCTCGCGCGGGCTGGGACTGCGCGTCTTTCTGGGCCAGCAGTCGGGATCGGCCTCGACCAGCGACCTGACTGCCGAGGGTATTCGGCAGCTTGTGGAAGGGGCGATGGCGTTGGCCGCCGTGACGGAAGGAGATTCGTTCGCGGGATTGCCGGAGGCGGGCGAATTTGGCGCTGTACAAGGCGATTTGCACCTTTACTACGACGACGTGTACTCGCTCGGAGGCGCGGAGCGGATCGAGTGGGCGCGCCGGGCTGAGGCCGCGGCCCTGGCTTTGGACCCGCGAATCACCAACTCCGATGGCGGCAGCTTCGATGCTTCGACAGGACGCAAGGCGCTGGCCAACTCGCGTGGCTTTACAGGCAGCTATCGCACCAGCTACGCGGGCGTGGCGGCAGCGCCGCTGGCCAAAGACGCCGATGGAAAAATGCAGCGCGACGGGTGGTGGTCGAGCGCGCGGCGTCTCAGCGATGTGGAATCTCCCGAATCCGTCGGTCAAGAGGCGGCGCGGCGTGCGTTGCGGCGGCTGGGGGCGCGGCGCGTGGCCACACAAAGCGTTCCTATTATTTTCGCGCCTGAAACGGCGCGGTCGCTCATCGGCTCCGTGTTCGAGGCCGCGTCGGGAGACGCCATCTGGCGCGGCGCATCGTTTCTGGCGGGAAAACTGGGCGAGGCGATTGGTGCGGCGAGTTTAACCATCATCGACGACAACATCCTGCTGCTGCCCACGGGAGTGGGCGGATTCAGGACCTCGCCCTTCGACGCCGAAGGCCTGCCTTCGCAGCGCACCATCGTGGTGGAGAACGGCGTGCTGCGCAATTACCTGCTGAACACCTACACCGCACGCAAACTGGGGATGCGATCAACTCACAACGCCGCACGGGGACTGGCCGGGGCGCCGGGAGTCGGCTGCGGCAATCTTTTCCTCACGCCCGGCCAGCTCACACCGGAGGAGATCGTTGGCGAGGTGACGGCCGGCCTTTACGTGACCAGCCTGATGGGATTCGGAACGAACATGGTCACGGGCGACTATTCGCGCGGCGCAACCGGCCTGTGGATCGAGAACGGCCAACTGACGCACGCCGTGGAAGAGGTGACGATTGCCGGAAACCTGGCCGAAATGCTGCGCAACGTGATGGCCATCGGCAACGACCTCAAGTTTCGCGCGTCGGTAGCTTCGCCGACGCTGCGCATCGACGGGATGACCATCGCGGGGGCATGACCATCGCAGGGGCATGAAAACGGCGGGCGCGGCCAGCAAGCTTCAGGCGGAATGCAGAGTGAGCAGGGAAATCTCCGGCGGGCAGTTGAGCCGGAAGGGCACGCCGACGCTGCCGATGCCGCGGTTGACGTGCATCTGCAAGCGGCCGAAGCGAAACCACCCCTCGACATACTTGTGGCCCAACTCGGGCAGAACCAGTGGACCGATCAGCGGCAGGCGAATCTGGCCGCCGTGGGTGTGGCCGCAGAGCATGAGAGAGACGGCCTGCCCGCAGGGGAGCTTCAGAAGATGATCCACATAGTCGGGCGCATGGCAGAGCAGAACGATGGGCTCCTGCGGGATATTGCGGATCGCAGCCGGGATGGTGACTTCAGGTTCCGGCGAGCCCTGCAAGGGGTCCGCGAGTCCCGCAAGCCAGATGCGGCCGCCGGAGCGCTCCAGCGGCAAGTGGGAATTTCGTAGCACCGTGATCGCGTTGGCGGTGAGCGCCTCCGATACCGCTTTGGTCCCAATCATGACATCGTGGTTGCCCAACACCGCGTAGCGCTCGCGGCACGTGAGTTGATTGAGCATGCCGGCGCATTGCCACCCGGCGCCGATGGCAAATTTTTTGGGCGCAAGCTCTGAAGTCACGAAGTCGCCAGTGAGAAACACCGCATCCGGATTCAAGCTGTTGACGCGGTTGACGACGTCACGAACAAAGAACGCCTCAGTGAATTCGTCCATGTGGATGTCGCTGATCTGCGCGACGCGGAAGCCGTCAAAGGCCGGGGGAAGACCGGGAATGAAGACGTCGCTCTGCGAGACGTCGATCCAATGCCGTGCGATTTCGCCCGCATAGAGCGCGAGACCGCCCGCCGCGCACGCGCTTGCCTTGAGAAAGCGGCGTCGCGTAATAGAGAGCCTTGCAGGGGAGCGAAACACGGTCACATTCCATGGTATCGGATTTCATGGGAACGGTCTTGCACGCCGGGACCATAAGCGGTCCATGTTTGATGCTGTCATGAAAGGGCACAACTTCGGAGCTTGCTGAAAAACTCACAGGGAGGGTTGCTTTGTATCAGGGCGCGAGTTTCACTCGCGCGGCAAACGCAGCAAAATCAATACGGGGCTTTAGCCCCTGAGGGATGGTTCGTCAAACTGAGGTATTGCCGGGGCTATGCGCGAGGGGATGCGTCCTGCGCAGCGGGATCCGCGGCCGCCGCGGGAATGGCCGCGAAGAACTGCGCCACTTCAAGCCAGTTGTTCACGCGCACGAAGCCTGTGGCCATCATGTTGTGCGGTGCGGAATAGAGCAGGCCCTGACCCTCGAAGCGCAGCAGGTTTCTGGGCTGGTCGTCGATGAGAAAGTCGGCGCGGAGGATCGACTTGTCGCCGCAGAAGACATAGTGCGAGGGCGGGATGAAGGGAAAGTGGCGCTGCAGCCAGCGGTATTTGGGGCCCAGCGAGTTGGGCACGGCCATGGCCTGCGTGGCGATGTAGATTTCAAAACGCGTGGAGAGGTCTTTGAGCACCGGCTGCGCATCGGGCATGAGCGGAAGGTCTTCGAAAAAATCTTCGGCGTCGAGAAAGGCGCGAAGCTGCGCTTGCCGGTCGAGCGGCGTGACCTCCCAAAGGCCTTTGCCGGCCAGATCCTCCGGCGTCACGTCCTCGTCGAAGGTCTGGTTGTAGCGGCGGATGTGCTCAGAGAGGGTGTCGGCCATCACCTCGTCCATATCGACACAGATGCGCTGCACGGGGCTCCTCAAAAGCAGGTGTCAGGTTTCAGGTGTCAGTCCGGTTCGTGCGCTTCGCGGCGAACCGGGTTCCTCAAGAAAAGGGTAGCAGGATGAGCGCGGGTGTTTACAGCCCGAAGGGCCAGACGCGTTGCACGGTCTTGCTCAGGATGGCTTCCCGCTCCTCGGGAGTGAGAAAGTTCATGTGGTCGCGGTAGAGTTCGACGATTCTTGCGTAGGGAAGCTGCGCAAGAGACACGGGCCAGTTCGTCGCCCACATCAGCCGCTGCGCACTGTAGCGCTCGAGCAGCCGCTTCACCTGGTCCTGCGCGTCGGCGTAGGGGTAGGGCTGCTTCGAGAGCGACCACATGTCGGAGATTTTGACGAAGACGTGTGGATAGCGCGCGAGGTTGAGCAGGTGTTCGAGCAGATCGGGGCGATCGAGCGGGCAGTCGGCCATGTGATCGATGACCACGGTGAGCTCGGGGTTGGCTTCGATGAGCGGAACCAGGTCGGGCAGGCGCGTGGCGGGCGCAAGGATGGTCATGGGGACTTTGAGCTCGCTGCAGCGGCGCCAGAGCGGCTGCATCAGGGCCCCAAGAATCCAGTCACCGGAGGCATCGCCCGCAGGACTGAGGCGGACGCCACGAAATCCCTGTTCCGTGAGGCGCGTGAGCTCATCGGGTGCAGCCGCGTCCTCGGGGTTCACGCGGCAGACGCCGTGGAAGAGCGTGGGATAACGCTTGAGCACGCTCAGAAGGAAGCTGTTGTCCCACTTGTAGTGAATCACCTGGATGATCACGGTGCGGGCAACGCCGTTCAAGCGCATCAGAGCGATGAGTTTTTCCGGCGGCGCATCTTCCGCGGGCGGGTGCGCGCCGGGCGCAAAGGGAAAGCGTGGGTTGCGCTCGAAGATATGAACGTGGCTGTCGATCAGCGCTCCGCGCTCTTGCGTTTTGGCCGCTCCGCGGTTTTGCGTTTTGGACGAGAGTAGTGGAAGCGCGAGCGCGCCAGCGGCGGATTGGGTGAGAAAGCGGCGGCGGGTGAGCATGGGCACGCTTGTGCAGCAGGTTGGTTACGCGCCGGCCTGGCGAGGTTTGCGCGGGGCGCGGCCGGTGCCGTCGGGCACTTCGGGCTGCGGCGCTTTGGGCGCGGGTTGCATCGCCGCGTCCCAATAGAGCAGGCGGCTGCAACTGTCGCAACTGATCAGCTCGCCCTCGCGGAGCTGGTTCCAGGTTTGCGGGCGCACGCCCATGCGGCAGCCGGTGCACTGTTGGTTTACGGCCAGGGCGATCGCGGTGCCGCGGGAGGCGGCGATGCGGTCGAAGCGGGCCAGCCAGTCGGGATCGAGCGCCGAGCGGACGGCGTCTCGAGCGGTATCGCAAGCGGCGAGCTCGGCGGCAAGCTCCTGCTGGCGTGCGGCCACGCGGGCGCGCACGCCTTCGAGCTCCGAGGCAAACAGCTCCACCTGGGCGCGGGCCTGGGCCAGCGCGGCTTCCTGCGTTTCGGTGCGCTCCAGGCTGGTGTACTCCTCATTTTCCAGGCGCTCGGCTTCGGTTGTTTCGAAATTGATCTCGTGCTCGACGGCTGAGGCTTGCGCGGTGTTGGTCACAGCGTCGAGTTGGGCGCGGAATTTGGCGGCCTTCTGGCGGTGCCCGTCGATATCGCGCTCCAGGCGGGTTCGCAGCGTGTCTTCGCGGCTGAGCGCGGCCGAGGCGTCGGCGGATTGGCGCTCCGCGGCGGCCAGCCGGGCCTGCGACTGGGCGATTTCCGCGGGCAGCGCACGCAACTCCTGGTTGAGGCGAGCGCAGTCAAGATCGATGGATTGGAGCTTTACGAGGTTCTCAACAATAGCTTGCATCGGTGAATGAAGTCTAAAGGACAGGGAGCAAGGGAGCAAGGGAGCGAGGGACAAAAGCAGCTTCTAGCTTCTAGCTCTTAGCTTTTAGCTCGTCGTGGTAAGTGGGCGGCAGTGGCGAAGATAAAAGTTGAGAACGCGGGACTACTGGACCGCGGAACTGACGAGCCCCGCTAGCCCCGCAAACTCCGCTAGCACCGCTTGTCTCTCTGCAACATCGCGCGTCCAACAGAGCAGAAGTTGATGTTCGAGCGGGGAGCATGCCTGCGAAAATGGGGACGCAGGCTGGTGGGTACCGTGACGGCGAAGCGGGCGGGATTCTGGCGCAGGCATCGGGCTCTCAAATGGGCGCTGGGCGTGTTGCTGCTGGCGCTGATGGCGCTGGGCTTGGGCGTTTCCATTGCGTTGCACCAGGCCGAGCCCATGCTGCGAGCGGCCATCGTGAGCAGGCTGGAGGAGCATTTTCACGCGCGCGTGGAGCTGGACAGTTTTCATGTCTCGCTGGTGAATGGGCTGTGGGCCGAAGGCAAGGGATTGCGCATCTGGCCGCCCGCGCAGGTGGAAGGGGTCAAGGTTCCGGGAGCAACCGCCGCAAGCCAGCCCAGCCAGCCGATTCGCCCGCTGATCCAAATTGCCGAGTTCCGGTTCCATGCGCCATTGCGCTACAAGCTGGGCCAGCCCGTGAAAATCTCCGTGGTGGAATTGAATGGGCTGGACGTGGACATTCCGCCAAAGACGCACTTTGCGCATAACGCGCCGGAGCGCGTGGAAGAGCACGGCACGCCGCTGCTGCGTTTTGAAGTGGAAAGCATTCGCTGCGACGGGGCGCACCTGACGCTCGAAACCGATAGGCCGGGAAAGCCGCCGCTCGAGTTCGCGATTGCCCACTTCAAACTGACCGGCTCCACGGCGGGGACCATGCAGTTCGACGGGGAGCTGACCAATCCCAAGCCGGCGGGCACGATTTTGACGACCGGCGCGATAGGACCGTGGAAGGTGGACGATCCGGGCGAGACGCCGCTCAACGGCAGCTACCGCTTCGAACACGCGGACCTGGGCGTCTTCAAGGGCATTGCGGGAATTCTGCAATCGACCGGAAGATATGAGGGCGTGCTGCGCGACCTGGTGGTGGACGGGCAGACCGACACGCCCGATTTCCGGCTGACGCACTTTGGCGCAGCGGTTCCCCTGCACACCGAGTTCCACGCGCACGTGGACGGCACCAATGGCGACACCTGGCTCGAGCCGGTGAACGCGACGCTGGGGCAATCGCACTTTATCGCGGAGGGCAAGGTGGTGCGCGTGCCGCCGGGAACCGCGGGCAATGGGACCGCGACGCCGGGTGGGCACGAGATTGCGCTCAACGTGACGGTGAACGGCGGTCGGATGGAGGATTTTCTCCGTCTGGCGAGCAAAAGCGGAACGCCACTGCTGACCGGCACACTGGCGCTGAAGACGACGCTAGAGATTCCGCCGGGATCTGCGCCGGTAGATGAGCGGCTGAAGCTGAACGGGAGCTTTACGCTCGAGGACGCGCAATTCACCAGCACAAAGATCCAGAACGAAGTGGGCGAGTTGAGTTTGCGCGGCCAGGGACGGCCCAACGATGTGCGGCATGGCCAGGGCGCGGACGTGCGCTCAACGATGCAGAGCGACTTCACCATGGCGGATGCGGTGATCGCGCTTCCCAACCTGATCTACACCGTTCCGGGCGCGGAGATCGACCTGGCTGGGACGTACGGCGTCGAGGGCGGGCTGCTGAACTTTACAGGGACGGCTAAAACGCAGGCGACGGTTTCCGAGATGGTGGGCGGATGGAAAGGCGCGTTACTGAAGCTGGCCGATCGCTATTTCCAAAAGGACGGCGCGGGGACGGAGGTTCCCATCCACGTCAGCGGCACGCGCGAGAACCCGGCGTTTGGCGTCGATCTGGGAAGGATGAAGCACACCCACTCGCAGACTCCTGGGCCGCAGCTTCCGGGGCAGCCGTAGCAGGGCGCTGAGCGGACGCCCGCGAAGGGCACTGGATTTTTCTGAGCGCAACAGGTTCTTTACGCGACTGCGCGTAAACTGGGTCCAAGATCCCAAGAAACGGAAACATCGGCTATGACTCCCTCCCCGAATCAAGAGGCCGTTGACAAGCGCCGGCAGCAGCATCGCGAGGCGCAGTTCGCCATGCGGCTCTCGCTGTTTGTGGGCGTGCTGATGCTGACCGGGAAGATGACGGCCTACCTGCTCACGGGTTCGTCGGCCATCTTCTCTGACGCGGCAGAGTCGGTAGTCCACGTGGTTGTGGTGACCTTTGCCCTCTTCAGCCTGTGGCTGAGCACCCGGCCGGCCGTTCCGCAATTCCGCTACGGATTCGAGCGCATCACCTTCTTTTCCGCGGGCTTTGAAGGCGCCATGATCGTGCTGGCCGCGGGCAGCATTCTGTATACCACCACGGAGAAGTGGCGGCACGGCCTGACCCTGGAGCACCTGGGCAGCGGCGTGCTTCTGCTCATCGCCGCGGGGGCGCTGAACGCGGTTTTGGGGTGGTACCTGCTGCGCATGGGCAAGCGGAATCACTCGCTGATTCTGGAAGCCGATGGGAAACACGTGCTGACCGACAGCTATACCAGCTTTGGCGTGGTTGCGGGCCTGGGGCTGGTGATGGCGACGGGGTGGAAGCCCTTCGATCCGCTGATCGCATACGGCGTGGCGGCCAACATCCTGTGGACGGGCGGCCGATTGCTGGGTCGCGCCGTGAAAGGCCTGCTCGATTACTCTGACCCCAAGGTCGGGCACCAGATTCGCGCCCGGCTCGACACGCTCTGCGAGGAGCTTGGCCTGGAATATCATGGCGTGCGCTTCCGCGCTACCGGCCAGCGCCAGTTGATCGAGGTGCACCTGTTGTTTCCTGACAGCATGAACCTGGGCACGGCGCACCGGCTGGCCACGATGGTGGAAGAGCGGCTGGCCGAGGATCTCGAGATGCCCGCGGAGGTGATCACGCACCTCGAGTCGCTCGAAGACCACTCCGAAGTGCACCACGTGGAGCACTACACGGGAAGGCCGGATTGATCTCCGCCAGTTCCATGTTTTAGGGTTTTATGGGGAAGTATTAGGGTTTTTAGGGGGTTTGCCGCTCCAGGACTTTACATTTTGGGGCTTTCGATAGACTAAAGTCACGCATTTCCCCGGGCTCCCTCTTCCGGTTGGCGAGTCCGCCGTCTAATTTGAATAGAATTCCGCCGAAGCCTCCATCGCGCTCGAATGATCTGGACTTCGGGATGGGGGTTTTCCTGACCGCTTCTCCCGCTTATCACCACCACGCGTCACAGGACGCGCGCCGGAAAGGTTTTCTCCCGGCGCGCCTGCTGGTTTTTGCGGCGCTGGCCGGGGCGGCGGCATGCGCGGCAGCGCAAGGAGACGCGGCGCCAGATCCCAATTCGGCATTGCCTGCGATGGCCAGCCTGCATGGCGTGGTGACGAGCACCGAGGGCGCGGTGTACGAAGGGGCAAGCGTGGTGCTCGAAAGGGGCGGCAGCGGCGCTGGACCGGCGGCAACCGCGCAGACCGACAGCAATGGCGCATTCAGCTTTGCGAACCTGCCTCCGGGAGCGTTCAGGTTGACGGTCTCTGCGCAGGGATTCCAGACCAAATCCATCTCCGGCGTGCTGCATGCGGGCGAAGACTTCGATGCGCAGACTATTTCGTTGCCGGTGGCCGGGGCGACCAACGAGGTGCACGTGTCGTCTGAGTCGCAGGTGGAGATTGCGCAGGAGCAACTGAATCTTGAAGAGAAGCAGCGCGTGCTGGGCGTGTTTCCCAATTACTACGTCAGCTACGAGCCGCATCCGGAGCCGCTGACCACGCGACAGAAATACCAACTGGCCTGGCGAACATCGATCGATCCCGTGACGTGGCTGATGACGGGCACGATTGCGGGCGGGGAGCAGGCCGGCAACACCTTTGCCGGGTACGGCCAGGGTGCACAGGGATATGGCAAGCGCTTTGGCGCCAATTATGCCGATGGTTTCACGGATACGATGATCGGCGGCGCGATTCTTCCCTCGCTCTTCAGGCAGGATCCGCGCTACTTCTACAAGGGCACGGGCTCCCTTGCATCGCGGGCCATGTACGCCATTGCCAATTCGGTGATCTGCAAAGGCGACAACGGACGCTGGCAGGCAAATTACTCCGCGATTTTGGGCGGGATCGCGGCCGGAGGCATCTCGGACCTCTACTATCCTGCGAGCAACCGCAGCGGCGTGCAGGTAACCTTTACCAATGCGCTCATCGGCACGGCCGAGGGTGCGGTGCAGAACCTGTTTCAGGAGTTCATCGTGCGGCGGCTGACGCCGAGGCTACCCAGGTATCCGTCGACGATTACGCAGTAGCAGAATCGCTCAACCCGCGATCGACTCCACCAGCCGGTTCATCTTTTCTTCCTCGAACTCAATCAACTCCACCAGCTTGAATTGCGTGCGGCAGCGGTCGAGGTTGTGGCCCTCGCGATGGATTTTGAAGTAGGTGTCTCCGGCCAAGTAATCGGCTAGAAAGCGGATGCCCACTTCGAAGGTGATGAGCTTGCCGGAGAAGGTGAGGAACTTTTTCTCGGCCTCGGTCAGGAATCCTCCTGCCGCCGAAAGATAGCCGCGCACCAGCGCTTCAAACAACGGAAACTGCATGGCGACCTTGCTCAGGTTCTGCTCGTCTTCCGCGGCCGGGCTGGTGGTGGTGCGTACCATATCGCCGAAGTCGTAGAGCACCAGGCCGGGCATCACGGTATCGAGGTCGACGACGCACAGGCTTTCGCCGGTGGCATCGTCGAGCAGCACGTTGTTGAACTTGGTGTCGTTGTGGGTAATGCGCTCGGGCAGATCGGCTTGAAGCAGAACGCCGGCGATGGATTCGTGCGCCAGGGCAAAGTCGATCTCCGGTTTCGCGAGCGCGGCGCGGCCTTTTGCATCCGCCGCGATGGCCCGTTCGAGCGCGGCAAAGCGTTTGGGCGTGTGATGGAAATCGGGGATGGTCTCGTGGAGCCGCGGCGAAGGCAAACTGGCAAGCTGCTGCTGAAAGCAGCCAAAAGCGTGCGCGGCCTGGTAGGCCTGTTCCGCTGAGGTTGCGGTTTCGTGGCTGTGGGCGTTTTCAATAAAGCGGTAGGCGCGCCAGGTTTCTCCCTGCGCATCTTCGTACCAGTTACGACCGTCGCGCGCAGCAACCAGCTTGAGTGCGCGGCGGGCGCGGTCCGGCTCACCGGCAAACTGCGCGCGTAGATGCGCGGTGACGCGTTCAATATTCTGCATCACCGCGGTGGGCGAGTGGAAAACATGGGCGTTGATGTGCTGCAGGATGTAACGCGCCGGAGCGCCTGCCCCGTTGCACGTAACCAGGTAGGTGTCGTTGATGTGGCCGTTGCCGTAGGGCACAAAGGCCACGGCTTGGCCGCGGAATTGGAACTGCGCGGCTACGGCATGGAGCCCTGTGGCACAAAGATTGTCCGCTTCGTTCACGGCCACAGCTTCTCCGGATAGGCGCCGGCGGCAATCAGCGCGCGAATGTCTTCCACTACGCGCGGGCGGTCCTCGCGATAGGTGACGCCGAACCAGGAGTCGCGCGAATGCAGTACGTTCACGCGCGCCTCGCCGGCATGCACCAACTCGCCCACGGTGGAAGGAATGTAGCACTCGGCCTTGGTGTCGGCGGCGTTGCGCTCCAAGAATTGCTCGAAGCGCACGCGCAACTGATCGAAAATGCGCGGCGTGAAGGCCCACATATTCATGGAAACCGGCTCGTCGCCGGAGAGAGCCGTCACGTTTCCCGCCGGGTCGGTGTTGCGCGCGCCGTTGCCGTCGCGCTCGATCTTGGTCAGCTCGACAATGTCTTTGAGGTAGCCGTCGGGCGAAACCCGGCACACCCCGCGGGCCACCGAGCCAAAGTCAGAGAGCGTGTTGCGCAGAACGAAGCCCACCATGGCGTAATCGGCGGAGCCCGACGTGAGATGGCGGGCCAGCTCGCGATAGCTCTCGGCGCCGTAGAAGTCGTCGGCATTGATGGCGGCGAAGGGCTCGCGGATGGCGTCGGCGGCGAGCAGGATGGCCTGCGTAGTTCCCCACGGCTTGGTGCGCCCCGCCGGCACGCTGAAGCGCGGCGGAATGGCCTCGAGCGACTGGAAAACGTAGTCGACGGCCACGCGTTTCTCAAAACGCGAGCCTACGGTTTCGCGAAAAGCCTCTTCGATGTCCTTGCGAATGACGAAGACGAGCTTGCCGAATCCGGCGCGGAGAGCATCGAAGATGGAGTAATCGATGATGGTTTCGCCGGCTGGGCCGACGGGATCGATTTGTTTGAGGCCGCCGTAGCGGCTGCCCATGCCGGCGGCGAGAACCAGGAGGGTCGGCGAAGATGCGGAGGTCATCGGAAAGGCCTTCGTGCTTGGGTTTTCAGTTCAATCGAATGGTAAACCATGGAGCCGGAACGGGGCGGTGCGTTGCCCCATCCTTTTCCGCGTCTTTTTGCGGAAAAGGGTGGGCGAGCTAGGTAGCGCTGGATTCCAATATGGAATTCACGATGCGGAAAACTCAATTTGGAATCGACGCGGACTTGAAATCGGAATTCGTTGTGCCGCGCGCCCCGCCTTGAAAACACAATGAGGCATGGACACGGCATTATTCATGGGTGTGCGCTGCTCGTTCGGCGGCAAGGCGACGAGCGCTGACGGAAATTGCACCGCCGCGGCTTTCCTCGAGGCCCTGAATCGCGTCCTTGCCGAAAACGGGATCGAGCGCTACGACGATCCCGAGGAACCGCCTCGTGTGTATCGGGCCAATCTGTTTGGCCGCTCCGCGCTCGATCATCATTCCCCACGCGTGTTTCTGGAGCTTGTGGCAATGGCCGAGGCCCTGGCGCCGGACCCCAAGCTATCCCGAAACCTGGCTTTGATCCGCATGAACCCGCACCGGGTCACCTATCTTCCGCGGGCTCTGCCCAGGCCGCTCGCGACCGGCTATTGCGAGCAGAATGGCGGCGGGCCGGTGCTGGTTTGGGCCGGCTCCCTGGTCGAGCTGCTGCGGGAGTTGCTGAGCCTGGCACGCGACTTGCGCATTCCCTTGGCCAACGGCAGGCTTGCCGACGAGACCGCCGTCGCCATCAACATGTTCCGGCCGTTTCACGAACTCGATTCCACAAAGCTGATTGAGAGCTACCGCACTGCGTGGCTCGCGCTCTATGAGGGCGCGCGGCTGGCGCTGGAAAATGGCGTGGCCCTGACACTCGCAGGTTGACGCTGGCGGGCTGAGGGGTAACGCGCGGAGCAGGTGGGCAGCGCACCAAGCCGTCTGGTAAAGTGGGTTGCCATGAGCACACGCAACCCTCGCCGAAGTTTCCTGAGCCTTTCGATTCTGGCAGCGCTGGCGCTCGCTTGCGCAATGCCTGGCCTGCGCGCGCAGACTCCCGCCGCACAGAATGCGCCGCCGCAAACCGCGCCGGCATGGGCGCAGCCGGGTTCCGCGACGCACACACAAGTGGCGCCACCGGCCGACTTTCACCGCCCCAGCCGGAATTTCGACTCGGCCGTAGGGGTTTTTCAGGGCCAATCAGACATTGGCGCGGCGCTTGTCCCGGGTAGCGCGAGGTTCGACGCGGCAACCGGGCAGTACACCATCCACTCGGCTGGATATAACGTCTGGTACACGCGCGACGAGTTCCGGTTCCTGTGGAAGCGCATGTCGGGCGACGTGTCTCTGGCGGCGGACGTCGACTTTCCCGATCCCAAGGGATACGGCGACCGCAAGGCGGTGCTCATGATCCGGCAGAGCCTGGACGATGACGCGAAGGCCGCGATGGTGGCGCTGCACGGTGCGGGGATGGTGCACCTGGCGTGGCGGCCGGAGCGCGATGTGCGCGTCGAGGACATGGAATTCCGCATCGGCAGCCGCGGTGGCCGTCCCGGCGGTGCATCGCCGGATAGCCTCGTCACCGTCACTGCCAAGCGCATCGGGATCGAGAAGCATGGCGACGAGTTCACGCTCTTCGTCAGCCTCGACGGGGAGCCGCTGCACCAGTTCGGGCCGCCCATCAAGCTGCATCTGGACGGGCCGTTTTATGTGGGCATCGGCTTCTGCTCGCACCAGCCGGAGACGGTGGATACGGCGGTGCTGTCGAACGTAGTGCTCAAGAATGCGGCGGGGCAGGTGCGGTAAGGCGGGTTAACCCGCATTTTTCACGCGCGGCGAGAACCTGTAGCGCCGGTCTCCAGACCGGCTGTCGCGGGGGTCTCCAGACCCCCGCAGGGCAGGCAGCGGTCGAAAATGGGCCATCTCCGCTGCCGTTGGGGCATCTATGAGAAATGCGGGGGTTATGTTGGTTGGCACTTCTTGTTTATTCTGACTAGATCGCCTATACTTCTGGCTAGATATGCCGAAGGAGGCCCCATGGCACGCTGGCAGGTTCAGGAAGCAAAGATGCGTCTGAGCCAGGTGATTGAGGAGGCGCAAAGCAAAGGCCCGCAAATGATTACGCGTCATGGAGTGGACCGGGCCGTGGTGCTTTCCATCGACGATTTTCGCTCTCTGAGTGCCCACAAGCCGGACCTGCGCGAGTACCTGCTCGGAGGACCCAAGGTGGACGATTTTGAGCTGGAGCCGGACCGCGACACCGGCCGCGAGATCGCGTTGTGAGCGGCGCGGTCGCCTACCTGCTCGATAGCAGCGTCTTGATTGAGACGCGCAAGAAGAAGGCCGACCCCGGCTTGATGGCGTTCCTTCGGGCCACCGACTCCTCTGCGCTTTACCTGAGCGTGCTGACCATCGGCGAGCTGCGCAAGGGCATTGCCATCAAGCGGCGCACCGATCTGACCGCGGCACGAGTGCTCGCCGGCTGGGTGGAGGGGTTGGAGTTCGGCTTTACTGATCGTATTTTGCCGATCGATGCGGCGACGGCGCGGTTGTGGGGCGACTGGTCCGGCGATCATCCGCGGCCGGTAATCGACACGCTTCTCGCGGCCACCGCCGCCAAACACTCGCTGACATTCGTCACGCGCAACATGCGCCACATTGCCGGGCTTCCTGTGAAGGTGCACAATCCGTGGACTGCGTAGCCGTCCCTTCTCGATCCGGAATCGCGGCGCACCCAGAATCGAATCGAAGCCTCTGCGTGGATGCCTCCTCGCCTTGCCCCCTCCCCGCCTCGCGTGTTTGACTGGTCTCCGGAAAGAGGTACCGCACGTATGGCGTATGTACTAGCGCTGGATCAGGGGACCACGAGTTCGCGGGCGATTCTGTTTGACGAGACCGGCGCGATTGCCGCGGTGGCGCAGAAGGAGTTCCAGCAGTTCTATCCGCAGGCGGGTTGGGTCGAGCACGATCCGGCCGAGATTCTCTCCAGCCAGATGAGCTGCGCGGTGGAGGCGCTGGCGCAGGTGGGCGCGCGGCCGCGCGACGTAGCCGCCATCGGCATTACCAACCAGCGCGAGACCGTGATTGTGTGGGAGCGCG
>Ga0181527_1000999_pt1 | contig 30584 bp, 30 predicted proteins | sample PEATcosm2014_Bin_30_FD_119762 | JGI IMG/M metagenome (GOLD analysis project Ga0181527, IMG submission 119762) | Peatland microbial communities from MTU Mesocosm Facility, Houghton, MI, USA - PEATcosm2014_Bin06_60_metaG | ecosystem: Environmental > Terrestrial > Soil > Wetlands > Peat | place...
CGAACCACAGCATGTCCGTGGCCTGCCGGACGACCAGGTCCACGTTGCTGATGGCCGTGCTGTACAGGATCCAGAACCCGAAGAACAGGGCCAGGAACCAGCCGAAGTTCCCCATCTCCTTGACGAGGCCACTGGCGGTGGACGCCGCAAGCATCTCGGGGTGGTCCGAAGGCCTGCGGGGTTCGCGGATCGCAGCCAGATGGGGGCGTTACGAGGCGTGAGCCGAGAGCCGAGTGTTCCAGCCGGACATAGGCACCGCCTCGGGGGGATCAGCGTGCCTCGCGCAAGTAGACGGCCTGAAGCCCGACAATCGTTTTCCCGTCCCGGATCGTTCCATCCTCGATCTGGGCGATCGCCCTTTCCAGGGGCAGCTCGATCACGTCGAGCACTTCATCGCGGCCAAGATTCTGCGTTCCCGACGTGAGACCGGTCGCCTTGTAGACGTGGATGACCTCGTCCGTGAACCCCGGCGTGGTGAAGAAGGTGATCACCGGCTCCAACGAGGCCGCCCGGAGGCCGATCTCCTCTTCGAGCTCCCGCGCGGCGCAGTCCCTCGGATCCTCGCCGGGGTCCAGCTTGCCCGCCGGGATCTCCAGGATGTAACCGCCGACCGCGTGCCGGTACTGCCGGATCAGCAGGACGGTTCCATCGTCCTTCATCGGCACGATGGCGGCGGCGCCGGGGTGGTGGATCAGCTCCATCTCGACCGTGGCGCCGTTGGGCAGCGTGACCGTTTCGAGTCTCAGGTCTACCACCCGCCCTTTGTAGATATTCCTGGTCATGCAGCCCACCTTCCCTTCCACGGGGCCGGCGTCCTCAGATGCGGCCGAGGCCCCCGAAGAACCTCTCCAGGGGCAGGTTGATCGGACGCCCGTGGACGAGGACATCAACCAGCGCCCGGAGCACCGGAAGCTCGTCCGGTCCCAGCCGTCCGCGCTCGACGAGCCCGGGCAGGGCCTTTCCCAGCTCGCGCACGATCTCGGCCGACTCCAGCGTCTCGCCGGCCATGATCTCCCGCGCCTCGCTGAAACTGCGCCCCATGCCCAGCAGCCTCCCCAGTCGCAGCGTCCGCCCGCCCTGGCACGTCACATACAGGTCCCCGGCGCCCGGCAACCCATAGGCGAAGTGACGGCTGCCGCCCGCAATCTGGAGCATGCGCTCGATCTCGGTGCAGGCCTGCCCGAAGACCGTCGCCGCCACATTGTGCATGTGGACGCCGGCCGCATCCACGCCACCCGACTTCTCCAGGATCCCGGCCGCGAGGCCGACGCCAAGCGTGTAGGCGTTCTTGAGCGCGGCGCAAAATTCCAGGCCCACCAGGTCCGTCGTCGTCCAGACGTGGTAATACGAGGTGCGAAAGATGGCGGCGAGCTTTTGGACCGCCCCGGCGTCGCGCGAGCCGAAGACGACGCAACTCTCACGGCGACCGGCCAGCTCGCCGGCGATGCACGGGCCGCCGATGGCGGCCAGCCTGACCTTCTCCCGGATGGAGGCAGGCAGCTCACTCGCCAGGACATCGGGCAGGATCATCAAGTCCCCTTCGGCCGTGCTCTCCAGGCCCTTGGTGACCGCGATGATGATCTGCCCGGGCACGAGGTGCGGCCCGATGGTTCGCCCGATCCAGTGCACGCCCGGGGAGCTCACGCCGCTGACGATGACGTCCACGCCCGTGAGGGCCTCGACGACCTCCTCCACGGAGTAGGGTCGGACGCTCTGCGGGAGCTCGCGTTTGAGCCGCGGATGGTAGCGCCGCTCTTTGCAGCTCCGGATGATCTCGGCGTCCAGGTGGGTGCCGACTAGGCGCACCGCGTGTCCGTTGTCGGCCAGCGGCCAGGCGGTCGCCGTGCCCATCATCCCGGCGCCCACAATCGCGACATGTGCCATCGTGTGCTCCTGTTCGGCCCTCGAGCCGGGCGAGTGAAGGCGGAAGCGAGAACGGGGTGCAGCTTCCCTTACCGTCGCCTAACTCCGGCGGGTCCGATATCTGGGGACCTTCCGGTTATCCGGATTGGACCGGCTAGGGGACGCGAGTGACGCGACCGTCCTGGACCGGGGCGATGGGGCCGGCCTTGAGCCGCTCGATCAGGAGGTCGGAGTCCATGGGACCATTCTCTGCCTTGACCAGAACCCTCCCCCCCTTCAACATGGTGTACCCGTCGCCGCCGTCGAGGACGAAGTCAAAGGTCGCCAGGGTGTAGCTGGCTCGGGGGTCCAGCGGCTGGCCCCCCACGCTGACCGAAACGAGGCGTGATCCCGCCGGTCGCTTGGGATCGAAGACGTACCGCAGGCCCGAAACCTGGGGGAAACGACCCGCCGTCCTCTCCACCTGACTCAGGCCGTTCTCGAGGGCCGCGCGCAAGATCTCGCCGGTGACGTCCACCTTGACGATCTTGTTGGCGAAGGGCAGGATGGTCAGGACGTCCCGCCGGCGGAGTGGGCCCGGCGGCAGCACGGCGTTGCCCCGGATGCCGCCCCCGTTGATCAAGGCGACATCCGCCTGCATGGCGGCGCGCAACAGGTCGGCGATGAGATTCCCCACCGCCGACTCCTGCGTCCGAACCACGTCGTTTCGCGTGTCCAGCGGCAGGGAGGCGGCGCCCACGATCACATCCAGTTGCGCGGCCGTGAGGCTTTCGTACTGTTTCACGATGGCCGCCACCTCGGGCTTGTCGGGGATTTCATCCGTGACCGGGATCAGCTCCCACTTGAACTCGACGCGCCGGCCGCCCCGGCCCGTGGTGGCGATGACATCGATCCGCCCCAGCGACACCGCGTCCGACCCCGTCTTGAGGATGAGGGTGCGCCCGACCCTGGCGTCCAGGGGAACGTGCTCGTGCCCGCCCAGGATCAGGTCGATCTCTGGGACCGCGGCCGCCAGTTGCCTATCATCCGCCATGTCCTGATGCGTCAGGGCGACGATCACGTCCGCCTTGGCCCGCCGGGCCCGCGCGACCACGTCCTTGGCGGCCTGGATGGGGTCCAGGAACTTCAGGGCGGCGGCGCCCTTGGACAGGGTGCGGGTCTCGGGCGTCACCAGGCCGAGGAATGCCACGCGGATGCCGCCGTACTCGCGCAGGACGAAAGAGACCGCGCCGCCAAAGGGAAGACCCGTGTCGGGATCCAGGACATTGGCCGAGACCCAGGTGAATCGCGATTCCCGCATCCGTTCCCGGGTGACGTCCGCGCCGAAGTCGAACTCGTGATTCCCGAAAGTCGCCAGGTCCAGCCCGGCGGCGTTCAGCGTGGCCACCATATGGCTTCCCTGGAACATGCTCGACATGGTCGAGGGCGAGAGGAAGTCCCCCGCCAGGACGAAGAGCGTGGGGGGAGATTCCCTGGCGATGCGATCGCGCAGGGTGGCCACGCGGGCCAGGCCGCCCTTCTTCCCTTTCTCCACCGGTGAGATCTCATCCAGGTCGTTGATCTGGAGGATGGTGAGGCGGGTCGTCCGTTCGACCGGCGGGGCGGCGGCGAACGACGGAATCCCGCCGAGGATCAACGCTGCAGAAACGAGGGCGAGGAAGAAGCGCCGGCTCAGACTCCGAATCATAGGACGCCTCCATCTCTAAAGTGAAGGCATCGGGGCTGAACTGTCCAGCGGACGCAAGCATTTCCCATTTCATGGTCGTCTGTCAAAGGATTTTCGACACGGCGAGGCCGGGAAAACTGGAAGCGAGGGGAAAAGGGTTGGTGGGCAGAGGAGCGGAGATGCAAGGGGGCGGAGGAAAACGGCCAATACCGATTGCGACGGCCAGGGGGTTATGGTAAGAAGCGAGATCACATGAGACAACTACGGGTGAGAAAGCGGGGCGCCAGCCCGCGGGGAAAGGAGTTGAGGAGATGCCACGCGCGAAGGTCCGGGTGGGAATCATCGGTGCAGGGCGCATTGCGGGGTTTGTGCATATGCCCTCACTGAGGCTCTGTCCCGACGCGTGTGAGGTCGTCTCCGTGGCGTCCCGCACAAAGGAGGGGGCCAAGGCCTTTGCGGATCACTGGGGAATCCCCCGGGTCCACTCCGACTGGCAATCCCTCCTGGCCGACCCGGATGTGGATGCCGTGGTCATCTGCCCGCCCAGCGGCATGACGTATGCCGTGGCGAAGGCCGCCATCGCCTCGGGGAAGCACATCCTGTGCGAGAAGCCGCTCGGGTTATGTTATGCCGAGGCCCGGGAGCTTCAGGTGGCGGCCGAGCGGGCCCAGATCACCCACATGGTGGCGTTCACATTCCGGTTCGTTCCCGGGCTTCGCTATCTCAAGCGGTTGGTGAGCGAAGGCCATTTCGGCGAGATTCGCCACTGGCGCCTCTCGTGTTTCACGGATCTCATGCTGGACCCGTCAATCCCCATCGCGTGGCGGAACCAACGGGCGCAGGCGGGAGGGGGGATTCTGTGGGACATGGGGTCCCACTGCATTGACTTTGCCCGCTACCTCCTCGGGGACATTGTGGCGACGAGCGGTGTCGGCCGCCTCTACGTCCGCGAGCGACCGAGCGCCGTCGGCGGGCGGGGTTCCGGGATGGAGCCGGTGGATGCCGAGGATGCCTGTGCCTTCGCGGTGGAATTCGCGAATGGGGCCATCGGGACCTTCGACATCAATCGGGCGGTGGCCGGCCGCGGAGGCACTGGACGAACGGCCCACCAGTGCATCGAGGTCCACGGAACCGGCGGGGCCGCCATGTATGAATTGATCCGTCCCTTCGAGTTGCAGATCAGCCTGGGCCCGGCGATGACCCGCACCCAGCAGTGGGCCCGGGCCGAAGTGCCCTTCGATCTCCTCAGATACCCCGGATCACCCCGGAACCCGCGCCTGGACGATCCGCTCTTCGGGTACAAGCTGGATCAAGGGGTCGCGTTCCTGCAGGCGATCCAGGGGGAGACGAGGGATTATCCCACCTTCCGAGACGGCGCCGAGGCTCAGCGGGTGATCGACGCGGTCGAGCGGGCCGCGAAAGAGCGGCGCTGGGTGGATCTGCGGGCCTGAGGGATCCTCAGCCGCGCTCCAACGCGCAGGTTCTGCAGATTTCACTGCTTCAATTGGACGACCGTGTTGGCCATGGCCTCCAGGACGGTCATGACCACGCACGCGTCCAGATCCCCCTTCCCCTGAGACTTCGCCGCCCGGAGGATCTCCCGGGCCGCGCTCGCCACCGGCAGGGACACGCCGCACTCCTCGGCGAGCATGAGGGCGGTGGACAGGTCCTTGTACATGTTGTTGGCGGAAAAATGCGGGGCGAAGTCGCGCTTCACCATCCGGGGACCGCGGGTCTCCATGGCTCCCGTGCGGGCGCCGCCCACCGAGGTGATCTCGATGACGGACTGCGGATCCAGCCCCGCCTTGGCCGCCAGCACCAGGGCTTCCGCCGAGACGTGGATGGCCACGCCGAGGATCAGATTGTTCACGAGCTTCAGTGTGGTGCCCATCCCGTTCCGGCCGGCATAGACGATCTTCGCCGCCAGCTTTTCGAAGACCGGACGGCAGGCCTCGAAGGTCTCCCGGGGGCCGCCCACCATGATCCCCAGCTTTCCCTCTGTGACGACCCGGGGCGCTCCGGTCACCGGGGCGTCAAGCATGGGCACGCCCTTGGCCCCGGCCTGGTCGGCAATGGAGCGGGACATCTCGGGCGCGATGCTGCTCATGTCGATCAGGATGAGACCGGGGTGCGCGCCTTCCAGGACGCCGTCCCGTCCGCAGATGACTTCCTCCGACGCCGACGAGTCGGTGACCATGGTGATCACGACATCCGAGGCCCGGGCCACGGCCTTGGGGGAGGCCCCCCAGACCGCGCCGCTGGCCACCAGGTCCGTGGCCTTCTCTCTTGTCCGGTTCCACACCGTCAGGGGATGCCCGGCATCCAGAAGGCGCCGCGACATGGGTTGTCCCATCAGGCCGAGTCCGATGAAGCCGATGCGTTGCATGGGTCCTCCTCGAAAGTGGTTCCTCCCTGCCGGGTCCTGCGGATTTGCCCGGGCGATGCCGCTCAAGAGGATACATCCCCTGGCAGGCCGCCGCACCCTCTCGTAGACGACGGGGAAAGAATGTCTGGCCCTGGCGACAATCCATCTGCGCGTCACTCCCACCCGGACAGACGACCTCCAGGGGCGCCGACTCGACCGGCAAAATGGTTGACAATCTCAAGCTGGAAGTGATATGGGATGGCGGGCACGTTCCCGGCTCGAACCAGGCTCCGACCGACACCAGGGAGGAACATCATGGCGATCGACGAAACCTCGGTGAAGGTGAGGGTGGTGACCATCGCCGGGGTCCTCATCGGCACAATGAGCAAACCAAGGAACGTCCGAACCCTGGACGCCCTCAACCTCAAGGGAGATTTCTTTGCCCTGACCGAGGCTTCCGCCGAAGGGGAAGCCCAACCTCGTCCCGGATTCCTGGCGATCAACAAGCGGCAGGTGATCTCGATGGAAGAGATCGGATAGCCGCCGGGACGGCCCTGGCCCCAGATCCCATCTCCGCGCTGCCCCGGCAGCGCGGAGGATGTCTCCCCGCCTTTCCCTCGATTCCCCTCCCGGGGGACTCCGTCCCCACACATCCGTGGCCGTGGCGCGTTTTCGGCTGGGGATGGCCGGGCCTTCCCCTGACGCACAGGAACACTTCCTGGCGCGGCGAGGGCCGAGGGATACTCAACCGGAACATTTCACCGCAAAGGTCGCTGAGAGCACAGAGCCTTTCGGATCGGCACGATCACGGCGCGGACAGGCGTCCAAAACGGTCCGAACCGCCTCGTGGACGCTCGACCTACCGCCCCGGGAAATCCCGAGGATTCTCCGCGTGCTTTGCGTTCTTTGCGGTTCAACTGCATCGCTTGGGCTCAAGAGGCGGATCGGAAGCGACGGCGGAACAAGCCGGGGGAACGTGACTGCGGGGGAGGGCTCACGAACCCGATGAGGCGGCGGAGGCGAGGACCTCCTGGATGTTGCGCAGGATGGTCTGTTCGCGCCCGAGGTGCCAGGACAGAGTCCCCTCGTCCAAGCGGTCCGCTACGGCGATCACCGTGACGACATCGCCGTGGGGGTACAGGGCGAGGCGCACCCGCTCCTGGGGGGGGAGCCACAGCGTCGGCCAGCTCGGGTTCAAACGCCTCCAGCCGGTGACGAGGGTGCGGCCCTCCTGCTGCTGCTCGATCTGGTACCCGTTCGCGCGCACCGCGGCCACCGTGGCGGCCCAGACGTCTTGGGCGCTGGCGCGGTAGTGCTGGCGGCTCACCGGCCGGCCGGGGAGGTCCGTGTCCACGAAGTAGGCGTCCAGGACGCCCGGCGTGTCGCGCGCGATGGCCACGGCGCGGGCCCGCTGCGCGTCGTTCTGGACGAGGCCGGAGATGAAGACCTCCCGCCGGTAGGTCTCCACCGTCAAGCCCAGGGGCGCCAGGAGTCGGTCTGCCTGGTATCGGATCTGGATCGTGTTACTGACGCTGATGCTGTGAACCGCCCCGCCCACGGACTCGCGGGGGGACCCCGAGGTCACGGCACATCCGGCGGCGGAGACCGCCGCAGCCAACAGGAGGACTGTCACGCCGGGAGCCCGATTCATGGCGCGCGCTTCTCCCTTTCGATGGCCACGATGGACGCGGCGATGTCCAGCGGTCCCTTGCCGCGGAGCTGCAGGAACGCCTGCAGGAGGTCGGTTTCGGTGATGATGCCCGCCAGCTCGCCGTCCCGCACGACAGGCAGCCCCCCGATCCGGTGCCCCAGAAGCAGCAGGGCCGCCTCCTCCACCGTCTGGTCCGGGCGGATGGTGACCACCTGTTTGGTCATGATCTCGCGGACCGTCAGCTTCTCCAGAATAATGTAGTGAAGCTCATGGATGCTCAGGCTGGTGGCGCCCGAGGGCGAGGCCTGCCGCAGGTCCCGGTCGGTGACGATGCCGACCAGGCGCTTGCCTTCCACCACCGGGAGGTGCCGGATGCCCTTCTGGCGGATCAAGTGCATGGCGGTGCGGAAGCTGTCATCGGGTCCCAGCGTGACCACATCCCGGTTCATCCACTGCTCGACCTGCATGCACCCTCCTGAGTTCGGATGCGGACGCGACGCACTCCGCGCGGCCGATCACGCCAACTGCAACGCCTTCAGCCGCTCCCGCGTCGGGACTCCGTTCCCGTCCCAGCCGCGGATCTGGTAGTACTCCGTGAGCATGCGCTCCATGCCCTGGGGGTCCACCGGCCCAATGTCGTCCCGCTGCGGCACGGTGAGCAGCCGCTTCGGGAGGGAATCGTCCTTGCGGCGGAGCCCCCGGCCCACGTTGACCAGGCGCTTGACGTTGAAGATGCGCTCAGCCGTCTTCATCAGGCCATCCGGCGTCACTTTCCATCCGGTGCAGTAATTCAGCCACTCGGCCATGATGGTCGGGCCGTAGGAGACCACGATGTAGAACTTGCAGATCCCCAGCCCGTCGTAGAGGACCATCAGGTCGTGCATCTTCACCGCGAGCTGCGGCTTGCCGTGGGTGATGTAGGGATCCATGGGGGCCGTGTAGCCCAGGTCGGGATAGGGCATGCCGCTCTCGGCGGTGAACGTCACGCCCTCCATGTGGCAGGCGCCCCGGTTGGCCACGGCGTAGTTGACCGCATTGGACCAGAAGGCGCGGGGATCGTGCATCGGCACCTCGACCCCCTTCACCTCGACCAGCATGTCCCCGAAGTCCCTGCCCAGCCGCTCGGCCGCCCGCCGCGTGCCGTCGGCCAGGATGTCCCCGATCCCCTCGCGGCGCCCCATCTTGTGGAGCAGGGCGATCATGGCCTCCCCGTTCCCCCAGGTGAGCCGGATGCCGTCCAGCTCGGCCTCGGTCAGGAGCCCTTTCTCGAAGGCCTCCATGGCGAAGGCGATGGTGTTGCCGGCCGAGATGGTGTCCAGGCCATAGTCGTTGCAAAGCTCGTTGCACTTGGCGATGACCTCGATGTCCGCGCACTCGCACATGCTGCCGAAGGCGCCGATGGTCTCATACTCGGGGGCGTGGCCCACGGCCGTCCCGGGGACGCCCACCACCAGGGTGCAGTTCGACGGGCAGGAGAGGCAGGACCGCTCGTGCTTCCCATATTTCTTGAACATGGTCTGGCCCGAGATCCGCTCCGCCTTCTCCGTCCAGCGACCGCCCAGGAAGTTCCTGATGGGCATGTCCCCCACCGCCTCGGTGGCCATCACGCCGCCGGCCGTTCCCAGCTCGAAGTTGCGTTTGAAGCGCTGCTTCTCCTTGCCGCCGTAGGCGGAGGCGCGCTTCATCAAGCCCGTGGGATCGGCCACGGGGACGCCGCCGGTGCCCCGGACGACGACGGCCTTCAGATTCTTGGAGCCCATCACGGCGCCCATGCCAGTTCGCCCGGCCGAGCGGGCGTATGTCCCCTCGAACATCACGCAGGCCATGCGCGAGAGCTTCTCTCCCGCCGGCCCGATCCCGGCCACGATGGCGTCCGGATGGGTCTCTTCCAGGAGCCGCGTGTCCGTCTTGAAGAAGCCCTTCCCCCAGAGCCTCTCCGCCGAGCGGATCTCCACGTGGTCGTTCTCGATCCAGACGTAGACCGGCTGCTTGGCCTTGCCGGTAAAGATCACGCCGTCGTAGCCGGCGTATTTCAGCATGGGCGCCCACGCCCCGCCGGCCCGGGCCTCGCCCCAGGCGCCCGTGGCCGGCGAAAGGGCGCAGACCGTCGTCCGGTTGGCACCCGGCACCAGCGTGCCACATAGCAGGCCCGGCATGAAGCAGAGCAGGTTGGAGGGATCCAGGGGCCTCTTGATCGTCTTCAGGCGGTCGTGGATCAGCTTGGCGCCCAGGCCGCTCCCGGCCAGGTAGCCCCGAGCCGTGGCCTCGTCCAGGGCCGCGGTGGACACCTTCCGCGAAGCCAGATCCACCCAGAGCAATTTCCCCGTGTATCCCTTGGGCATGGCGCTCCTCCCTTGGGCCAAGCAAGCCTCTCAGAGTTGTCATGTCCCGGACCGGGCAGTCATGTGCGGCGATTCGGGTGCCGACGATTCTTGCAGAATGGCGGGGACGGCGCAAGCCAAATCCCCCTGCTGTCAGGACCGATGGAGATGGGGATTCGCAGGAAGGCCGATGCGAAAAAAAGCGGAGGCCGCCTGCCCATGGAATGGGTCAGGCGGCCTCTTGGTTTGTCCAGACGGGGACTGCCTACTGCCCTGTGATCACGAGGTGCCCCCGGCGGTTCCACTTCCACGCGCTCTCGTCGTGGCCGAGGACGAAGGGGCGCTCCTTCCCGTAGCTGATGGTGGCGACGCGGTCGGCGGCGACCCCGGCGGCCACCAGGTAGTCCTTTACTGCTTTGGCGCGGCGCTCACCCAGGCCGAGGTTGTACTCGGCGGTGCCCCGCTCGTCACAATGGCCCTCGATGGTAATCTTCGCTTGGCCGTTCACCTTCAGCCAGCCTACGTTGTCGTTCAGGGCGGCCTTCTGGTCGTCCCGGATGTTCGACTTGTCGAAATCGAAGAACACGTCCTTCAAGGGGGATACCCCAGGGACCGCACCGGGGACCGCCGGGGCCGGGGTGACCGGAGTCTCGGCCGGCGCACTCGGGCGGGTCACCGCGGTCTCGCCTGGCTGGACGCCGGGGGCCGCGGCACCCGGCGCGCCTGCGGCGCCGGGCCCTACGGCCCCGGGGCCGGCCTGGGTCACTTCGGGCCGCTTGGGGCAGCCGAGGAGGGCCAGGCAGCCGACCAGGACGCCCACCGTGAACAGGATGCGCATGCTAGACCATTCTCGCATCAGACTTCCTCCTTTCTCGACCCGTTGTACGCCAGGCGCGTATCCGGTACCTTAAGATGTCTCCAGGCGGAATCGCGCGCCAGCATATGCAATGCCGCTCACCAGTGCAAGAGAAAAAGACGCCGTGATCGGACCGGCGGCAGTAGACCGATCACCTGCATTCCGTGCGCGTCATCGTGTCCCTATCCATCCTCCTCGGGAGGCGATGGCCCCTCAGCGGGGGCGACTCCCGTCCGCGGGCCGCCGCGCCGGCGCATAGTGAGCGGCTATGCCCGAGGCGAAGGCCTTGATGAGTCTCCCTGGCGGGGTCTGCATGCTCCGACCACCACGGACTAGCATGTCGAACGAGAGGGTGCCTGCGGCAAAGCCGGCGATGGCGCAGGCCAGATCCCGCGCCTCTGCCGGACCGAGGCGACGCCCTTTCAGCGCTTGCCGGCACGCTTCCGCCAGGGACTGGACGTAGCGCTGATATTCGCGCCGCAGGCGCTGCCGCGCCTCGGGCTGGAGGATCAGGACGCCCCGGACCTGATGCAGCAAGATGACCAGATCGCGGCGGCGGCTCAACACGCGAACTTGCGCCCGGATGAGCCCAGCGAGCCGATCGGCCGGCGTCCGCCCGACCGGGGCCTCGGCCCGGCCCGCGGCGATCAGCTCGTCGAAGCCGTGGCGGATCAGGTGATGGACCAGATCCTCTTTGGAGGGGAAGTGGGCGTAGAAGGTCCCCTTGCCCACGTCGGCGGCCTCGGTGATGTGTTCGATAGTCGTCTCATACAAGCCGCGCCTCGCGATGACCGCGAGCCCCGCCTGGACGAGGTGTTCGAAGCTCTGGGCGCGCCGTCGATTCGCCCGATTCTGTCTGAGGGCTGCCTCGGCCATGATTCCTCCAAACCGGCCCTTTGGTCACATCCGACCGATTGGTCGAATTCGACCAGCGGGACGATAGCAGACGGCGGGGGTGCTCGCAAGCAAAAAAAGCACAGGGGGGCGGCATCGCCTGCCTGAGCGGACGGGTCCTCCGGCGCCTCGCTTGACGCCGGGCCGTAGCCTGTGCAAGACTCCCGTGCAGGCGGGACAGTCCTATCTGCGGCGGCGTGGAGAGCGATTGTCATCCGGGAGTTCGAGGATGTCCTGGCTGGGTGGGCCAAGCTGAGCGGCAGGGGAACTTCCGCCGTTCCCGGGAGGTCTAAGGATGTCGGAGGCCGAGGCGCCGGTGCCGTCGTCGGCCAGGCCGCTCTCCCCGCCCGCCGAGACCGCCGAGGATCCGGACCGCGCGCTGGTGGATCGGGCGCGGGCGGGGGACGCCGGGGCCTTCGAGATGCTGGTCCGCCGCTACCAGGGGTGGGTGTTCACCCTGGCTCTGCGGATGTTGGGGGATCGGGGGGAGGCCGAGGACATGGCCCAGGAGATCTTCCTCAAGGCCTACCGGGGACTGAAGAGGTTCAAGGGCGCCTCCCGATTCTCCACCTGGCTGTACGCCATCGCTGGCCACCATTGCGTGAACCAGTTCGAGGCGCGCCGTCGACGGCCGCGGTTGCACGGACAGGCCGGCGACCGTCGCGACCACGCCGAGGCTGACCCCCCGGCCGTGGTGGACCGGCTGGCGGATCAGGCGCCGCATGCCGACGCCCTCTTGGAACGGATGGACCTGGCGCGCATCGTCCAGGCCGAACTGGCCAATCTGACGGCGGAGCATCGGATCATCCTGGTCCTGCGGGACATCCAGGGCCTCGCGTATGAAGAGATCGCCCAAACGCTCCGGCTGGAGCTGGGGACCGTGCGGTCGCGGCTGCACCGCGCCCGGATGGAGATGAGGGCGCGACTGACTCCGCACCTGTGAGAGTGTGTGAAAATGGCGACGATTAGTTCACACACTCTGACGTGAGCGACACATGAGATGTGACGAAGCCCGCAGGGTCTTCTCGGAGCTGTACGACGAGGCTCTCTCCGGCGCGCCGCTGGTGACGGTCACCCAGCATCTGGCCAGCTGTCCGGCGTGTCGGGCAGAGTGGGCCAACTTCCGGAAAGCCATGCAGGCGGTGGCCGATCTCGGCACGGCCGAGCCGTCTCCGGGCTTCGCGGCGCGGGTCCGACGACGACTGGAGGCTCCTTCCCGATGGCGGCGGGTCCTCCGATGGATCTTCCTCCCGCTCCACGTGAAGGTGCCGATCCAGGCCGCGGCCGTGCTCCTCCTGGCCTTTGCGGGCCTGCTGCTCTATCAGCGTTCGCCGGAACTCCGTCGGGCGATCGAGCCTTCCCAGATCCCATCCCCGCCCGTTGCGCGCGAGGCGCCGGCGCCCGCGCCGCCACCTGCGGGCGGAGAGCCTGCCCGCAAGGAAGAAGGTCCTGCGCCACAGGCGGAAACTCCAAAGGCCACGCAGGCCGAACCCGCGGCGCCCCCGATGGCTGCCGTCCCGCCACCGACTCAGGGCGCCCTGGAGGCCGGCAGGGAACGCGGCGCGTCGTCCCCTCCCACCGGGACCTCAGAGCTCTGGAAGACTACACTTCCGTCGGAGTCCCCGAGAGGTGAGGGATCCTCCCAGGATTCTCGCGCCAAGAGCGCAGAGCCCGGCATCGCCCCGGGGCCGCTCCAACAATATGCTCCGGCGCCCGCACCGTCGGGGGGAGCGGGAGCACCGGCCCAACCCTCTGCGAAATCCCTCGCCGTGCCGCCGTCGGCTCCCAGGCCGAGCGCGGCTCTGGCGCCGACCAAAGAGGCCCAGACCTCTGCCCCCCAAGCCAAGCCAGCGGACGTGCTTTACGGAACTGGCTTGACAGAGCTGGCCGACGGGAAGTTCGATCGGGCCGTTGACAGCTTCCGCGCGTTCCTCGCCCGATATCCCCAGGACGCCAGGGTGCCCGATGCCAGGTTGCGGCTCGGCGAGGCCTATTTCGGCCAGGGTCGCTATGCCGAGGCCCTCCAGGAATACGAGGCGGTCGCCCAGCAGTTTCCCTCCGGCCCCCAGGTTCCCACCGCCCTCTACCTCCAGGCCCAGGTTCGCCTGGCGCAGGGCGACCGGTCCGGATGCCAATTGCTCCGGGAGGTCGCCGATCTGTATCCGCAGGCGCCTGAGGCGGCCTCGGCCCGCCAGGTCCTCGCCGCGCGCTGCCGCTGACACACATTTCGGCTGGAACGCTGGGAAGCTGGAAGGCTAGGACGTTTGAAACCTCCTCGCTTTCTGCGTGGAACTTTTTCCGCCGGCGCCTGTCTTACCCTCCGGATGAACGATTCGGCGATCCAGGGTCGCGAAGGGGGGAGACGGATGCGAAAGAGATTGTGGTTGCCAATGGCAGTAGCGGCGGTCCTGTCCACGGGCCTGGCGGGGGCTGCGGCAGCGCCGACAACGAGTACAGCGGTGCGCGCCTCGGTGACCCAGGAGCAACAGAAGGACGTCGCCGTCACCATCTACAACGGGAACCTGGGCCTGGTGAAAGACATCCGCGAGTTGGTGTTGGGCCCCGGCGTCCACGAGGTGAAGTTCATGGATGTGGCCGCGCAGATCGATCCGACCACGGTCCACCTCCGGTCCCTGACTGACACGAGCGGCCTGCGCATCCTCGAGCAGAACTACGAGTACGATCTCCTCAACCCGCAGAAGCTTCTGGACAAGTTCGTGGGCAAGCCGGTGAAGCTCATGACGCAGGACGGGAACCTGATTGACGCCGTTCTCTTGAGCAACAACAACGGGCCCATCTACAAGATCAACGGCCAGATCCATCTCGGCCATCCCGGCCGCGTGATCCTCCCCGACCTTCCCGACAACCTGATTCCCAAGCCCACGCTCGTCTGGCTGCTGCAGAACCACACCGGACGGCCGCAGCGCATAGAGGCCTCGTACCTCACGGGCGGCATCACCTGGAAAGCCGACTACGTGCTGGTGCTGGACGCGAAGGATGCCAGCGGCGACCTCTCGGGCTGGGTGACGATCGACAACAAGAGCGGCGCCACCTACACCGACGCGGCCCTGAAGCTCGTGGCCGGCGACATTCACCGTGCCGTGACTCGACGTGAGGTGCGGGACGCCTTGGAATACGCCGCTAAGGCTGCGGCTGCTCCACAGCAGTTCCAGGAGGAGTCCTTGTTCGAATACCACCTCATTTCGCAAGGGGGGCGGAACGAGCGAAGTTAAAGGGCTTGGGGTTGCAGCGGATGACATTCGACGGCATAGGACGCACCCCAGGCGCACCCTCGAAGGTGAGGGCCACCGGGGGCGCGGGGGCGTCCGGGAGCGAGGCGGATTTCGTTCGAGGCGAAAGGCCGCGCCATCGCCTACTCGTCCCCTCACTGCCTGCCCGCCCCCACCAAATTTTCACGGGGACAGCGGGAAGGTAGGGAGGTAAGCACCTGAGAGAGATCGTGGAACAGAACCCGCATAGACGCGGCCACACGCAGGGAAAACGGGGCATCCTGAGCGAGTCACGGACTTGGAGCACCCCGACCGGCAACGGGGAAAAGGAGTGACATGACCGGCGGTCAGGAAACCAGGGGTTCCCAGCGGGCGCGACGGGCCGCCGGGTGGCGCTGGGTGGCCTTCTATGTGCCGGAGCAGAACCACGCCCGAATCGGGCAGCTTGCTAGTAACCACCGGCTCTCCCGAGAAGTTGTGATGCAGTACGCATTGGCGCAAGGGCTAACGCTGGTAGATCGGCGGGAATGGTATCGGTTGGCAAAAGCAGAGCCTTTCAGGATGAAGCGGAAGGATGCCGGACTATGCCGCGAGTGCCGGGCACGGCTCAAGGTCGGCGCTGAGGCTCAGCGACAGTACCAAGCCCGGAAGAAGCGGGCCGAACAGGACGACGGAAATACCCCGGAACCGCCTGTGACTACCCCGCCCGAGACGGAAACGTGAATCAAGCATATCAAGTCAGCATCCACGCTGTTAGGGGAGCGAAGGGCGCTGGTGATTGCTTAGGGATTGCGCTATGGTATGAGCGAGGCCCCATGGGACTACTGGCGGAAGGTGGGTCAGGCAGATCAAGTGGGGATACTGAGGCGGGCGTGGGAATGTGTGCCATTTGCCGCGCGCGCCTTGCGGAATCATGGTAAGCATGGAGGGGAGAAGGGGGCGGGCCATGCGAAAAGCAACCATCCTTGGCCTCTGCATCGTCCTGGCGGGCTGTACCTTCCCCTTGGGCTATGTCCAGCCCCAAGGTGGAAAAACCCCGGACCAGCAGAAACTAGACACCCTCGATTGCAAGGACAAAGCGCACCTCGAAGCTAGCTCGACTGGGCGCCAGGTCGGCTACTTCTTTCTTGGCATGACGATCATCGGCACGCCGGCGGCTTACGCCCTCGATCGGGACGTGCAGCGCAGCGTGTTCAAGGAGTGCATGGAGGGGCGGGGGTACACCGTGATCCCGGCTGAGGAAGGCCCGCAGACGGCGGCGACACCATAGAGACGGGGCACACCCGGACGGACCCGAGCGCAGCTCTCTCCCAACGCCGCTTCGGCCTAGCGTGATTTGACCAAGCGGCTTGACAGGGGCACACCGTCAGGCGTAGAGTAGAAGGATGCCATCGGAACCACGGCGGGGGGAAAAGTGAATACAGCATCCGGGAGGCCCTCGCCTTCCGGTCTTGAAGCCCTGGGTGCGGCTCCCCCGCCGTGCGCTCAGGGTTTCGCTGTTTCTGGCGAAGGAGGAATGGGACATGCGAAACGTGCGGATGATCCTCGTTTCCCTGGTGGTACTTGGGTTTCTCTCCGCCCTCCCCTCTCTCGCGTCCGCTCAGGTTCTTCCCGGATGGGACTTCTCCGTGTCGGGCTTCGGGGGAGGAGCCATCCCTTTTAACTCAGACATCAAGCTCTCAGGGCTGGGGGCAAGCGCGACCATGCAGAATATGAAATTCGACACGTCGCCCTCATTCGGTGGAAAGCTAACAGCCTGGACGACGCTCTTCCGCCAACCGACTGGCTTTGATTTCGGGGCGGAGGTGGACGTGACGCACTCCGACCCTGACGTGAGCCCGCAGACCTTCACGTTGTCCGGATCGATCGGAGGCGTTCCCTTTGCAACCCCAATGCGGTTACTCCAGAAGGTTGATGTCGGTTCCACCATCGTGGCGGTGAACCTCCTCGCCCGCTACCCCTTCGGCGTGAGCGCGACGTTCCCGAATGGCCGGTGGCACCCCTACCTCGGAATCGGCGGCGGGGCCGACGTCGCGAATGTGGAGGTATTAGGGGTCAAGAATACCGACACAGCGGGCGCGTTCCAGGCGCTCGCCGGTGTGAAGTTCCTCCTCACGAAGAATATCGGGCTCTTCATGGAGTACAAGTTCACTGACGCTGATCATTCCTTCAACCTCGGCGGGGTGAAAGCCAAGACCACGCTGGATATCAACCATTTGGTGGGCGGCGTCGCGTTCCACTTCTAGCTTTTGGCCGCGAGGCCACTCCCCGGCCTAGGGTCGCCCCCGAAAAGCCGTTCCCGACGGCCTGGCCGGGGTTCACTTCGGGGCTCCTGCGGGAGGAGTCATGTTCGAGACCGACAAGAGCGTCCATCCAAGTTTTTGGACCCCCGATCCTGGGGGAGGTGGGCTCCGCATCAAGTATCCGAACGAAAGTTTGCCCACGGAGTACATTCCCCTCTCGGATCAGCCCCACTTCCTGCACTGGCGGCTTAGGCGTCTCAACAAAGCGTATCAGAAGGCAGTGAGCGAGCTATGGGAGCAGAGGAGCGAGGCGCTCGCCGAGTTTCAACCGTTCGCCGAGGACTTTCCCCCCAATGCAGGCGAGACGTTCGACCAGTGGCGCCGACGCCATCACCCCCTATCCGTCAAATACCTCGAAGTCCTTTCTGCTGTCGCTGATCGTAACGTTGACGCAGCAACGCTATGGGGTACCTTTGGCCCGCCGCCCATCCCTTTCGAAGTCCGCTTCCCGTGCCCTGGCCTGCTTGGTTTTCTCCCGGCCCTTCCGGCACGCCATGGACCGGTGCCCGATTGGCGTGTTTACTTGCTATCCTATGACATGGCCCTATCTGGAGTGAATGATGCCGCCATTGCGGACGCGCTCCTGGGCGAGAGGAAGCGGCGACTTGACAAAGACCCCCGGCTGGTCCGTCTCGCCAAGATCAAGAAGGAGATGAAGGCCCTGGTGGACGAGTCGTTCCAGGAATCCCGGTAACACCTCTCCCACTCCCGCCCTTACTTACCCAATTAAAAATTAATTGGCTCCCTATCAAAGGGAGGCCTCTTGCGCCAAATTGCGCGTAGGAGGTGACGCACATGCCTTTGCTCTCGATTCAGCAAGCGTCCGATGAGCTGGGGATTTCCCGAGTGGGGGTCGAACGACTCCTTCGCCTTGGCCGTTTGCCGTGCGTTCGGATTGGCCGGCGCGTCCTCGTGGAGCGGAAGGAGCTTGATGCGTTCATCGCGGCACGGCGGCAGCGCGGCAAGAGTGCCGTGGAGAGCGCGGAGGCGGTGCGACGGCGCGAGGAGATGGGATGAAACCGCCCTCCCGTCCCGAGGAACGAGGCGCGAGAGACTCCGAGGCCGGCGAGGCTGTGTCCGGCTTCGCCATGCTCTCAAATCGCTTTATCACCAATGCCGTTCTCGCCCACCTGCGGGCCGATGCCGTCAAGGTCTATCTCGCGCTCTTGCTTGCGGCACGGAACAAGACCCGTACCTGTTGGCCCGGGGTGAAGACGCTGGCCCGCTGGAGTGGCGTACCTCGGGGCAAGGTGTCCAAGGAGACGGAGTACCTGGCGCGGCACCGGCTGATTGTGAAGGACTGGATTCAGATCAGCGGCAAACCCCGAATGAGCTACCACATCGTTTCTCCCGAGGGCGACATGTTCCCCGATCTTCGGGGATCATGTGCGGTCTGCATGAATACCGATCATCGGGGATCATGTGTGCTACAGGACCCGAAGACCGGGCGGCTCCTGGGGAGGCGTCCACGCCCCGGCAGCACCGATCATCGGGACTCCCACAGCACCGATCATCGGGACTCCCACATGTTCCCCGATAATCGGGGCTCTAATCATACTGAACCATACGAGAAGGTTTTAAGCATACGAGGAGAGGGAGAGTACAGAGAGGGGGAACCAGACGGCGGGCTCCGCTCCGCTTCGCCGCTTGGTGCGGCTCCGCTCCGCCCGCCTTCCCTGGAGGCCGACCCGACTGGAGAACGAAAGGCGGCTTGGGAAGGGAAGAACAGGGAGCAACCGGAGACGGCCCCGGAGACACGCCCGAAACCTCCGACCGCCCCGGAGACTCTTTCGTCCCTTCCCCCGTTGCCCGTCCCTCCGGTGGACGAGGCGGCCAGGCGGCGGACACGGCTTCGGGAGCTATTGGCCCCACGTCCCGGCCAAGACGTGAGCTATTACGTTCTGCTGGCCCAAAAGGCGAAGTACCCCGAGGCGGAAATCCGATCCGTCCTGGCCGAGCTCGCCGCGGCCGCCACCCCCCCGGCGCCCGTGGTAGCTCCCCCGCCCGGGGACGGGACCTCTCAGACCTTTCCGCCGATAGAGACTCCCCGGCCCCCGGTGCCTGTGCCTCGGCGCCGATCCTCTGGGCGGAAGCTCTGTGCGGCGGAGACCCGGGCGCATTCCGAATGCGGTTTGTGGGCGCTGCCTGGGTCGGCTTTCTGCCGGCGGCATGGCGGCCAGGGGAAGTCCTCGTGACTCGGGAGCATGTCGGGGTGTGGACCGGCCCCGTCTGACCTTCTATGCGGACGATACCCCGCAGTAGGTAGGCTGATAGTGCGGATCATCGAGGCGGTGAGCGTCAACCTGGACCTGGACCCCTTCCTCAACCTGGAGGCATTATCCAAGTACGCCGGCCTATCCGTCCGCTCCCTCCGCGCCTACCTGACCGACCCGGCTCACCCCCTGCCCTGCTATAGGCTGCGCGATCCTCACGTCATTGTCACCAAGGCGGGGAAGCGGCAGACCGTCAGTGGCAAGATCCTGGTTCGTCGGAGCGACTTCGACACCTGGATGCAGCGATTCAAATACACGCCCGACATTGACATTGACAAGGTCGTGGACGAGGTAGTTTCAGAAATCCGCCGGTAGCCTGACGATTTCTACTTGACAAGTATTCCACGGCGGCATACCTTTTCTAGCGAAAGGAACTCCGATGCTCACACTCAGGCGCACCATGATTCACCTGGACCCGGCAGACGTGAAGCGAGTCAAGCGGCTGGCCGCACGTATCAGCAAAGCCGAGAACCGGCGTGTCACATTCTCCGAGCTAGTGCGCCGGGCGATTCGGGAATTTCTGGCGAAACAGGAGGGCTAAGTCATGGGTGCCAAGATCCGGGAGAAAAGCGGGGCCTGGTGGGTTTTTGTGAATCACCAGGGCCGGCGCACGTCTAAGCGCATCGGTCCGGGCGAAGCGGGACGGAAGGCCGCGAGGGAGGCCGCCGGCAAGATCCAAGCGAAGCTGGCCCTCGGCGATTGCTCCATCCTCGAGCGGGCCGAGCGGCCCCTGACCGTCCGGGAGTATGGGGACCGCTGGCTTACCGTCTATGCCTCCGTGAACTGCAAGCCGGCCACGGTGGAGAATTACCACTGCGCCCTGGCTCTCCACACCTACCCGACCTTGGGGGATCTTCCCCTGGGGAGCGTGACCCGCTCCCACATCAAGACCCTGATCGCCGAGAAGCTGACAGGCGGGAACTGCCGGAGCCACGGGAAGCCCCTGAATCCTCACACGGTCGGGACGATCTTGGCCCCCCTCCGGGCCATGTTCGGGGCCGCCGTGGATGACGGGCTGATCCCGGCGAATCCCGTGTCTCGCGTGGGGCGATTCGTCGGGAGCCGGGAGGCCACCCCCACGGAGCGTCTGGACCCCTTCACGGCGGAAGAACTCCGGCACCTGCTCGCCACCTGCCGGGACCGCTTCCCCACGGAATACCCCTTCGTGCTCACCCTGGCCCGGGCCGGCGTGCGGATCGGGGAAGCCTCGGCCCTCTCGCGGGATGACCTGGACTGTGAGCGGAACCTGATCCGAGTACACCGGGGCTATTCCAGGCGGCGGCTCTCGACCCCCAAAAACGGCAAGGGTCGGCTCGTGGACATGAGCGGCCAACTTCGGGCCGCCCTCCGGGAGCACCTGGACGTACAGACCGTGGAAGCGACGGTACAGGGGAAGCCCCTGACCCCGTGGGTCTTCGGGGGGCCGGATGGGAACCCGCTGGATTACGACACCTGGAAGTGGAAGGTGTGGAGGCCCCTCTTGGCCCTGGCCGGGCTGCGCTACCGGGGACCCCACCAACTCCGGCATACGTGGGTCAGCCTGCTCTTGATGCAGGGGGAATCCCTGGCCTACGTGAGCAAGCAGGCGGGCCATGCCTCGATCAGGCTGACGGTGGACCTGTACGGCCACCTGATCCCCGGAGCGAACCGGCAAGCCGTGAACCGGCTGGACGATCCGGAGGCCGTTCTGGACGCACCCAAACGCGCCCCAGGCGCACCCTCACCGGAGGCTATCCCCGTAAGTATCCGCCAGAATTAGCTTGCTTCTCCCCCCTAAGAATACCACCTCTATTCCCTCGAGGGCCGCACGACCATCAAGCAGAACCAGACCAAGCAGATCAGCCTGCTGGACGTGACCGATATCCCCATCAAGAAGGAGCTGCGGTTCTATGGGGCCAGCCAGTACTACCGGGGCCAACTGGGCACGCCCCTCTCGAACCAGAAGGTCAGCGTGTTCCTCGAGATCGCCAACAAGGAGCAGCACCGGCTGGGCATGCCCCTCCCCAAGGGAACCGTCCGCGTCTACAAGGCCTCGTCCGATGGGAGCCTCCAGTTCATCGGCGAGGATATCATCGACCACACACCGAAGGACGAGAAGGTGAAGATCAAGATGGGCGAGGCCTTCGACGTGGTGGGGGAGCGCACCCAGCGGGACTGGAGGAAGATCGCCTCGGGCGTGTACGAGACCGAGTGGGAGGTCGAGATCCGGAACCACAAGAAAGAGGACGTGCAGGTGACGATCGTCGAGCCGGTCCCGGGCGACTGGGAGGTCATCAAGAGCAGCCACCCCTACGACAAGACCGAGGCCCACATCCTCCAGTACGTCGTCAGCGTGCCCAAGGATGGGAAGACCATCGTGAACTACCGCGTCCGGATGCGGTGGTAGTCTTCACTCTAAGTAGTTCGTCTTGCAGATACGATCCGACTCAGTTGTCCCCTCTCCCTGGATGGGAGAGGGCCGGGGTGAGGGTGTCGAGTGGCCGCCGTGCTGCAGCCGCCCACTCTTGTCCTCTGTCCCCGGGTGCCCTCCGGGTGCGGGAGGGGCCGAGGAGTGGCAGGAGTTGACAGATTATCGGCGAGTGTATATCCTGCCGTATATACATCGGGAGGAATCGGCCATGAAGACGGCAAAGATTTTCCGCAGCGGAAACAGCCAGGCAGTGAGAATCCCCAAGGAGTTTCAGATGCAGGGCGATGAGGTGGAGATCGAACGCAAGGGAGAATTGTTGCTCCTCCGGCCGAAGAGGAAGTCCTGGGATTCCTTCAGCGAGAGCTTGGACAAGTTCACAGACGACTTCATGAGGGACGGCCGGAATCAGGGGCAGGTCCAGAAGAGGGGTAGGGCCTTCTCATGAGGGTCATGCTGGACACCAACATCTGCATATACCTCATCAAGCAGCGTCCTCAATCCCTTCTGGATCGCTTTCGCTTATTTCCCGTCGGAGACATCGGGATCTCGGTCATTACCCTGGCCGAACTTCAGTACGGCGCCAGCAAAAGCAGTCGGCCGAAGCAGAATCGGGAGGCCCTGGAGCAGTTCCTTTCCCCCCTGGAGGTGGCGGCTTTTGACCGCCGGGCGACCGTTGCCTATGGCACGATCAGGGCGGCACTCGAAAAGAAGGGCCGCCCGATCGGCGCCATGGACCTGTTGATCGCCGCGCACGCACTGAGCCTGGGTGTGCGCCTCGTCACCAATGATGAAAGGGAATTCCGGCACGTGCCAGGCCTTCGGGTGGAGAACTGGGTCTCGAGGAGGTAGGAACTGCGGGATTGCTTTGGAAGAAGCCCGGGGCTTCCGGGGAGCGCAAGCAGTGATTATTATGCGCAGTGCTTGGAGAATGTTCTCGCCACGCGCACGCCATATGGCTGCCTGCGGATCGTCGAGCCCGCCAGAGTGAGGACCCACGAACTGACCCTTGCGGTCGCAGAGTGATATATAAGAAGGGACGAGCGGTGCAGAGGAAGGTCGCCTCACGAAAGAGATCCAAATCAAGAAGCACCGGGGGGAGGACCCAAGAAAAAGGTACCTAGGCCTACGAGCACAAGGATGAACGAGCCGCTGGAGCATCACAGCGGGAATGTTTTGTTTCTACCGAACGTACGGTTTGCGAAAGAAAGCACCTCATCATCCTCGGTTCGGGAGCGTCTCACGGGGCCCGCGAGCGACCAGCCCCCCCTTTGGGTAAGGACCTCTTGAGCTACCTGGATGGGTACCTCACACTCATAGAGAACCAGTTGGGACTCGGAGAGATATACTTGCCATTCCGGAAGAACGGGGCGTTGGCCAGGCTCCGAAGGCTATCCGATGTAAGCAGGGAGAAGCAATGGACCTACGAACAACTGATTGACCACGAGGTCGCAACTGGGGATCCATACAACGAGAACCTCGCTCTGCTTAATCGCCTGGTTGTAGCGGCTTTCAGTCCAATAGTCGGCTCGTACTCTCCTCCCATTCCTCGGCTCGACCAAGCTTTTGTCGAACGCAAGGACCTCTAGGACGAGTTCCTTGCCCAATTGGAGACCAGAGGATTCAACTCCGGAAACCTGACCTTCATCACCCTGAATTATGACATCCTCCTGGAACAAGCCATCGCGCGAGCACGTGGAGCTTTCAACTATATGCTGCCTGGTCTGTCATGCAACCGCGGTTACGCGGTTCTGAAAGTGCACGGTTCAATCAACTGGTGGGGAAGTTTCGGCCCTTTTCAACAATTGCGGCAAGGCGAACCGATCCCATTTGATATGACCTTCACAACCCAGGGCCCAGTTTACAGGGAGATGCGAATCGAGCAACACCCCTACGAGGCGTGCATGGCGGATGACACCGGTGAGCCGATAATAGCGCATTATGCCCAGGGGAAGCCGGCATACGTCAACGCGAGAATGCTGGCTGAGATAAGAGAAGAAGCTATTGCTGAGTGCACGGCGGCAACGGAATCCGTTATCATCGGCGTTCACCCTCGCGTCTCCCCACAGGAGGATGAGACCCTTTGGCAGCTCTTCAACTGCTTGAAAGCGCGCCAGGTGCCAACTCGTTATGTCGGCCTGCGCCCAGATACAGACACGGTTGCGAAAATATGGCAGTTCCGAAACGTGCCAAGGACCTTCCGCGACTTCGTTCAGCGAGAGCTATCGTGGAGAGCAGCTTGTCGGAAAACCGGATGAACAAGCGACTGGCAATATGAAATGAAGCGGCTAACTTGTGGGGGCCGATCAAGCAGTCCCTTTCAACATCCCCAGCGGTGATCCCACCCCCTCCGCCCACGACCGTGAGTTGACCCAGGCCGCCAAAGCCGCGGCGGCGGCCGTGGGAATCCGCTTCTTGGACCACCTGATCATCGGCGACGCCACACCCTTCAGCTTCAAGGCCAACGGCCTGGTCTGAACCGGAGTATTTCACCGCCAAGTCGCCAAGAGCACCAAGGCGCATCCTAGTTTCGAGTCCGGACCTCGACGCCCGCGGCGCGGCCGATGATGACCTGGTGGGTGATGCCGAGGAAGAGGCCGGTGCCGACGATCCCCGCTCTGGTCAGCAGGTGCCTGTCCAAGTCCTGTGGGTTGGCGATCCCATCGAACCGGCAGTGCAGGATGTAGTTTCCCTCGTCGGTCACGAAGGGCTTGCCGTCTGGGTTCGTCCGCAACTCCGGTTTGCCTCCCAGCGATTCCACGAAGGCGATGTGGGTCCGCCACCCGAACGGGATCACCTCGACCGGCAGGGGCGCCTTGGTCCCCAGGCGATCCACGAGCTTCGACTCGTCCACGAAGATCACGACGCGGCGCGAGGCGGTCGCCACGACCTTCTCCCAGAGGAGCGCCCCTCCCAGCCCTTTGATGAGATTCAGATTCGGATCCACCTCGTCGGCCCCGTCCAGGTCGAGGTCCAGGACGGGATGCTCGTCCAGCGTGGTGAGTGGCACGCCTGACTCGCGGGCGACGGTTGCGATGGCGCTGGAGGAGGGAACCCCGATCACGTTGCGCAGGCTCCCCTCGCGAAAGCGACGGCCGATCGCCCGTACCGCCAGCGTCGCCGTCGAGCCGCTCCCGAGCCCCAGGACCATCCCGGATTCGACGAGGCTCGCTCCCCGCTCTGCCGCCATCTGCTTCGGATTCATGCTCGCGTTCCTTTCATTTGGCCTGACCTGAATCTGCGTAATCTGTGGATAAGTTGAGTCCGTCGGGTCTTCATCTGTGGTTCATTTGATGTCCCTCACTGCCTCCAGCACCCGCCGCAGGCCGGCCTCGATACCGCCCGCGATGTGGATCCGCAGGGCGCGGCGCTTCCGGCTCTGGAGCGACTGGAGATCCCCCAGGGCCTGGGCCGCCTTCATCACGCCGAAGCTGTGGGGCTCTCCCGGGATGGGAAGATCCACCGGGTCGTCCACCGTGAACTGCAGGAACACCCCGTTGTCGCCGCCCCCTTTGTGCAATTGCCCGGTCGAGTGCAAAAACCGCGGCCCGTACCCCAGCGTCGTCGCCACGCGGAACCTGTTCCGGATGTGCGACCGGATCTCCCTGAAGACCTCTGCATGGGCAGGCGTCGTCTGCAAGTAGGCTGTCAGGGCGACGTAGTCGCGGGGCCGGATCCGGTTAAGGTGGGCCCGCAGGGCATCTGCCAAGGTCTTCGCGTCCTTCAGGGCCGCGGCGCTCGCCTCGTCTCCATACAGCCGGATCGATCCCTCGGTGAAGATTGGATTCCCCTCGGGAAGCCGGCCTGTGGCCTTGAATTCGCCGAGGAGTCGTTTGGTATTGTCCTTGCTCTCCTGGACGTTCGGCTGATCGAAGGGATCGACGCCGATTACGGCGCCAGCGACCGCAGTGGCAAACTCCCAGCGGAAGAACTCGGCGCCCAGATCGTGGAGGTCCTGAAGCCCGATCGTCACCACAGGATGCCCCGCCCGCTCGAGCGCATTCAACTTCGCGTCCAGGCCCTGATGTTTCGAGCCGAGGAGCGCGAGGTACACGAAGGCTCGATCGTCCGCGTACACGTCAGGATCGCCGAGCGCTTCTCCTTCAACGGGCAGGATTCCCGTCCCGTCCTTGCCTGTGCTCTCGGCGATGAGCTGCTCCACCCAGTAGCCGAACGAGGCAATCTCGGGCGAGCAGACGAAGGTCAGCTTGTCCCGCCCCGCCTTGGCCAGGCTACCCATGACGGCGCCCAGCCATGCGCCTGGATTTTGCCGAGGGGGCGCCCCCGGTCCGCACGCCTGGGCCATCCGGTCCGCCCGATCCAGCATCCGGAGGATGTCCAGCCCGATCAGCGCCGCCGGCACCATCCCGAAGAATGACAGGGCCGAGTAGCGGCCGCCGATATCCGACGGGTTGAGGAAGACGTGACGGAACGTCTTCTCGGCGCCGATCCGCTCTAGAGCTGTTGCAGCGTCTGTGATGGCGATGAACTGCTCTCCGGCCCGCTCGCCGTTGAGTCGCTGGACCTTGTTGAAAAAATACTGATAGAAGGCGGCGATCTCCGGCGTCGTTCCCGACTTGCTGGCCACGATGAAGAGGGTGCGCGACAGGTCCACGGACTGTTCGAAGGCCTGGACACTGGCCGGGTCCGTCGTGTCCAGGACCGCCAGCTTCGGAAACCCGGCCGCCTCGCCGAAGGTCAGGCGCAGGACATCAGGACACAGGCTGCTCCCGCCCATCCCCAGAAGCAAGACGTGGCGGAAGCCGGCCCGGTTCACCTCGACCGCGAATCGCGCCAGGGCTGAGGCATGCTGCCGGACCGTGGCCATCACCGTCAACCAGCCCAGGCTGCTCCGGATGATCTTCTGGTGATCGGGCTCCGACTTCCAGAGCGAGGGATCCTTGGCCCAGATCCTGCTTGCAGCATCTCTCTTCACAAGATCGGCAAGCGTCGCCTCCACTTGGGAGGCGTATGGACCCAAGCTGCTCACCTGGCCGACCTGCACATCTTGGCGTCCCATAGGTCACCTCTCAACTCCAAGGGCAATCTGACAGCCAGGCAATCAGGCAATCTGGGCAGCAGGAAGATGGCCGCTCCGAATTGCCCAGTTGCCTGATCGCCCGATTTCGGTCAATGTACCATACTTCCCCTGTTGACCCATCACAAGAAATACCGTGAGGATCCCGCGGACAGGTCCCGCCGGGTCCTGGTGCTCCACGGCGCGCAAAACGCCCTCGCGTCCGGCTTGCCTCTCCCGTAGGCCTGTGTTAGCGTAGGGTAGGTGGGGGCCGCGCGGCCGGCCAGAGATTCGGCGTCGCCGAAATCGCCTCTCCCCCGTTCCGCCCGAGATTTGGTCATGCGTATCGCAACCAAGCTAACGCTCTTGCTGCTCGCCGCCGTGGCCGTCGTCGTGTCGGGCTTCGGCTACATCCGTGTGCAGCAGGAGCGGCGGTGGCTGATTGCCGACCTGCAAGAGGATGTCTGGGTCCAGGCCCACACCATTAAGCTAACGGTCGAGCACGCCCTGCGCGACCAGCAGTTGCAGGCCATCCAAGGGCTGCTGGCCGAGATTGAGCGGGACACCGAGCAAGTTGATCGCATCCGGGTCCTGAATCGGCAGCTCGTCGAGGTCAGCAGTTCATTCTCCGACTTAGCCGCCGGTGTGACGATCCCACGAGCCGAACTGGAGCAGGTCCTCAAGAGCGGGCAGCCGATCAGCCGATACCTCAACAGCGCCCCCCGCCCCATGGCATACGCGATCCTTCCCCTCAGTAGCCGGGACGGCTCCATCATGGGTGTCCTGGAGGTGCTCCACTTGGCTACCCGAATCCATCAGCGGATCCAGACCGCCGCCTGGGACCAGGTGGTCCGACTGACCCTGCTGAGCCTTACCATCGCCGCGGTTATCTCCCTGACGGTCCAAATCAGCATCCGTCGGCCGATCGGCGAACTGATGGAGATCGCGCTGGCGTTTGGTCGGGGTGACCTGAGTCTGCGGCACAATCTACGTCGCCGGGACGAGATCGGGCAACTCTCATCAGCGTTTGACCAAATGGCGGAGAGCCTTCAGGCTGCCCAAACACAGCTCAAAGCAGAGGGGCATGACCGGCTGGAGCTGGAGCGGCAGCTCCAGCAAGAACATAAGCTGGCGGCGGTCGGCCAGCTGGCCAGCGAGGTTGCACATGAGATCAGCACCCCGCTGAATATCGTCTCCGGTCGGGCAGAGGTGATCCAGAAGGAGGTTCAGCCCGAGCAACCTCTTTACCAGCACGCGACCATCATCCTGCGGCAGGTTGAGCGGATCGGGGGCATGGTCCGCCAGCTCCTGGACTACAGCCGGCCTCGGCACCCCACATTCGGCTCCGTTGTCGCCAGCTCGATCCTCAACCGAACAGTGGAGCTGCTGGAACCTCTGGCAGCTCTCCGGCGGATCAAACTGCGGGCCGAGGCCCCCGAAGACTTGCCACCTCTCCTCGCCGATCCGGACCAGCTCCAGCAGGTCCTTTTGAATCTGGTGACGAACTCCCTGGATGCGACTCGCCCTGGTGGGGAGATCCGACTGGCCGCGAGTCGGTCTGATCCCGAGACACCTGATCCCCGGCCGCGCGTCAGCCGAGGACGACCGGAGGCGCCGTACCTCACCCTCATCGTGTCGGACACCGGCAGTGGCATGTCCCGCAACCACCTCGAGCAGATCTTCGAACCGTTCTTTTCCACCAAGGAACGGAGGGGGGGAACTGGGCTGGGTATCCCTATTGCCGAGGACATCGTCCGCTCGCACCGTGGCGCCATCGAAGTCCGGAGTGCCGAGGGAGGTGGAACGACGGTCCTCCTGCGCTGGCCCATCGCGGTCCAGGAGGCAATGCACACCTCCCCTGGAAATGAGACATCGAAATTGACGACATGAGAATCGTGAAAATGACCGCGCGCACTTGCGATCCTTCATTGCATTGCATGCATCCATTGCCAGACGCCAAGAGTCGAGGGATGGCGTATGAAGGCTGAACAGGTGAAGCTTCTCGTCGCCGAGGACGACCCGGAAATGCTGGCACTCCTTGAGCGGCATCTTGAAAGGGAAGGATACCACGTCATCGCGGTGAACGGGGGCGCCCTTGCTCTGGGCCGGCTGCGGACTGAGTCCTTCGATGTGGTGCTCACGGACCTCAAGATGCCCGGTGTGGATGGGATGGAGATCCTCCGGGCATCCCGGGAGGTACAGCCGGAAGCTCGTGTCATCCTGATGACGGCCTATGCCAGCATCGACACCGCCATTCAGGCCATCCGGGAGGGGGCGTACCATTACGTTGCGAAGCCTTTCAGATTCGAAGAGATCAGTTTGGTGGTGAGCAAGGCGGTGGAAGACCGCCAGCTCCGGGCCGAGAATATCCGATTGCAACGAGAGTTGGAGGGTCGATACCGCTTCGAGAACCTGCTGGGCAAGAGTCCGGCGATGCAGGCCGTTTTCGCCCTCATTCAGCGCGTGGCAGGCGGCGAGAGCAATGTCCTCATCACCGGTGAGACTGGGACCGGCAAAGAGTTGGTGGCGCGCGCCATTCACTTCAACTCTCGCCGGGCGAAGCACGCCTTCGTCCCAGTAAACTGCGCCGCGATCCCCGAGGGCCTTCTGGAGAGCGAGTTGTTCGGCCATGTGAAGGGAGCCTTCACCGGCGCCATTGCAGCGCAGCGCGGCCTGCTCCTGGAGGTGGCCGGCGGCACCCTGTTCCTGGACGAGGTCGGTGCCATGCCGCTTCCTCTCCAGGCCAAGGTCTTGCGTGCCATCCAGGAGCGAGAGGTACGTCCAGTGGGTGGAAGCGAGACCTGCCCGGTGGATATGCGCCTCGTGGCTGCCAGTAATCGAGATCTGAAGGCGATGGTGACGGCGGGTGAATTTCGCGACGACCTCTACTACCGTCTAGCCGTGATCCCTATCCACCTGCCGCCATTGCGGGAGCGGGTCGAAGATATCCCTCTGCTCGCCCTGGCGTTTCTGCAGAAGTATGCTGCGGGGGCGACCCGACCTGTCCGAGGGTTCTCTCCTCAAGCCATGTCTTGCCTCCTAGCGCATCCCTGGCCGGGCAATGTTCGCGAACTGGAGAACGTCGTGGAGCGCGGGGTGAACCTTTGTGCGCGCGAAGAGATCTCGGTAGAGGACCTGGGTTTGAACATGGGACCGGCAGGGGGCGAATTCACATTGAAAGGGCTTGGCCCGCGCCCAACCCTTCGAGAACTCACCCGCGCCTATATATCCCAGATCCTGGACCAAACAGGGAACGACAAGGAACAGGCTGCTCGCGTCTTGGGTGTGAGTGAACGAACTCTATACCGGTGGCTCGTGAAGCGCGATCAGTCCGACAACAGCCTGTCATAACCCCTGACACCCTGACAGAGCCCCTCTTGCCCTAAAGAATCAATATCTTCTGCACGGCTCACCGATTTTCCCTCGACAAGCTGTCGCCACAGTCCCGTTCTGAACTTATCCGATACGACGCGTGTCACCTGGATCAGCTCGCTTTTCCAAATAGTTACGAGAGATGTACCCGCGAGACGGCGGAAGGGAGACCCGGCATTGAATTTGCCCTCCCGCCATCTGTAGACGGTGCCAGCCGTAGGCAAGGATTGGACCGTTGACAGTCTATTGATCCTTGCGTAAGTAATGATACACCTCAGATCCGTAAGCCGGCCGCTCGGAAGAAGGCCGCGAGGAGCGCCCGCTGCCCGCGCGTCTGGGTAAGGGACGTGAGCACCGCGCCTTCCA